>Ga0208498_1000160_pt1 | contig 27775 bp, 26 predicted proteins | sample CryBogCBE12Aug09_FD_185502 | JGI IMG/M metagenome (GOLD analysis project Ga0208498, IMG submission 185502) | Freshwater microbial communities from Crystal Bog, Wisconsin, USA - CBE12Aug09 (SPAdes) (version 2) | ecosystem: Environmental > Aquatic > Freshwater > Lake | place: Crystal Bog... | reverse complement strand
ACCAACGATCCCGCATCAACTGGGTCTATCCAGTTACGAGCAACAACCATCGGAACATTTACCTCCTCCATCAGTGGAACAACTTCGGACATTTTACAGACGACCCCAGCAATCATTACCAACCCCCAGTATCTTGCGTCTTCAGGTATTCAGGTTGGTCCAGGAACTGATTTGGTGACGAAAACAGCTGGGGGGAACGGATTCTCGTCCTATCAGTTCGGAAACACGATTTTTTACGGATTGAAAGGAAATCTAACAAGCGGTGCCGCTGGATGGTTATGGCCTGGAACACAGGCAGTGAGTGCAGGAGTATTTCCCGACACTGGAACCCCCCCTGCATATTATCGGGTTCAGCGACCGTTTATTCTTGCTGGAATGTGTATTGGACTGAATACATCATGTGGAAACGCAAACTCTGTAACTGTACTCGTGCAAAAAACACCCGCAGCAACTGGTGTACGAGTAGATACATCGTATAGCCTCACGGTGAGTGGTGCGGCCATTACAGGGTCGCTCTATACTGGCTCTGTCAACTTTGTAGCGGGTGATTATATTCATGCATACCTCTCGTATACATCAAACAACCCGAATCCGAGCACGAACAATGCTCACGATCTCACATTGGAGCTGGATCTGTTCTAATTCATTAGAAGGACGGGCGGCCTACGAACATATCCTGGACAACCGAGGACGCAGTTGTGACCGTGGTCGTGACTGCCTCGGTATCTACGCCCATGGCATACAGCAGGCCACCCGCTCCAGCGCCCGACAGAAGACCGATCTTCGATGCATCGATCCAATCGACCGGCTGCTTCTTCGTGTACCGCTCGACGGCATAGACCACGACTCCAGCAAAGGCAACCATAACAATCAGAATGAGCAGATTTGTATCGATCATTCTGTTTGATAATTTTGGGCGGGTTTGTTTACAACTTTAGAACGAGCTCTCCATCCTTGGCCTCTAGGTTTACCTCTCCCGACTCTTCGGCTTCCTCTTTGGTCTCCTCACCAGGAATATCAAGTTCAACGGCTTCGTCGGACAAATGGATCTTGGGATGCTCATCATCTGTCTCATCATCCTCTATCTCCTCAACCTCGTGTTCATCCTCAAACGCAACTGCCTTCTTCTCGGTCTCAGCAGCGGGCTCGGGTGCAGAAACAGAAGAAGGAGTAGTGGCAGATGTAAGTCCGGACTGGGTCTGGGACTGGGTCTGGGACTCCTCTGTCTCCGTAGCCTTAATTGTGTCCTCGGCGGCAGGAGGAGGAACGTCCTGGACGGAAAAGTAGGTGTTGACAATCGACTGCCAAGGAAGGAATGAGTCAAGAACCGTATCGAACGCCGTATCAAGAATCGCATCAATCTCCTTGCGATTCCGAGCCTGCTGCTCTGACGTCACGCCAAATGTACGGAACAGGTACGCGTGCTCCCAGCACCGACGAGCAACCTCCTTGTAGTACTCGTGAACGAACTTGGGAAGAGGCGGGCGCTCGAACTCCACATCAATGCTATCCTGCGTCGAGCGGTACTGGATCGCGGCGAAGGCACGGAGGTAGGTCAGCAGGACACCTGTAAGGAGCTCCTCGAGGTACGAGCATTTCGAGGCAAGGGTAATACGCTTCACTTCTGCAGAAAGCGTATCCTCTGTCCATACAGGAATACGAGTCAGAAGGTTCTGGAACGTCTTGAGAATCTGATCTGTCTGATCATTCTTCTCGCAAATGGTCTTGGCGTTCTCGTACACGCTCCAGATTCCTTCGGACACGTGGGGCTGGACCATCAACGAAAAACGGTTGCGGATATGCCGCTTAGCGAACTGTGACTCGTCCTTGAGCGACATCCTCCTGCTGATTTGTATTGACTGTCCAGATGTTTACATATACAATGAACGCCAGTGCTCGGGCGACGCCGAATTGAAGTCGCAGAGAAGCGTCTCAATCATCTTGCGCGTAAGTTTGAGGGGGAAAGCTGTAGGAATCCAGAACTTGTAGGCTTTAGCCGTTGTTTCATCGGAAATGCGGAGAAGGTTTACACGGGCCACAATGCCTTCAACGATCCGAATGAGATTGCGCATTCCCTCTTCGCCTGCTGAGAACTCCTTGATAATGTAGTTTGCGGCATCCTCTTCAGCACTGAGCTGACCTACTGGAATACCGGCATGCTTGAGAACCTCTGGCCACACATAGTTCGCAATAATCACCTTCTTCTCATGGTCCTTGTACCCCGCAAGGTTAATGACCCGCATACGATCCTTGAGAACTGGGTGCACCTTGCTCTCGTCGTTGAATGAGAATACGAAGAGGCACTGGGAGAGATCGAAATCAATGCCGGCAAAGTACCGATCATGGTACTGGGAATTCTGCGACCGGTCCGTCAAGTGAATGAGCATCGAGATGATTTCCTCACCGTGAGGAGTTCCACTGACCTTATCGAGCTCATCGAAGTACAGGACAGGGTTCATGCACCCAGACTGAATAATTGCATCGATAATGCGACCCCACATCGATCCCTCATAAGTGTACGAATGACCGACATAATGGGCAACATCCGATGCACCTCCGAGAGAGAAGAACATGAACGGACGCTGGAGAACACCGGCAATTCCGTTGCGGGCAAACGCGGTCTTGCCGACACCTGGAGCACCCTGCATGGCAATGACATTGCCGACAGATGCCGGATTGGAAATCCACTGGGCAATGACCTGCATGATCTGGGTCTTAGCAGGTGCCATGCCGTACGTCGACTTGTCCATCTTCTCAGTTGCCTCCTTGAGAAACTGCGAACATTTCTCTGGACCATCCTTCATCGTAACAGGAAGATTGATGGTCTTACCGAAGGGGACGCGAAGAATACCGTCGACCCAGTTGCGCAGTTTCTGTGCCTCGCCCGAATCAGAGCCCATACGTGTCATCGCATCGACTTTACGAATAATCTCGCTCTGGATCTTTGCTGATGTGTTCATATCGAGAATACGGAACTTATAGGGAGTATCGGATTCCTCGACCATCTTGGAGACAAGCTCCATCTTCTTGACGGTTGCCTTACGGATTGTCTTTGGGAGGGTCTCGAAGAAGTCGCGCTCACGACGAGACAGTTTCAGGGGAGGTTCATCTGCCGACTCCTTCTTACTGTTCTTTCCCCGCTTCTCGTGATCGTCGCCAATAATGAATAGGGTAGGAGTCCTCTCCGCACCTCGTCCTCCTCCCGTCCGAGCATTGCGTCCAAGTTCACGAGCCAGCATGCTCCGAATGAAACTCTCTGGAATCTGATCATCTTCCTCCTCATCCTCATCGTCATCGTCATCCTCATCCTCCTCATCGAACTCATCATACTCCTCGTACTCTCCTTCGTCCTCATCATCGTCTTCGTCCATTCGAGCATGCAGATGAATTTTTACGGAGACAGGCATAGAGTTAGGAACGGTGATTCCATGGACTTGGCGAGTTCCTTCAGACTTCACAACCTGCTGCTTCTTCTTCTCCTCATCATCATCGTCCTCCTCCTCCTCACCATCGAACGACGAATCATCTTCATCATCATCCTCATCAAATAAAGTATCGTCATCAACCCAGCGGACGCTGTCCTCACCAACCTTCTTCTTGTTCGAGCCGCTACGAAGATTGTAGCGACCCTTCTTTGGCGATTTCTTCTTATTATTATCAGACGGTGGCGGCGCTTCTTCACCACTCTTGGTCCGACGGCGGCGCACCAGACGTTGAATATCTGCCATCTTACTCCTTGGATCCAAAAGAAAGTTGGAGACTTCGATCCATTTTGTCGTGTATATATAAGAATATGTCCCTTGATGAAAAGCTTATCAAAGAGGCAGAGGACCGCGTGGCCTTCGAGGCGGCGGGTGACCCGTCAATTAAGAAAATTTTAGGGATTGTAAAAGAATTTATTCAGAAACGCCGTGTTTTGTGCTATGGAGGAACTGCAATTAATAATCTTCTGCCGAAAGAGGACCAGTTCTACGATCCGCAATTCGATATTCCCGACTATGATTTTTACAGTGAGCAGCCACAGGTACACGCGATGGAACTTGCAGATATCTTCTACCGCAACGGATTTCAGAGTATTGAAGTCAAGCCCGGGGCACACTTAATGACGTTCAAGGTGTTTGTTGACTTTACAGGAGTTGCGGATATTACCTATCTGGACCCTGCAATTTTTAAACGCCTGTGGGCTGAACAAATTGTGAAGGAGGGAATTCATTATGTCTCCCCCAACTTTCTGCGGATGTCAATGTACCTTGAGCTCTCCCGTCCACGTGGAGATGTATCTCGCTGGAACAAGGTGTACGGACGATTAATGCGGCTGAACAAACACTATCCGGTGGGATGTGAAGCACACAAAACACCTGATGCAGGGTATGTCAGTGATCAGCAGAAACAGTTGATTGAACACGTTCTGCAGTCTGGAAAGTTTGTTCTTCTGGGTCTGCACGCTGTTGATCTGCACTCGAAAAAGCGCACAAATGTATGGCAGGTTCCAATTGATATTTTGGCAACGCCCGAGATGTATGAGGAAGCCATCCGTGTATTTGGAAAAATCTTTGAACACGGCACAAAGGTTGTCAAGAACGATGCCTATGGAGAACTTTTGCCGGAACACACAGATATTAAGGGACCCAAGGATTTCGTCGTCTGCCGCATTTTCAAGACAACGGGGTGCCAGAGCTTTCACACTCTGCGCAGCGGAATGAAGATTGCGTCAATTCCTACTCTCCTACAGTTCTTCTTTGCATTTGTGTACGCCGACGCCCATTATCTGGAAGGGTACGACCAGAACCGTATTATTTGTATTTCCCAGCGCCTGATGGATTTAGCGTCGTCTACGAAACACCGGTTCAAATTATTGACACCTCTTGACTGCTTGGGTCACCAAGAAACACTCACAGAGATGAAGAAGAAAACAAGCGAACTTCATGACCAGACTCCGAAGAAGTCGGACGAGTTCATGAAACTGTTTTTCAAGTATACTCCAGGAACTCTGACAAAGACACAGAAGAATCGGATACGCACAACTCTAAAGAAAACAATGAAAAAGATTCCAGTGCACGAAGAGGGATTAGTAACGGATAAGACTGAGTGAAACTACGAGTGTGCTGAAGGGTGTGAGCGATGCCGAATCACACGGCGTGCACTGGGGTGTTGTGTAATTCTTGCCTGACAACACAACATTTGAAGGACCAAACGACTGAGTTGTGTGTGCCATATCATAAAAATCTGTGTGCGAGATTCCTCCGATTGGGGACAGACCCTTACCATACTTCGTGCTCAGAACCTGGTAATTACGCTTAGCTCCCTGCTGGCGCTTTAGACGAGTGACATCCGATGCATCGCGGAGCTGAGTCACAAAATTTGCAGTTGAATCCTTGCCGAGTCCGTAGACAGTGGGACACGTCGCCATCTTTATTAGTCCATAAGAATAAAGATGAAGACGAATTCAGGTCTTCTGATTGGATTTATACTTCTTGCAATACTCCTCCTTTCTATCCACAGTTGGGGACGCGAACACTTTGAATTGTCTCCCCACGAACTCGCTCGTCAGAAGAAACAGCAAGAGGCACAGAAGGAGTATACTGCTAAAGAAAAAGTAGAGCATGAAACACTGATTGAAAACACCTTCAAGGATCGCGGAACTGCACCTATCTTCGATTGGTTCAATAAACGCGTGGGAAAGCTTGAGCAGAATAAACGTACAGGTGAAGACGAAGCAAAGAAATATGATGATAATTAAGTAATAAGATACGAGACTATGAAATCCTATATTCTGATCGGATTTATTCTTGCATGCATCCTTTTGCTGGTTTTCTTGACCAAGCAGCAAAAGGAAGGGTTTGATTTTCCGGGTATTGGGCGACCAGTGGATGCACTTCAGCTGGCAAGTCTTGATCGGCGTGTGGTTGATCTGGAGAATGCTGCAAATGACGCACAGGACGGTGTGAACGCGGCAACTGGAAAGATTATGATGGTTTAAGCACTTCCCACCCACCACCCAGGGCTCAAGTAGTGCGAGTAGTACGGCATGGCTGCAGGATTCTCAACCGGCTTCTTGCTCGCCAGTCCCTGAATATCGCTGGATGACAGGGCATAGTTGTAGTACACAAAACTTCCGATCTGTCCGTTCCATCCTCCGTTCGCCGACACAAAGACAGGGGACGTATTCTGGAGGGGGAGAGCACGGAGAGTTGAGTGGTGGTAAATGAGACCGTTGACGTACACATCAAACGATGTCTGGTTGACAACAATTGCGAGATGAATAAACTTATTTGCAGGTGCATTGGTGACAACGATCTTAAGACCCTTCTTATCATAGGTATCCTGTTCAATGACGATCTCATTCTTGCCCGTCTGTAAATAGACGGCTGGAGACTTCTGGGTGAGATCGACATTTCCCTTGACAAAGATGATTGGGTTAGCAGTGGACGGGGCATAATCGTTCACAAGGATCCAGGCCGTATACGTGTACTCAAGACCCTCTGTCTCGTTGTGCGACAGAGGAATCGTATTATCTATCTCGCCAAACTGCCGTCCATCCTGAAGCTGATCAATCAGGGTTACGCTTGTCTTGTAAGGTCCAATACCGTACGCTCCGGCAACGCCTGTTCCCCTCGTAAATTCGAAAATTACGAGAAGAACGATACCCAAGACGACAAGTGTCATCAGGGAGATTAAGAGTGTTCGAATATCCATTGTTATTTAGAAGGTGTATTTGTTTATTTCGTGTCCGCTCGTATCCACTGTCGCAAGCTTGACTGTGTACTTTCCGGGAGTCGACGCCGCCGTCTGCGCCGCAACACTGGACACGGCTCCTGGCGGTGGTCCAGACTGGTAGAACGCCATGGCATCCACTGGTGTCAGCGAGCGTCCGTAGAAGTACAGTCCGGCCAGGTTTCCAGAGTATCCGCCATTCGCCATCAGGCTCAGATCTCCCATCGGGTTCTGCGGCACACCGGGTAGCAGGCAGGAACGGACAAGGAGACCGTTCTGGTAGATATCGACATTGCGTCCGCTCACAGAGACGCTGACACAGAACCATGTCTGAATCGGCACATTCTTCACCGTGCACGTGAACGAATCATCCGTCGCCGATCCGTCCGATCCCACTGGCGTTGGGGCACTGGCATGTCCGCTGCCCGCGGCTCCCGAGAAGACATTGATCTTGACGCACAGCGTGTTCTCGGTGGGGTGGAGGAACACATAGGGATTCTGATGACCAGCGGAACCGCGCATGACAATTGTCTTCTCCTGACCGAATCCATAGTTCCAGTCCTGGATATACATCCACCACTGCATGCCGTAATTTGCACCGCTGGTTCCAGCTTGTACAGGGAGAGACGAGCCGGGAACCACGAGTCCAGCGCCCGTATTCACTCCGACCGGGGGTGTCAGTGTTCCAGACGATGACATATCACCCCAGACACCAGAATAGATGAAGTATCCGCCATAGACTGCCAGGCACACGCCAATGCTCATGACCGCAAACCACATGAGACGAGTCGTGAACGGATCGGTGGACCGGAAGAAATAGTAGTAGGCTAGACCGAGAATTGCTACAATCACAATCGCCGTTGTGATGAAAAGTCCATTGTCCATCACGCTAAGCTGAAATCCACTGACTGGACCAGTGGGTGTGGCCGTGGCCGTGGCCGTGGCCGTGGAGATTGGGGGAGGGGCTGTAGCACTCATTATTTGATAGAAGAGGTAAAAACGGAACAGGAAGTCTCTATCTCGAAGATAGAGTAACTAGAATGTCTGCCATCTTCTGCAATAACTGTGGTCAGCGCGGACATACATTCAGAGACTGTAAAGAACCGATTCTATCCTGTGGAATCCTCCTGCTACGAAACTTAAGAACTCCCGACCAACCCTCAACACTCCCAATTCGACTCGATGAGGTAGAAATTCTCATGGTACGGCGAAAAGATAGTATGTCCTACACAGATTTCATTCGAGGGAAGTACGATCCAAACGATAAGGCATATGTCATGATGCTTCTGGAAAACATGACACAGCAAGAGCTTGCGAGGGTTCAGTGCGAAACCTTTGAAGTGCTCTGGTCTCGTCTCTGGAACAGCTCTGACCGTCATGAACATGAAATGAAACCGGCCATGGAGAAGTTTGATCAAGTGGTTGCGGAAATTCGGTCGGCACGTTCAGTCTATGTCGAGCCAGAGTGGGGGTTTCCGAAAGGTCGTCGTCTCAAGTGCGAGAGCGATCAGGGATGTGCTGAGCGCGAGTTCTTCGAGGAGACGAACATTCAGCGGTCTTCTTATGTCGTCGTGACCGGTCTACAGCTGGAAGAGACGTTCAACGGAACCAATCGGATTCCCTACCGCCACAAGTATTTCATCGCCGTCCTGTCCTCTCCGATGGATGTTGATATTCATCAGAGGTTCACAACCATGCAGCGACGGGAAATCTCGGCAATTGGGTGGAAAACACTGGCGGATTGCATGGCTCTTACCCGTCCTCATTATCTCCAGAGACGTCAGATGCTTCAGCAACTGGCTAACATTGCGGAAACCGTCGAAGTTCGTCTTCCGAAAGAATAATAATGGCTATCTTCTCAATTACTTCAGTTCGTGATGTCGCCTTCCTTGTTGGACTTGGTGCTGGTATTTATGCTGCCTTTTTCCTTTTAGGGTTTGGATTTTCCACTGTTGTAAGTTTTGAAGAGTGTGGTAAGATTGATACGCAAAAGAACGCCACTCAAGGAGCTATTTGGGCAATGTATCCTACGATTGCATGGTTCATCATTCGCAGTTTCGAGATCTTGCGTGTACAGTTTGACCGATTTTACCGTTCGATCGATTCGTCGGAAGGAGGAGTCGAGCGAGCAGGATGGATCTCCATTGGGTATGTGTTGATGCTCTCTGCGATTGTGGGGGTGTACAGTCTTGTGTCCAATACGAAGAAAGAGGTCTGTATTCCCGATGTAGATGAAATGACCAAGTTCAAGAACGATATGCTCTTGAAAATTAAGGAAAAGAAGGACAAGCTTGCGGCGGCACAAGAAACGACTCCGGCGGTTACACCGGTAACAGATAGTGCACGATCAGGTAAGACGCAACCGCAAGCATAATGATCCACCACCAGAGAGGGAAGACAGTCGCATCCTTCCGTCCAGTTCCAAACTCACGAACACGCCCTCCATCAAAGACAAGGGCAGGGCGGAAGTACAGAAGAGCTGATACGAGGAAAAGATAGAGCGTGACCATCCAGACACGAGGGTCTCCATCAAAGTCGAATTTCACCATTGTATGATGACTGTATTTTATTTACATTCTCCATACAATGGCGTTCGTTCTGCCGAACCGCAAAGCGTTCGCAGATTATATTGCCCGAATATTCCTAAAATATCGTAAAGATCCGACACTTGATGATGAAGGTGTCGATCTGTGTATTCAGGGGGCAACCAAGACAACGCGAGAACTCCTTCCTTACCAGAAACTTGTGCGAGACTACTTGATGATTGAAACCCCGTACCGCGGTATTCTAGTGTATCACGGCCTGGGATCGGGAAAGACCTGTTCGGCTATTGGAGTTGCTGAGTCTCTCCTCTCGAACAAGAAGGTCTATGTTCTTCTGCCCGCGTCTCTCCAGGACAACTTTCGCCAGGAAATTCGTAAGTGCGGAGACGCAATTTATAAACAGAACAATTTTTGGGAGACCAAGGTTCTGCACACAGATTCAGATAAACAGCCCGCGCTTGCTCTCGGTATTTCTGACGAGTTCCTGCGTGCTCAGGGTCGATATTTCATCACCATTCCGAATCAGGAGTCAAATTACAATACTCTACCCCTCGATATTCAGAAGGGAATTGATGCCCAGATCGACGATCTCATTCAGAACCGGTACACCTTTATCAATTATAACGGCTTAACATCCACCAGTGTTAAAGAACTCGTTCCTGAAGATGATCCCACGACCTCGAAAAAGTTCGATGATTCCGTAGTCATTATTGACGAGGCGCATAACTTGGTCTCCCGCGTGATCAACAAATCAGACATTGCTCGGCGTGTCTACGATGCTATTTACCATGCGCGTGATTGCAAGGTTGTAGCTTTATCCGGTACTCCCCTCATCAATCGCCCGAACGAAATTGCCTTCCTCCTCAATCTTCTTCGCGGACCGATTGAGCGCATTTCCATTCCGGTGAAAGAGATGCCCACATGGGATGAGGCGGGAATGAAGACCTTTTTCCGTAAGGTTCCCGATGTAGACACGGTAGAATTCAATAGCGTTAAGCGTATTATTTACATTACGCGCAATCCTTCGCATTTCAAGTCTGTGTACAGCGAGAAGGGAGACCGTATTGCCGTACAGTACGACAAGGATTTGTCAACAAAGACGGTAGGCGATTGGGTCGAAGGACTGCGGTCTTCATTTGCAGGGACATTTCCAGGTGGAGTTCTTGCAGCGCGCGAGTATATTCAGCGCGAAGCACTAGAATGTCTGCCGACCGACTTTGCCGAGTTTATGAATACCTTTATTGACGGTCTGGATGTCAAGAACTCCCTGCTCTTCCAGAAACGTATTCAGGGTCTGGTTTCGTACTACAAGGGTGCGGATGAACGCATGCTTCCGAAACGCATCGACGACGACAAGATGCTCGAGCGGATTGAGATGTCAGATGAGCAGTTCAATCGCTACCTCGAGATGCGCAAAGTGGAAATGGAAATTGATTCGCGCAAGTCGATGAAGGGACCGGGAACGCTGAATGAAGATCTGAAAACGTATCGCGTATTCACTCGTCTGGTCTGCAATTACGCTGTACCCCCTGATCTGTACAACATTGCCGATGTCGATGGAGAACCAAGTGAAGAGCGGGAGACGGACAAGAGCAAGATCCTTGAGAAAATGAAGCTGAATCCTGACAAGTATTTGCGTGAAGAAGGACTCAAGACCTATTCTCCGAAAATGCTGAAACTTCTTCTGAATGTTCGTGAAGCGACTGGATCAGGCGATTCGTACCGCAATCAGTTCATTTACTCTCAGTATCGTGAGCTAGAAGGACTCGGTATTTTTTCCGCGATTCTGGATGCTAATGGATACCAGCCCTACAAACTTGTTCTTGAGGGAGGGAAGTACATGGAGTCTCCTGATATGGATCCTACAAAGCCTGCATACGCATTCTATACTGGCAAGGAGAAGAAGGAGGTCAAGGAAATCACCCGTCTACTGTTCAATGAAGACTATTTCGGTCTTCAGACTGATTATCCTGCTCATTCGCAGTCAATTAAGGAAAGTATTACCAAACGAGGAGGAAAGAAACTTATTTGTATTCTGATGGCAACTTCCAGCGGTGCAGAGGGTATTAACTTGAAGAACGTCCGTCATCTGCATATCATGGAACCGCACTGGAATCCTGCCCGCCACGATCAGGTCATTGGTCGTGGAATCCGTCTGTGTTCCCACGCTACCCGTCAGTTGATCGGTGATGGAGGCACAATTACAGTTCAGACTGTACCCATTGAAGACCGCACAATCCGGATCTCGTTTTATATGTCTGTATTTTCAGGAGCACAGGCGACATCGACATCCGCGTTCAATATTGTCCCCATTCGTAGGGCAGATACAGTTCCAAAGAAGTACGATGCCCCCGAAGGAACAGGTCGTGCTCCCGATGCTTTCCTGACCAGTGACGAGTTCCTCTATGAAGTGTCGTATGAAAAGGACCGTATTACCGCTGGTATTACGCGACTGATTAAACAGGCAGCAGTTGACTGTGAGATTCATCGCAAGCTTCATTCCAAGGAAAAGCCTGTTCTTCAGTGTCTGCGGTTTGACAGCACTGTGAAAGGAGAAGACCTGGCATCACATCCGAGCATGAAAGATGATGAGCGAGACGAGTCGTATCTCCGCAACATCATGAAACGGTCTCGCCGTCTACAGCGTGTGAAAATCAAGGAGTTTGTATTTCTGATTGATCCGGAAACACGAGATGTATTTGACGAGTCGGCGTTCGGAGATAAACAACGACTTCTCAAATTAGGAATACTCAAGAATGACCGGATTCAGTTTTTTGAGTATGAGTAAGATAGTTTACTTGGCAATCACGCTCTCAAGGAAATCATCGCAGACCTTGGACCACGGGCGGCTGCGAGCGAGCGATACGCACTTGTCCGACGTCTCCTGACCGCACATTGCCAGCGCCTTCTCCATACCCTCGCACACACGCTCTGCCGACGTCGTGTACTCCGTGAGACCGACACCCGCCGTCATCTGGAGATACGAATACGACTCCAGGGGCAGGCGCACACTCGTAGCGTCCGTCATGAATGCCTTGTAGCAGTCCAGATCCAGAACTACCTGCGGAGCGCCCGTCGCCATGTGCTCCAGCTGGCACAGACCGAAGCCCTCGCCGTTCGAGGTATTGACACCGACATCCGCCACATTGTACAGCTGGTTAATCGCGTCGTCGTTGAAGTACGCCTGCGGAGCCGTCGTGTCCACGATTGTGACGCGCGTACCATACTTCAGGTTGTCTAGACCCAGAAGCTCGAGCTCGTTCAGGTAGATCTGAAGAGGCTGGTAGAACGCCCCGCCCTCCGGCTTGACACCCGTGACCATCAGTAGGTGGTAAGGCTCGTCCGGGAACTTCTTGAGCAGACGCGCAAACCCCATGATCGTGAGATCGAGACGCTTGCGCTGGGAATTACGGTTCATGTTCAGGAAGACCTTATCCTTGGGCTTGAGGTTCAGGTTCTTACGAATACCTGCGCGCTCGCCATCGGACAGGGGCTTGAATACCAGCGTATCCACACCGTGCTCTAGAACATCGATCTTGATATTCGGCGTCGTCAGGCGGGTCAGCAGGTACTTCTTCCACTCCTCCGTGAAGCACAGAATACGGTCAGAGGCATTCTCAATGTTGCGGAGAAGACCCATGTCCGCACCCTTGTACACCTGATCAAGGTAGACCCACAGCTTCCACGTCTTCGGGACATCCTTGACCTGCTGAATGAACTGGTTGATGACAATAGGATCGTTGTAGATCATGATCACATCGGGGTTGACCGTATCGACATACTCGCGGAACTTGTTGAACCCAAAGCCCTGCTCCTTGGGATCCTCATTGGCAGCAGCATCATACTGAATAATGCCCTTGAGCTCGCGGGCAGGCGTAGGAAGACGGGCGGGCGTACGCTGAAACCCGAAGTGAAAGATCTTCACAAGTGGGGACAGAGTACCGAGCTGCTTGATGAGATTGTACGAGACCTTCGAATAACCCGTCACCTGCTCAGTATGGGTCGAAACCAGGAGGAAGCGGATAGGAGCCATTTGATGATTAATCGTTTCTATCTGTAAATACAATAGCTATGTCCGAGTACTATACGAGCACATCCATTGATGGAACACCTAAATTCCTGAGCCAGCAGACTCGGTTCAAGAGTGCGTCGGAAGTGACGTCGATGAAGAAACGCCGGGTGGTGAACAATTACTATGGAAATTACCCTCAGTCGCAGAAGGCCGCGTATGCGTCGACGTATACGACCTTCAAGGCCGGTGCAGTCTACAATGTTATAGGGGAAAATGTTGCCTCTTTAGTTCCGACCTGTGCCACAAATAGCCGGGGATTTGTCCAGGCGAACAATTCAACGGTTGTCCCCACGGGAGAGAAGACAACGGCAAACATGTATGTCTCGTCCAAGGCAGTTGTGAACAATCCTCAGTAATATCCTACACCTGGTGCAACCGCCTGCTCCTTCATCTTCGGGATCTTCGTGAACTCCGAAAAGCGGTCCATGAAGGGAACTGGAGGAATTGGGTACAGCTCCGTAATCGAATTACTTTTTGTCATTGTCCGCGCAATCACCTTGCGCGTCTGGTGTCCGATCCAATCGTATCCGAAGCGAACGCTCATATACGAATGAATAGCTACTCCTAGAAGAAGAACCCCAATAACGATATACGGCAGGTTCCGATACATTATTCAATAGCATATAGTAATAATATGCCGGGCGGACTGATGCAGCTTACCGGCTTCGGAGCTCAAAATGTCTTTGTCAACGGAAATCCATCCATGACCTACTTTAAGACGATGTATAAGCGCTCCACGAATTTTGCTATGGAGCATTTTCGTCTGGATGTCACAAACGTAACAGACCTAACGATCCCCGCTGCAGGAAATAAGACCTTTCGATTCAAGGTTCCTCGCTATGCCGACCTTCTCCATGATTGTTATCTGTGTGTGAACATTCCAGACATTTGGTCGCCCCTCGTAGAAGCCCAGGATGGAACGAAACTTGCCAATGAAACAAAGTTCCAGTGGGTTCGTAATCTGGGATACAACATGATTCAGTCTGTAGACATTCTCTTCAACGGAACGTCGGTTGGTGTGATGACTGGAGAATGGATGAAGATTGCCAGTTACCTGAAACATGATGCAACCGCTCGCACAAAGCTGGATAAGATGGTAGGAAACACGCCAGATATGTACGATCCCGGAAACGCTCCTGGACGTTTCAACCAGTACCCGAACGCAATCAATGTGAACGGAGTCAATCCCCCTGCCCCATCGATTGCCGGTCGCCAGCTCACGATTCCCCTCCCTTTCTGGTTCTGCCAGGACATTGGCCAGTCTCTCCCCCTCGTATCCATGCCCTCGACGGAAGTTGAGATCGTAATCATTATGCGCAATATTTACCAGCTGTTTACATGTGTTGATCTGACTCCGGGAAGCACGACATACGGTCAGCGCATTCCCGGAAATCCCGGGTCGAGTTATACGGGAATTCAGAACTTCCTCTCGTATCCCGACACGCAGGGCAATCCTACAGTTGCGTCACTGGTCTCGTGGAACACCAATCCGTACATTGAAGCCAACTATGTTTTCCTGACGGATACGGAGCGTGCACACATTGCTGCCTATGAGCGTTCTTTCCTCATTACCCAGGTTCGGTATGTGACCGCCCAGAATCAGTACGGATACAACGATACCTTGATTCCCATGTACAATCTGTGTACTCGCATTGTCTCCCTGTACCAGCGCCAGGATCGTGTTCTCGTGAATGACTGGGACAATTACACGAATTGGGACGATATTTACTACCCACCGATTCAGCCGTACACGAACATTTCTCCGTCATCGTATGCAGTCCCACCGCCTGCTCAAGCCCTATTTTGTTCAGGTCAGCAGTTCTCAAATGCTATGGCATCCCAGGATATTCTGCAGGAGGGTCAGCTAGTGTTTGATGGAACTCAGCGATTTGCTACTAAGAACGTGAACTTCTTCCGCAATATTCAGAACTACCAGTTTTCGGCAGGTGATACAACTGCCCTGCCCGGAATCAATATGTACTCGTTTGCGCTCAATCCCAATGATATTACCCAGCCTTCGGGTTCAGCGAATGGATCAATGTTCAATCGTACAAATCTACAGCAGACTCTACTTGTCCCACCCGTAATTCAGTCTGGCGTGGTCACCCAGAGTGCGGTGTGCGTCATCAAGTCGACTGTCTTCAATGCTACACCTACACCGGTCCCGAACGGCGCCACTACATCTCCTGCTCCGGGAATTCCTCCGCTAGTACAGGCTGGACAGACGCTGACAATTTACCCTCCTCCCACAAATCTGGGGATTCAGTACGGAGGCTACAATTCAATTATTTACATTGAAGCCTACAACTTCCTGAAGGTTACAAATGGACAAGCAAATCTCGTGTTTAATACATAATGAACACCGACGATCCAGTTGCGGATGTTCCTCCCGAAGAAGTTCACTCAACCGACCCCCAGCCCGTTGTGTCAACGGCGAGTGGGTTTCTCGGATACGCGTTTCTCATCTTTTTCATCCTTCTTCTCTACCGCATGTCATGGTACGCAGTGGAAACGATTGCGTTTGAGAGACTCCCGATGATCAAGGACTTTTCGACCTTCATTTTGATTATATGGCTCATCCCCGTGTTTGGACTCATGGCCTCCGTCGTCAATCCATCCATGGGCGGAACCTTCGCCTGGATCATGACAATTTCCGTGATTCTTGGAATCACCTGGTTTCTCTCACTGATCTATGTATGGATGTACGGTGTACCTCCACAAGCTATGGCTCTTTTAACTGGAATATCAAATCGGGGTTGATTCCTCGTGCATATCAGCAAGCAGGGAGCTGGTCGTAGTCAGAGTCAGGAGCTCATCCATAGCAAGCTTGGGATTCTCGAAATTACGGAAGAGAATCTGATTCACTTCGGCAGGGCTCCACTTTCCATCCACTTCCGGATGATCCCAAATCTCATGATCCGCTACCTCTAGATCATAGAAACCAAGAACCATTTCTTTCAGGATAGTGCGATTGCATTTCTTGAAATGAATGATCATATCAATACGACCCGGACGAATGAGCGCACGATCAAAGCGCTCAGGGAAATTCGAGGTAAAGACTAGAATACGTCCGCTCGATTCCAGCGTTCCGTCTAGCAGATTGAGAAGGAAGGAGAGATCAATCGGATCCTTAATAACATCATCGTCAGGATCAGGAATGAACGGATCCTTAGGAGCAGTTACGTGTTCGGGCTTCTTCCACTCGCGTTTCAGGAGAACATCGCCCATCGCATCAGCATCCTCGATAATATAGACACGCTCGGAAATCGGAATTGTGTACTTCTCCAGGGTGTTTCCGTTAAAGACATGAATGTCATCACTGAAAAATAGATGGCGGAGCTGGGTTTTGGTCTTGATTTCCGACAGCTGGATGTTCACAGGATGACGGCGCGCAACGTTGGCAATCGCTTTGATCTCTGACGTCTTACCTGTACCTGGATCTCCGTGAAACAGGAATCCCAGTGTGTACGGAATACCCTTCTTCTCGTACCAGCTACGATTATTAAGGAAAAAGTCCACACGCTTCTTGACAATTGGCTGCTCCTCAAAATATACGTTTTCAAAGGTACGCGTTGTTGAAAACTTGTGCTTCGTGTACACCAGGAAGTTCGAAGGTAGAGGATTCTGGTTGTTGCGCTGCTTCTTCTTTCCCTCGACAATCTGATCAAAATAATAAAGATCGTTTCCAAGCTTATTTAACATTCGCCGCTCGTAATCCTGGTTGCAGCTGTCCACGAACTTCTGGAGCGTCTGGATCGGATGATCGTAGCAAAAGATCTGGAACTTAATATTCTTAATATTTCCATCGTCAACATCGATATGGACGAGCTTGAAGTAGACATCCTCATCGATCTTGATCGGCTCGAACTCGTGAGGGAGGTAATCATGATTGGCAATCGAGAGGAGGCGCCGGGTGGCAGGTGAGCAGGAGACATAGTGAATCACAGCGTCCATGCGAGTGAGAAAGGCTGGGGAGGTATTCGTCTTTGACTGGGCAGGAGGAGGTCCACGCTCACATTCGATGACGGCCGACGGCTTGCGTTCACCTACCTCGGCGGTCTTCTCGAACGCCGTCCGGAATCCATTCGTGATCCACGGAGGGCAGCGTTCGTACATGGAAATGCCAATGTAGGCGAGTAGTGGTTTAAAACTGTTTCCAGTCGTTGTGAGCGCCTGGAAGAGCATAGACATCTTTAACAGTTCGGGTAAAGATCCCATTGCTTGGTAAGGAGACTTCGTATACAAAAATTTAACGGTTGTTTCCGATGAGGCACTTGTCCAGGGTAGGAATTCCTTCGTGGACCGGCTTTGACCGTTTGAGACGGAGTTGCTGGGATGCCTTGTTAATTGTCTCATTTGACAGAGAGACAAAGGACTTGACATCTCGGACGGATGCCTGGGTGTTCACGGACGGCATGTAGAGGCGGACCGGGGGCATGACTGTCTGCAGGGGTTTTGTGCAGTTGGCAAGGAACTCGCGGTACTGCTGAATATCAAGATTGCCTCCAAACAGTCGAAGAACCCGACGATCTGGAGCGGGGTGAATATCGGCGTTCTTGTACAGGGGAGCATAAAAGGACTGGAGAAGTGAATGACGTAGCCATCGCTCTGAATCGGTGAGCCGAGACTCCTTGTAAATCGAGGCAAGGGCACACTCTGGACTGCAATAATTCCCTTCCGCAGTGTACCCTGCAGTAAAGACATCATAGTGAATTGGAACCACAAATGAATTTCCGGAAAATCCGTGGCAGCACCAGAGACAGGCAGCTCCTTTCGGGTACTCCATCTGGGTCGACAGTTTCGCCACCAGTTCGTGAATGACCGTCTCATCAAAACGGCGTTCCTGGGTCTCCGTATCCTGCAGAATATCAGAGTACTGCTGCACTTCTCCTCCAAAGGACGGAAGTGGCATCTCGACCCGCTCCTCCTCGAAATCAAACTCCTTTCCTATTCGCAGAAAGAAGATCACTGGAGGAAGTTCTACCTGAACCTCCGCCCCCTTCTTTGTCTTCTTGGCTCGTCCAACTGGCATTTACATAAATATGTTTTTTCTGTGTAAAACGGACTGGGGTTTTTGAGAGAGGGGGGAGGGTACACCCAAGATGGCAGAAGCATACAAGAAGCATACCCACCGCGAGCACATTCTTTCGTTGCCCGATACTTATATCGGCTCGATTGAGACATCAGAGGAAGAGATGTATCTTGTGAAGGGGGAGACATTCGAGCTTTCGACAATCTCCTTCAACCCAGGCTTCTACAAGCTGTTTGACGAGATCGTTGTGAACGCACACGATCAGGTTGTCCGCATGCGCCAGCGAGGGTCAGCGAATCCTGTGAAGAACATTACGATTGAGATTTCTGCAGATAACAAGACGATTACAGTAGAGAACGATGGCGAAGGTATCACGGTCGCTGAGCACCCTGAGTACAAGGTATGGGTCCCGCAGCTGGTGTTTGGCGAGCTCCTCACCTCGACGAACTACGACAAGGATGAGAAGAAGCTGGTGGGCGGAAAGAACGGTTACGGCGTGAAGCTGGCGAATATCTTCGCGAAGTCGCTGACGGTGGAGACGGTGGATGCGGTCTCAGGCAAGAAGTATACGCAGACGTGGGAGAACAACATGACAGTTGTGAACAAGCCGAAAATTACGGCATGCAAGTCCAAGCCGTACGTCAGCGTCTCGTGGACTCCGGACTTTGCTCGGTTCAAGATGACGGAGATTACAGAGGGTCTGCTGGGCGTGTTTCGTCGGCGGGCGAGTGATCTGGCGATGACGGTGGGCAAGGATGTCCGGGTCCACTGGAAGCATGGGGAGGAGAAGGTGCTGATCAAGTGCCGCGATCTGACGGCATACGCAGGTGAGTTTGTGACAACGGGTATGGCAGCACATACGAGCGAGCGGTGGAATGTCGTGGTGGCGGATACTCCGACGGAGGGATTTCTCCAGGTATCGTTCGTCAACGGTATCTGGACATCCAAGGGCGGGACGCACGTGGACTACATCGTGAATCAGATTGTCTCGAATCTGACGGAGTTTCTGGAGACGAAGAAGAAGATCAAGGTCAAGCCGTCGCTGATCAAGGAGAACATTGCAGTGTGGGTCACCGCTGCAGTCGAGAACCCGTCGTTCACGTCACAGACGAAGGAGGCGCTAACGACGAAGAGCACGGCATTCGGCTCGACGTGTAAGCTTCCCGAGGAGTTCTTCAAGAAGGTCCGGGCTAAGCTGGAGCTGGTGGACAAGTTGATGGTTGCGCAGAAGGAAAAGGACGAGAAGGAGAATAAGAAGAGCGATGGACGGAAGAGCTCTAAGATATACGGTATCCCGAAGCTCGATGACGCCGCTCTCGCAGGCACCTCCAAGTCCGCCGAGTGCACCCTCATCCTTACCGAGGGCGATTCCGCCAAGGCAATGGCTCTCAGCGGTCTTACGAAGGCTCAGCGCCAGACTTTCGGAGTGTTCCCACTGCGGGGGAAAATCATGAATGTGAAGGATTCGTCGGCGTCCAAGGTGGAGTTGGCAAAGGAGATTGCCGAGCTGAAGAAGATCGTGGGTCTGGAGTCCGGCAAGAAGTATGATACGCTGACGTCTCTACGGTACGGACGCATTCTGATCATGACAGATCAGGATTATGATGGGTCGCACATCCGCGGCCTGCTGATCAATCTGTTCCACGAGCTCTGGGAGGAGCTGTTCAAGATTCCGGGGTTTCTGACCTACATGGCAACTCCGATTGTAAAGGCGACGAAGGGAAAGGAGACTCGGACCTTCTACACGCAGTACGAGTACGATCAGTGGAAGACGACAGTTGGTACTGGCTGGTCGATCCAGTATTACAAGGGATTGGGTACTTCGACACGCGAGGAGGCTCAGGAGTATTTCAAGAACATGAATGTGACGCAGTTCCGTTATATGCAGAACGCAGATTCAGAGGCAATTGATCTGGCGTTCAACAAGGCTCGTGCAGACGATCGTAAGACTTGGCTGCAGGGTCACAACTCCAGCGACATTGTGATTCCGAAGACAGACAAGACGCTGCCGTACGCAGAGTTTGTCCATCGCGATCTGATTCACTTCAGCTACTACAATCTGGAGCGCTCGATTCCGTCGATCATGGACGGTCTCAAGACGTCGCAGCGCAAGATTCTGTTCGGATGTCTCAAGCGCAATCTGACGTCGAAGATCAAGGTAGCGCAGTTGGCAGGGTATGTCTCGGAGCACGCTGGTTACCATCACGGCGAGATGTCACTGAACGAGACGATCATCGGTATGGCGCAGGATTTCGTGGGTTCCAACAATCTGGCGTGGTTGGTCCCAAAGGGTCAGTTTGGTACGCGCTTGCAGGGTGGCAAGGATTCGGCTGCGTCTCGTTATATCTTCACGTACCTCCAGCCGTACATGAAGAATCTGGTTCCCTCCGAGGATCTGCCTTGCCTGAAGTACCGTGACGATGATGGGATGTCTGTAGAGCCCGAGTGGTATGCCCCTGTTCTTCCGATGCTGCTGGTGAACGGTGCGCGCGGTATTGGTACGGGGTACTCAACATTCATTCCGTCGTACAACCCAACAGTGCTGAAGAATGTGCTTCTTCAGTGGCTGCGTGAGAACCAGAACGATACAGTTCTCTCGGATGTTGGGTTGACGCCATGGTACCGCGGGTTCAAGGGTACGATCATCTACAATGACGGGTACGATGTATCGGGTGATTACACATACAACGCCCGCACGAAGACAGTGTCAGTGCGCGATCTTCCGATTGAGTACTGGACATCAGATTTCAAGGAGTATCTTGATGCCCTATGCGAGAAGAAGGAGATCATCAAGGATTACACGGATACGTCGACGGATATGGATGTGAACTTCGAGATCGTTCTCAAGGACGATGTTGCCGTGGAGGACGCAGTCAAGAAGCTGGGTCTTGTCTCGAAGCTCAAGCTGACAAACATGCACGCATTCGATCCTGCGGGCAAGATCAAGAAGTATGCGTCGCCGAACGAGATCCTGCTTGAGTATGCGCATGTACGCCTGAATCTCTACGGCGTGCGTAAGGAGTCGATGCTGCGTGAACTGAATGCTCGCCTGCCGTGGCACACGAGCGTCGTGAAGTTCCTCACCCTGATCTGCGACGACGTCATCGATATTCGTAAGAAGCAGACTGCAGAGTGTGTTCGGATTCTGGAGAGCCATGAGCTGACGGATATTCCAGATCTTCTCAAGCTGCCCATGAGCAGCATGACGCACGAGAATATTGAGAAGCACCGCCAGGAGCTGGCGCGTCTTCGTGCTTGCATCTCAGAGATTGAGGGAACGACTCCTTCGCAGTTCTGGATCGCGGATTTAGAGAATCTCAAGATATAAACACAATAGATAATGAACTACCAGAGCCTGTTGTCTGAAGCAGACCAGGAGGCTCGGACAGAATACACATACGATCCCCGAGTTGTTTTTTTAGCTACCGCCCAATCTCAAGTCCCAGCCGAGCCGCACGTCCCCGTAGTCCATACAGACGTTGCGGAGCAACAGGAAACAATTGACGAATTAACTGCAGATGAGTACCGTGAAACTCTCACAGCTCCCGTCCAAGATCAGCCAGAAATGACTCCTCGCAAGCGTATTGTGGTGATTGATACGTCGCAGCGAGACTGGACAATTCAGCCCGATGCGTACTCGAACATTTTTTCATTTGGAACCCAGCAGCCGCAGAGGGCAGATGGACCGCAAGTTCCGTTCTACTTCAACAATGCAACGGTTCCATTGAGCGCCTATGAGACTCCCATGTCTGTGCTTAAAGGTGCGGCTGGATCAGGAGTTCTTAACGATATCCCAACCGTTCCAAACAATGTCGGTCTTCCGTTTCCTCCTGGAGTTCCGCTTCCTGCCTATGTCAGCACAACAGCCCAGGGACTCGTCTCCCCGAAATACGGATGGAAACTTGTTTTTAAAAGTGGTCAACTGATTCATTCTCCCACCACGTTTTCGTATTCGGATCCAACGGTCCAGGTCTTCTTTTACCCGAATTATGATCCCCGGCAGCCAGCAGGTGCCCAAATCGGCATTGATATCCAGCCCAAACGCTATGGAATTAATAACTATGTATTCTCCACCCAGCTAGCCCTCTCAAATGTCACTGAAATCAAGCTTGCACGCGCAATCATGCCGGTTCGTGGAACCCAGAATTATGTGGCATCGACTTTTTCAACAAACATTCATTACCCTGACTCGTTTCATACCCAGTCGTATCTCTTGATGACGATTCAGAACTTACGCGGTAATTACTATGGCGGTGCCCAAATTGTCCAGCAATCCTTTTCGGTCCTTGCCCAGAATACCCGGAATTTGTACGATGGTAACACCCTGTATCCTTCGCAGTATTCTGACTACTACCCTTGGAAGGATGAGTCATATACCTTTGATCCTCCCCTCTCAAAGCTATCAAATGCAAACATTCAGATCTACAACAGTGCTGGCATTCCCTTCTCCCAGATCGATAATCTAAACATTATTGATATCGTAATCGATCCTATCAATCTTGGTCAGGTGAAGTTCTTTGTCACCCAGAACATGTCAAATGATACAAGTGTTGGATTTACCGACACTAATATCTTTTTAGGAACGGATATTCGGGTAGGAGACGAAATCAAATTTTACCAACCTGCAGTGACTCAAATTGAATTCGATTCCTCGTCATCCAAGGCACTGACATCCTTCTTCAATTTACTGTCCAATAACTTTTTGGTCACAAGTATTTGCGGTGCCGATTTTACTCCTCGCTACGTGTTCCCGACCAGTGATGTTGGAACCTCGTTTACCGCCGTCCCTAAACTTACAACCGGATACGCCGGTATGTCCAATGCGGTAGCCACTATCTGCGGACTCCTACAGACTCTTTCACAGGTATGTCTCATGCAGTATTCAGGGATCACTCAGCCCGCTCTTTCCTTTGCCCGCTCTCGCACATTTTCACAAGATTATGTGATCCCGATGTTGAATATTAACACCCAGTCAACATACGTTCTTGAAATCACATCTCTGGAACCTGATCCGACAAATATCAAGAAAATCATCCCGAACTAATAACAATGGCAGCTCCGCAAAACGGCGAACTTTACCCTCGTCAGGTGGGTGAGGTCGCACAGTACTACATTGAATCAGCAGTTCGTTCCGCCCCCAAGCACACCGGATTTGTTCCGAATCTTGCTGATGATGAGACAAAGGATACACAAGCGTTCAAGCTGTTTTCGACACACTATGAGGACCCCAAGCTGGCGTATGGCTCGACCTTCCAGCAGCAGGCGACGATTCGTGTACACACGCCCACACCTCTCAACCAGGCATTCTTCTCAGATGCCAATATGCAGTACCTACAGGATGAGATTCGCTACCGTGTCTGGATCAAGAGCGACAAGAAGCATGTGATTGATCCCCAGCGCCCCGATGATCTCAAGACGATCATGCGCGCCTACTACCTCCAGTACAACCTGAACGTAGAGAAGGATGCCGCGAAGGAGCTCGATGAACTCAATCAGCGCGTCCTCCAGTTTTGCGTTGACGATATTCTGGGGTCGATCAATATGTACCTCTATAATCGCAGCCAGATCCTCAACTACCCGGAGCAGATCAGCCGCCCGATCAATCCTCACATCTATGGAACCAAGAGCGCGGAATTCAAGGCTTTCTTTTAGATGATATTTGAGTAATGCTAGTGAAATTCCAAGATCGCATATACGGAAAAAAAGACAACACTCTTCTCGTCTGGGACTCTGCGTGGGATACATTTCGCCCCGTCGAAAAGATTGTTTGGAATCCGGTTCGTAAACAGATCGAACCCTTTTATGGTCAGCTGTGCACTGAACTCTTTGATATGAACTATGGGTTCGGAGAGTTGAAAGATATGGCAGTCGAGTTTACGGATATCTATGTCTCCCAGCTCGAGGAGGCAACAGAGATGACTGATCCCACCCAGTTCTGGGCTTGGACAGGACAGGAGACGGAATGGTTTTATGATCGCCCAATCGTTCTACACCCCTGTACCAAAGGGAAACCAAGTCGAGCCGAGTTCCTTCACATTCACAATCTTCGCGCTCGCACTGCAAAGCGTTTACCTCGTCAAACAAAGGGAACAATAAAGCGTAGGATCATCTAATGAGGGTGAACATTGTCTCGACACACCGAAACCAGACTGGACTTGCTGCTGATGTGGACATTCTTCAGGGAATCTGGGCAGCAGCAGATGAAACTGTGAAGTTTCGCCGAATTTACAATGCTCAGCCCGAGTGCCCCGAAGCGGAGTACAATGTCTTCATTGAGGTCCTGAACCCGTCCCTGTTCACCTACGCTGGCAAGAACATTTTCATCCCGAATCCCGAGTGGACATACAAGACGTGGATTCCTTACCTCCAGAATATTGACGAGATCTGGTGCAAGACAGATGAGGCAGTTGAGATCTTTTCGAGTCTCCACCCGAATGTCAAGTACATTGGCTGGACATCCATTGCCAAGAAACCGGCTGAAAAGAAGAACTTTCATAAGGCTCTGGTTCTGTCCGGCAAGAACATTTACCGTCATCCGCAGGTCGTGGTTGATGCATACGTTCTTGCTGCTGCCAACAACGAGATTAAACTTCCCGAGCTCCATATTGTGTGTGATGGCACTCGTATGAAGGTTGAGATTCCAGAGTCGGTCAAGGATAAGATTGTTCTCCACTCGGAAACTCTTAAGCAGAATGTCTATGACGAGCTCGTGGACGACTGTGGGCTTTCTATTTGCATTTCGGGATCAGAGGGCTTTGGCCATGCAGTGAACGAAGCTGCTTCCAGCGGATCAATTCTTCTTCTGAATACGATTCTGCCGTTCAAGGAGTTTAACTATCCTGCTCTTTGGGTCGATACTGACAAGACCGTTCCCCACCCTGAATGCCTTGGAGTGATTTGCCGCACTCCGCCTGAAGGCATTGTGCAGGCTCTCGAAGTGTATTCGAATATGTCCTTCAAGGAGCGCAAGGAATTGTCGAACTCAATTGCGAATCTATTTGTTGAGCGCCACGATAGGTGGGTAAAGACGATGCAGGAGTTCCTGAAACCGTATTCAACCAAGGACGAGTTTTCAATTGACAAGACAGCTATTCCCGAAGCTGATCTGCCCGGAGTCACAATTGTAACACCTACACGCAATCGCCCCCAATTCATGGAGATCTGTGCCGGGTGCGTGGATTCACAGTGTTATCCGAAAGACAAGCTCGAGTGGATTGTCATTGATGATGGCAAAGATACATGCGAAGAGTTTGTGAAGCACGTACCCTTTTCTCGCTACATTCTGGAGACGGAGGGCAAGACAATTGCATGGAAGCGAAATCTGGGTACACGTCTTGCCAAGTTTCCAATTATTGTTCATATGGACGACGATGATATCTATCCTCCCAACAGTATTCTATTCCGTGTCTCGATGATGCTGCGGGCAAAGAAAGAGGTTGCGTTCTGCACCACTCTTCCTTCGTACGATATTGCGAATTATACATCATTCATCAATGTTCCTCCTATGCGTATGCCCCAGTGTATGCGTGTCTCGGAAGCCACCATGTGTTTCACGAAGAGTTTCTGGGAGGAGAAGGGATTCCCCGACGAGATTCAGATTGCAGAGGGAGAGCAGTTCATTAAGGGGCGAGAAGCACAGTGTATTGAGCTGTCACCACAGGAAGTCATTGTGAGTTTGGTGCATCCCCGTACAACCTCTAGCCGCCGAGTCCCACCGGGAATGGAACCCAATGGTTGCCATTACGGGTTTACTGAAGATCTGTTTACAATGCTGTCGAAGATCGGTGAGTATCTAAAACAGCGTGCTTAACCTAACCTAACCTAACCTACATTTTTAGCGGAAGCACAACTGTGCTACCTAAAAAATGCTAAACGGTTGAATGTTTAGTGCTTGCGGTGGCGGCGGCCGGCGGAGAGCTTCTTCGACAGCTTGAGCAGGGCCTTCGCGACCTTCTTCGCCTTCGTGTGGCGCTTGCGTCCACCCTCGAGCGTCTTGGGGGCATCCGCACCGGCAATCTGGGCGGCGTCCTCCTTGACCTCGGCCGGCGGGGGCGCGGGCATCTCATCACCGCCCTTGTGCTTGCGGTGGCGACGGCCCGCCTTCACGGAGTGGCGGCGGCGACGTCCACCCTCCTCCATCTTGCCAACACCGAGGTGGTGCTTGCGGGAGTGGTGGCGGCGGCCACCGGAAACAGCGGCGCTAAAATCGGCAGGGGAGAGGGAGCTCATTTTGTTTATACTTGAATAGATAGAATATTTTACGCAGAGCAGGTGAGACATTCAGCGGCCTGCTGGGGACGAGCCTCGGGTTCTACAGTAAACTTCTGAGCTGAGGCGACTGCCTTAGTCCGCAAATAGTAGCATCCCGTCTTGAGTCCCTTGTTCCAGGCATAGAGGTGCATGCTGGAAATACGAGCATATGAAGGATCAGCCACAAACAGGTTCAGCGACTGAGACTGGCAAATAAACGGGGCGCGATCGGCAGCAAGGTCGATGATCGTCTTCATAGGAATCTCCCATGCAGTCTTGTACCGCTCCTGAACGCTAATTGGAATCCCCGTCACATTCTGAACGCTACCATTGTTTGCAATGATCTCGGTGCGTAGCTCAGGCGTCCAGATTCCCAGATCCACCAGCTCGGAAATCAGGTACTTGTTAATCACGATGAAATCTCCGGCCAGAACATGGCGGACATACAGATTCGAAGTAAACGGCTCAAAGCACTCATTGTTGCCAAGAATCTGGGACGTAGACGCAGTGGGCATGAGAGCAATTGAAAGGGAGTTGCGCAGTCCCTTCTTGATCTTCTGGCGGAGGGCAGACCAGTTAAGGTCCTCGGATAGAGGAGTTACGCGCCACAGATCACACTGAAGAATACCCTCAGATGCCGGTGAACCTGCAAACGAAGGGTAAGATCCCTTGCTAACAACGAGATCGCACGAAGTGTCAATTGCCGCATAGTAAATGTGCTCGAAAATAAGACGATTCATACGAGATGCCTCGGGAGAATTCCATGCAATCTTCATCTTGGCAAACACGTCCGCAAGACCCTGTACACCAATCCCAATTGGACGATGACGAGAATTCGATGTCTTCGTCTCGATAGTTGGGTAGTAATTCCGATCAATCACCTTATCGAGATTGCGGGCTAGAATTGAGGTATAGGCTCGTAGCATGGTGAAATCGTAGGTCCCATCCTCCAGGACGAACTTCGTCAGGGAGATGCTGCCCAGATTACAGACAGCCGTCTCACCAGGATCCGTGTACTCAATAATCTCCGAGCAAAGATTCGAGCTCTTGATCGTCCCCAGATTCTTCTGATTGGACTTGAAATTTGACGCATCCTTGTAGCACAGGTACGGAGTTCCCGTCTGGATCTGGGCATCCAAGATCATCTGCCACAGTTTCTGGGCA
>Ga0208498_1000155_pt1 | contig 28194 bp, 26 predicted proteins | sample CryBogCBE12Aug09_FD_185502 | JGI IMG/M metagenome (GOLD analysis project Ga0208498, IMG submission 185502) | Freshwater microbial communities from Crystal Bog, Wisconsin, USA - CBE12Aug09 (SPAdes) (version 2) | ecosystem: Environmental > Aquatic > Freshwater > Lake | place: Crystal Bog... | reverse complement strand
GGGCCTGGACCACTTTGGCCAATGTTTGAGTTCTATCCAACTGCGCTTCCGCTTGAAGACCAGTAGCCCCTCAAACTAGCTAGTGCCTAATTAATTCTTGGAGTCGTTTAACAGCAGCTTTTGGGTTATCTGATCCTGTGATGGCTCTGACTACGGCTACTGATCCGACACCGCTATGCGAAACCGCTTGAATACTGCTCTCATCAATGCCGCCAATAGCAACTAAAGGATAAGCTTGCATTAATTGAGCATACTTATAGAGCCGTCCTAGACCTTGAGGCGCAGTTGGCATTCGTTTAAGTGTGGTTGGGAAGACTGCTCCCATAGCAATATAGCTAGGGCAGAAGCGATCTGCATAAACCATCTCAGCGTAACCGTGGGTACTTAAACCTAAGCGCAGCCCCGCGTTTCTGATTGCATCCAGATCAGCGGTGGCTAAGTCTTCTTGACCCAGATGCACACCATAAGCGCCCAACTCAATTGCACTTTGCCAATAGTCGTTAATGAACAGCAGCGTCTTGCTGCCTTTCACTGCCTCAATTGATTGTTTGATTTCAGAATGAATATGTTTCGTATCATCGCTTTTGAGTCTCAGTTGGACAGTGGGTAGTTCAGCATCTACCATTCGCTTAATCCATTCTGAATCAGGCATGACTCCATAAAGCCCTAAGCGCTTAGGACATTCTGGAAAAGCTTTGGGATTCATAATCCGAGTCCAGGGCAATAAATCAAAATATTCGGGGCGATTGGGCCATTTGATCGGATCAAAATTTCCGTCGTGATGAACCATTCTGGACCATGCTTTCCCCAGCACTGTTGCATCGGCTTCTATAAAGCCCATGGATACCGCTGCTAAAGTAGCAGCAAGTTCGTAGTGATCAACAGCATGCTCATTATCAATGCGAGGTGGTGGTGAGCTAAAGCTATAGTCCGGAAGCGGCAGTGCGACATCATCGCTGCGATGCGCAGCCACGATCTGATCAGCAAGGTCGCGTACCAAGCTCATGAGAACTCTAGGCTTGATGCCAAAAAGGGGTGCCCACTAGTGGGGTGCTAGCTTGAGCAGATTCTTGGGCAGACATAGCGCCCGATAGATATGCTGAGCGACCAGCCGCAGTTGCCATGGCAAAGGCTTTGGCCATGGCAATCGGGTTATCAGCCAAGGCGACAGCGGTATTGAGTAGAACGCCATCAAAGCCCCACTCCATAACAGAGCAAGCATGCGATGGGAGGCCAAGACCGGCATCAACCAATAGGGGGACTTTAAGACGCTCCCTTAGGAGTTTCATGGCATAAGGATTGAGCGGGCCTTGACCAGTCCCAATCGGAGCCGCCCAAGGCATTACCGCTTGGCAGCCCACATCGACGAGGCGCTGACAAAGGATGAGATCTTCAGTGCAATAGGGCAAGACCTTGAAACCATCATTGATCAGTGTTTTTGCAGTTTCAACTAGACGCAGTGTGTCAGGTTGTAGGGTGTAATCATCGCCTATTAACTCGAGTTTGATCCAGTCAGTTTCAAAAACCTCTCTGGCCATTTGCGCAGTTGTGATGACCTCTTGGGGGCTATGACATCCTGCTGTGTTCGGCAACACAGGAACAGACATCTTTTTTAACAGTTCCCAAAAAGTATTTTTTCCTTGTTCTGCAATAGAACCCTGGCGACGTAAGCTCACGGTAATCATTGCTGGCTGAGAAGCAAGAACTGCTTCCTCTAAAATTTGAGGGGAAGGGTAGCGCGAGGTGCCCAATAGTAAGCGACTCGAAAAATGTTCGCCATAGAGCACGAGATCATCTTTACTCAAAGCGTTTTGCTCTTTAATGGAATTCATATTCATAGTAAAAATCATCCACCAGTGACTGGCGAAATAACCTCGATCTGATCATTTTCGGCAAGAACGCACTGACCATAGTTCGACTTGGGAATAAATTGCAAATTAATGGCTACTGCAAAAGGGGGCTGAGCTTTTAGAGCCACGAGTGCATGCTCTAGTTTTGCTCCCTCTGGAAGTAAATGTTCAATCTGATTGATCATTACGCGCATGCTGCTACCCTATTTATTGAGGTGTCAGCAATCTTGAGGCCTAATTGTTTTGCTGTTTGACTTGAACCGCTTATTAATAATTCGATCACGCTATCTAGTATTGCTGGAGCAATCATAAAACCATGACGATAGAGCCCATTAATAGATAAACGCTTGGTTGGACCAGTACCGCTCTCAATACGAACCTCAGGTAAGTTATTCTTTAAAGTCGGCCGACATTGGGTAGCCATCTCTAAAATACGAGCTTCTGCAAAACCGCTGTGTACGGTATAGACTGCACTCAACAACTCCATTGCGGAGCGTACGCTCATTTCTGAATGATCATCAGACTCGATCTCGGTAGCGCCGACCACATAAATATGATTCTCTTTTGGCGCAATATAAATGGGATAGCGTGGATGAATTAAACGAGTGGGTCTTCGTAAATTAACCTCTGGTGCATAAAGACGGATAACTTCACCACGAACTCCGCGCAAATAGTTACCCTTAGTTTCTGACCAATCTTCTTTGGCACCTAAGCCTCGACAATCAATTACCCAATCATATTGACCAGATTGCTCTAGGGCCAGTGGCTCTGGGGATTGATGCCAATGTAAATTGACGGGCAGGTTAGACAGCTCTAGCGCTAAAGCATTGAGTAACTGCCGGTTATCCAGTTGGCCCTCATTGGGCAAATAGAGTCCTTGATTAAAACGATCGGCAACGCTGGGTTCAATCTCCAGTAGTCTTTTAGAATCGAGTAACTCTGGTTCAGTAAGCACCGGATTACTGCGTTGATTCTTCTGCAGATGCTTAACAAAACGCTCTGCATCATTTGCATCTTGGCGATGCCACAAAATCAGACTGCCATTTTGCTGAAAGAAAACTGGGCTAGCCAATTTGGCAATGATTTCTGGCCAACGCGACAAGCTATGTACACCCATATTGACGACATTGTTCTCGGTGATGGCAGACTCAGCTAAAGGCGCAAGCATTGCTGCAGCGACGCGGGCAGCAGACAATGCAGCGTCAGGACCACCTTGATCATATAGATCGACTTGGCCCCCCGCTTGCGCGAGCTCGACCGCCAAGAGGCGCCCCATCAAACCAGCACCAACAATAGCGAATCGACCCTGCGCTATGGAATCCATCTTGAGTTACAGACCCGTTACTTATTGGTAGATTTCGCTACCGCGTTTACGAAACTCAATTGACTTTTCTTCCATGCCTTTATTTGGGTCAACTCCCTCAGCTTTCAGATTGGCTGCATAGTCTCGTACTTCTTGAGTAATCTTCATTGAGCAGAATTTAGGTCCGCACATAGAGCAGAAGTGAGCAATCTTGGCACCTTCAGCGGGTAAGGTGGCATCGTGATATTCACGCGCACGCTCAGGATCTAGTCCTAGATTAAATTGGTCTTCCCAACGGAACTCAAAGCGGGCTTTGGAGAGGGCGTTATCCCGAATCTGTGCACCAGGCAAGCCCTTGGCCAGATCGGCACCATGCGCAGCAATCTTATAAGTGATGATGCCTTCACGGACATCTTCTTTATCTGGTAAGCCTAAGTGCTCCTTAGGAGTCACATAGCAGAGCATCGCTGTACCATACCAACCAATTTGGGCTGCACCAATACCGCTGGTGATGTGGTCATAGCCAGGAGCAATATCGGTGATCAATGGTCCTAAGGTATAGAAGGGCGCCTCTAAGCAATGCTTTAATTCCTCGGTCATATTTTCTTCAATACGCTGCATGGGAACGTGGCCAGGGCCTTCAATCATGACTTGCACATCGTGCTGCCAGGCTTTAGCAGTGAGTTCGCCAAGGGTATGTAATTCACCAAACTGGGCCGCATCATTGGAGTCAGCGATACAACCAGGACGCAAGCCATCTCCTAGACTGAATGAAACGTCATAGGCTTTCATGATCTCGCAGATTTCATCGAACTTGGTATAGAGGAAGTTCTCTTTGTGGTGGGCTAGGCACCACTTGGCCATGATCGAACCACCGCGCGACACAATCCCGGTAATACGGTCCGCAGTCAGTGGCACGTAACGCAGCAATACACCAGCATGAATTGTGAAGTAGTCCACACCCTGTTCAGCTTGCTCTACCAAGGTATCGCGGAACATTTCCCAAGTGAGGTCTTCTGCGATGCCGCCAGTCTTATCGAGGGCTTGGTAGATCGGCACAGTGCCGATCGGTACAGGAGAGTTACGAATAATCCATTCACGGGTTTCATGAATATGTTTACCAGTAGAGAGATCCATGATGGTGTCAGCACCCCAACGGATTGACCAAACCATTTTTTCAACTTCTTCATTAATTGAAGAGGTGACTGCCGAGTTACCCAAATTGCCATTGATCTTGACGCGGAAGTTGCGGCCAATAATCATAGGCTCTAGTTCGGGGTGATTAATATTGGCTGGAATGATGGCGCGACCTGCAGCAATTTCTTGACGGACAAATTCACCGGTAATGCTCTCTGGAAGATTGGCGCCATAACTCTTGCCAGGGTGTTGCTTTAACAACTGGGTGTACTCTGGATTTTTGCGCAGTTGCTCTAGACCCATTGATTCACGCAGGGCAACGTATTCCATCTCTGGAGTAACAATGCCTTTACGAGCGTAATACATCTGACTCACATTCTGACCAGCTTTGGCGACCCGAGGTGCGCGAATGTGGGCAAAGCGTAAGTGCTGCGTCTCTGCATCTTTCGAGCGAGCGACTCCATAGTCAGATGAGGGTCCCGTTAATTGTTCTGTGTCATTGCGTTCTGCAATCCAAGTCTCTCGTAAGGCTGGCAAACCTTTTTCTAAATTGATGACGATTTCAGGATCGCTATAGGGGCCAGAGGTGTCATAAACCGGGATAGGGGGATTGGGGACCATCTTTTCCCCAACGCGGGTAGCGAACTGTTCAATCATGCGTACAGGGGCCTTAATATCAGGCCGTGATCCTGCTAAATAGGTTTTACTGGATGCCGGATAGGCAAATTTTTGACCAAAGTCTCGTTCGAGGCTCTTGAGGCTTGGAATTTCAGGTTTTGTTTTTGGGTTCTTGGTGCTCATATCCATCTCCTAACATATTTAGATGGACGAAACCGGGTACCGGTCTGATGGAACTCCCCACGCCAGCATTACCTGGTTCGGGTAAGAGGGTCTTTCTCAGCGCCTTTTTGTTAAGGGCACCCCTGTTTCATCCTTAAAGTGATTTAACCACAAAATGGAACTTAGGAGGGGAAGCTGAGTTTGCTGCTCCGCAAAATGAAGTCAGCCGTGACAAAAGCAGCGTCTGTCGTGAATTCCTCTGCCAAGATACGGGCCGCCGCCTCGGCTAGCGAGATTTCAATAAAGCTGCTGACCTCACCATCATGATTGGTGGGAATAAAGTTGCTTGAAAGTGCAAGGTCGTAGATAAACAGCTGCTCATCATGAAAGCCACCCCCGAGAATAGGGCGGCGCATATGGACTTTGCCGGCTGGGGTAATTTGCGTGGCCAATTGTGGTGGGACGCCAGCTTCTTCCCATAATTCTCGAACAGCACAAACCCAAGGGGTTTCATCTGCAGAAATACCACCCGCTGCCAGATTATCTAGAAGACCAGGATCGGTTCTTTTGCTCTCACTGCGCCGACCAAGCCACAAATTTCCTTCTTTGGTAAAGCCATTGATATGACTGGCAGTGCTTCGTAAACCCAGAATCCTAAAAGCGGCCCTCTCAAGGCGAAAGTAGGCGTGACCATTGTGATCAATCCAAGCAAACTCTTCATTACGCCAACCGGGGATAAAGCCACCTTGGCGCAGTCGATTAGCTAACTCAGTCAAGCCTGCAGAGATCAGAAAGGGACTCGCGCTATTAATGAATAGGCCATGGTGATCCATATGAATATGGCTAATTTTTTTCTCTTGCAAAGAGTCATGAATAAAAGGAATGAACTCGGGATTGATATGACCAATGATTTGCTTTTCAGCATGTGCACCAATAAAAAAAATGGGCAAGAAATCAAGTGGTGCAGAGCGTGCCGAATTTTGCAGCATCTCTTCGAGGGCAGCTAAGGTGCTGTCATTTATTTTTTGCATAAGCAGAGTGTAAGAGAAATTGCAAGCGAACTATACAGAAAGTCAAGCAAGATAAACTGCTCAAATATTGGGCAAGCTAGGTCGCTCTATACAAATCGGTAACTTAGCAAAACAATTTGGTATTTATCCACAGAGCCTGTGGATAACTTTGACTCAAATTTGGTCCCTCCGCCAGGAGTCGAACCTGGATCTACCGCTTAGGAGGCGGTTGCACTATCCATTGTGCTACAGCGGGTCACTGAGACTTAACTACACAAAGCCCATAACTGCTTAGTGATGTTCACCATCAGTTCTGGGCGATAGTAGCTGATAAATACGAGAGCAAGCAATATTAAAGTGATCCCACGAACTAACCAGGTAGAGAGCGGGGTATTCATGCTGGGAGTTCCTCTTGTGAACTGCGCGAAAGGGCTTTTTCTTTAACGGGTAAGTTAATTAGGCATGCCAACACACCAAGGCCAATTGCAATATCCCAAACCACGCTATAAGAGCCCGTCAGATCATATAAATAGCCACCCAAAAAAGCGCCTGAGAAGCTCCCCAATTGATGAGCAAAGAAAATCAAGCCCGAGAGCATGCTCAGGTATTTAACCCCAAAGATTTGCGCAACAATGCCATTAGTCAGTGGAATAGTAGAAAGCCATAAGAAACCCATCACGGCAGAAAAAATATAAACAGTGATAGGCGATAGTGGTGTCCATAAAAAAGCCATGATGGCAATGGACCTGCCAAAATAAATTCCTGAGAGTAAATAACGTTTAGGAAAGCGCTGCCCGAAAATACCTGCGCAATAGGTACCAAAGACGTTGAATAATCCAATCAAAGCAAGGGCCGTGGTTGCAATCGTAGGTGATCCTACCGCTGGATAAGTTTGAGACATATCCTTAAGGTAGGGCGCCAAGTGAACCGCAATAAAAACTACCTGAAAGCCACAGACAAAATAACCCAGAGTTAAATAACGATAGCTTGGATTGCTAGCTGCCTCTCGAAGTGCTTGTCGAATTGTTTGGTCACCAGCGGCATGGGTATAGACAAAATTCTTCTCCCGCAATAAGAAAGCAGTTGGGATCATGAAGCTCGCAATAATCGCCAAGAGGAGGAGGGCATCTTGTGGACCAAAACGACTCAAGAGACCTTGTTCAGCAGGAATCATTAAGAACTGGCCAAAGGATCCTGCAGCAGCAGTGATTCCCATTGCCCAGACGCGTTTATCGGCTGGTACATTTCTGCCTAAAATTCCATAGACCACGCTATAGGTCGTCGCTGTTTGGGCCAAACCAATCATGAGGCCACCCGCAATTGTGAAGTTCAAGGTATCGCTAGATATGGCCATGCCTGCCAAGCCAAGGGCGTAGAGTAGACCGCCAAGAAGCATGATTCTGAATGCGCCAAATCGATCAGCAAGTGCCCCAGTAAGCGGTTGGAATGCACCCCAAATTAAATTCTGTAGCGCAATCGTGAGGGCGAATGTGCCGCGTCCCCAGCCATTTTCTAAAGTGATGGGTAAATTAAATAAACCAAAGCCATGACGAATACCCATAGAAAGGGTGACCATGAGCCCACCATAAATCAGAACCTCTTTAATACTGAGAGAGCGAGCAACTTTTTCTGGGGAGATCACAAAACACCTTTGTCATAAAGTTTCTCTATTGCTTTGCTATCCAGCATCAAGTGTTCTTGCAAAACTTCTCGAGTATGTTGCCCCAACATGGGTGGTGGCATGTTGTATTGAACTGGCGACTGGGATAAATGCATTGGACTGGCAACTAACTTCATTTGGCCTACTGCTGGATGGGGAACCGTGACTTCAATGCCTCTGGCTTGTACCTGTGGGTCCTCAAAAACCTCTTTAAAGTTATTAATAGGACCACAAGGGACTTTCGCTTCTTCAAGCAAATGAATCCATTCGGCTTTGGTCTTTTGTCGTGTCATTGCCTCTAAAAGTGGTACGAGCTGATCGCGATGTTTAACCCGCTTAGGGTTGTCGTGAAAACATGGATCATTGGCTAACTGGGCTTGACCACCCACAGTTACAAAGTGTTTGAACTGACTATTGTTTCCAGCGGCAACAATGATCCAGCCATCGGATGTTGGGAAAGTTTGATACGGCACGATCGTTGCCGATGCATTTCCTAAACGTTGCGGAATTTGTTCAGTACATAAATAAGCACTGGCTGCATTAGCCATGACCGCAATTTGTGTATCGAGTAAAGCCATATCGATGCATTGCCCTTCGCCAGTCCGATCGCGATGAATCAGGGCTGCCATGATTGCATTCGTTGCATACATACCTGTAAAAATATCGGCAATCGGCACTCCCGCTTTTTGGGGTGATGCCCCTGGAACATTTTCGGCTTCGCCGGTAACACTCATGAAGCCACCCATGCCCTCAATAATCATGTCATAGCCTGGGCGATTGGCATAAGGGCCAGTTTGACCAAAGCCAGTAATCGAGCAGTAAATCAAATCGGGCTTTACTTTTTGTAGAGCAGCATAGTCAAGGCCGTATTTCACGAGTTGGCTTACTTTGTAGTTTTCAATCAGAACGTCAGACTCGGCGACTAATTTGCGAATGATGTCTTGCCCCTCAGGTGTGCTGATATCAACGGTGATTGAGCGTTTATTTCGATTCATGGCGATGAAAAAAGCCGTCTCACTGCTATCTTGACCCTGAGCATCTTTAGCGAAGGGTGGCCCCCAATGGCGAGTATCGTCTCCAACCCCAGGTTTTTCTACCTTAATGACATCGGCACCCAGGTCAGCCAAATTTTGGGTGCACCAAGGTCCAGCGAGAACCCGGCTCAGGTCTAAAACACGAATATGACTTAAGGCACCCATGAGCTAATTTTGGCATGAATACAGGGTTAATCCCTGAAATTTGAGGGTGTCAGCCAGACATGGCTACAATTTGCGCGAATGGCTACACGTAAAACCTCCGAATACAGCGAATCATCGATTCAGGTCCTCAAAGGCCTTGAACCCGTCCGGCAGCGGCCCGGAATGTATACCCGCACTGATAATCCACTGCACATTATTCAAGAGGTTCTGGATAACGCATCGGATGAAGCGCTAGGGGGATTTGGCAAACACATCATTGTGACGATGCATACCGATGGTAGCGTGAGCGTAGAGGATGATGGTCGAGGTATTCCTGTTGGAATACATCCCACTGAAAAACTCCCTGTTGTAGAAATCGTATTCACTCAATTGCATGCTGGTGGTAAGTTTGAAAAAGGCAGTGGCGGGGCATACGCCTTTTCAGGCGGCCTGCATGGTGTTGGCGTCTCCGTTACGAATGCACTCTCCAAACGACTGGAAGTGACTGTATGGCGTGATGGGCAAGTTTCTACGCTGACCTTTGCTGATGGCAAGGTTATCGAGAAACTCAAATCCAAAGCTTCTAGCAAAGAAGATAAGTCACATGGCACTCGGGTACGAGCTTGGCCTGATGCAAAGTATTTTGATAGTGCAGTTATTCCAATGCCGGAGTTGATTCGTCTACTAAGATCTAAGGCGGTTCTACTCCCTGGGGTTAAAGTCACGCTGATTCAAGAAAAATCAGGTGATAGTCAAACTTGGCAATACGCTCAAGGCCTACGTGGCTACCTTAATGAAGCGATTGCCCAAGCAGGCCATGGAGCCGAGGTCATTCCTCCATTTGAAGGCGAGCAATATGCCACTGGGAATAGTGATGAAGATGGTTTTGCTGAAGGTGAGGGTGCTGCTTGGGTAGTGGCTTGGACCGAGGATGGCGCACCCGTCCGTGAGAGCTACGTCAATCTAATACCAACACCAGCCGGCGGAACACATGAGAGTGGTTTGCGCGAAGGCTTATTTAATGCTGTCAAAGGTTTTATTGAGATGCATGCTTTGCAACCCAAAGGTGTCAAGCTCATGCCGGAAGATGTGTTTGCAAGAGCCTCCTTTATTTTGTCGGCAAAAGTTCTAGATCCCCAATTTCAGGGGCAAATTAAAGAGCGCCTGAACTCCCGTGATGCAGTGCGTTTGGTTTCGGCTTATTCCAAATCGGCCCTAGAGCTTTGGCTAAATCAACATGTCGATTACGGTCGCAAACTTGCTGATCTCGTCATTAAGCAGGCGCAAGCGAGAACGCGTGCTGGCCAAAAAGTTGAGAAGAAAAAATCATCAGGGGTTGCTGTTCTCCCAGGAAAGCTAACCGACTGCGAGAGTCAAGATACCGGCATGAACGAAATCTTCCTGGTTGAGGGAGACTCAGCGGGGGGCTCAGCAAAGATGGGTCGCAATAAGGAGTATCAAGCTATCCTGCCGCTCAGAGGAAAGGTTCTTAACACTTGGGAGGCAGAGCGTGATCGCCTCTTTGCGAATAATGAAGTGCACGATATCGCTGTAGCAATTGGAGTTGATCCGCATGGTCCCAATGACGAGATCGACTTAAGTAATTTGCGTTATGGCAAGGTTTGTATTCTGTCTGATGCAGACGTTGATGGAGCGCATATTCAAGTTTTATTGCTCACTTTGTTCTACAAGCACTTTCCTAAACTTATTGACTTGGGCCATGTCTATATCTCCAGACCGCCTTTATTTAGAGTGGATGCACCAGCCCGTGGTAAGAAGCCTGCTCAAAAAATCTATGCGCTGGATGCAAATGAGCTGCAAGCGATTGAAGATAAGTTACGTAAAGATGGGGTTCGCGAAGCAGCCTGGCAAATTTCCCGCTTTAAAGGTTTGGGTGAAATGAGTGCGGAGCAATTGTGGGATACCACTTTAAACCCGGATACTCGACGCCTTTTGCCTGTAACCTTGGGCGATTGGACCCAGGATGAAACGATTAAGACCATGGATATGTTGATGGGTAAATCTGAATCTGGCGCACGGCGCGATTGGTTGGAAGAACGCGGTAATGAAGTTGAGGCAGATATCTAATGGCCATTAAGAAGCCCGTTAAGAAAACAGTTTCCACAAAATCGGCCAAGCCGGTAGAGCAGGCTGATCTTTTCTCTAATATCGATGCGATAGAAATTGCTGAGGTCGACCAAGTCTTACCGAAGTCATCAAAGTCTGGCGGCAATTCGCCACCACATGATCCTAATAAGGTTGAACTCAATGAAGATGACAAAGATAGCTTAACGCTGGCAGTGTATGCGGAGCGTGCTTATTTAGATTACGCCATTAGCGTTGTCAAGGGCCGTGCTTTACCAGATGTTGCAGATGGACAAAAGCCAGTGCAACGCCGCATTCTTTTCTCCATGAGCGAGATGGGTTTGCGTGCGGATGCAAAACCTGTAAAGAGCGCGCGGGTCGTAGGTGATGTATTGGGTAAGTTCCATCCACACGGCGATCAATCTGCTTATGACGCATTGGTACGTTTGGCGCAAAGTTTTTCGTTGCGCTACCCCTTAATCGATGGTCAGGGTAATTTTGGTTCACGCGATGGTGATGGTGCGGCAGCAATGCGTTATACCGAAGCGCGTTTAACCAAGATTGCTGGTTTACTCCTCAGCGAGATTGACGAAGGTACAGTAGATTTTGCGCCCAACTACGATGGATCATTCCAAGAGCCTAAGTTATTACCAGCGCGCTTACCTTTCGTTCTTCTTAATGGCGCTTCGGGTATTGCAGTTGGTATGGCCACGGAAATTCCTTCACATAATTTGCGGGAAGTAGCCAGTGCAGCAATTGCCTTAATGAAGTCGCCCAAGATGTCGACTGCCGATTTATTAGAAATCATGCCGGGCCCTGACTTTCCAGGGGGCGGTCAAATTATTTCTCCTGCCAATGAGATTGCTCAGATCTATGAGGGTGGTCGCGGAAGTCTAAAAGTCAGAGCTCGATGGTCTGTAGAGGAATTGGCTCGCGGTCAGTGGCAAATAGTCGTAAATGAATTGCCACCTTCCACTTCCTCCCAAAAGGTTTTACAAGAGATTGAAGAGATTACCAATCCCAAGGTCAAGATTGGCAAAAAAACCTTAACAACCGATCAAAATAACTTGAAGTCAACCATCTTGGCAGTATTAGATGGTGTCCGTGATGAGTCCAGTAAAGATGCGGCAGTACGTTTAGTGTTTGAACCCAAGAGTAAAAATGTTGAAGTGAATGAGTTCGTAAATCTCTTGCTCGCCCATACCTCTTTAGAATCAAACGCGCCAATCAATTTAGTGATGATTGGAACGGATGGTCGCCCGCGTCAGAAGGGCCTCAAAGAGATTATCTCGGAGTGGATTGGTTTTAGAGTACAAACTGTCACTCGTCGTACCGAATACCGTTTGGGTAAAGTCAAAGACCGTATGCATATTCTGGAAGGCCGTTTAACGGTACTTCTAAATATTGATAAGGTCATCAAGATTATTCGTAATAGCGATGAGCCCAAGGCAGATTTGATCGTTGCCTTCAAGCTTACTGAACGTCAAGCAGAAGATATCTTAGATATTCGCTTGCGTCAGCTAGCTCGCTTAGAGGGTATCAAGATTGAACAAGAGCTCAAAGAGCTTAAAACTGAGCGTGATGATCTTGAGGGACTTTTGCAAAACGATAGTAATTTGCGTAAGCGCATCATTAAAGAAATTGAGTCCGATATGAAGGACTTTGGAGATGATCGTCGCACCATCATCCAAGAAGATAAGCGTGCTGTTGCTGAGACCAAAGTAGTCGATGAGCCAGTGACCGTGATTGTTTCTCAAAAGGGTTGGGTCCGCGTCCGTCAAGGGCATGAGCATGACCCAAGTCAGTTCTCATTTAAGGCTGGCGATGGAATGTATGGCACTTTCGAATGCCGCACCGTGGATTTAATGCAGGGCTTTGGTAGCGATGGTCGTGTTTATACCGTCCCTGTCAGTGAGCTCCCTGGCGCACGTGGAGATGGTTCACCCCTTACTAGCTTCGTTAATTTGGCGGCCGGATCCCAAATGGTGGCGTATTACGCAGGACATGCTGACGATCTAGTCTTAATTTCAACGCGTGCAGGCAATGGCTTCTTGGCTAATGTGAGCGACATGATGACGCGCAATAAAGCTGGCAAGGCTTTTGTGGGTATCGATGCTAAGTTTCCGAGTGGAGATGCTCCGCTTGGAGCCGCCAAGGTATCTGTTGGCATGAAACAGGTTGCGTGTTTATCCGAGAGTGCAAAACTTTTAGTATTTCCATTAGACGAACTGAAGCGTTTGCCTGCTGGAGGCAAGGGTGTGATTCTGATGGGCTTAGATGGGAAAGAGACATTAGCCTCTGCGATTGCAGTGGGGCCTGAGGGGGCGACTTATACAGGCGTAGGAAGAGCCGGTAAACCAACGGAACTCAATCTCGATGCTAAGACTCTTAAAACATTTGTAGGCAATCGCGCACGTAAAGGCCACTTTGTTGAGCCTCGCCTAAAAGATGGAAAACTCAAAGCCAACTAAAGCAGTGATTTAAATCTCAGCGATGAGTTCAATTTCTACGCAGGCACCCAAAGGGATTTGAGCGACACCAAAGGCGCTGCGAGCATGTTTGCCCGCATCACCAAAAACATCAAATAAGAGTTCTGAGCACCCGTTAATGACTAAGTGCTGTTCGGTGAAGTCGCTAGTGGAGTTCACTAGACCCATCACCTTGATAATTCTTTTGATCCGATCGATAGAGCCTAAGTGCGTATCAAGTGTGGCGAGTAAGTCGATAGCAATCGCGCGTGCTGCTTTCTTGCCCGTTTCGGTATCCATATCTTGACCAAGTTTGCCAACCCAAACTTTTCCCGCCTGCTTTGCTATGTGCCCCGAGAGGTAAACGGTATTGCCCGAGGTGCTTGCCATCACATACGCTGCTGCTGGAGGACCTGCTGGGGGCAATTCAATACCTAAAGTTTTGAGGCGATCAGAGGCTAGGGCGGTCATGGTGTTCTCGATGATGGGGAATAGGAGAAAGTATAGGGATAAATATTCTCCATACACGCCAATTCGCTAAAAACAGGCATTCTAGGCTATTTGCTAGCAGTCTCCGCTATACTCTCTCAAACTTTTTATCAATTAGCTGCTTGATGATTTCTATGAAAAAACAACTGATTTCCCAATTGGCCTTATCTGCTGGTTTAGCCTTATTTGCCGTTGCGGCACAAGCTGACGATGTTCAGGGTTCTGCCAAAGCAGGAGCTGGAAAAGTATGGCTTTGTACTGGCTGTCATTCCATTCCTGACTATCGCGCTGACTACCCACTGGTCTACCGGGTTCCAATGATTGGCGGTCAAAATGCTGGCTATATTGCGCTTGCTTTGTCTGAGTACAAAAAGGGGGAGCGTAAGCACCCAACGATGAGAGCTATCGCCGGAAGCTTGTCAGATCAGGATATGGCTGACATTGGCGAATACTACGCCGCTCAAACATCCAGCTCACCGATTAACCCATTGAAGTAATCGAGATATGTCTATGAAATTTGCATTCATCACAACTCTTGTGTTTTGCTGTGTTGGCCTGGCTAATGCTGCTGATATTCAAAAAGGCCAAGCTTTGGTAGAGAAGGGCGCCTGTACTACTTGCCATGGCGCAGGACTTAACGCTCCAATCTTGCCGGTTTATCCACGTTTGGCTGGTCAACCTGCTGATTACCTTTACTACGCTTTACACGCCTATCAAGTGGGCGGCAGCAATGCCAAGTATGGCCGGAACAATGCCATCATGGCCGGACAGGTTCAGCCCTATTCTGATCAAGATCTAAAAGATATCGCAGCTTACGTTTCCTCATTACCAGGCACTCTAGTAATTAAAAAGTAACGCTGCTTTAGAAGATACAGTAATGGCTTAGGATAATCTCCTAAGCCATTGTTTTATATAGCTCTGATACTTTAAAATCTACTTAGCAGCCTCTAAACCTTGAGCCAAGTGCTTACGCATTGCCATTTCAGCAGCATTAGCATCGCCTTTAAGGATGGCTTCTAGGATCTGTCGATGCTCCAGCAGGGAGTTTTGCAATCTTCCAGTTCGATTTAAAGAGTCTTTTCTCTGAAGTTTGAGTACTTTCCTCAAATCGCCAATCACCCCGTTCAACCACTTATTTCCCGCAATATCGAGGATAAGTTCATGAAATCGCACATTAATCTCAAAAAATTGCTCAATATCTCGATCCGCGGCCGCTTTTTCTAGGCGATGATGGAGGTCATCCAGCTGATTCAATTGGGACTCATTGGCCTTCGTAGCTGCTTCCTTGGCTGCTTCTGCCTCTAGAAGCGAGAGGACAGTGAATATTTGTTCTAAATCAGATCGTTCTACCTCGGTGACATAGGCACCTCTGCGCAATTTAATCGTTACAAGCCCCTCAGCAGCGAGTAATTTAATGGCTTCGCGCATGGGCGTTCTGCTAATGCCGAACTGAACGGCTAGACTTTGTTCGTCTAACCAGCTTCCTGGAGCCAGCTCATGGGCAAAGATTTGGCCTCTGAGGCGGTCAGCGACATCCTCATATAAGGGCCGATTTATTAGTTTTGTATTCATAATTATGTATACAATATCTAGACAAACTGGGATTTGTCAAGCAAAATAGCCTTAATTATTTTGTGAGATTGATACAGCCTTATGGGAGCAATAGATGGCTAGTACTAAGAAGGACAAAACAACATCTTGGCCTGATGCAGCAAAAACCAATCTGGATGCTTGGAATAAATCAGCTCAAAAGTCAGCACCCAATGGCGATGTTGATAAATTGGGTTGGCAAACACCCGATGGCATTCATCTAAAAGCTTTATATACCTCCGCAGATCTCGAGGGTCTTCAGTACGCAGACACCTTGCCAGGGTTTGAACCCTTTATCCGAGGCCCACAAGCAACGATGTATTCGGTTCGCCCTTGGACAATTCGACAGTACGCTGGATTTTCAACTGCAGAAGAATCCAATGCTTTTTATCGTAAAGCGCTCGATGCTGGCGGCCAAGGCGTATCAGTAGCGTTTGATTTGGCAACCCATCGGGGTTATGACTCTGACCATCCACGCGTCACAGGTGATGTTGGTAAAGCAGGCGTTGCCATTGACTCAGTCGAAGATATGAAAATATTGTTTGACGGTATCCCGCTAGATAAAGTTTCGGTATCTATGACAATGAATGGAGCGGTATTGCCAGTGTTGGCAGGCTACATCGTTGCCGGTGAAGAACAGGGCGTTAAGCAAGAACAATTATCTGGAACGATTCAGAACGATATTCTGAAAGAGTTCATGGTGCGTAATACCTATATCTATCCACCTGAGCCTTCAATGCGCATCATTGGTGACATCATTGAGTACACCGCAAAGTACATGCCAAAGTTCAACTCGATATCCATTTCGGGATATCACATGCAAGAGGCAGGTGCGAATCAGGTATTGGAATTGGCATTCACCTTGGCTGATGGTCAAGAGTATGTCAAAACAGCGCTAGCAAAAGGCTTAGATATCGACGGATTTGCTGGGCGCCTCTCCTTCTTTTTTGCAATAGGGATGAACTTCTACTTGGAAGTGGCAAAGTTACGAGCTGCACGCCTCTTATGGTGGCGCATCATGAAATCTTTTGAGCCAAAGAATCCCAAATCACTGATGCTTCGCACCCATTGCCAGACCTCAGGCTGGTCATTAACCGAGCAAGATCCCTATAACAATGTGGTTCGTACTACGGTAGAGGCGATGGCAGCAGTTTTTGGTGGAACGCAGTCGCTACATACAAACTCTTTTGATGAAGCAATTGCCCTGCCTTCGGAGACTTCAAGCCGTATCGCTCGTAATACTCAACTGATTTTGCAAGAAGAAACTCATATCACCAATGTGATTGATCCTTGGGCTGGCTCATACATGATGGAGAATCTCACCCAAGAAATGGCCGATAAGGCTTGGGAGATCATTGAAGAGGTAGAGGCCATGGGTGGTATGACCAAAGCAGTTGAAAGTGGTTGGGCCAAGCTGAAGATCGAAGCTGCCGCAGCAGAAAAGCAAGCCAAGATTGATTCGGGTTCTGATGTGATTGTAGGTGTCAATAAATACAAGCTTGCTAAAGAGGACTTGGTCGATGTATTGATGATCGATAACGATAAGGTACGCGATAGTCAGATCGCTCGCTTGAAAAATATCAAAGCCAAACGGGATCAGAAGAAAGTGGATTTAGCACTTGATGCCTTAACCAAAGCCGCAGAAGAGAACGCTGGTAATTTATTAGGATTAGCTGTGGATGCAATGCGTTTGCGTGCCACAGTCGGTGAAGTCTCTGACGCATTAGAGAAAGTTTACGGGCGCCATCGCGCCGATACGCAAAAGGTGACCGGAGTGTATGCAGCTGCCTATGACTCAGCCGAGGGCTGGGAAAAACTTAAAGTAGAAATCGCGGATTTCGCAAAAGATTTTGGTCGTCGTCCTCGCGTGATGATTGCTAAATTAGGTCAGGATGGTCATGATCGTGGCGCCAAGGTGGTGGCTACAGCATTTGCTGATTTGGGATTTGACGTTGATATTGGCCCCTTGTTTCAGACGCCGGAAGAGTGCGCCCGTCAAGCAATTGAGAATGATGTACATGCCTTAGGAGTCTCTACTTTAGCTGCGGGTCACAAGACATTAGTCCCTGCAATTATTCAAGAGCTTAAGAAACAGGGTGCAGATGACATCATCGTGTTTGTAGGTGGCGTGATTCCTCGTCAAGACTATGAGTTTCTGTATGAAGCCGGTGTCAAGGGTATCTATGGTCCAGGAACCCCCATACCTGCTTCAGCCAAAGATGTGCTTGAGCAAATTCGAAAACAGGTTAATCCTAGCTAAGTCTAGGAGTCCAAGTTCATGATGAACGCTGTTGATCAATCCTTGTTTGAGGATCTCACTGGTAAGCCATCGCCAGCGCAACGCCGCGCACTGGCAAAGATCATTACTCTTTTAGAATCTACTCGCCCAGATCACCGCAAGCGAGCAGACGAAGTGCTGAATGCATTGCTTCCTAAAACAGGCAATTCTTTTCGCTTAGGTATCTCTGGTGTTCCTGGAGTTGGTAAGTCGACTTTAATTGAAACCCTTGGTCTTTATTTGATTGATAAAGGACATCGCGTTGCAGTCTTGGCAATTGATCCCTCATCGAGTATTTCGGGTGGATCTATTTTGGGCGATAAGACCCGCATGGAGCGTTTATCAGTTCATGAGCATGCCTTTATTCGTCCGAGCCCATCTTCTGGAACTCTAGGTGGCGTGGCAGAAAAAACCCGTGAAGCGCTTTTAGTTGCTGAAGCAGCCGGCCATGATGTCGTGATCGTTGAAACAGTGGGTGTGGGACAAAGTGAGATTGCTGTGGCAGGCATGACGGATTTATTTCTCTTGCTCCAACTTCCCAATGCAGGCGATGACCTCCAGGCGATCAAAAAAGGTGTGATGGAGCTAGCAGATCTGATTGTGATTAATAAAGCCGATATCGATCCTAATGCCGCAATGAGGGCGCAAGCTTTTATTACGAGCTCACTTCGCTTGTTGGGATTTCAGGGCAATCCAGACCATGCAACCCATGAGAAGGATTATTGGCATCCGATTGTGATGAGCTTAAGCGCCCTGAATGGTCAAGGTATTCCTGAGCTCTGGGAAAACATTCTCCGCTTTCAGAAATTACAGGCCGCCAATGGCAAGCTACAAGAGCGTCGCAAGCAACAGGCTGGCTCTTGGATGTGGGAGCGTATTGATGCTGGATTGAAGCACGCCTTCCGAAACCATCCCGAAGTACAGACCCTTTTACCCAGATTAAGCGCCGAGGTGAATGCTGGGACCATGGCCGCTTCGGTAGCAGCCCGTCGCTTATTGGAAGCGATGGGACACGAATTTTTCTAAGGAAACGTTATGAAAGAGATTATTCAACAGCTCGAAGATAAGCGTGAGCTAGCAAGACTGGGTGGTGGACAAAAACGGATTCAGGCTCAGCATGCTAAAGGGAAGCTTACTGCGCGCGAACGAATTGAATTACTGCTCGATGCGGGCTCTTTTGAAGAGTGGGATATGTTTGTTGAGCATCGTTGCCATGATTTTGGGATGGATGAACAAACTGTGCCTGGTGATGGTGTTGTGACGGGTTACGGAATGATTAATGGTCGCCTCGTTTTTGTTTTCTCGCAAGACTTCACAGTCCTAGGCGGGTCACTATCAGAAGCGCATGCAGAAAAGATTTGCAAGATTATGGATCAGGCGCTTAAAGTCGGTGCCCCAGTGATTGGTTTAAATGACTCTGGCGGTGCACGGATTCAGGAAGGTGTTGCCTCTTTAGGTGGTTATGCAGAAATCTTTCAGCGTAACGTCACAGCCTCAGGCGTCATACCGCAAATCTCTTTAATCATGGGTCCGTCTGCTGGTGGCGCAGTCTATTCGCCTGCATTAACGGACTTTATCTTTATGGTCAAAGACAGTTCGTATATGTTTGTTACCGGTCCTGAGGTCGTTAAGACGGTAACGCATGAGGATGTAACGGCAGAAGAGCTTGGCGGCGCTTTGACGCATTCCACTGTATCCGGAGTGTGTGATCTTGCTTTTGAGAATGATGTTGAAGCAATCATGATGCTCAGACGCTTCTTTAATTACTTACCACTCTCAAATCGTGAGAAACCTCCGGTAGTCCGCATTCCGAACCGACATGAAGAGCCCGATTATTCATTGGATACTTTGGTTCCTTCGAACCCTAATCAACCCTATGACATCAAAGAGCTGATTCATAAAATGGTTGACGATAGCGAATTCTTTGAGCTTCAACCTGACTTTGCCAAGAACATCATTATTGGTTTTGCCCGCATCGAAGGTTCAACGGTTGGCATTGTTGCCAATCAACCACTAGTTCTTGCTGGCTGCTTGGATATCAAGGCTTCGATCAAAGCTGCACGTTTTGTCCGTTTTTGTGATGCCTTCAACATTCCTGTAGTGACCTTAGTGGATGTACCAGGATTCATGCCAGGGACAGCGCAAGAATACGGTGGGATCATTAAGCACGGTGCGAAGTTACTCTATGCCTATGCTGATTGCACAGTGCCTAAAGTGACCTTAATTACCCGTAAAGCCTATGGCGGCGCCTATGACGTAATGGCATCAAAACATTTAAGAGGCGATGTCAATTTTGCATGGCCATCTGCAGAAATTGCCGTGATGGGCCCAAAGGGTGCCGTAGAAATTATCTTCCGCGAAGAAAAATCTGATGCCACGAAGATTGCAGCGCGTGAAGCAGAATACAAAGCCAAGTTTGCCAATCCATTTGTAGCTGGTCGGCGTGGCTATATCGATGATGTGATCTTGCCTCATGAGACTCGCAAACGGATTGCTAGATCCTTGGCCATGTTGAAAGACAAAGAATTAAAGAACCCCGCCCGTAAGCACGGCAATATACCTCTTTAAGGCGGCTAATGATGACAAGCAAAATGTTTAAGAAAATTCTGATTGCAAACCGCGGTGAAATCGCTTGCCGCGTAATCAAAACTGCCCAAAAGATGGGTATCAAAACAGTCGCCGTCTATTCAGAGGCAGATAAGGAGGCGCGTCATGTTCAGATGGCGGATGAGGCTGTTTGTATCGGACCTGCACCGTCGCGTGAATCCTATCTAGTCATGGATCGCATCATTCAAGCTTGTAAAGATACTGGGGCAGAAGCGGTTCATCCTGGCTATGGCTTCTTGTCTGAAAACGAACAGTTTGCTAAACGTTGCGAAGACGAGGGCATTGTTTTTATAGGCCCTAAGCATCAATCGATTGCTGCGATGGGTGATAAGATCGCGTCCAAAAAACTAGCGCTCGATGCAAAAGTCAATACCATTCCTGGTCATAACGAGGCAATCGCTACAACTGAAGAGGCTGTGAAGATCGCTCAGGGTATCGGCTATCCCGTCATGATTAAAGCTTCTGCAGGCGGAGGTGGCAAAGGCTTACGGGTTGCATTTAATGATAAAGAGGCTGCGGAGGGATTTGCGGCTTGCAAAACTGAGGCTATGAATAGCTTTGGCGATGATCGTATCTTTATTGAGAAATTTGTTGAAGGCCCACGCCATATTGAGATCCAGGTATTAGGTGATGCGCACGGTAATGTGGTTTATCTTGGCGAACGGGATTGCTCGATTCAAAGACGCCACCAAAAGGTGATTGAAGAGGCGCCTTCTCCATTTATTGACCCCGCAACTCGCAAAGCCATGGGCGAACAAGCGGTAGCTTTAGCTAAGGCTGTGAATTACCAATCCGCTGGTACGGTTGAGTTTGTAGTGGGTAAAGATAAGTCTTTCTACTTCTTGGAGATGAACACCCGACTGCAAGTCGAGCATCCTGTTACAGAAGGCATTACAGGCTTAGATCTCGTAGAGCAGATGATTCGGGTTGCGGCCGGTGAAAAGTTAGCCTTCAAGCAAGAGGACATCAAACTAAATGGCTGGTCGATGGAGTGCCGCATCAATGCTGATGATCCATTCCGAAACTTTTTACCTTCAACTGGACGCCTTGTAAAGTATCGCCCACCCGCAGAGCAAGACGGGGTTCGTGTTGATACGGGGGTTTATGAGGGTGGTGAAATTCCGATGTATTACGACTCGATGATTGCAAAGTTGATCGTACATGGTAAAGACCGATCCGAAGCAATCGAAAAGATGCGTGATGCCCTAAATAACTTCGTGATTCGGGGCATTCATTCGAATGTGCCTTTCCAGGCTGCTTTATTACAGCATCCACGTTTCGTATCAGGAGACTTCACTACAGGATTTATTGCTGAAGAATATCCCCAGGGATTCAAGAAAGACTCGGTACAGCCAGCCGATCCCCATAGATTGGCGGCCTTGGCTGCATTCATGCGCTACCGTTATCTTGAACATATCAAGTTGATTGATGGCCAATTAGCTGGGCATGAGATGGTGATTGCAAAACAATTTGTCATTGTCAGTAGCAAGCGGGTTGGTGCTAGCGAGGATCCCTATGAGTTACCGGCTCGCATTGAGTTAAAGCAAGGAGTTTATTCGGTCTACATAGATGCGGCTGATGGTTTGAGTCGTTACGATATTGAGAGTACTTGGCGTCCAGGTGATATTACTTTGCACGCCAGAATCAATGGCACAAGTAAGATTACCGCCCAAGTAGAGCGTCGTGGGGTCAAATACCATCTCGTTCTAGACGGTGCTCAATATGACTGTATGGTTCTTAGCCCCTTGGGTGCTGAATTACAGCGCCGTATGCCGGTAAAGTTACCGCCCGATACCTCAAAATTGGTTTTATCTCCGATGCCTGGCTTATTAACGAAGATCTTTGTCAAAGTTGGTGAAAGTGTTACGGCTGGTCAAAAACTAGCAGCAATTGAAGCAATGAAGATGGAAAATACTCTTAGCGCTGTTCAAGATGGAATCATCTCTGAGATTTGTGCAAAAGAAGGTGATAGTTTGGCAGTAGATCAACTGATTATTCGTTTTCAATAAGAGCGCGCCATGTCAAAACCGTTCCGGATTCTTGGTATTCAACAGATCGCCATTGGCGGCGAGAGTAAAGATCGACTTCGAAAACTCTGGATTGATTTATTGGGATTTGAATATCTCAGTACTTTCGTTTCAGAGCGAGAGAATGTGGACGAAGATATTTGTGCAATCGGTTCTGGAGCTCATCAAGTTGAAGTCGATCTAATGCAGCCATTTGACATCAATAAAAAACCTGCCGTTCATCAAACGCCTTTGAATCATATTGGCTTATGGGTCGACGACTTACCAAAAGCAGTGGAATGGCTGACTGCTCAAGGCATGCGCTTTGCACCTGGAGGTATTCGTAAAGGGGCTGCCGGTCACGACATTACCTTTATTCATCCCAAAGGTAATGAAGAATTTCCCTTTGGTGGGGAAGGTGTTCTAATTGAGTTGGTGCAAGCCCCAGCGGAAATTATTGGTGGCTTGAGTCATTAGATATTCCCTCATAGGCTTAGTTTGGCGCGTTTACTTGCAATTGACACTTCATCTTCATGGTGTTCAGTAGCCCTGAGTACAGGGACTGATAGGCCAACATTTCGCCATGAAAAATTATCAGCAGCCGCTAGTCAAAATCTTTTGCCTTGGATCGAAACGCTCTTACAAGAAGCAAAACTTGAACTTAAAAATTTAGATGCCATTGCCGTTGGTATTGGCCCCGGGGCTTTTACTGGAGTTCGCTTAGGGGTGGCTGCTACGCAAGGTCTTGCCCTAAGCGCCAATCTGCCAGTTATTCCCGTTATCAGTTTGGATGCGATTGCAGCGCAATTCAGTCAAAGCGATCAAGCCAACAGCTCAGTAAAAAACCTTGTAGTGGCAATAGATGCCAGGATGGATGAGGTTTATTGGGCACAGTATCAATTGCAATCAAACACTTTCCCCAAACGCATCTCTGATATCAAGCTCAGCTCACCAGAAACAGTCGATCTTCAAGAGGCGGATATTGTGATTGGTAGTGCGATTCTGGAGTTCGGTAATCGATTGGCATTTCCTAAGCCCATCATTCAGAATGAAGAAATTGGTATTCATGCACTTGGCGTCCTGATGCTTGCTCAGACTATGTGGGATCAAGGCCTTCAGATATCTGTAGATCATTTAGAGCCTCTGTATGTTCGTAATAAAGTGGCATTCACTACAGAAGAGCGCTTACAAAATACCTTGGTTAAATAATGACAAGTGCAGCTGAGCTCGCTTTTTTGCCGATGGAAGCCGGTGACTTAGACGAAGTTCTATCCATAGAGCAGATTTCTCATGCACACCCATGGACGAGAGGAAACTTTAGTGACTCCCTAGCGGCAGGTCATTGGGCTTATTGCATACGACCTGAGGCCTCAGATATCAACCTCGGTTCTTATTTGGACCCACAAGTCTTATGGGCCTATTGCGTTCTTTACCCGGCGGTAGATGAATTACATCTCCTCAATATTACTGTCGCACCCAAATTGCGTCGCCTCGGAATTGCAGTCAGAATGATGAAGGCGATTGAGGGAATTGCAGCCAGTCGCAAAATGCCTCGCATCATTTTGGAGGTCAGACCCTCAAATATTCCTGCAATTACTTTGTATCAGAGTTTGGGATATGAAACGATAGGGGTACGTAAAGGCTATTACCCAGCCGATGAATCGACCGGCCAACGGGAAGATGCCCAAGTGATGGCTAAATCCATTAACCTTACGTCATGACTACAGTTAGCAATACTAATTCGGCCCTTCTTAAAGAGATGGGCATTTCTGAATGGGTTTCTAAAGACGCCGTTCCATTAACTTCTACCGAGGTACTCTCAGATTCTCCTGCTCAGAGCAAGGCAAGGGGAACCTGGTGGTTCTTTGGCAGCAAACCTAAGGGTGAGGCAGAAGTACTCTTTCAGAATATGATCCGCGTTTTAGGCTTGCGCCCTGACGAATGGCTTTGGCAGGAACCTGTTAATAAAAGTAAGCTTGCGAAACCGGATAATGCTCTACCGATAGTCTCGATTGCCTTTGGCGGTCAAGCAGTTCAGGCTATGACTGGTGAAAGAGATCCCTTGGATGAGCTACGAGAGACTATTTTGGAGCTTAGCATTGAAGGTCTGGAAGAGATTCCTTTAATCCCATCCTTTACTTTAGAGCATTACATCACTAAACCACAAGATAAGCGACTGCTGTGGCAAGATCTCTTGCTGGCCAAATCGGTACTGCAAAGTCTTTAGATTCAGTGCTTGTGTTCACCAATTAGGTGAAGTGAGTCGTACTCAGCTTGATTTGCGGCATGCCGACGCATCACCATGTACATAATTAGGCTCACAACAATGCCAAAGCCAATGATGACGTATTTGACGGGGAAATCAAACCAAATCAGCAGAGCATAGGTGGCTAGCATGAATAGCACTGAAATATTCTCATTGAAGTTTTGAACCGCAATGGAATGTCCTGCTGACATGAGAACGTGTCCTCGATGTTGTAATAGGGCATTCATTGGCACAACAAAATAGCCAGCAAGCCAGCCTACTAACATCAATAAGAAATAGGCCGGCAAAAGATTGAGATGCAGCTTTAGGGAATAGAAATTCAGTAAGACAGTATCAGGCAGCATATCCGAGTTGTATAAAGCGAGGGTACAAACCACAACGCCCATCGCGATGCCATAAGGTAAAACCGTGAGTGATTTACGTAAGGGGACTCGCCATGCTGCCCAGACAGCCCCACCAGCAACACCCACGGCTGAGATCGCTTGCAAAATAGCGCCTTGGGATAAGTTCATATGCAAAGAAACTTCAGCCCACTTAATCACGATAAATTGCAAGGTAGCACCCGCTCCCCAGAAGAGAGTGGTAACCGCTAAAGAAATTTGTCCTAAACGATCATTCCAGAGGGTCACAAAGCAATGTGCAAAATCTTTTATGAGCTCAATGGGATTTGTTTTTTGCGCAAGATAGCGCGCTCCCGTATCTGGAATGCGTAAATTAATCAGCGCTGCAACCATATAGATGAACATCGTAATTAGGATTGCCGACTCAGCTGGTGTATCAATGCCTGTATCAATCACCGGCATATCAAGGCTCAAAAGGGATCCAGAAACTTGGCTACTAATTAAAACCCCCCCTAAAACGGTTCCCAAAATGATGGAGCTGACTGTCAGACCTTCAATCCAGCCATTGGCTGCAACCAGCTTTTCTGGCGGCAACAGCTCGGTCAATATTCCATACTTGGCCGGAGAATAAGCCGCCGCTCCTAAACCGACGATGGCGTAGGAAAGTAGCGGGTGCGCACCAAAGAGCATGAAGATGCAGCCGATGAATTTAATCGAGTTGGTAATGAACATCACATTGCCCTTGGGCCTGGAGTCGGCAAAGGCTCCCACAAAAGCCGCTAGCAAAACATAGGACAATACAAAGAATAATTTGAGTAAAGGGGTCATCCAGGCCGGAGCTTGGAGCTGGACCAGGAGGGCAATTGCTGCAATGAGCAATGCATTATCGGCGAGCGACGAAAAAAATTGCGCCGCCATAATGGTGTAAAAACTACGGTTCATTCGTACAATCTAGTCATTGTTTCAATTAAAACACGAAAGGGGCTTTTTTATATGGGCAGTTCGGCTAATAGCCTTATGACCAGACCGATTTTGGCTACTATTGATACTGCTGCATTTGAGCATAATTTAGCCAAAATTAGGGGCTTAGCTCCAGAATCAAAAATATGGTGCGTTATCAAGGCTCGGGCATACGGTCATGGTTTAGAAGCTGTCCTGAAGGGTTTGGGCTCTACCGATGGCTTTGCGGTTCTCGATATTGAGGATGCCCGCTGGCTTCGAGATCATGGCTGGCAAGGTCGGATATTGCTTCTAGAGGGCTTATTTCATGAGAATGAGGTCAGTCTTGCCTATGAGCTTTGCACTGATGTGGTGATTCATTGTGAAAACCAAGTTCGATGGTTGGAGCAGTTTGAAGCTCAACCTCACTCCAAATTGAACGTTTTTCTCAAGATGAATAGCGGCATGAACCGTCTTGGTTTTAAGCCGAATGCATATAGAACGGCTTTTCATCGTCTGCATGCTGCTGGTTATCACATGCATCATATGACCCATTTTGCGAACGCCGATCGTTTGGATCACTCTCCAACGGTGGATGAACAATTAGAGTGTTTCAATGCCGGCATTGATGGTTTGCCTGGAGCAACTTCCTATGGCAATTCTGCAACGATTCTTTGGCATCGTAATACCTTAGGTGATTGGATTCGACCAGGCGTAATTTTGTACGGCGTTTCACCAACCGGAAGATACGCTGATATTGAGCACAGCGGATTAAACCCAGCAATGTCTCTGCGGAGTGAAATTATTGATATTCAAGAATTGATCCCTGGTGACCGGGTAGGCTATGGCGGTATTTATGAAGCTAGCGAGTCCATGCGGATTGGGATTGTTGCTTGTGGTTACGCTGATGGTTATCCCCGACATGCCAAAGAGGGCACACCAGTTTGGGTTTCAGATCCATCGATGAAAAATGGCGGAGTCGCCTGTCCAGTTGTGGGTCGGGTATCGATGGATATGCTAACAATTGATTTGCGTGGTGCACCCAATGCCCATCTGGGGACTAGCGTTGAATTGTGGGGCTCACATATTCCAGTTGATGAGGTCGCTCACCAGAGCGGTACTATTGGTTATGAGCTCATCTGTGCTGTAGCTCCAAGAGTACCGGTCAAAATTATTTAATTTGACCGTCGTTCTCTTTGATCCAGAACTGCCACCATTTCTTCTCTTTTTTGACGCGCTGACCCGTAATCAGCATCTGGCTATCCGGGAAGTTCAATTTAAAGACTCGCTCAGCATCTGAACTTAAATCTGGCATGTCGAGTTTGTTGTAAGACTTAATAAGGATATAAAGCGCCTCTTCAACAGCAGGTGCGCGATCATAGTCACGTATCACGAGTTGGGCTCGATTAGCAGCAGCTAGGTAAGCGCCGCGTTGGTAGTAATAACGAGCCACAATCACATCGGCTTCGGCTAAGGAGTTCACGATGTAGCGCATCCGATCGATGGAGTCGGGCGCATATTTACTGTCAGGAAAACGCGTTACCACCATCTTGAACGATTCGAATGCTTCTTTGGCCGCTTTTGGATCGCGCTCACTCAGATCTTGACCAGTGAATTTGCCCAGCCAACCTAAGTCATCATTAAAGGTAATGAGGCCTTTGAGGTAATAGGCGTAATCTAAATTGGGGCTACCTTGATACAACTTAATGAAGCGATCAATGGCCACCAATGCTTGAGCTTGTTCTTGGGCTTTCCAATAACAATAAGCGGCATTAATTTGCGCTTGTTGTGAGTAGGGACCGAATGGAAAGCGTGCCTCGAGTTTGTCAAAATATTTACCGCATTTTGCGAAATCGGCATCATTGAGCTTATCTGTAGCTTCAGAGTAGAGGCGGGATTCTGACCATATATCCGCATCATCCTTTTGGCCGTCACTGCCAGCACAAGCGCCCAGCAATAAGCTGCCAGTAGAAATCATCACCAGAGCTAGGGTCCGACGCCCTTGCTTGAGTGAAACAATTTTCTGGATAGCAGCGGCAAGCCTTAAACTGGCGTCTGAAATTACGTCGGATACAACTAAAAGGCCTGTTAAGCGTGGCATTGCCGGAAACTCCTGAATCGAATCCCATTGATTATATCGATGAAGAGGATTTCATTGCCCTAGAAATCCCCATGGAGGGAGGTGGCGAACGGCTGGATAAGGCTCT
>Ga0208498_1000153_pt1 | contig 28364 bp, 28 predicted proteins | sample CryBogCBE12Aug09_FD_185502 | JGI IMG/M metagenome (GOLD analysis project Ga0208498, IMG submission 185502) | Freshwater microbial communities from Crystal Bog, Wisconsin, USA - CBE12Aug09 (SPAdes) (version 2) | ecosystem: Environmental > Aquatic > Freshwater > Lake | place: Crystal Bog... | reverse complement strand
AGTTAACCCTCAAGGGGGCCCCGGTCGTAACCCTAGCCTAGGGTTGGCGCGCCCCGGGCGGGCCCTGGACTCGGAGGCAGAACGTTTTGCCCGCGCAAACTGGCCTGGACTCGGAGGCTAAGACAGCGCGCGGGGCCGGGCGGGTGGGCGGGCGGGCTTGTTTCGGAAGTGAACATAAGAACCGGGCGGGCGCGACGGACGAATACATACTTCACTTCCGAAACAACACACACATATACTTCGTACAAACATCATCCAATGCCATCAAAATGAACACAATTTCACCACTGGCAGTTCAAGGCCAGGGCAGTGATAGTGTGGTGACGCGATGGCTTTATAAAATCGCAGCGTCTGGTGGGGCATGGAGCGGTGTCGCAACAACAATTTTGAATATGAGTGGTTATGCCATTACGAATGTGGGAAGTATAACGTCGTCCGGTAATTTAACCATATCTACACCTGGAGGTCAAACCATTTTAAGTAACACTAATCTTTATATTCCCAACGGAAATCTCAACATGGACAACAATAGTGTTGGTGGAGTAAACAGATTGGTATTTAACTCGGGGGGAGAAATTGATGATGACAGCGGAAACATGAAGTTGATTGGAAACTTAAATATGAATTCCAATATTATTAGCAACGTGGGTACTACGTTTACGTTTGCTAATACCTGTCGCATGGCTGCATACACACCAGGTGGATTTTCGTACCCGTTCTACGATATCAATGCGCCTGGCGGTGATGGCGCTATTAGGCTTCTTTGTGGAACAGCAAGTGTTAATCTAAGAGGTAACGGTAACCTTGAACTTCAACCACCCTCTGGGAGTAGTGTTTATATGCACGGCGGTCTCTATCGAGATCTCGGATCAAACCAGGTACTTGAACCAGTAATTCAATACGGAACGGCAACAGGTACAGGTACTAGTGGTACGGCTGTAGTCACTATTCCTGCAGCATACACGAGTTCTTCTAGTTATGTTGTGCAGGTGACAATGCGCGATGCACCAACTGCACAGCTATACGCAAATCCGACGGCGGCGAATGCATTTACAATTGGCTGGAGTTCAGCCGGATCGGGGACGCAGCATATTATGTGGACAAGTTTCGGCACATAAATAAATGTCGACATATGACCTAGACGAGTGGATCGACGGGTCCAGCGACTACAGTCAACCCACGTCAGTCAACATGCAACGCGAGACCGTTGCACCGAAGGACGAGGATGTAAAGGCAATGCGAGCAATCGTGTCCGAAGCCATCATGCTTTTCGCAAAAAAGCGCGATAGCATCCAGGCAGAGTGTTTTCACGACAAGGACACTGATTGGCAACTTGCGTTGAGCGAGGCGGTGGTCATGCGCGACCACCCTGATTTACAAAATTGTACCATTAATGATGCGATTTTTTTTATCCGCATGCATGAGGTGTTCAAGATTGATGACGAGAACAAGGAGGATCCGCGAGTCTTTGTGGCTGGCGTCATCGGCTCGCCTCAGCCACATGCATTTTTTCCTTATAGTTGTCGCTTTTGGAGCAGCGTCCCTCCGGGATGGCGCGGCTCTGAAAAGGCAAATGCGCGGTGCAACCAAAACGACGTGGCACCTATCGCGCAATGTATTCTAGACTGCATTGAAGAGTGCAGTGTGAATCAGATGCCAAATATTACGGAGGAGGCAATGGACACGTGAAGTGCACACAATTTTAGCGCAACCCCTTTACGTCGTCTGACGCCTTTCAAAATGTCATTCAACGTCGGCGCCGAAATTGCAACTGCAAACCACTTCGGTGGGCTCGTGTCGGCCAAGCAGCGCGAGGAGATTCGCAACGGATCTATTGACGAGGATGTGCGTCGCCACTTTTGGACGACTCACATGCTCCCGAAGCTGACGGAGGAGTTTTTGGATTTGGTCGTGAAGGAGCCCTATGTTCGCTTTGGTCTCGGCAACGGCATCGATGAGCCGAATAGCGCGCCGCCGCACATTGCTGTCTTCCAGTCCTTCGCGCCGCTCTGTGCGATGCTGAAGACGGTGAGCGCGCGCCACATGCCGTGGCAGTTCCGCTTCATTTTTGGTCCCACGGCGCGGTCGTTTCTAAGCTCCTCGCAGACCACAGACAATGCACTGCGCAAGGATGTCTTTGACAAGGCGGGTTGGGAGTTCTGGATCACGGAGACGGGCTTTTGCCTTGCGCCCAAGAATATGATGGACGAGCTCGCCGAGCTCCAGCTCGTCTATTCTACGTGGCTCAAGATGCGGGATGAGTTTGAGTTTTCTCCTTTGGACAAGGCGCGGATGGATGCAGAGGAGAAGGATTTGAAGGCGGCGGTTCTTTCTCCGAAGGCCGACGAGACGCCAGAGCCACCGGTGCTTCTGCGGCTGGGCTCGAACGCGGCTGCTTCGTAGTAAGCGAGTAGTTTCCGCCTTTGTAGTGAAGGAACGCATGCAACGAAACTGTAAGGAGATGTGTTTGCTTTGCGTCGCGCTTTCGTGCTGCGTTTTGAAGGAGAAAAAGAATGCGCTGTAAGCTCTCATCGAAGCGACCCATTATATCTGCTTCCTCTGCGACTTCAATAAACCCACTTGGTGGAATGCGGATGCGAAGCATTTAGCTTGATGCACATAACAATGAAGGTCCTGGAAATAGAGTAGTTGCTGTTATAGAAGCATTATTGACGGCCGTTACCCTCCACCGATAATATCTTCCGATAATTGTTGCGCCATTGCGAGTGTATGAATCATACCCAGTAATGGGATTTACCGAATACGTATTTATTAATGTATAACCGGAAAGAGATATTCCTGGGTCGGTTGTAGATTTACTTTGATATAATTGAACGTTAATAATTTTACAGTCTGTCGATGTTATGGTCAAAGAAATAGGAGCACTAATTCCTACACCGATTGACTGGGATGTTATTGCAATCGTCAATGGTGACACGTTGGCTTTTTGACTTGTTAAAGTTGCCACTCCTGTTGCATTTGTTGCTGTTACATTTAACACATAATAGCAACTGTATATGGTTGCCCCGGAGTATGTATAGTTGGTTATTGGTGACGTACCAGAATCTAATGTAACTGGATTAGCTTGGTTGGTGTCTAATTGAGTAATATTCCATGTATATGACGTTGCTGGATCGCCACCATAAGACCATACCCATGATGGCTGCGCGTACGTTCCGCCAATAGTGCCAAGAAAGGCAAATGAAGTCAGGGTTACAGTCGGAGCAATTGCAAGATGGTTAAATTCTATGTCTGAAAGATTTGAGGATCCTGATGCATTTGTGGCAACAACATAAATTCTGTAATAATTATTGGCGACAGTTGTTCCTATATACTGATATGACAACAGCGCTCCTCCGCCTGTAACAGAATCAAGTAATGTAGTTGGTGTCGTTTTTGCATCTCCATAAAAATTAATCGTGATGCTATCCGCCACTCCGCTGCTTATTGCCCATGTCCAATTCGGCTTTGCTGCTGTACCACCAACTGCCCCAATCCACGTAAACCCAGTGAGCTGAAGAGTGGGAGGCGGGCCACCGCCCACTGTCCCTATTGTGGCTGTAATGGGTGTTTTAGGGTATTGTGCATGTAGCGCATCCAATGGCTGTCCAGTGGGCGACGCCCGTGAAAGCCCACCCGCGGCAATTCGAGCAAAGGTTAGGAAAGGCTTTTTTGAGGCTGGAAGCCAGCGATTCGCCGACGTCACGGTGTAAAGGGAAGACATCTTTCCACATCACAATGGCCGACCCTAGAATTTTTAACGAGCGCGAGGCATACGATGCTCTTATGCGAACTCGGAAGCTCTATGGGCGCTATTTTGGACCAGGTGGTACAGTGCGCCAGTCCAGTGATAATCCCCTGCTTCATGGACCGAAAGGCCCGCTAAGCGAGGAGAGTGTAAAGCGAGTAAAGTACGTGTTGCAACAGGCGGTCGCAAGGCGGTTTCGCACATGGAAAGCCATTAAGGCAAATCACCATGTCGAACTAAAGGCCCCGAATCCGGATCAACACAACCGTCCGCGTGTTGAACTTGAGGCACGAAAAGAGCTTGCCGCCGCTCGAATGGAGGCACCTCCGATGTCACACCACAAAATGGAGGGTGGGTACAAGGCGTTTGGTCAGAAGTCGGCGTATGTGCGAAAGCTTATTGCTACTCCAATGTCTAATTACCGACGGTCAATGCTTCATGGCATTCCAGCCGATGAAAGCTCGAGTTCTTCGAGTGATGATGAACCTCAGTTTCACAAGCACGTGCGCGCGTGGAAGAGGGCAAAGCAAATTTAGCGTTTCACATCTACTTCTTGTGGCGCTTTGCGCGAAGTTCCGCCATAAATGCCTTTGCCTCTGGCGAGCCCTTCTCAAAACGAGGCCTCTTTGCAGATGCAGGCTTGCCAAATCCACCCATTGTACCCGAAAAGTTTGTGTCTAGCTTTCCAGCTTTCGGGCCAATACTTGTTTGTGCCCGCGTTCCTTTAATTACGTTTCGAAACCCTTTGAACAAAGACACCTCAAAAATATTCTTGACGCGATCTCTGCGTTCCCTTTCGGTGTATCCCTGCACTGCGTGCGCAATAGCCGACGCTGCATTAAGAATATCAGCTTGTGTCCAAGGCCTCTCTGGCTTTACGGGATCTCCGGTTTGCACCATGGTCACCCTGGAAACTAGCATGACAACCGGTACGAGTTTACTTGTAAGTGCCGCAGTATTGACATCCATTCTATAATCAATTTTACTGAGAGCAGGAAATACCTCACCGGCAAGGCGAGACCTTAGTAGTTCTTCGGCCGGTGAAACAGGATTGGCAGGGGCAACTATAGGTTCAACATTTGGACGCGGGGCTAGATCAGGTGGAGGAGGCGGAGGTGAAGGAGGAGGCGGTGCGGCACCCCCACCGCCACCAGCAGCGGCTTCGGCTGCAAGGCGGATTGCTTGGGCAGATTTAAGAGCCTCGACTTTAGCAATCGCAGCTGGTTTATTAGCAATCGCAGCTGCTTGATTTCCAGAAAGCTTTTCAGAAAGCAATTTAAGCAGTCTTGAGCTTTTGCCCAGCGACTTAGTTGGTGCTGGAGGTGGCTTAGGTCCACCAACAATGGCTGTGTCAACATCAGATTGCGGCATCGGCACTCCATCCCTTCGCGCAGTCTCAAGTTTGTTGCGTAACTCCTCAATTGTACTTGCAAAGCTGACAAATTGAGAATATGGGATACCATAATGATTTGGATCTGTCAGCTTATCAAGCTGTTGTAGGATGCTTAAACGCTCTGTAGCCTCTACCTCGGGATTTGCCGGCGGCGGAGGCGGCGGCGGGGGCGGCGGAGGCGGTGGTGGAGGTACTTGTACCTGTGGCTTTCCCTGTTCGTCGGCAAGTGCCTTATCTGCTTCTTGCTTTGCTTTCTCCTCTGCTGCACGACGAGCAGCATCAGCAAGGCCGTTTTGATCGTCACCAAACCCACCGCTGTCTTCAGTGCCACTCGATCCACTGCTTGAGGTTGATCCACCTGAATCGGTGCGAGATCCATCGGTACCAACAGAACCAACACGAGAACCAGGCGGGGGCGAAGGCGGAAGCGAAGGCGGAGGCGAAGGTGGAGGCGAAGGCGGAGGCGAAGGCGGGGGTGGGGGTGGATTCCCCCCACCGCCTTCATTACCCTCAGTTTGAGTCCCAATAGACTTTGTCGGGGGCCGCGGGGGCGGCGGGGGTGGCGGGGGCGGGGGTGGATTCCCCCCACCGCCTTCATCACCCTCAGTCTGAGTCTGAATAGACTTTGTTCCGCCGGGGGGTCGTCGACCACGAATGAAACTTTCTCCTGCTTGGGTCCCCTGGTCTACCATTATATTAGGAGGAAGGTTTACTTGAATACCCTGTTCCGCTTTGTCCTCTGCATCAAGAAGCTCTGCTTCCTTTTCAGATGGCTTCGTCGGTTCTGGGTGTACAAATGCACCTCCAGTATAAGGCTGGATGTCAGGAATATGACGCGCTTTATATTTCGCAGCAACACCCTCATGCAGTGCAATTTCCGCGGGAATTGAAGGGTTGCCATCGGATTTAAACATCTCGATTTCCTCTGAACTAAAGACACTTGCATGCGTCATAGACGTTAGGGCGTTCGCGTGATAAGTAGGCGCATAGTGGTTTCCAACATGGACAAGAGGAGGGGGCTTCACGTGATAAAAACGAGAAACAAGCTGGATGTTATCCTCCTCGCGGCGCATGCCCTTATGCACCGCATTTGACTGCTGCAAAAGACCGACAAGACGACGCGAGGACGCGATATTTTGCATTTGTGAACGGATTTTTACCTCCTCCGCCGCGAGTTCATTCTGAGCCACCCTCCACCTACGTAGACCCTCATTCTGGTCCATGTTTGGCGACGAATCCCCGTGGACTCTTGAATAAACAATATGTTTATTTACTACTTGACTTTCATTGTTACGCAGTTTCACTAACGGCGGTGGTGATGGACGCGGCGGCGGTGGTGCACGACACGGTGGTGGCGGCGCGGCTTCCGGCCACCGATGGCAGCGAGGATCTTGCCCGCAACCTGTGCACGCGGGTCCGACATGCTCTGAAGCTTACCAGCCACGCCATACGTCTTAGACGCGGTAAGACCCTGCTTGGCAAGTGACTTGGCAACGTCGAGAAGACCGCGACCGCGACGGCGGGCCTGTGAGAAAAGGGGCGGAGAAATTAGATAGTGTAAGAGCGCAGCGTCAAGCGGTGGCACATACAGCTTAAATTTCGCGTGCCAGATTCTCCAGCCGACGAGCCTCCTCGATTGTAAGCTTCTTATCACGCGCAAGGCGCTCCTGAAGCTTCTTGTCAACCTCGGCGAGTTCGATAAGGTTTTCCTCATCAATCCCTGGTCCGACCTTTGCAATCTTTCGCAAAAGCTGCTCGGTATCAGGAAGGCCATACGGCGCACCGTTAGGACCCTCAAACTTCCCCCTTTTGCGTGTCGAGGTCACTGTCTCGCGCTTCATCACATATTTGCCCTTGTGGAGCACCTGGCGCATAGCCTGCTTTAGCTTTAAACCTGACGCAGCGCTTCGCAAAATCTCCTCAGGGTGTTTCTTTGCCCTTGTCTCCAGATAATGCTTGTGCTCCTGGCGCAAATTGTGCACTGCCTCGTGGTGCTTGGCAAGGTCACGCGCAGCGATTTCGCGATTGCGCTCCGCCACATGCTGCCAGCGCGACCTCATGTAATGAGGGGCATTCTGGACTGCATGATAGCTCGTGGATGCGTGCATAAATCCATTGATGTCGCGAAGCTTTGCGCGTGCATTCGGAATTCCCGCGTGAATTCCACTTTGTCGCTCAAGAAAATCGCGCGGGGGAATATCCTGCGCCTGCAGACGGTAAAGGTCGCGCGCGGGCGCAGTCTGATCGTAGAACCCGTGAAAGCGCTCTGGCGCAACATCACCCGGCAAACTTACCATTTTGTCTTACAGTGTTCTACTGTGAAGGGCCTTTGAGAGCCAAAGTCTTGGATTGTGCAGATTTGTCCTCTTCCTCTAAGTCTTCAGATCTCGACCGCTTGCGTGGTGCTGCAGGTTCTACGCCATGGTCTGTATGAAGGAGATAACACCCTGATTCGTAAAGAACGAGCGATGGGAATGTAGTACACAAAGCAACCCAACGACTTGGCAAGCGGCGAATGCGGCGTAGCTCTTCCGTGTCGCATCCACCATAAAGACCAAGCAAGTTTGTCATTTGCTTCATACTGCACCCGTTAGGAAAAAGGACAAACTTTTGTGCTTCACCGAGAAAAAGGCGCGTACGCTTATAATCCGTTAAAAGGTGAGATGCAACGAGAAGCGAGGCTTGATTATGGCGCCCAGTTGTTGCAATCATATCAATTGTCTGTTGCAACATGTCGTGGACATCCGGATCGTCGCGTTGAAACCCCTCAATGTCGTCAAAAATCGCGAGCGACTCGGTAAAAAAGTCAAGAGGCGGGGGGCCCTCCTTAAAGTCAACAGCCGGATCGAGGCGTTTCAAAAAGCGAAGTGCATCCAGCGTTTCGTCGTGTTGCAGATAGGAAATTACAAAGATTGGTCGCTTAGGCCATAGAATGTGGTATCGCTGGGCAAAGTTGCGCGCCGTGTGGCTCTTGCCACTGCCAGACTTGCCACCCACCATAATCACATCGCGTCCATCCTCCAAATTAGAAGGTTCGAGCGCAAAGTACTCGCCTTCCGGTAGCGAAACGTCACGCGTGGGAATAATTGAACGCTGCTTTGCGTCTACAAGCAAACACAAGCCGTCGCGTGGAGATGTCTTTGAATGGAGAACGGCAATCGGTTGAAACGTGTCGTCATTAACGTCAAAAGAACCGATCTTGAACATCTTTGTAACGGTAAAACACTATCGACAGACGTCTATTGACAAAATCCGAGATGGGACTTTTCGTTCACACCACGGCCCCGACACCCTCGCCCACCCCAACTGTCACTTATGTGCGCGTTCAGCCCATCGAAATGCGCTTTCTTGAGTGGGCCATTCAGATCGTTCTCATGTATGTCGTCGTGCGTGACTTTTTTGTCTACGTGGTTCCGTGGCTCGCAAGGCTGTTGTCAGTTTGGGTCGAAAAGTCATTTCCGTCACCCATTGACTTGACGCAGGACGCCGCGGAGCTTGTCGAGGAGCTTGCCGAGTCAGCTGCGGAGTCAACAGTGGCAGCAGCGACAGGCGCGCCGTCTTCGCATATGGCCGAAGAGCTTGCGAGGGTTGCCGAAGCGGGTGGGGCGGGGCTTGTCCGTAGGTTGGTGTCTGAGCTCTGATCCTCGTGAAACTGAAAACACGCCTCCTCATTGTCAAACGTAAGCATACTTTTCTCGCGCGTCAAAACAGCGTCAACACACGCGGGTAAAAAACGCCCACGAAAAAATGTTTCCGCTTGTTCAACGGTTTTTCTTGCGTACAGGTCAACGTACGGCACGTGAGTCACGTGGAACTGATGGGCCTGCCAAACCACAAACCACGCGCGGACACACAGGGCGTTTGGGTAAAGCGCGCGTAGCAAATGCAAGCTGCCCTGAATCTGCGACATGTAGCGTGAAGGCACATTTAGCTTATCGCTTGAGTATGGATGGCCAGGACCGGAGCGCCGCGCTGCCGGGCACTTGTACTCTACCAAATCCACTTCGGTATGGTCCTTGTTCCAAAGCAACGCGTCTGGGCTAAAGCCAAGAAAGGGGCGCGTTGGGTCGCGAAGATGCGTTGGATGGCATAACTCATAGCCATCCGTTGCACGTTCCGCTAAGAAGGTCACAAATGCCTCTTCTGCGTGCTTTTCGTGCATAGATCCCCACTCCGTATACGAATTTCCGTTAAATCCGTATTTTAGCGGGTATGTCTTTGTCTTTAATAGGGTCTCTGCGTTTTCGCTTGTGCCCGAAAAACTACTGGCCGTGACAGCAAATGCTCGCGCTTGGTACCACTCTGGTGTCTTTTGTGCACTCCCCACGGGCAAGGACAAGGCTGGTAACGCCACGTTCGTAAAAATCGAGTCGGGTGTTACGATTTTCGGTAGCTTTTCGCGGAAACGGCGAAATTTGGTATTGTCCTCGGTCTCCCATGGCATTCCATGCTGCTCTTGCTGCTGCGGACACGGCAAGCGGTCAAGTTCAAAGGCCCAGTGATGCTTGGGCGTTACAAGTGCTGGACTGGTCGCCAAGGCGGCAACCCCGTATTTTTCAACGGATACTTCGCAATTTTTTAACGTAATTAGCCGCATAGTCGGTTTCACACAAGACGTTTTCGCTGGAAATTTCGGCATGGCGTCGGTTGACGTAGACCAACGTCAGTTGCAAGTGGGGTATATGGTTCTTGCGTCGCAGCTTCGCGAAGAGTCCGATCTGGTATATGGTTTGGACCTTTTTGATTTCATTGATGAGTGTCGCAGGCAACGCGACTTCTTTTTTAAGCAGGGGCATGTTGCGCTTTTTCGCTACTATGAGGCGCGCCGCAATGAGTATATTACGCTGCTGTCTCAGCTTTTAGAGAGTAGGCGTCGCGTTGCACTCGTTGGCTAAAAGGGTGGCGGCACAAGCGACTCCTCGTCAAGCTCTGCTGATGGCGGTGGCGGCGGCGGCGGAGGAGCCACCGGAGCCACGCGGGCCACTGCTGCCACGTGCTCTGCCGCGCGGGCCAGCATGATGCCACGTGTCACGCTCTCCGCCTCGCGCCGCTTCTTCGTCCGTGACTCCTTGGCCGCCACGCGGTTGCGCTCCTTGCGCACCGCGCATGTCTTGCAGTGCATGGGCAGCTGCATGCGCTTGCCCTGCTCGATGCCCTGCTTGAAAGCCTCGCGCACGGCACTTTCCATGAGCTCCGACACGTTGGATGGCGGCCCGCTGCCCGCAGCCACCGAAGACGACGAAGATGACGAAGAAGCCACTGCCGCGGTAGGCCGCGTTGCTGGTGGTGGAAGTGGTGCTGGCATCACCGCGCTCCACTCCTCCTCCTCTTCATCGTCCGTGTCGCTTTCTGCATCGTCGCCATGCAGTGGGCAGTCTGCGCGCACGGCATTGTCGCAAATGCACCGCTGTGCATCCTCACGCTGTCGCTTCTTTTCGTCGCCATGCCGCTTCACTAAGGCCTCGCAGCGCAAATAGTCCTCGTCATCGCTAAAGTCCGGAGCTGCCTCGCGCGCCGCAATGTCCTGCCGCAGCAACGCCGGTGGCGGCTTCGCGCCCTGCCATCCGTGGCGAGGCGGCGGCGGCGCCGGGCCGCTCGTTGGGCGCCGCACACTCCGAGTCTGCGCGGGCAAATCGGCAGTTTCCTCGCCACAGGCAAAGGTCAGCGCGTAGGATGACGACATTTTCAGAAAAACAATTTTATTTCGCGCAATTCGACTCTGATTCCACTCGGCGCTTTTTCCCGCGCCTAATTGAGACGAGCACAAGGCGGGGGGCGTCTCGGTTTTTGGATTTGCGAAAAATTACACTTTCTCGATTTTAAATTCATTGAATCGACAAACTTATCGGTCCGGGTAAGTCTACGTTGCCTGACCGGGGTTGGGAAAAGCGGGGTTGGAAAATGGAATACAGACAGCGCTTTATGACAAATGCAGCCACTCGCGACACTCGCATGTATGTGAGGGGGTTGCTTATTGCGTATGCCACGAGTAGGGGGGTCACGCTCGATCCTTTTGTGGTGCGCGTTGCAAATCAGTGTTACTCGTGTTGCCATCACTCACGCCGCCGGCCCGACGGCACCTGCAGTCTCTACTGCACGACTGACGTCAGTCGGCAAATCAACGAGGGCATCACTGTCCTTAACGACAACAGTTTCCGTTGAAAGTGTCTTGCGTGCACTCCCAAACTTGCCCTTTACTGCGATATACCCCTTTGCGTGAAGGTACTTGAGCGCCTCCTTCCCCGCATTGTGCTTTTGAATTGATACAATACGACCAGCCTTATTCTTCATTAGGTCAGCCTTTACCAGACGCCCCGATGTCCGTTTGGCGTTGCCATGAAAAACCTCAGCGCGTGAACCCACCGTCTTCATTTTCGCGTGTTGGTGGATGTCAGTCGATGTAGACGCGCGATTTTAGCAGTAAACGTACGCGTGACTTGTGTTTGATTTACAGACCGGAGCCGCGGTGGCGCTTGCCGCCGCCGTAAAGCGAATCGTGGGCCGCCGCGCCGTGGCTCATGGCCGACTCCGCCATGTCCGCAATGCGAGAGCCAGCCTCGCCACCGTACGTGCGCGCGAGATTGGTCAGGCCGTGGCGAGCGTTCACCTCATGGGCCTTCTTCATCCACGACAGGCCGCGGTGAAGCATCGAAGAGCCGCCGCTCATGTAGTGGCCACGGCCAACCATGCGGTTAAGGTGCGTCTTGGACACACCGCTGTCGCTCGTCGCCGCCGCCACGTCGGCCATCGACAAAATGGTCTTGCGGATGGCGGACTGGCCACGCATCGTCTCGAAAAAGCCACTGTTGATGGCAATGATCGTGATGACCGGGCTGGCCGTGCTCGGCGTGTACGAGAAATAGCCACGGCGGTTGTCAAGCGTGACCTGGATCTGAAACGAGTAGTTGCCAAGGCAACCCGGGGCGAGGCCGGGCTGCAGCGTAATGTCCTGGCCCATGCGCAGCAGGATCGGGCCACCCGATGTCTGCGTGTACTGGCTCTGGCCGGTGTATGCGTAAGGCGGGTTGGTATCAAAATTGCACGGACCAAGTACACCAGACGGGTACTGCGCCTGAGTAAACCCGCGCCACTGCTGCCAGTCCATGTCGAGGCCCGCAGCGACCGCGCACTCGTAAAGGTGCACCTGCTGGAAAGACGAACAAAGGTTGCTAAAGTTGTCAAAGGTGACAGAAACCCTGTTGATTGGAATGTACTGGTCGAGCTGCGACGGACCACGCGTTGCCGGCTTAACGTACACCATGACCATGTCGGGAATAGACGTGAGCGAAATCGTCTGCGACAGAACCGTGTTATCACCCGTAGCAATGCTAGTAATACCAGTCGAATAAAAGTAACGAGGGAACTCCACATACGGAACCGTGGAAACGTCGGGAAGCTGGACGTCCACACCGGGCGTGAGGAAGGTCGTGAAAAGCGTGGGAGCGTTTGCGGCAGTGGTAAGGATCGTGTTGTCGCCACCATACCACGGTCCGTTGCTATTGCCAGTGGATGCAAACGTAAGATCGGACAACACGCTGCGAACGTTAGACGAACGAAGGACGTTGCCGGTGTTAGGGTTCGGCTGCGTGAGATCGTCAAGCCAGTATGGCATAGTCGCGTTTGCCTTTGCAAGAGCGCCTGAAAGCACAACGGCAGTCGACGCAACAGCGCGGGTAGTGCCAAGCGTCGAGAAATTCATGACAAACTGCATATTGGTCATGCCGTAAAGGCCAACCGTCTGAAACTCGGCAGAGTCTGCCCAGATGAGCGGGGAAATTACCATCGGCTCCGTGACGCTGATTGTGCCATAGACAGGCAGCGGCAGCTGCACGGGGCATCCACCCTGGAGCGCATAAATTGACTGAGGCCCGCTTGCAGGGGCAACAAGAGTAGTGACACCCGCAAGCGTCTGCGTGAACGTAAGCTGGTACTGAGAGCCAATCTGGCCGAGGCCGCCATACCCTCTCGCAACACCACCAGTTACGGTGCCTGCAATGAGACCCGTCACAATTGCGAAGCAACCGTTCGCCGACGTGTTGACAGTGTTCGCGGCCGACTGTGGAGGCGCAGCGACACTGTAATTTCCGGCGAGTGCGTCGTAAAGACGAGCACCGAGCATGCACATTGGCGGCACGGCCACGTTAAGGGTCAGAGTAGTTCCGTTGACCGTGAATGCATTTGCAGTGCCGCCGCCGTTAGCACCAGATGCGGCGCCATAAAGGTCACCACCCGGAAAGTTCGTCGTCCAGACAGGCTGGTAATTAAAGAAAGGAACAAGAACGTTCTGCCCAGATGTAAAACCCGCGGGAAGCTTGACTGAAGTCGATGCAGTGGCAATGTAAAAGCCAATGCCACCCTTGCCAGCCTCGCCACCCTGTACAGTGCTGGGCACAAAGGCGTACGCCTTACCTGCAGCAAGAAACGGCCACTGTGCAGCGGTACCAGAGGTTGGAGCATATCCAGATGCAGACGTCAGCGTAGTGCTGCACGTAGCGTTTGAAGACCAAACCGAAGGCCATGAACCGTTTGGAATGTCACCAAAATTATTTGTAACGCTGTAGGTCGAAAAGTTACCCGAGTTGTTCTGCACATCGTCGCGACCCCATGCAAACGTGTCGGCATTCGTAGGGGTCGTGCGCTGCTTAAGATTCTCCTGGGTCGACGTCAGCATAAGCTGCTCGCGAAGCGTATCGCCGTTCGTAGTTACAGTGCAGTCGTTGAGCGTCGCAGTCATGTTGACAAGGCTGGACTGGACCGGAAACTGCGTCCACGCAAGATCCTTGCCACTTACGGCAGAGCACCAGCCACTCTGCGAGCCTGCAATGCCACCAGTCTGAAGCGCCATACCGTTATCCGCGCCAATCGAAATACCCGCAGTGAACTGCGACATGGATACATCAGGCACATCAAAGTTCGTAGGGAAGCACATCGTAAAGCCTTCTCCCGCACTTGCGGCAGCAAGAGGCGGTGAGAAATTGAGAATAATAATGCTGTCATTGCTCGAAGTTGCGGAAGTTACGAAGGTATTAGGGGCGAATCCCGAACCAAAGAGCAGCGCCGGCTGACCATTCTGATAAGCCGCGAGGATAAAAGCAACCAAAGTAGCATCCATGGTCGACTTCGTAACAATTGCGCCCGCCTGAAAAAAAGCAGTCGTCGTGAGGGATGTAGCGTTGGCACTAAGAGCATTAAAAGTTCCAGTATAAATCTGCTTGTATCCAGTACCACGCGCACCACCGTAGAAAAGCTGGGCGTTATACGAAAGGGGCGTAGAGAGCTGGATCTTGCGGTCAATGAAAACGTTGAGAGAAGGCACAAGCACCTGAAAAGTCATCTGGGAGCTGGACGCGGAAATGGCCTGAAAGGGGGCGACACTGATAGACAGTGCACCCTTCTGCACGGCGTACGCCGGCTCATCCTGTATGAGTCGTGCATCCGTGACCGCCACCTTCTGGATCTTCGACATTTTGGCCTTAAAACTGCTGATAGGTGTTTACAGATGCTAAAAGAGTGACGATCAAGCGACGCACTCAGTGAAGTATCGTGACGAGTGCACACGAAACTACACTACTTGAGCTGGAAAACCCAGCGCAAGTTTGCGCTTCCTCCGTTTGAAAGCGAAAGCGGTCTGTACATCTGCTCGGTCGTACGCAAGAAGAGCTGGAAGTCAAACTGGTTGAAAACGCGACCCGACTGAAGTGCCATAAAAACAGGCGTTGCTGGATCAAAAAGAACTTCATTGCGAAACTCCTGTCCAGTCTGCATGTTTGCGAGCGGCTTAATGTTAAGCTCTGCAAGGATTTTTAGAGTGTTGCCGTTAGTCTGGACGGTCTGTGGCTGTCCCGCGTCATTCAGGATGTACGCAGGTGCTACCTGATCAGGCTCGATCGGTACATTTCCAGTCGCAACAATAATTGCATCAAAGCTGTTCCACCTCAAGCCAACTGAAGGGTAGTCCTGGGGGTACATGTAAAGGTATGGCACTGTGCCACCAAGTCGCCCATACGGCAAATAAGTCGCTGCCAATCCAGCTGTGCTCACCGCCGTAGAGGTTAGCGGCAGAGGAGTGGCCACGTTCAAACCCGCGACAATTGCCTGGGGGACGTAGCGAATGTAGGACGTTGTAAGCTGCGTCCTTGGATCAAAATAGCTCAGACGAAGACACGGCCAATTGCCAAAAAGCTGGTGGAAGTAGTCATCGACCTCAACGTATGCGCGCTCATCGAAGGACACGTAAGGACGGCGCGCAACAACGTAAGGCGGTGTTGTGAGCATGTTTGTGCCCGTAATTCCCCACGAATCTCGTGCAATGTCATTTAGCGCCGCATTCACGGCGTAATGCTGGGTGTTCAGCGTGTCGTCTACAAATCCATAATAGCCATCGTCAACGTTTGCGGTAATTGTGCCGCCGTAACCATAGCTGTCAAGGTTAAGCGTAAAGAGGTTTGTAGAAGAGTTGTAGGACACGTAAGGAGCCAAAGTTCCGATAGACGCGAGCATGGGTGGAGTTGAGAGGCCTCCAGCTAAAACATAACACCAAGCCTGAGGCGACCACCCATTTGCAGACGTTACATTTGATGCAGGCGGGGGGCCGGTCGTCGTTGCTGTAGCTCCAAAATAAACCATTATATAACTACCACCACCCGCATTATATGTTGACGTTACAACATCGCCAGTCAAATAAATTTTTCCATTTTGATAGGAATTGCAGTAGCTAGCACCACATGGAACCCAATTAATCGAACTTGATGGAATGTCGCTAGAACTGGTTGCAATTTGACATACATAAGCAACACCCTGGTAAACAACGGAATTTCCAACGCTATAAGATGCAGGCGACCATTGATTAATAGCAAGGCAATTACCATTAATTAGATTCTTTAGTTGCCTTGTCAGACACTGTTCGCTAATCACCACATTGGCGTCGTACTCATCATAAACACAGCGCTGGAACGTAGGGTTAATGACCTGGTTCAAAAAGTGATCATAGCTGTAGCAATCAAAGTATGTCGTAAAATTGTTGTCTGCCACGTCACTTGCGCTCGGGATATTAGTATTTGCGTCCTCAGGGACCCAGCGCACCGTCTTATACGTGGACATGTTGACGGTCGAGCGAAACCCGAGTTGGTATGCGCGCGGGCAAAGGACGGTAGTGCCGGGTGCGACCGCAAAAACCTGGCCAGGGACAAACCCAAGAAGCTTGCAGGCCTGCAAAATGCCCTCCTTGCTCGCACCCGACGTGGTCGTCTGCGCTGTGCCCACGGGCAACGAAAAATCGAGATACAAAGTGGCAAACGTGTCATTGTTCTGGATTGAATATTGCTGTGTCATTGCAATGGAAGGACTTGCAGTTGGCGACGTGACGTTGATGGTAATACCCGTAGCCGTGGCGAGTGCCGTCTGTAGCCTTGATGCCACAGTTGTCGCAAGCGTATCACTGGAAACACCTATAGCGGCCAAATTGATTGCGCCTGACTTAATTGGGTACCCACTCACATCGGCACCTGTGAGGTTTGTACACGTCGTATACCACGGGATCCACCCGTAATTAGGCCACGCCGCATACAACCAATCCGATGTTTCCTGGGGACCAAGCACTTGCTGCTTGTTTGCCGAATACACTGGACCGGTCCACGTTAAGGAAATGCCGGGTTGCGCAGTGCACTCCCAATACTGTGTTCCGTTTTCAGTGATAAGCGCTGAAGGCCTCGCGACAAAAAGAGGGATCTCATCCGTCTTGATCGAGGCGCGCACAAGCGCCATCGTATAATTGTCGGTGTTGCCTACGATGGGCTGCGTACGCGTGTCGGAAAACTTTGCAAACCGACCGTGCGCGCCATTCTGAGTTACGCCGTTATCGAACGATGTCCTGCACACCACATTCGTGTCGTAGTGAACACTCCCGTCGCCTCGCTTCATCATACGCGAGTCCATCGCAGTACCATAATCACGCTTCATGTTTTCCCTTTTAAAGGATAAACACGAAGCGCTTACTTGTGAAGGATACTGTAGATGTAGTTTGTGACATTTTGGTCCGGCGACGCCCCACCACCCACCATCTCACCAATAAACTTATGAAGCGGCATTTCTGCGTTAATAATTCTAGCAGCTGCCCATCTTCCACATGTGTCGGCGTTGTCCGCTTGCAGCTTATGCGTATTATGCACCACAGGCTTCCGTGCATGAGAAAGCACATTTCCAAGAAGCGGCGTGAGCTCGTTGAATTTTGCGAGCTCAGCCTTCGTTAGCCACTTGCGGTCGCCGTCGATCGGGGTCTGTGAATTGTGAGGGGAGAGTTAGGGGTTTGTGGGGTTTGGGATCGTGAGTTTTAGTCAGTGAATGTAGAAAAGAGCGAAATTTCTCTATGTAAATTTTTTGACTGGCAGGCTTGTTTCGGAAGTGAAGTATATATTCAGTCCGAAGCGCTCGACTAAACCTTTACTTCACTTCCGAAACAAACACCACACCCAATGAAAAAAAAAACAGAAAAAACACATGGACTCACCCCGAAGCTGTCAAACACCTCAATTTGGTTTGGGTGGTCTAGCACGGTAAGCCAGTGGCCGTCGTCCCGGCTTTCCGTTAAGAAGAGCAGGACCACGGCCTTTTTACCCTTGAACATTTCATCGGGCGTAGCAAACTTTGCAAGGTCTGGGTATCGGTAGATCGGGATGTTACCGGCAACCTTGCGGATGTCGTCCTCAGAAAGGGCATAGTGTGCGGGGTCCTCATTTTTCTTTGGCTTTCCTCCGCCACGTGGGCGCTTTCCTTCAACTGGAGGTGGCGGAGGTGGGGGTGGGCCAGGCGGCACAGGACCTAGCGGTACCGGATCAATTGATCGCTGGATGACAGAAGGAGCTGGCGGCGGAGGTGGCGGAGGAGGAGCAGGCCCACCTCCAGCGCCGGCGGGTCCAATGTCTGCTGGTGCAGGTGCAGGAGCATAAGCGGGACGAAGAAAGGGTTCCAAAAGTTTCGCTTGTTGCGCTCGACTTGTAATCATATCGTAAGGTATATGGAAAGCAGCAGCATTAACTTCATCAACCGTACGGAGGTCAGAAGGATCCGCGAGAACAAATATGGAGTGAGGGCGGAAGAACTGATAAAAATATCCATGGGGACTGTTTTCTTCCATAACAACGCTTTCCTCCCGACTAAAACCATGAATGTGAAGATGCTCGAGAAGGTTGAAAAGAAAGTTGAACTGCAAAGACCGGGTATGCTTATCCGTTTCATGTGACGACAAAAGCTCTTGCCAGTAATCCAGCGGATCTGCTGAATGCATAATTGATTTGTCATTCAAAACAGGAAGTGGAAAGGTATCGTACCCGCCATCGTAACCCGAATTAGTTAATACAAACCTTAGCATATTTGTGATGAAATCCGGTGTAATTTCCCTTGGAATCTTAAGTATTTTTACATCGTGACGAAGTGCTAAAAGACACTCAGGTAGTCTTGGATTTCCATAGCGTTCCATAACAGCATCGTTAAACCTAAACAGATCCTTAACGTTCCTGCGCGCAGCAGCATCTGGCTCAAGATAGAAATGGTCAAGTTTATTTAGCTCGATCACATCGTCGTGATCGGCGTTGGTATCGAAAACAAGAAAGTGCGTCCCTGCTGGTACAGTTTGAAAATAAGCCATTTCAACACACGTCAGCAAAAATGCCTCGCGTCAAGCAGTCTAAGCCAAAGCGTATGGATGTTGGGGTGACGTCGGTTGACGCCCCGGCCGTGTCTTCTGACGCCACTGTTTTTGCAGCTGGCGTTGAGGATGCCGCACCCGTCGTCGCCGAGGCGGGCCCGAAGAAGGTCCGAGTCGCCAAGGTCAAGCCTTGCGTCCGGTGCGAGGAGCGGCGCGCGCGCGAGCGAGAGTATGCAAAGTCTAGCCGCCTTCGTCAGCGCCTCGCAACTGCTGCACCGCCTACTACTCCTGCGGATGGCGCTGCAGTCGCACCTAGCGAGCAGCCCGCCAGCGCGGACGACCCGGCCCAGGCGTCGACCTAGACTTATCTGGCACCTTAAAACTGCCTCCCTTGCAGACGCAATCGCACATATTGCCGCTGCATGTCAAGTGAGTGCCCCATAGACTCCGCGATGTGTCGTGCTTGGTTGGTTGACAGGTTAGGGTTGCCGTGCACGCGCTCGGTGACGTAAGCGTGGCGCAGCGAATTGCTTGTCACTCGCCTCCCTCCAAACGCCTTCTGAAACGCCAACGATTTCCACTTTAAGTAGCCCGAGTCTGAGTATTCGCCGCCACTCTTGGTTGAAAAAAGCCAATTACGAGGCTGGTCGGCAATTGAGCGTTCCACCATACGCACCAGTGTGCGTGGAATTTGACGTTCCAGACGTGGAAAATAGCGAGCAGACTTGTGATCACGAATGACGAGTTCACCTGATCCATCAGGGCGCACCATGAAATAGTTTCCAGTTGCCTGATGACCGATTCGGACGTGCGACAAATCGCTGCCGCGTAGGGGCGGTAGAGCCATGGTTTGAAATGCAATGAGCAAAGCCTCTTGCGACTTTGGATCCGTCTCTAATATCTGTTCGAAGGCATCCTCCCACTCCCGAAGCGTGGCCGCAGACTCAATTTCGCGCTCCGAAGGCAAATTGTCATCAATCCTCCGACGATTGGCATTATTGCAGCGCGCTAAAGCCTCAAGCCAGAGCTTATACTGTGAATTTACGGGATTGTCACAACGTCGAAAATGACCTAACTCCTCGCCTCGTTTAAAAAGACAAAGCACTGCCGTTAAATGGCTTCGTTGAATATTGGGAGGCATTCTTGCCAAATGCGGGAAGGCGCGTTCAAAGTTAAACATAATCCACGAAAGCGTACCTCCGCATGCTTTAAGAAGCTGTCGCATGTGCTTCTTGTAGCTAACCTTGCTTTTTGGGGCAAGGGAAATTGACGAATCAATAAACTCCATCCATTCGTCGTCAGACGGTGGTGGCATGTTGTTTTACGCTCCAAATTCAATTTTAACAAATGTCGAATCAACAAGTCCAATTTGGCCATTTGGATTAGTGGTAGGAAATTGTGAAAGCAGAGTATCTGGGCCATATCTAGTTCGATAAATTCCGTTCGGAAATACCCAATAGCCGTAAATATTCAGGTAAAAGGATGCCGCAGGAATATGATATTTTTCAGCTATAAGTCGGTGTAGTTCACTGACGGTCGTCGTGTTAAAGTTTACCTTCATTTCATCTCCCATTCGAGGGTGCTGTGGTACACCGAAAATGAATAGCGAGGAAAGACCACCACCGCCACCGCCACCGCCACCGCCACCGCCACCGCCACCGCCACCGCCGCCGCCACCACCACCGGGGGGGATGGGATGAGGGTTTGGATCATCTTCAGACGGCACAGGATCTTGATCCATCCCTTCATCTGGATCACCTTTTCCACGTCCATGTATACGTCCGGGTTCATGTACACACATTTCGTGGGCGTGAAGACGTCTGTGAATACTGTGGCGTCTATGGTTGCGATGTTGTATGTGGTGAAATGGATGACAAGCTGGCCCAAAGGCGTCCATTTTAAATGGGTTTGACTGGTCTTTAAGTGGCCCTACAAGAATCTACTTTGTCTGATCTAAGGCAAAAATTGGCGTCCCAACCTTTGCACACAATTTATATTGCGCTTCCCACGCGCCACCAACTCACTCGCTCGCTTACTCGTCCTCGTCGTCGTCCTCCTCCTCCTCGTACACGTACTCCTCGTCGGACTCCGTGGTCGCGTGGTTGGCCACATAGGCCTGCTCGTTCTTGAGGTGCTCCACGGTGTTGTAGTGCTCCTTGGCCTCGATCTTGGAGGTGAAGAGCGGCGTCGCGCCGCCCGCGAGACCGCAAATGCGGCACTCCTTGATGGTCATGAGCTTCTCGGGCGCGTCGCCCTTTGCCTTGGCGCTCGCCGACGAAGAGCTTGACGAGCTCGACGAGCTGGAGGCGCCCGCGGCGGCCGGTTCGAAGCGCGAGCGCTTGGCGCCGCCGCCCTGGTAGCTGATGTTGCCACCGCCGCCGGGAAGCGGGGCGCCCTCGTGCTCCTCGTTAAACTCGCGTGCGTGCTCGACGGCGTAGCGCGCGCGCGACTTGGGGCTCGGGCGCTTGATGAAGGGGCCGGTGGCGTCGCGGCGCTTGAGGTCAATGAGCTCGTGCTGCATGTCCTGGATGCGCTTCTTGAGCTCGGCCAGTGCCGTTGACTTTCCCTTGAGCTGGCCCTTCTGCTGTGTGATGCGGCGGACGAGGTCGTCCTTGGTCGACGCGAGCGCGGCATACTGCGCGCTGCCCATGCCGATGTCCTTGCGAAGCTCGACCAGGCGCGCCTCGAAAGCGTCCTGCTTGACCAGCAGCTCCTCGATGGATTCGCCGTTCTCGTTCATCGCGGACGTATTCTCGTCAACCTTCTCGACGACCTTGTTCATGACGTCGATCTGGCGGTTCGCGAGCTCGGCAAGGTCGGTCACCGACTTAATGAGCGCGTTCATGGACTCGCTCTGCTTCTTGACCTCGCCCGTGAGCTCGCCAATGAGCTCGCCAATGTACGAGTCCTGCTGGTCCGCCATCATCTGTATCTGCTCCTTGAGTTCGTTGAGCGTGCCCGTAAGCACGGCGTTCTGCTTCTCGAGCGCCTCAAACTTGGTCGCGAAGTGGCCGCTGGCGCCGCCGTGCATGGGCGCCATCGCGCCCGCGTCGACGCCCGCGCGCATGCCGAGGCGGAAGGCGCTGATGCCCATGCTCTGCGGTGAGTTGAAGAGCGGGCGCGGGCCCGTGGGCATGGCGCTGCGCTCGCTGATCGCGGGCGGCGGCGGCGGCGAGGCGGGCGTGGCGCCGGCGGTGGAGCTGGCTGAGGCGGAGGCCGAGGCCGTGGGCTGCGGGGAATCCGACATCTTGGCTGCGAAAGGGCACAAAAAGTGACAGTTAGAAATTTATCCGCAACCCGAGTCCAGGACCAACTGCCACCCGCCAAGGGTGCGGCCAGCCGCCGAGTCCAGGACAAACTGCCAGCCCGCCAAGGGTCCGGCCAGCCGCCGAGTCCAGGTCCAACTGCCAGCCCGCCAGAAATTTTGGAGGGGCGCCGGCGTGTGACGTCACGGTCACGCGTCACGCGTGGTGCGGAGTTGGCGGCCGAAAAACCCCCCGGCGCCGCCCGACGCGACGGCTGCGCCAACCCGAGCTCAAAGCGGCTCGCCGTGTGCGTCTCGATGCCAGCTATCCGCCAAGCACCGCGGATCCGCGGGGGGAGGTCGCTAGCGTCGGCGGCGTCGTTCGGCGTCGCGCTCACCTGTCAGAGGACGCGACGCGGGAGCGCGGCGGCGCGGTTAGCGCGCGATGCGGGGTCGCCGGCGGGCCGGACGCGCGCTGGGCGCACGCGCTAGGGCCCGGGGAGTGCGCTGGGCGCTGGGGAAGGCGGGGGGCGCGGCGGGCGGAGGCGGGCGGCGGCGGCGGGCGCGTCGGGGCACGGCGCGGCTCGGGTCGCGGCTCGACGACTGCCCCGCGCCGAGTGGTCGTTCTCCGCCAAATCGACTCCGATCGGCCCCGCGCCGCGGCCTGAGATTCACGTTACTGACCTCTAGAAGGCTGGGTGGTCGCGGGGCGGCGGGGCGGCGTTTGAGATTTTCGAAGTTGTGCCGGTCGCCGACCACCCTCGAGCCGGCCGACCGCCTGCGCGGCTCAAAATTTCCGGGACCTTTCCTACACGGCGGGCGGTTTTTCTGGGACCTTTCCGCTGTGTGCACTCAGTGGGTCCGAGACCTTTCCTATACGTCCTCCTCGTCGTCGTACGCGCCCATGGCGGCCGTGGCTGAGCGCGTAAGCGCGCGGAAGCTGCTGCTGCCGACGCTACTGGACTCAGAGGCGCCGCCCGTGACGCCGCGCGACGCGGGCGCCGTGCGCACTGCCCAACCGTCGATCGGAGACTCTTCCGCGGCCGTGTCGCCACCACCACCGGCGGCGAGGATGCTGCTGGGCGCGATGCGGCGCTTGGCGGGCGGCGCGTGCGCGGTGTGCGCGTCGTCAAGCGCCTTGCCCAGCTCGTGCGGGTCGCGAGCGAATCCGTCGGGCAGCTCCTGGGCGCCGCTGCGGCTGTCGCTCGCGCCACGATCCTCGCCCTCAATGTTCTCAAAAATCACATGGTCAACCGCCAGTGTGATCATGAAACCCCCACCGACGTTGGTCCAGTAGGCCGGGCGGATGATGGCGTGGCGGATGACGCACTTGGTGGCCATGTCGCCCGGCCCGACGAAGCGCACGTGACCGGATCCGACGCGCTGCGTGTCGCCGAGCGCGAAGATGGGAAGCGTGTCTCGCACGATGGGCATGCTATTGCCCTGGAAGTCGTTGGCCGTGTGGCCAGTGATCTTGGAAAAGCGCGTGGCGGAGGCGGGAAGTGCCTCGGTGCGCGGCGCCCAGGTCACGCCGCTAATGTACATGCCGCGCGGGCCCTCGGCGGTCTGGACGGACTCGACTTCCATCGTGCGGCCGCTGATGCGAAGCGAAAGGCGCGAGTCGTACAGTGGCTGGCCCATGGGGTCGATGGGCGCCAGCCGCTTGGCGCGCTTGAGCGAGATGGCGCTGGGGTTCTTGCGAAGGTAGTCGGCCTCGGCGGCGCCAAAGAGCTTATTGCTGTTCTCGAGCAAGAACTTGTCGAATTCGGAGTCAAGGTCATTTAGGCTCTGCCACACGCGCTCGTCGATCTTGACGGTCAGAGTGAGCTTATTGGAGGCGTGGATGCTGCTGAGGGACGTGCACTCAAAGGGCATTTTGGGCGCAAAAGCGCTCAGCGGGGCCTGGCCCACCGAAACGAGCTTGAACGACGTCTTAGCGGGAAGCGTGTCGATATAGCCGATGCGGTCGCCCGGCTTCATGAGCTTAAAGCTCACGCTACTGCCCCATGCCGACGGCAGCGGCTTGACAACACCCGACGCCCAGCTCATTTTTTCTTGTGTGTGACGACGGTTGGTCAGTTGACAGTCAGGTTACGGAAATTTTAGTCGGATGACGGTCAGCTGACAGGTTGATTTGTGTGGATTGGGTTGACGTGAAGCCCGGTGTTTCCAACCCCGTCTCCACCAACCCCGCTTTTGCCAACCCCGGTTTCAGCAACAACCACAACCGGGGTTGTAGCCTCGATATCCAGTGAGCTAACACAGGCCTGGCCACAGCAAACTGATCGGACACGCCGGTGATTGGCCGCGGTAAAGAAAGGAACTGCAAATTTGACGATCAGGAAAATTACAATTGAAAAGGCCGTTCCTACGCCACCAGCAGCCATTGTCTGGCTAGAATCGGCCATTTCAACCTACTGAAATGCCCTATGAGCTGGTGAAGGTCGGAAGGCAATATGCAGTGAAAACTGTAAGTGGGCCACAAGCAGGTCATCTTCACGGTTTAACTACAAAAGCCAAGGCTGCTGCTCAGTTACGTATTTTGAACCGTCACCTCATGAAAGGTGGCGCAAGATCTACCGCCGAAGCAGTTTCTGGGCTCGTTCTTCATCCATCGGACTCAATTACTGATTTCAAGGCACTCTTTAACGATTTGGCTCAAATTTGGAACAACGGAAAAATCGGCGAGGGTCTTCGCAGCCATGGTATACCAGCTGTGAATCTTATCATCAAATACCTACCTCTTGCAGGCCCTTCTGGCGTAGCGGCTGCTGCTGCCCTAGAAAAGCTCCAGGTTGCAAAGTGGATCAATGTATTTGCGTCACTTATTGACTTTGTGAGTGGCGACGGCAACATTATGACGTTTCTAAATGCCTTGAAAGAACTGGTTGGTGACCTTTTTAAGCAGCTTGGTGATGTGCTTCTCGATGCGGCAAAACACCCGGAAAAGATTGGAAATGCAATTAAGGGCGGGCTTGAGGCAATCGGAAATGAAGTACAAAATGCCTTTGACCCGGGTCGCGCACAGCAACAGGCTGAATACAACATAAACCAAGAAAAAATTGCCGGTGAAAATGGCGCCGTAGATCAACTGGCATCCATGGCACTTGAAGATGCAAAGGCCAAATTTGACGAAAACCCACCAGAATCATTTGAACAGGCTGTTGACTGGCTTTCCAGCTTTGCAGAAGGTGCACGGGTCTCTCCAAACAGACAACCAGAAAAGACTCTAGAGGGATTGACATCCCCTCTTCCAGCCAATGAAATTTTGGATGGTATCGATGAATTTAAAGAGGCCGCAAAGGATGCAAGTGGTCATAGCAAGGGACCGAGTTTTGATATTGCACTTGGGCGCGCACAAGCAACACTAAAGCTTTATGCCATTCCATATTGGATTTATCTGCGAGATAATTACGATTCACGTCCTGACGTGTACAAGTCCGGTCCACTGCCAACAATTCCACAGTGGAGCGAACAGGAGTTTGTTACTAAAATGCTTAAATCAGGTGAGCCATTTTTCGGGACTGGTCCGAGGCCAGTCGACGAATACGACGACTTTGCTCGTAAATTTATCGACGCCACAGAAAAGCTGAACCCCAAAGAAGCCCGTCGCCAAGCAAGACTGAAGGAAATCGACGAAGCAAGCTTTAAGCAACGCGACGAAGAATTGGCTGGCTATCAAGCCGCGGCTGATAAGTTGAACGATTACACGGCAGGTGCACCGGAAAGAATTGAGGCTGGAAAAAAGATTCTTGCTGCTGATTCAGGACAGGCTTTTAGTGAGAACATTGCGATGACAACAGACGATGACGTTTTCATCAACGCCATAACGTACCCGATTTACGATAGCAGTGGCAATCCTCATATCGCTACGCCCAGTGAGCTGGATGGATTTCTTGCGAAAGCAAAAGCTTCACACAAGTCAATGGCTAATTATATAAACAACCTTCTTTCCTACATTACTAATGCCAGCTCGAATGCATCGTGGAGTGAGTCATGGAAGCCATATGTTGCTGCCAATGCAAACTTTCTCCTTAAATCAACAGAAGGAAAAGCTGCACTGAAAGAAATTTTAGATAAAAACGGAATGACATCTACATGGGGAAGGCCTTTAACTGATGCACAGAAGAAGGCAATCCAAGAGATGCTCGCAATAACCCCCGCGAGCGTGGCGTCTGCAATTCCCGCCGCTGTCCAGTTTCACGCACCCACATTTTCCTTACCAGCACTCGGAGCTGGAAAACCAAGATCAAAGCGATCAAGATCTCACAGTGATCTTGATAAAGACTTTTTTGAGTGAGATGTTCTAGCAAGTTTAACTATCACTCTCCTCCCCTCGCGCGCGCCGCAAAGCCACATTCCTTCCATCCTCAATCGCATCGCGCTGGCGCTTTGCTTTTGCCGCCTTGCGCGCTGCAATTTCAGCTGCCTCCTCGGTGCGCTCCTGTGCTTCCTTTTCTGCCGCCTCGCGTTCCTCCAACAAACGCTGAAAGAGATCGACCCCCGAAGGCGGTGGCGGTGGCGCAGCGGCCCCGCCGGCCACGGAGTGAGCACTGAATGGCGGTGCAGGCGACAGTACGATGTGTTGGAGGCGGTCCGCTGACCATACGCCAAGCGGGGGTGGGTGGTTGGAGAAGAAAACGACATGCGGCACACTAAAGACCTTCATCTTGGACTGGTACTTAGCGCTAACCAACTGGCCGTTCTTTAGCTTCTCGGCCATAATGTACAGGTCCTTTAGCAGTGAGACGTCCATGGGCCGCGCGAGGTCAAAAATCACGATCGGCTGCGACGAGTAAGCAAAGGCGCAGTCGGTGATCTTGCCATCAAGCTCAATGGCATTCATGGCTCGGCAGAGGTATGTGCTAAGGCGGCTCTTTCCCTGGCCACCCTCGCCATCCTCGATCCAATAGATGTGGCGGTCATGCGCAGGTCCACGAAGAATCTCGACAAGAGCCGACTGCCATGGGCGAAGCACAAAGTCTGCGCGCTCCGGAATTTTAGGCACCATAAGGTCGGCAAGCTGCGTAATGCCTCCAGGATAGCGAATAAACTGCCCGGTAAAGTGCTCGGCCACCATCCGAATGCCCTCCTGTGGCCCGTGCTCGCGCAGAATCTCGCGGATGGCATCCATGTCCGTGCGCTCGCCTTGGTTTCCACGCTTGGAGTTGCTGCCGTGTGTCCATGCCGCGCGAGCAATAAGTTCGCCATCGACGATAGCACGCAGATCAGGGTCCACGTGACGAGCCATGTGCGTCTTGCGATCCTTGAGATAGACGGGGCGGCTATCAAATTTGCGCGCCCAAACTAACTCGTGACCCCCCGCGCTCGCATCCAGTTCGTCGTCGTCACTGCCACCACCACCAGGCGCAGCCTCGGGCTTGGCAATCAGCCACTCGCGCACCGCTGCAATGCGAGACTGGCTGCCAAACTCAAAGTATCCACGGAAGTGGTAGCCCTCGGCCTTTGAACCCTCAACCTGTCCACAGCCATACGTTACGAGATCCGCAAGCTCACTCGGCATCGGCCCTGGTTTAAAAGTTGAAAAGTCCGTGTCGACGACAACGCACCACGCACGCGATAGGCCAACAGAACTCCCACCTGAAACCATCGAGGAGGAAGACGAGGAAGAGGACGAAGAGGAGAAGGACGACGCGTGAGACATGGTAGCTTTTATGGGCTTGACTAACGGACTACGTCATCGATGTCAGCTGACTCTTTCATACCGGGATCAGTTGGAACGAAATTGTGATTATTTTAAAGTGAACGCAATGTTCACACAACCCCGCTTTTCAATTAACGCCTGACGCGACGCGCATCTGGGCCTTTTTGGTTGGTCATGTTAAAGTGTGTAAATTTCCATTTTTTGCTGTGCATTGATTCACCCGCGGGCTTCCATCCTAGTTGCAACTCAACAAGAAGCGCCTTTGCCTTTTGCATCGTCAAAGGTCGCAACGAATACTTGACATTCGTATACACGTTTTTGACGAAGTACCCACCACGAGGTGATTTCGTGATTGCGTATTGTTTCATTTTGTGGTATGGTTAATTGTAATAAATGAAGACTGGAGTGCCATCTTTGGTAAAGTGATATTTTGCGAAAGGTCCGTATTTCTTAATGCCGGGAATTTTTAGGAACGTGTCACTTGCGTGTTTTGATGGTGGCAACCCCTTCCAATATTCCTGTTTTTTCAGTTTGTTGGTTTTGGTGGGTGTATACTTACGGCGTGGTGATTTCACGATACTATGTTTCTTCATTTTGTGTTGTTTCGGAAGTGAAGTATGTATTCGTCCGTCGCGCCCGCCCGGTTCTTATGTTCACTTCCGAAACAAGCCC
>Ga0208498_1000145_pt1 | contig 29314 bp, 25 predicted proteins | sample CryBogCBE12Aug09_FD_185502 | JGI IMG/M metagenome (GOLD analysis project Ga0208498, IMG submission 185502) | Freshwater microbial communities from Crystal Bog, Wisconsin, USA - CBE12Aug09 (SPAdes) (version 2) | ecosystem: Environmental > Aquatic > Freshwater > Lake | place: Crystal Bog... | reverse complement strand
TTGAGTGAAAAATGACTCTTTTTTCGCCTTCTGCTACCTTGAACCAAATGAAAAATTCACTCAATCCCGATAAGTATGTAAGGACCGCGACGAATACCCGCCCGGTCGATAAAAGCGTTGTAGCAAAGTTGATGGCCGCTGAATGGGATCGCTTTACTCGCGATACTGGCGCCTCAAAGGTGGAATTTGAAATCGCGAAGAAGAGCATGCCATTAGGCGTTGTCTCCAGCTTCCAGCATTGGGATCCATATCCAATCGCCATCGCATCTGCCAAGGGTGCATACATGAAGGATGTCGATGGCCGCGAGCTTCTCGACCTCTCAATGGGATTTGGGGCAATGCTCGCAGGTCATTTAAATCCAACGGTTGTAGCAGAATCAAAGAAGGCGCTCGACTCAGGAATGCTCTTTGTTACACCTTCACCAATTTCACGCGATGCAGGCGAACGTCTCTGTAAGCGCTTTAATATTGATCAAGTTCGTTTCGCTAACTCCGGAACTGAAGCAACGATGTATGCAGTTCGCACTGCGAAGGCATTTACTGGCAAGAACGCTATGGTCAAAGTTGAAGGCGGCTACCACGGAAGCTCCGACCCTATGACGGTCTCTGCTAAGCCAGCGCTCTCGGAGGCCGGTCCAGCCGATGAGCCACATGCCGTCATCCAAGATGGAACAACTCCCGGAGTAGTCTTCGTCGTCCCATTCAATAATTTAGAAGCCCTTGAGAAGGTCTTCGCACGCGACCACGATTCCATCGCCTGCTTCATTGTCGAACCAGTTCTTGAGAACTTGGCAATCGTGCTTCCTGAAGATGGTTACTTGGAGGGCGTTCGCGCGCTCTGCGACAAGTACGGAATCGTTTTGATCTTTGATGAAGTGAAAACTGGTTTAACTGCTGGCCCACATGGCGCAGCTGTTCGACTTGGAGTTCAACCGGATCTGATCACCCTGGCAAAATCAATTGGCGGGGGAATGCCGGTTGCTGCCTTCGGTGGCAAGAAAGAGTTGATGGATGCGATCACTGATAATCGCATGCCGCACTTTGGTACCTTTAATGGAAATCCATTAGCGATGGCTGGTATTCGCGGTGTCGATATGGTGGCAACTCCTGAAGCGTTAGCTGAAGCAGAGCGCCTTAACCACAATGCTCTTGATCGCATCACGGATATCATCAACGAATATGAACTTCCAGCTCACACTGTTGGATTTGGTGTAAAAGGTTGTATTACTTGGTCAGTTGAACCGGTTCGCAACTACCGTGATTACAAGGCAACGGATTTCGAGATCGCCGAGCTCTCATGGCTATGGTCGCTCAATCGCGGCATCATCACGCCTCCAGGGCTTGATGAGCAGTGGCTCATCAGCTTGGCACATACTCAGACTGAGATTGATCTCTTAGTAGAGGATTTCCGAGAGATCGCAGCTGCGCTTCGCGCGTAATTCGCTACATCAGGGTTAGGCAGCAACCTTTGCTGGCCTGGTCGCTTCATGGAGTGTAAATGAGAGCATTGCCCCAACAACTACGGGCATGATCCACCAAGCTGATACGCCAGCAGCATGAGTGACGAAGAATCCGGCCACGATTCCTGCTGCTACGCGCCAATCATCACCAATGATGAAGTCATACCAGAAGAATAAGAATCCACCGATCCAGCGAACGGCCAAAGAAGCATCTTTGCTTGGTTCGCTAAAGGTTGGCAGGTTAAGTTTACGCACCGGCAGATTACGAGCTTTGCGTACTTTGAGAATCTCAATGAGTCCCAGAGAGATGAGAAGTACGAATGGGATGATCGCCAAGAGCGAGAGATCCTTATGAGGCCACTCTGCTCCGGCACCTTCAGCGCCCCAGAAGATTCCGAATGAAGTAAGGAGTGTTCCGACGACAAATTTCATGGTGTTCTCAGGAACTCGGGAGAGTGGCTTGTGAATCGCAAAGCCTGCGATGGTCACGATCACAACTGCGATAGTTGCAGCCCAGACCGCCAAAGAGAATGCCTGAGGGTTTGAACCCTTTTGGATAATTCCAAAGGTCACAACGATAAAGACAACTTCGAGACCTTCGAGCAAGACGCCTTTGAAGGAGAGCGTGAATGCATACCAATCTGAGACAGCAAAGCGTGAGACCTTTGCCTGCTTCGATGCTTCCTCGACTTCATCCCTAAAGATCTTCTCTTCGTCGTGGAGCGCCTTGAAGCCACTCGCACGAAGAATCGCCTTCCGAAGCCACTGCATTCCAAAGACGAGGAGCAATCCGCCAACAGTGAGTCGTAGCGTGCTCTTTGGCAATTTATCAATACTTGGCCCAAGAACAACGATGAGACCGGCAAGAACTACCAGGCCAGAGATAACACCTTGGAAAGTAGAGCGCCAATCACGTGAGGTACCGGCTGCCAAAATAATCGTCACGGCCTCGACTGCCTCAACCGCGCAAGCGAGGAAGACGGAGATGAAGAGTGCGAGATCATTACCGCTCAGTGAGTGAAACATGGTTCTCCTTTATTGTGTAGCTTCAGATGGAAATGCGATGCACTTCTCTGGATCGATGGAGACTTCCATTTTTCGACCTCGAGCATGTGAAATCGTATCGAATACGCCGGTTAAAGTTCCGTATTTTGTCTCAATCGCGTGCTCATAACCGCGCCCACGATAGGCAATATCGGTGATAGTGGAGGAGATGCGGTTCTCATCCTGCGTCGTGAAACTTGTTGCCGCAGGTCTTACGAGAACCTCCACGGTCTGCCCAACGCTGAGGGGGACGGTATGGCGAGCGATCAATTCATCTTTCCCGAGCGTTACAACGCAACTCTTCTTCCCTAGTGATTTCACAACTCCAGAGAAGATGCCGGATGTCCCAGTAAAGGTGGCAACGAAGCGAGTGACAGGGCGATCATAAATCGCCTCCGGCACATCTATTTGCTCAATCGAACCCTTGTTGATGACGCCTATTTGATCTGCCAAGGCAAATGCCTCGGATTGGTCGTGAGTGATATAGAGGGCTGAAGCCCCGATCTCACGCGTGAGCGTTGAGATTTCAATACGGAGACGTTCGCGAAGGTCGGCATCTAAGTTTGAGAGTGGCTCATCAAAAAGTAGAAGAGATGGTTTCGCGACAATTGCACGGGCAAGAGCCACTCGTTGTTGCTCGCCTCCCGATAACTCCGAAGGGTAGTTGTTGAGCTTATTTCCCAAGCCAACCCGGTTAAGTATTTCTACCACGTGCTTCTCGGACTTATCTCGGCTGAACGATCTTCGCTTGATTGCGTATGCGACATTTTCACGAGCAGTAAGGTGGGGCCATAAGGCGTAATCCTGGAAGACCATCGCCAAATTTCTCTTCTCTGGTGCGACGTGCTTATCACCTTCGGTCATAGATTCAGAACCAAAGAAAATGCTGCCTTGATCAATTCGTTCAATGCCGGCTAGAGACCGAATCAAAGTGGATTTCCCAGAACCTGATGGTCCGAGTAAAACGGTGAAATTTCCCGGTTCGATTGTCAGATCAAGAGAGTTGAGAGCTGCAAGGTCACCGTAGAATTTTGATGCGCCTCTCACCGTTACGAGTTGGCCAGTTTTCTTATCGCTCACGTGCTACTCCGATCCGCTTCCATCCCCGAGGGGCCAATAAGGCAAAGAGAGTGTAAGTAATTCCTACTACTACTAGTGCCGAAAGAATTCCCAGCACTTCCATCGCTGTTCCTCCACCGTAGTCGTAGTTTGCTAGCGCCTTATCGATTCCAACCGAGAGCGGCACCGATCCAGGTGAGTAGAGAAGCTGAGATACAGGCAATTCAAGAAGTGTGCCGGCGTATGTTAGGCAGAAAGCTGCGAGAAGTGGCTTTGCAATGATAGGCATCGTGACGTCGAACCAGGTTTTAATCGCATTAGATCCATGAACACGACAGGCCTCAGATAGTGATTCCTGAAGTTGGCTCATATTGCCCACTAATGAACGGCTGGTGGATGGGAGTGCACCAGCGAGGTAGGCCAGTCCTAAAAGTGCCGTCGTACCGTATAGATGAATGCCTAATTTGTTTGTAAGCGGAAGGTTGTAAGCGAATATATAGCCAGCGGCGAAGACGATACCTGGAAGTGCGACCGCGGCAAGCAGAATAAAGTCGAGAAGTTGAGCCCCAACCCCCGCTCTCTTTTGAGTAAGCAGACGAGCGCATACGGCTGCAAGAAGCGCCGCGAATAGCGCAACGATGAGAGCAATTTTCGAGGAGAAGATCAGAGGGTCATGCAGAGCGGTTAAGCCAATAACTCGGCGATAGTTATCTAGAGTCCAGGCGTGTCCGGAGAATGGCGAACCAACACCACTCAGCGCTGAGGCAGATAAGGCACCGAATGCGGGAACCCCCAGGGTGATAATGAGGACGGTCGAAACAAATCCTGTAGAGATTGCCTTGCCTTTAAAATCCAGTTCAATGCGACGAAATGGCCGTGTCCGTCCGCTTAGCGTCCGAAAACTTCGACCCCTCAAATTCTTCGCCTGAAGTAAAAGGGCTATCACAATCAGAATCAACAGAACTGCGCCCACAGCGGCACCAACTGGGTAGTTCGCTGGGAAATTCTCGATGGCAAGATAGAGGCTATACGTAGCAATGGGGAAGTGTGACTCAGACGAAAAAGTGGCGGCTACGCCGAAATCAGAGATTGACTCGGCAAAGACGATAGCGATTGCAGACCAAATGGCGGGGGATAGAAGCGTCGCCATAGTCTTGAATGCCTCTAGACGATTTCCTCCGTGTACACGTATTGCGTCTTCAAATTCGCCACCAAGACTTCGCATTGAATTGCTAATAACGAGATATGCGAATGGAAGACCTTTAACTGCAAGAACAACGAAAACGCCTACAGGGCCATAGAAGAGATTGCGTATCCCAGCACTAGGGATTCCCATGATGTCGAGGACACCACGTTGCTCGATGAGTCGTTGCCACCCTAGGGCGATGAGATACGAGGGAGCTAATAAAAGAGCGAAGACGAAGAATGGCCAAATTCTTCTAACCGGTGAATCCGTCCGTAAGACGATCCAGGCAATAAGAGTGGCTAGAAAGGCTGAAACCACGGCAACGATGACTCCAAGAATGAATGAATCAACGAGTCCTTGTGCGAATTGACCGTGTGCGATGGATTTGAAGGCATCGAAGGTAAACCATTGTGGTCCCTGAGAGAGCGATCGTGGACTTATCGAATTGAGGAGGAAGAGCAGAATAGGGGCTACCAAGATTGCAACAATGAGAATCCAAAACGCGGTGAGCGGATTCGCTTTCAATCTAATCTTCATAGCTCATCTCTTCGAAGTATGGAGAAAATCCCGCCCCCGAATCCCTCAACTCGGCGGCGGGATTTTCAGTCCCGGTAAAAGGTCTTACTTGATGTTCTGGAGGAACCAATCATCGATTGCAGGTTGCTGTGGACCCCATGCGTATGGATCTGCAACGTAGTAATCAGGAAGCGGTGCCAAGAACGACTTAGGCGTCGCATATGTGGTGAGCGGCCAGAAGAATGAGTCGCTATCGGTTGAGTTAGTCGCAACAGCTTGTCCAGCTGGAGACAAGATGAAGTCAATGAACTGCTTACCGAGCTGACGCTGTGAAGGAGTTCCACCCGCTCCCACTGCGATCACGTTTGTGACCAAAGCAGGCTTGGTAAGGAATGCAATCTTCGGTGTGACGCCTGGGATAGGAGTCTTAGCAAGCTTGTTCAACTCGTTATAAGCCGCTGAGCTCTGGATGAGAGCAACGTTGATGTCACCAATTTCAAAGGCGTGGGTGGTTGGACCATTGCGATCGTTCACAACCATGCCATTTGTTGTCTTAACTGACTTGAGGAAGCTCTCACCAGCAGCAATGTTCGCTGCAAGTCCGGCTGCAGTCTTAGAGTTCTTTCCACCAATTTGGCTGAACATTCCTGCAAGGAATGGGAAAGTAGGACCAGAGACAGCTGGATTGTTCATACCGAGCTTGCCCTTGAATGCTGGCTTGAGAAGATCTGAATAAGTAGCAGGGGGAGTTGTGACATTCGCGGCGTTGTAGAGCGCAGCACCCATCACAGTTGCGCCAAGTGGCACATAAGAGTGATCCGCTGGGAAGAGGGACTTTCCGAGAGTGTTGAAATCTCCCTTTGGTGTGTATGGCGAGAGCGCATGCTTCTTATCAAGCGCTGCGAAAGCCTCTGCACCATCTACCCAGAGCATGTTCCATTGTGGGTTATTTGCCTCTGCTGCAACCTTTGCAAGAAGCGGACCAGTAGAGTCGGTGTAATCCTTAACCGCTGTGTAGCCCATCTTGGTATTGAATGCTTTAATTTCATCGCCGGCGTAACCGGTTGCTTCATAAATTGTGATTGTTGTTTGAGCGGCACCGGCGGTAGCAATACCCGTGAATGTCGCAACAAGTGAAGTTGCGGCTACAAGTGCAACTCCGATCTTTGTGTGAATCTTCATAGTGAAACCCTTCGATTGGATGTCGTAGTCGAACTTGCCCAAGTTACATTAGATTTTGGAAGTGACTTAAGGCATCAAACGGAGTTAACAACTCGTGAACGAATCATTAACTCTGCTGACTCCTTACTTGCGGCTATTTGATTTTGGCGTCGAACCAGGTGTTGATGGCGGCTTGCTGTGGTCCCCAGAAGTATGGGTCGATCACCTGGTAAGAAGAAGGGAAGCTGGAGAGAGTGGAGACTGCGTTTACTCCATTGATAACTGGCCAGAAGAGTGAATCTCCTCCTTCATCACCGGTAAGCATTACCTGTTGCCCAGCAGGGGAGAGGACAAAATCAACAAATTGCTTGGCCTCGGCGAGAAGTGTCGCGGATGACTTCTTGTCGATTCCGATAACGCTAGGAAGAAGGGTCGATGTGGGAAGGTAGGTCACCTTAGGCACAAATCCTGCCTGAGGCTTTGCCGTGAACTTGAGAACTTCGCCTTCAGCCGCTGAAGATTGAATGAGTCCACCCTGGATAGCGCCAGTTTCAAGTGCATGCTTCGTATCGCCATTGGTTGGATAGACCTTGAGGCCATTAGCCTTCAGAGCTGTAAAGAATGCTTCTCCCTTTGTTACGCCACTTGACTTTCCGCCAAGTTGATTGAAAATGCCGGCGATGAATGGAAAGGTAGGGCCAGATTGTGAGGGATCATTCATTCCGATGAGGTTCTTATATTCTGGCTTGAGCAGATCCTGGTAGGTGGCTGGTGGATTAGATATCTTTGCTGAGTTATAAATAAATGCTGCCATTGTTGTTGTTCCAGTAGGAATGTATGAGTGATTTGCTGGCACAAGAGACTTGCCGACTGCGGTAAATGTCGCCTTCGGTGCGTAAGTTGCTAGCTGACCTTGCTTATCAAGCGCTGCAAAAGCTGTATTTCCATCAACCCACAGAATGTTCCACTTTGGGTTGTTCTTTTCTGCTTGGACCTTGGCAAGAAGCGGTCCAGTTGAATCATCGGTGAGCTTTACCGGAATGCCGGTTGCCTTTGTGAAGGCATCTGTCATAGCTTGGTCGTAGCCTTGTGCAGAATAGAGAACGAGGGGTACGGGAGTTGCGTGAGCTGTGCCGGAGAGCCCAATTACGGCAGTTGAGATTGCAAGAATCCCAGCAAATATCTTCTTCATGAGAACCTCTCTGTAGTGGTGAGAGGACGTTAGGAATGATTTCTGTGAAGCAGCACTCGCTTTGACTAAGAATCGGTGAATCTTGGGTGAATTACTCCAAGGCAATCAAGTCGAAGTACTCGTCGTTCCAGAGGTCTTCATCGCCATCCGGCAGGAGCAACACTCTCTCAGGCTTGAGCGCTCTTACAGCACCCTCATCGTGGCTCACCATGACCACGGCGCCCTGATATTCGCCCAAGGCAGCGAGAATCTCATCGCGCGACGCTGGATCTAGGTTGTTCGTAGGTTCATCAAGGAGGAGCACGTTCGCCGATCCCACCACAAGCGTGGCTAGGGCGAGGCGAGTTCGCTCACCACCGCTAAGGACCTTCACTGGCTTATCGACATCATCGCCAACGAAGAGGAATGAACCTAAGACCTGTCGAGCTTGCTGCTCATTGATCTTGTCGCCAGAGGAGAGCATGTTCTCCAGGATGGTGCGCTCAAAGTCGAGAGTTTCATGCTCTTGAGCGTAGTAACCAATTTTCAGTCCATGGCCAGGTTGGATTTCACCAGTGTCGGATTCAGAAGCGCCACCAAGAATCTTGAGAAGAGTTGTCTTTCCCGCACCATTTAACCCAAGAATGACCACGCGCGATGAGCGATCAATGGCGAGTGAGACGTCGGTAAAGATTTCTAAAGATCCGTAGGACTTCGATAGACCTTCAGCCATGAGCGGAGTCTTTCCGCATGGAGCAGGAGTAGGGAAGCGGAGCTTGGCAACCTTGTCACTCTTGCGGACATCTTCAAGTCCCGAGAGAAGTCGCTCTGATCGCTTCAGCATATTCTGAGCAGCAACTGCCTTTGAGGCCTTCGCACGCATCTTCTCACCTTGTTTAGCAAGGATGGCAGCCTTCTTCTCAGCGTTTGCGCGCTCCTTCTTGCGACGATGTTCATCATCTTCACGTTGCTGGAGATATTTCTTCCAGCCCATGTTGTATACGTCGATAACATTTCGATTGCCATCGATGTAGAAGACCTTATTTACAACGGTCTCAATCAAATTCACATCGTGCGAGATAATGACCAAACCACCAGAATATTTGATGAGATATTCGCGGAGCCAAATGATCGAGTCCGCATCCAAGTGGTTGGTAGGTTCATCGAGAATAAGTGTTTCTGAACCGCTAAAGAGCAAGCGAGCTAATTCAATACGACGTCGTTGACCACCAGAGAGGCCATCCAGGGTGTTGGCAAAGATATGGTCGGGGAGTCCGAGGTTGGTTGCAATCGACTCCGCCTCTGCTTGTGCTGCATAGCCTCCCGCAGAATCAAACTCTGCACTTACTCGGGTGTATCGATCGAGTACCTTCTCTAAATCTTCAGGAGACGCGGTGGCCATCTCCTCTTCAACCTTCGCCATACGGATCGCGATCTGATCAAGTCCGCGCGCGGAGAGAATGCGATTGAGAACGAGTTCTCCTTGATCGCCAGTACGAGGGTCCTGGGGTAGATAACCGATAGAGCCAGTGCGAACTACCTGGCCGCCGGCTGGCATCGTTTCGCCAGCGAGAACCTTGGCGAGTGTTGATTTTCCGGCACCATTTCGACCGACAAATCCAATGCGATCACCATGGTTGATACGAACTGTCACATCTTTAACGAGGAGTCGTGCCCCAGCGCGTAATTCGACACTCTGGGTTGCAATCATTGGGTCAGTCTCTCACGGAGGTTATAGATTGAAGAAACCTTTGATAGAGGCAACAATCATCTCAACAGCAATCGCGGCTAGAAGAAGTCCGGCAATTCGCGCAAAGAGTGTGACACCAGACTCCTTTATGAGTCCAAGAATCTTGGTCGAGAACATCAATGTGATTCCGATAATTACGTGGGTTGCGACAATGGCAAGGAGGAGCGCACCCTGCTTTGCGGTGCCATGTGCATAGTTCACGTAGAGCATCGTTGTGACAATTGCACCAGGACCGGCAAGCAATGGTGTGCCAAGTGGTACTAACGCAATATTGCCTTTAGGAGAGTTCATATCCGGGTTATCTTTTCCGGTGAGTAGCTCAAGCGAGATAAGTAGCATCAACAATCCACCAGCGCCTTGAAGTCCAAAGAGCGAGACATGGAGGTAGTTGAGAACAAATTTTCCGAAGAGCGCGAAGAGGACGATCACAAAGAGTGAGACGCTTGCCGCTTGCCATGCTAATCGAACTCGCTCACGGGGGCTGCGATCCCCGACCAGAGCAAGAAAGAATGGGGTAGCACCAGGGGGATCGAGAATAACGAGAAGAGTGACAAAGGCTTGGAGCCCAAAGGCAACCGCAGATAGTGATCCGAGATTGTTCATACCCGAATCGTATCGGCTCTAATCGATAATAAATCCATCCTTGATGTCGCCGAGCTCGATGCCTGCCGCAACGTGATCAGTATTTTCACCACGTGCCAGTTGTGCTTGATGAGCTTTGTCATGCCATCGTCGCTCAATATTTCCAAAACGCCACAAGAGAAGTGCTAAAGCCCAAACGGCTACAAACATAGCGACGATGATGAAACCCGCTCGGTTGATGTCGAAATTATTTGCGTAGTCCCAGAAGCCTCCGGTGAGGTTAAGTTGACCAGCGAATACCTGAGCAACTTCGAGGCCACCGATAAAGATCGCAACCAGTACTGATAATCCTGTGATGACAATGTTGTAATAAACTTTGCGAACGGGGCGAGAGAATGCCCAGCCATAGGCAAAGTTCATAAATGAACCATCAATGGTATCGAGCAAGCTCATTCCGCCGGCAAAGAGCATGGGAAGGCTCAAAATTGCCCACCAAGGAAGTCCTGCCACTACTGATGAACCGGCAAGAACCAAAAGCGCAACCTCAGTTGCGGTATCAAATCCAAGGCCAAAGAGAATGCCTAGTGGATACATCTTCCAGCTTGAATCAATACGGCGAGCGATTGGTCCGAAGAAGCGCATCATGAATCCTCGAGAGTTGAGATGCTTTTCAAGTTCCTCTTCGTTGTAAAGTCCTTCGCGCATCTTTTTAAATACTTTGAGAACTGAGATCAAAACCACCAGGTTGAGGGCAGCGATTAAGACCAAGAAGGTTCCGCTCACTGTGGTGCCGATGAGGCCCGTGTAGTGATGCAAAGCGGAGTTGTCGTTCTTCACCTGAGCGCCAAGTGATTTGATTCCAAAATTGAGAAGAATTGCAAGTGCTGTTACCACCGAAGAGTGGCCAAGAGAGAAGAAGAAACCAACTCCAAGTGGACGCTGTCCCTCGGACATCAACTTACGAGTGGTGTTGTCGATCGCAGAGATGTGATCTGCATCGAAGGCATGTCGCATGCCCAAAGTAAGCGCGAGGACTCCAGTTCCCCAGCCGAATAATGTTCCATCACCAAGTTTGTAATGACCCGAAGTTGCAGCCCACATCAAGAGCGCTCCGCCGATGAGTAAGAAGAAGATGACTCCGAACATCGCGCCTAGACGTTTGCGTTCGTCGCTTGAAAGCCCACCGAGGAAGGCTGATGTTGATGACTTTGATACGGTCGATGTTGGGTTATTCATTGGCTGACGCCCCTAGTGATACTGACCTAGCGTAGCTAGATGCAAACTCTTTGCAGGTGCGACTTTATCTCATCTTTGGGATCAGTGCGAGTTCAAAAGGGAAAGGCCCCCGAGATTTCGGAGGCCTTTCGAATCAGGTCTGAGCTTGGTGACGGGGAAGCGTCAATCCTGAAGCGTTGAGATTGATATCTTAAATATCGTAGTAGAGCTCGAATTCAGCTGGGTGTGGACGAAGACGTACGTAGTCGACTTCTGCTGAACGCTTGTATTTGATCCAGGTTTCGATGAGATCTGGAGTAAATACGCCACCCTTTGTGAGGTAGTCGTGATTTGCCTCGAGTGCATCGAGAACTTCTGGAAGTGAACCTGGAACTTGTGGGATTGCTGCAGCATCTGCACCCTCAAGCTCGTAGAGATCCTTATCAACCGGTGCAAGAGGCTCGATCTTGTTCTGGATACCGTCGATACCGGCCATCAACATCGCAGCGAACGCGAGGTATGGATTAGCTGATGGATCTGGGCAACGGAACTCGATGCGCTTCGCCTTTGGATTTGAACCAGTAATTGGGATACGGATACATGCAGAACGGTTACGTGCTGAGTAAACGAGGTTTACTGGCGCTTCGTAACCTGGAACCAAACGGTGATATGAGTTCACTGTTGGGTTGGTGAATGCGAGAAGTGATGGAGCATGCTTCAAGAGACCACCGATATACCAACGAGCCATATCAGAGAGATCGCCATAGCCATCGCCGAAGAAGAGTGGCTTGCCATCCTTCCAAAGTGATTGGTGAACGTGCATACCTGAACCGTTATCGCCAAAGAGTGGCTTTGGCATAAAGGTTGCAGTCTTGCCGTTCTTCCAAGCAACGTTCTTAATAATGTACTTGAACTTCATAACATCATCACCAGCTGTGAGGATGTCAGAGAAGCGATAGTTGATCTCCATCTGACCAGCAGTTCCCACTTCGTGGTGCGAGCGCTCTACAAGAAGGCCGACCTTTCCGAGAGTCATAACCATCTCATCGCGGATATCTGCGAGTTGATCTGTTGGTGAAACTGGGAAGTAGCCACCCTTGTAGCGAGTCTTGTATCCGCGGTTTGGAGTGCCATCGGCTTCGAGTGATGCACCAGTGTTCCAGGCGCCTTCAATCGAATCGATGAAGTGGTGTGATGCGTTCTGTGATGTTCCGAAGTTCACTTCATCAAAGAGGTAGAACTCTGCTTCTGGAGCGAAGAATGCGGTGTCAGCGATACCTGTTGACTTGAGGTACTCAACTGCCTTTGCAACTACACCACGTGGATCACGTGAGTATGGCGAATTATCAATTGGGTTATGAACTGAGAAGTTGATGACAAGAGTCTTCTCAGCACGGAATGGATCGATGAAGGCGCTTGATGGAATTGGAAGTAACTTCATATCTGATTCGTGAATCGCTTGGAAACCACGGATCGATGAACCATCAAACATCAAGCCATCCGTGAAGACTGCCTCATCAAATGATTCAACTGGAACGTTGAAGTGCTGTTGGATTCCTGGAAGGTCGATGAACCGAATATCAATAAGTTTGACATCGTTCTTCTTGATGAAATCGAAGATTTCAGCTGAGTTCTTAAACATGCTTCTCCGTACTAGTTCGTTGTCGCATTCAAGGAAGCCGCTTCGCCGGGGCTCACTTGTTATGGGTGAAATCTAAGGCTTGTGAGTGAAAAGGGGATAACCCAAATGTTACAAACATGTTTCATACTCTCGACCTAGGGTGTAGCCGCCCCCAAGGGCCCCAAAAAGGTAGCCTTGGGCCATGACGAGCGCTCCTGAACCGACTATGGCTGGAATGGGGATCCGCTTTGCGGCATTGGCGGTTGATTGGATCGCTACGAGCGTCATCATCACTGGACTGACTGGGCGGAATTACGGTTACCAGGGGGAGCGAACTCTGCTCTTCTTTGTTGAGGTCGTCGTGCTGACCTCGCTCATGGGTTCTTCAGCTGGTCAAAGGCTCTTCCGACTTCGGGTGGTCGATTCCGTGACCGGTGGATCGATCTCACCGTTACGCGTGATGGTCAGAACCTTATTGATCGTTCTCGTGCTGCCAGCGCTCTTTCGAAAAGATGGAATGGCCTATCACGATGCGATGTGCAAGACGAGAGTTGTGAGGATATAAAAGTTTTTTAGCCAGTTAGCGCCAGTTAGCGCTTAGGCATCTTTACACCCTTGGGCATTGGGCCTTGTGGGATCGGCATTGAAAGTCCGCCTACCGCCTTCAGGCGAGCGCGAACTTCACGCATCTGATTATTCGACAATTTCTTTGGCAGCTTTTTAATCGTCTTCTGCAATTTTTTGAGATTGACCTGGCCATCAAGATCGCCCGCATAGATCTCTGTGACTGGAACACCTGGAACAAATCGCTCCATCTTCTTCTTCTCATCAATCATCAAGGCACGGACGCCAGCACCACCTTCACCAACAAGGATAATTCCTGGGCGTCCAACGGTGCGGTGCACCATATCTTGGTTACGAGAGACATTGACTGCCGGAGTTGTTGTGAAGCCACGACGAATACTCATAAGCACACTTGCAGCTGCTCCGAGCTGTCCTTTAATGGAAGAGAAGGCCGCGGTATTGGCAAAGCGAGTAAACATAAAGAATGCGACAAGTAATCCCAATGGGAATCCAAGAATTCCAAAATAGACCGGATGGTGGAGCGAGTTACCCGCAACAATCGCAAGGACTTCTGCGATCACAAAGCCAAGTGCGCACCAGAGAATCGCAAGGGGAGTGTGGGTCTTAACTAAGCGGAAGGCATCTTTAAGAACTGCAGCCTGAGACTGCTTCTCTGGAGCGTTATTTGTAACCTTTACCTTATTTGCCATCGCCGTTCTCCTTCTTCTCTTCGAGCTCTTTCAGATGTTGCATTCGTTCTCGTTCGACTTGCTCCAGAGTTGGAGCGGTTCCACCGAGACGGGCCGGAGCCCACCATTGACCTGCAGGGGCATCAGGGTAGTTGGATTGCACCTGATGGAGAAGTTCATTCATAACAACCTTCAATTTCGCCTCTTCGGCGGGGATATCTGCCCCTTTAGGTATGAAGATCGGTTCACCAAACGCTACTGAGATAGGGAATTTATTGCGGCCAAAGTCTGGCTTCCGTTTCTTGGTGACGATCCTTTGGCTACCCCAGACCGCAACTGGGATTACTGGAACACCAGCACCTTGGGCTAACCGGACTGCGCCAGATTTCAATTCTGCAATCTCAAAACTGCGCGAGATAGTTCCCTCTGGAAAGATCCCAATGATCTCGCCAGAACGAAGGGCTCGAAGAGCAGCAGCGAGTGCGGATGAACCAGCGGATCGATCAACACTGATGTGGTGCATGCCGCGCATAAGCGGTCCTGCGATCTTGTGATCAAAGATCTCCTTCTTCGCCATGAATCGTATGTAACGTTTCATAGGAAGGGCTGCTGTTCCTGCCAACGCGAAATCAAGGTAGCCAATATGGTTGATCGCTAAAACTGCTCCACCGCTCTTGCCCTTATGGGGGAGATGCTCTTGTCCTTGGAAGTCAAAGCGAAGACCAAGATATTTCCAGAAGCTTTTAACGGTAAAGATAACTGGCGGATAAACAAGATCAGCCACTACTGAGCTCCACGCTTTTCAAGCGCCTGCTTGTACAGACGGCCAGCGCGATAAGAGGAGCGAACCATTGGTCCACTCATGACACCAAGGAAGCCAATCTCATTGGCTTCATGAGATAACTCAACGAATTCCTCTGGCTTTACCCAGCGAATGACCGGGTGATGCATCGGAGTTGGTCGAAGATATTGAGTAATCGTGATGAGATCGCATCCTGCTGCATGCAGATCACGAAGCGCCTGTGATACCTCTTCGCGGGTTTCACCCATTCCAAGAATGAGGTTCGACTTAGTGATAAGTCCAAAGGCTCTAGCTTGTGAGATCACATTGAGAGAACGCTCGTAGGTAAATGCTGGACGGATCTCCTTGAAGATACGAGGAACAGTCTCGAGATTGTGAGCAAAGACTTCTGGTCGTGTTTCAAAGACTTGATTGAGAAGTGTTGGATTTCCGCTGAAATCTGGGGCCAACATCTCGACACCAACACCCGGGTTCATTTCGTGAACGACTCGAATGGTCTCCGCGTATAGCCAGGCGCCTTCGTCTTCGAGATCATCGCGAGTAACGCCAGTGATCGTCGCATAGCGGAGGCCCATCGTCTTTACAGATTCGGCAACTCGGCGCGGTTCGTCACGATCAATGGGAAGTGGTTTACCGGTATCGATGTTGCAGAAGTCGCAACGCCGAGTACAACGTTCGCCTCCGATTAAGAAGGTCGCCTCTTTATCTTCCCAACATTCGAAAATATTTGGGCAGGCAGCTTCTTGGCAGACAGTATGCAAACCTTCGCGAACAACGAGGGATCGGAGTTGTGTGTATTCCGGACCCATCTTCGCCTTGGTCTTAATCCACTCAGGCTTTTTCTCGATCGGTACCGCAGCATTGCGCGCCTCGATGCGGAGAAGTTTTCTTCCTTCCGGAGCAATGGTCATTCGCTCACCCTTCCAAGTGCTTCAAAGAGATGACGTTCAACAACCGGTAGGACCTCATCGATTGAAATCTCTCGACCTAACTCCTGAGCCATTGATGTCACGCCAGTATCGCTGAATCCGCAGGGAACGATTCGATCGAATGCGGTGAGGTCTGGGGAGACATTGAGAGCGAAGCCATGCATCGTGACCCCTTGAGCCACTCGAATGCCGATCGCGGCAATCTTCCGATCTCCATGTGAGTCACGAAGCCAGACACCAGATCGTTCGCAATAGCGTTCTGCGCGAATCTCGAACTCTTCACAGACTGCAATGAGTGCAGTCTCGATTTCACGGACGAAACCGACGACCTCATTCCGATTTTTCAATTTAATAATTGGGTAGCCAACGAGTTGTCCTGGTCCGTGATAAGTAATTTTTCCGCCGCGATCAACATCGATGACTGGAGTCCCATCCATTGGACGTTCATCGACGGTGGTTCTACGACCAGCGGTGTAGACAGATGGATGCTCAAGGAGAATAAGAGTGTTTGGTCGATCGCCCGTGACTACCTCGGCATGGATCTTTCGCTGTCCCGCCAGAGCATCAAGATAGGGAACAAGACCCAGGCTCTTGAGAGCTAATTGCGCTGAGGTCTTTGAGGTCAATGGCACCCCTTTAGCCTAATTGGAGAGGTGAAATTTCGCTAAATAGCGGGTGAATGTGCCTGCATCCCTCCCTTTAAAAGGGAGATTCATGGCCGCACCGATTAAACTAGGGTTTGCAACTCCCCAATAAGCACAATCTACTTTCTGTGAATGGATATTCGTATGTCTGCAAGTAAGCATCGCAAGCCGCTATGGATCGCAATCCTCCTCGTTCTGGGTTGGTTCATGGTCTCGGGAGTCACCGGCCCACTCTTTGGGCAACTCTCTACTGTGCAGAAGAACGACAACTCAAAGTTCCTGCCTAGCTCGGCCGAGACAGAGCGCTTCAATGCTGCAGCCGCTGGGTTTAACTCCGGCGCCAACAAGTCACTCCCAGAGTTGGTCCTCTTTGTTGGCGATGCGACCCCTGCCACCGTAGGCGCGACAAATGCCTTTCTTCAGACCCTCGGTTCACAGCCACTCGTTGATAAAAATGGAAAATCCATTCCACAAGTCAGCGCGAAACTTTCAGATTTCTTAGATCCCAATAGCCCATTGGTTGCCTTCCCATCGAAAGATGGCAAGGCGATCCTTGCGAGCGTTCCATTTAACGCAGATCAAACTGGTGTGAACCTGGCGAATAAGAAGCCAGCACTTCCTGCTGTTACGGACTCAATCCGTTATTACTCAGCTCAGTTCGCTGCGAAGAGCGGCCTTACTTCACATGTAACAGGTATCGCCGCGATTCTCTCTGATCTTTTCGGCGCATTCGGCTCACTTGATTCAAGTCTCTTGCTCACCACAGGTCTTGTTGTGGCAATTATTTTGATCGTCGTATATCGATCTCCAGTCTTGTGGATCCTGCCACTCTTCTCAGCTGGAATTGCACTCAGCTTTGCCGGAGCTGTGGTCTATGAACTCGCGAAGCACAACATCATTGCGCTCGATGGCGCATCGCAGGGAATTCTCTCAGTTCTCGTATTAGGTGCCGCAACCGACTATGCACTTCTCTTGATTGCGCGTTATCGCGAAGAGCTTCACCATGAAGAGTCTCGTTTTGATGCGATGAAGAACGCCTGGCGCGGAGTTGTAGAACCAATCGTTGCATCAGGTTCAACTGTTGCGATCTCGCTCCTTTTGCTCCTCCTCGCGAGCCTCTCTAATAACCGTGGACTAGGTCCAGTCGGTGCAGTGGGTATCGCTTGCGCAGTCATCACAATTATGACCCTGCTTCCAGCAGTGCTTGTTCTCTTCGGCCGCTGGGTCTTCTGGCCTCGGATTCCAAAGTTTGGATCTGAAGATGAGAAGCTCTCAGGGCTCTGGTCAAAGGTTGCGAATGCAACGGCTCGAAAGCCTCGCCAGTACTGGGCTGCGACTGGACTTCTTCTCGTTATCTTTGCAGGCTTTGCGACAACGCTTCATGCGAGTGGAATCTCAACAGCACAGGGCTTCACAAAGGTTCCTGATTCCGTGAAAGCGCAGAACCTTGCACTTAAGTACTTCTCTGGTGGAGAGGGACAACCAACTGAGATTTGGACAACCGAAGCAGCTGCACCAGCGATTACCGCGAAGCTGAAGTCGATGGCAGGAGTAGCTGCCGTAGTTCCTGCTACGGATGGACCAATGAGTAAAACCCCGAAGGTTGTTAATGGCCACGTCATTCTCAATGCGACCTTAGTTCCAACTCCAGATTCCACTGAAGCTAAGAACATGATTCCTGGTATCCGTGCTGCAGTACATGCGATCGATTCAGCGAGCTTGGTTGGTGGCACGTCTGCGGTCTATTACGACACAGCGAAGGCAGCGACTCGAGACCAGAGTGTGATTATTCCGGTTGTGTTGATCGTCATTGCGATCATTCTTGGACTCTTACTTCGAAGCGTTCTCGCCTCACTCATGCTTCTTGTCACTGTAGTGCTCTCGTACTTGGCAACACTTGGCGTGTGTGCACTTGTCTTCCACCACATCTTCCACTTTGCTGGTGAAGATAGTGGCTTCCCACTCTTCGCCTTTATCTTCTTAGTGGCACTTGGAATCGATTACAACATCTTCTTGATGACTCGCGTTCGCGAAGAAGCGCAGAAGTTGGGTACTCGAGCCGGAATGACGAAGGGCGTCACTGTGACAGGTGGTGTGATTACCTCTGCTGGAATCGTTCTTTCAGCGACCTTCACCGTTCTTGGTATTTTGCCGCTCGTCTTCCTCGCGGAAATCGGCTTCTCGGTCGCCTTTGGCGTTCTGCTCGACACCTTGTTGGTTCGCTCGATTCTCGTTCCTGCGCTGGTTCACCAGTTCGGGTCAAAGATTTGGTGGCCTTCCAAGTTGCAGCAAGAAGAGGCGTGATCCAACTACAGTAACTCTCATGAGTTTACGAGTAGGAATCTCAGGTTATGGCTTAGCAGGGCGCTATTTTCATGGCGCCCTCTTGGCATCCGTTGGCTTTGAGGTTGTCGGTGCCGTCACAAGTAATCCTGACCGAATCGCACACCTCAAGGAAGATTTCCCTGATGCTATGGCTGTGTCGACAATCGACGAATTGATCGCACTTGGATTAGACCTGCTCGTTGTCGCGAGTGCAAATACCGCGCACGCATCAGATGCGATTGCTGGACTTCGCGCGAAGGTGCCAGTGGTAATTGATAAACCTATGGGCCGCACTTTGGAAGAGACAGTTGCGATCATTAACGTCGCAACCGAAGAAGGCGTTCCGGTTACTACATATTTCAATCGCTTGTGGGACTCCGATATTTTGACTCTCAAGCTCGCCCTCGATCAAGGAATACTGGGCAATATATTTCGATTTGATTCTCGATTCGAAAGATTCCGTCCGGAACCGAATCCGACATCATGGCGTGAGCGTTCTACGACAGTTGAAGGTGGTGGCAACCTCTTAGATCTTCAGCCACACCTCGTCTCAACTGCGCTTCATCTCTTTGGCCCGGCTGAATTGGTCCATGCGTCAGTCAGATCCATTCGAGGTTACGCTGATGATGATGTTGTCCTCGTACTGAAGCATGAGAGTGGTGTGGATTCTTACCTCTCAGCTAGCGCAATCATTGGTGCACCTGGTCCACGTATTCGTCTTAGCGGTGATCGAGGCTCGATCGTCATCAACGAATTGGATCCACAAGAGCCACTTCTTCGCTCTGGTAAGCGTCCGCATGATGGTGTGTGGGTTGAAGATACTCGCAGCAAAGCAGAGCTCTACCGCGGGGATGCCCAAGAGGAATATGAGTCATTGCCAGGCAATTATGCGACCTTTTATTCCATGGTTCACGATGCCCTCCAAGGTAAAGGGGAGTGGCCAGTGACTACGAGTCAGGCCATTGCTGTTGCAACAATTATTGATCAGGCACGAGAACTTTCCATTCGATGAGCGCAGACTTTGATTGCATTGTTGTCGGCGCTGGGTTGTCGGGGTTAACGGCAGCTCGTTCATTGCAGAGTGCAGGTTTATCCACACTCGTTATTGAATCAAGCGATCGACCGGGAGGTCGAGTCAAGAGTGACATCATCGATGGTTACACCCTCGATCACGGTTTTCAGGTGATTAACCGTGGCTATCCCAATATCAAACGGTCGGGAATTCTCGATGAGTCGCGTTTCACCCCTATGGTTGATGGAGCAATTCCTTTCCGAATATCGGGTGGCGTGCACAAACTCAGTGACCTTTCCACACCATTTCTTCGCGGTGTCTTCCTCACTGAGCCAAAGAAGGTCTCAGCACGTATTCGTTTGGAGATCTATAAGAGTTTCCTTCAAGGTCGACCAGGATTTGTCAATGGTGGAGTTTCGGCATTCTCAGATGCACTCGCTCGCCCGGTGGCCGATATCCACTATGGAGAGACTGTCCATTCGATCGAGAGTGGAATCGTGCAAACAGACCACGCTCGTTACAGCGCGGAACATATCGTCGTTGCGACGGATGCTGTGACTGCTAATCAATTGGTTGCTAGTTTGGAAGTTACACCCATGATTAGCTCAACGACGTGGTATCACGTTTCAAACAGTCACATCGGTGGTGCGGGCAGATTCACGGTTTGTTCAACGGGTAACGTCATCAACACCTTTGCGATCTCCAATCGCGTTCCTTCTTATGCCCCACATGGCAAGCAACTCTTCTCTTCAACAACTTTGCAGGTCACTTCCGAGAGTGAAGTTCGTCGAGAGCTATCGAAGATCTGGAAGACGGATACCTCTCGCTGGGAGTTGATTGCTCGATACGAGATTAAGAAAAGTCTGCCGGTTCATCCATCGGGAAAGCCGTTGTACTCAAAATTCGAGATTGAACCCGGTCTCTTTGTTATCGGGGACCATCGTGCTTACCCATCTCAGCAGGGAGCGATGGAGAGCGGAAGAAGAGTTGCGCGCGTAATTATTGAGCGAGCTCTTCGAGCGCGTTCACAAGGTGCGGATAATCAAAGGTAAATCCTGACTCAGTCAGTGCAGTCGGGAGAACTTTCTTTGATCCAAGGATCTCTGTTGAGAATCCACCAAGAACTGTCTTAAGCGCAATACCTGGGACAGGGAAGAGCGCTGGTCGATGAAGTGCGCGAGCCAGAGCAGCGGTGAACTCTTGGTTGGTGACTGGGTTTGGAGAAGTGAGATTAATCGGCCCTGATACATCAATCTCTAAGAGATGGCAGATTGCGCGAATCTCATCATGCAGAGTGATCCACGACCACCATTGCTTACCAGATCCGATCTTCCCGCCGAGACCAAAGCGGAAGAGTGGCAACATGCGTCCAAGTGCACCACCAGTAGGTTCTAAAACTAAACCGGTACGGATCTTTACTGTTCGGGTATCGCCAGCGAGATCGGCTGCAGCTTCCCATTCGCGACACACTGCAGCGAGAAAATCATCGCCACCGCGATCGCTCTCGTTTACAGCGCGGTTTCCAGTCTCACCGTAGTAGCCAATAGCGCTTCCAGAGATAAAGACCTTTGGCTTTACAGTTGAGACCGCTTGAGCAATCGTCGTTGTTCCAAGTAGTCGAGAATTAAGAATTTCAGCACGATACTTTTTTGTCCAGCGATGATCACCAACATTTGCACCAGCGAGATGGATAACCGCGTCAACGCCCTCTAGTGCTGCAATATCAATGGTGCCATTCTTTGGATCCCATGAGATCTCATCTGGAGCAGCAGCTTTGCGGCGCACCAGACGTTGAACGGTATGGCCTTCACTACGGAGATGACCGACGAGAGCGCTACCGATTAGACCGGTTGAGCCTGTTATCGACACACGTTGAAGTGAAGTAGGCATCGTGAGGTTAGAGACCTAGATCTGATTCGAAGTTGCCACCTTCGAGGCGCTCTTTGAGAGTGACCAAGAAGCGAGCGGCATCTGCACCATCAACGATGCGGTGATCGTAGGAGAGTGCCAAGTAGACCATCGAGCGGACAGCGATAGTTTCTCCGCCATCAGTGCCCTTCATGACCATTGGACGCTTCACGACTGAACCGAGACCAAGAATCGCAACCTGAGGTTGGTTAATGATCGGTGTATCGAAGAGCGCACCACGGCTTCCGGTATTTGTGATGGTAAATGTTCCGCCACCAAGTTCATCTGGCGTGATCTTGTTATCTCGTGTGCGAGCTGCAACATCAGAAATCTTGCGAGCAACTCCACCCATATTGAGATCGCCGGCATCGCGAATGACTGGAACAAGAAGTCCGCGCTCTGTATCGACGGCGATTCCAAGATGTTCTGCACCGTGATAAGTGATTTGATCGCCATTGATAGAAGCATTCAAAACCGGATGCTGCTTGAGCGCTTCACACACTGCAACGGCAAAGAATGGAAGGAAGGTTAACTTCACACCTTCACGAGCCTCGAATGAACCCTTTGCAGATTGGCGAAGACGATCAATCTTCGTAACATCTACTTCTACGACCGTTGTGAGTTGTGCGGCGACCTGTAGTGACTCGACCATGCGCTCGGCAATGACCTTGCGAAGACGTGTCATGGTGACGGTAGTACCGCGAAGTGGTGACACGGCAACTGCAGCAGGTTTCGCAGCAGATGGCGCGCTTGCAGCGGCTGCTGGTGCAGCAACTACAGGGGCTGGCTTTGCAGCCAAGATATCTTCTTTGCGGATACGTCCACCGATTCCAGTTCCCTGAACGCGGGAGAGATCAACGCCATTCTCAGCCGCCAATTTACGGACGATCGGAGTGACATATGCATCGGTGTTAGCAACAGGTGCTACAGGTGCAGATGCTGATACAGGAGCAACAGGTGCTGATACAGGAGCAACAGGTGTTGCGACAGGTGCGGCAACTACAGGCGCAGCAACGGCACCAGCTACTCCGATAAGAGCAAGGCGAGCGCCAACTGCAACAGTTGAATCAACTGGGACATCGATAGAGATGATTGTTCCAGCGGCAGGGGATGGGATCTCGGTATCAACTTTGTCGGTTGAAACTTCAAGGAGAGCCTCATCGACAGCGACGGTATCGCCAACTCCCTTGAGCCAACGCGTGACAGTTCCTTCAGTAACAGATTCACCAAGTGCGGGCATCGTTACAACAACACCGGCAGCCTGAGTAGCGGGTGTAGCCAAAGGTGCTGGTGCTACTGGTGCTTCTACTTGGACAGGTGCAACAGGCGCAGCAGGAGCGACAGGTGCAGCAGGAGCGACAGGTGCAGCAGGAGCCGATGCATCGGATGAAATGATCGCGAGTTCTGCTCCAACAGCAACTGTTGAATCAACAGGAACAACGATACTTTGCAAGATACCAGCGGCAGGGGATGGGATCTCGGTATCAACTTTGTCAGTTGAAACTTCGAGTAGCGGCTCATCCATGGCGACCATATCGCCTTCGTTCTTGAGCCAGCGAGTAACTGTTCCTTCGGTTACTGATTCACCAAGTGCTGGCATCGTTACTGAAAAAGTCATCTCGATTTGCTCCTATTACCCGTGTGCGTGAAGTGGTTTGCCTGCAAGTGCCATATGCGCTTCGCCCATCGCCTCTGAGAGAGTTGGGTGAGCGTGAATATGTTGTGCAACATCGGAGGCATCTGCCTCCCAGTTGAAGATCAATTGTGCTTCAGCGAGTAACTCACCAACACGTGAACCAACCATGTGAATACCGAGAATTGGCCCATCCTTCTGCGCGACCAGTTTGATCGAACCAGCGGTCTTGAGGATATTCGCCTTTCCATTACCAGCAAGGTCATAACTCAACTCAACAACGTCGTAACCACGTTCCTTTGCGACCGCAGTTGAGAGGCCTACAGAGGCAACTTCAGGCTCAGAGTATGTAACCTTTGGAATTCCGTCGTAATTAATGGCACGTGGGTTGAGTCCTGCAATCTCCTCGGCAACCATGATTCCCTCAGCAAAACCGACGTGAGCAAGTTGAAGAGTAGGGATGATGTCGCCAACCGCCCAGATACCTGGAACGCTGGTACGGCATTTCTCATCTACCGTGATGTAACCACGATCCATTGCAATGCCTTGCTCTTCATAACCGATACCAGAGGTAACAGGGCCTCGGCCAACTGCTACGAGAAGTACATCGGCAGTGTGAGTAGCGCCATTTTCTAGAGTGATGGTTACGCCGGCATCAGATTTTGTTGCAGAAGCGAACTTCACACCAGTGACAAAATTGATTCCGCGCTTACGAAAGGCGCGTTCGAGCTGCTTGCTTGAAGATTCATCTTCGAGAGCAACCAGTCGTGGCAACCCTTCAACAATCGTTACTTCAGAGCCGAATGAATTCCAGACTGATGCGAATTCGCATCCGATAACTCCGCCACCAAGAACAATGACGCTCTTTGGTACATAGTCGAACTTCATCGCTTCTTCAGATGTGACAATCTGACGGCCGTCGATCTCGAGCCCCGGAAGGGTTCGGGGATATGAACCGGTGGCAAGGATGATGTTCTTGCCAGTGTAATTCTCACCATTCACTTGAACCGTATTAGGGGAGACCAATCGGCCAGTTCCCTCAACGTAGGTGACATTTCGAGATTTGATAAGACCCTGCAGTCCTTTATGCAACTTTGAAACGACGCCATCTTTATATGCGTTGACTGCATTCATATCCATTGAAATGAATTGGGCATTTACACCAAATTCAGATGCGTGACGTGAACTATCTGCGACTTCGCCGGCATGGAGGAGAGCTTTCGTTGGGATACATCCGCGGTGCAGACACGTTCCTCCGACTTTATCCTTCTCGATAAGCACAACTGATAAACCAAGTTGTGCGCCACGCAGCGCGGCCGCGTAACCGCCCGAACCGCCACCAAGAATCACGAGATCAAAATCAGCCACAGCCCAACCCTTCAATCATCTATCTCAACCGACCGAAACTACCCCTCATCGACGAGGGGATATGAGGCTAATCCTGCCACGAAACGAAGGGACGATTTCCGCCCCTCACTCTCTCAATTACGGGTGTGATACAGCCGACTCAGCGAGGGCGACGAGAGATCTGACCGCGATTCCAGTTCCTCCGACAGGGCTATAGCCATGCCCGGTCTTCTCGGTATAGGACGGTCCAGCAATATCCAAGTGGAGCCATGGGGTAGTTGGCGGAACGAACTCTTTGAGAAAGACGCCGGCGACGAGCATTCCGCCACTCTTATCCCCGACATTGGCGATATCTGCCACCGGAGTATCGAGAGTGGCGCGCAGCTCTTCGGGAAGCGGCATCGGCCAGAAGAGTTCGCCAGTGGATTTGGCAACGTTGAGGAATTCTTCGGTGAAAGCTTCGTTGTTGCTCATCAAGCCGGCGGTACGGATACCTAGGGCGATGATCTGAGCTCCGGTAAGGGTTGCGACATCAATCAAGCCATCGAGGCCACCAGATTTTTCGGCGTCAGCAACTGCCCGGGTTAGGCCATCTGCCATCACGAGTCGACCCTCGGCATCAGGATTGAGAACTTCAACCGTCTTGCCGCTGAGAGTCGTAATGACATCGCCAGGACGAGTTGCGTTCTCGCTGATCATATTTTCAGCAAGACAGGCATATGCATGGACAGAGACTGGAAGTTTCAATTCGGCAATCGCCAACGTTGCGGCGATGACTGAAGCAGCACCGGCCATATCTGTCTTCATCGCATCCATACCTGCAGCTGGTTTCAATGCGTAGCCACCGGTATCAAAAGTAATTCCCTTGCCAACGAATGCGAATCGCTTCTTCGGTTTTGCAGGGGAGTACGAGATATAAAGGAGCCGAGGTGGATTCGCTGAACCCTGGCCAACGGAGTAGATACCGCCATAACCTTTTGTCTTTAAAGCCTTCTCATCGAGAACTTCAATCTTGACCGATAAGCCGGCGGCCATGGATTTCATCTTCGTCACAAAGATCGAGGGAGAGAGATGGTTTGCCGGAGTATTAACGAGATCGCGAACGAGATGAACATACTTTGCAAGGAGCATTGCTCTCTTCACAGTTGATTTGGTCGATGATTCGTCGCTTAGGTGGGAGATGATTGTCGCTGTTCCAAGTGGTTTCTTCTGGCTCGCCTTTGAGGCACCGCGATGGGTATCGAATGAGTAGGCACCTAACGCCACTCCTTCAGCGATAGCAGCGAAGTTCTGCACACTCTTGTGAGGGAGGGCGAAATCTGCATTGGTTTTCCCAGCGAGCGCGCGAACAGCTGCTCCAGCCGCTCTGCGCAGGATCTCGTGGGGATATTCTGAATTCTTTGCTGCCTCTCCCAAGCCAGTGAAGATCACCAATCGATGGTGGGACGCTGAGTCGGTCGGTATTTTGATGATCTCTTCACGCGATCCAGTCGCACCGACTTCCTCTAACGCTGGAAGGAAGGTCTTTGCGTAAAGACCGGAATCTGCGACCTCCACGACGAGTTTTCCATCTTTCGAAGCCAAACCGAGGACCACGATCTCAGACGATAGTTTTTGAGAGCTTTTCAAAGTTGCCATTGCATTATCTAATCACTGCGCTCGACTTTTTGCTTGATAACGCTCGCATAAGTATCGCCCAAATACCTTGTTTGCTAGGTTGAGGCCATGACCGAATTGAAGTCTCCGCTCTATCAATGGCACCTAGATGCCGGCGCGAAGCTCGGCGATTTTGGTGGCTGGGATATGCCCATTGAATACCCGGCAGGTACTGCAGCCGGTGCACCAGGTGGAGTGATTGCCGAACATACTGCAGTTCGCGAACGGGTAGGGCTCTTCGACGTCTCTCACTTAGGAAAGATTCAGGTCAGAGGTTCTGGCTCCCTGGGATACCTCAACTCGATGTTAACCAATGATCTCAATCGAATTGAAGATGGCAGCGCTCAATACAACCTGATCTGTAATGATCAAGGTGGCGTGATCGATGACCTCATTGTCTATCGACGAAGTGCGGAAGATCTATTCCTCATTCCTAATGCATCCAACTGCGCAGAAGTTGTTCGCACCCTTCAGGCCGAGGCACCAGCCGGTGTCACGATTGTTGGTGCGCATCATGGTTACGGAGTGCTTGCCTTACAAGGACCGCTCTCTCAACAGATAATCTCTTTACTTGGAATCACTGTTGATTTTGATTACATGGCATTTAGTGAAGGAGTAATTCCGGGGCATGACGAACTCGGCTCGGTCATTATCTGCCGAACTGGGTACACCGGTGAATATGGTTTTGAGTTAGTACCGACCTGGGATCAGACACTCCCGCTCTGGAAGATTCTCGTTGATGCGATTGCAAAGGTTGATGGTCGAGTATGCGGACTTGGCTCTCGAGATACTTTGCGTACCGAGATGGGATATCCGCTCCACGGCCATGAGCTTTCGCTTGATATCGCGGCGATTGAGGCTGGCGCTGCTTGGGCAGTTGTTCTCGCCAAGCCTAAATTTAAAGGTCGGGCTGCACTGGCAGAACTGAAAGAGGCTGGCATCAAGCGTTCGTTAAAAGGTATTAAATCGCTCGATCGTGGAATTCCTCGCGCAGATATGTCGGTTCTTCGCAAAGGCAATCAAGTAGGAGTAGTGACGAGCGGAACTTTCTCACCATCTCTTAAAGTCGGTATCGGACTTGCTCTACTCGATCCAACCGTGAAGATCGGTGATCGACTACAGATTGATGTACGCGGCAGAATGAGTGAAGTCGAGGTAGTAAAGACCCCATTTGTCGAGTCCCACGTTCGCTAAGACTACTTACCATCTTTCTTCGCAACGATCACAGGTCGACCAGAGTCGAGAGTGAAAACATTGATACGGTCATCGAAGGCCTTGCGTAGTTCAGCCGAGTGGATGATCTCTTGCGCATCACCTTCCGCCAGTACACGACCTGACTGCATCACAATGATTCGTTCGGCATACATGGCGGCAAGAGTGATGTCATGCATCGTCGAGACGATCGTTACTCCACGTTCTTGCAAAAATTGTAAGTTGTTGAGAACTTCAATCTGATGATGGAGATCGAGCGCGCTCGTTGGTTCATCCAGAAGGATGAGTTCAGGTTCCTGTGCCAGGGCACGGGCGATCAGGGTTCTTTGCATTTCGCCACCTGATAGGTGTGAGACAAGTTGTTTATGCATCCCGTAGAGATGGGTAAGTTCTAAAATCTCAGCAATGAGGGCCCGACTCTTGACGCTCTCATTACCCCAGCCATCCTTCTTCGCTCTTCCGAGTGTTACGTACTCGGCCACGGTAATTCCCTGGGGGATATGTGGCTGTTGGGGAACGAAGGCAACGTTACGTTGGTGACTTCTGAAGACTTCTTCTCCGTTGCTTGTGACGGAACCTGAATATGGGGTATTTCCGAGAAGTACCTTGAGGAGTGTGGTCTTACCCGCTCCGTTAGGCCCCACCAGACAACTCCATACACCGTCAGGGATTGATAGCGAGAGATCGTTGAGGATCTTCTTGCCGGATAAGGTGACATCGAGGCGATCTACGAGAATCATGATTGAACCGTTCTACGTCGTCGAAGGACTATTAAAAAGAATGGAGCACCAACAAAGGCCGTGATGACTCCGATGGGAAGTTCGGCAGGAGATAAAAGTGTGCGCGCCCCTAGGTCTGCGAGCATCAGGAATGCCGCACCAGTAAGTGCAACGGTGAGAAGATTTCGATTTGTTACTCGATGAGTAATTCCACGAACCAGGTGCGGAACAACGATGCCAACGAAACCAATGAGTCCAGAGGCGGACACTGCAGTAGCAGTGGCTAATGTGGCTGCGGCAACTGCGATCACTCGAAGTCTATTGGGGTTGATTCCCAGTGAGAATGCCTCTTCATCGCTCAGCATTAAGCCATCTAATTGTTTTGAGACTAAGAAGAGGATGCCAATTGCCATCAGAATATAGAACGAAGACCAGGTCACAATCTGCCAATTAGCGACGGTGAGTTCTCCGAGAATCCAGGAATAGACCGGTCTTAGAGACGAACTATGACGTTGTTGAAGGTAGGTCTGAATGGCGGTTGCGAACGAGCCAACTGCTATACCGCTCAAGAGCAAAGATTGAGGCTCGGCAAAGAATTTGCCTGAAATAAAGAACGAGGTGAGGACTGCAAGAGTTCCCCCGACGAAAGAGAAGACGGGCAATAGACGGTAGATATCGCCATGAGTGTTGGTGATAGCGATTGTGGCGCCAAGACCCGCTCCGCTTGCCGCGCCGAGAAGATACGGATCTGCGAGTGGATTTCGAAAGACTGATTGATAGACCGCACCACTGGATGCGAGTGCTGCGCCTACAAGAGCTGCTAACAGTGCACGGGGGAGTCGCAGGTCAATCAGCACAGTTCGGTCCTGTCCGGATAGTCCACCATGGATTCCGAGTAATGATTTAAGAATCTTTGCAAAACTCAAGTTGATTGGGCCAAAACTAATTGCCGCCAAGCCAACGAGAATCACCAAAGCAGCGGAAGTCGCAGTGATCTTCCAGTTCCACATGGGTGTTATCCCATGTTGCTTTGGTGAAATCTCGCCTGAGTTCATATTGTTACTTGATCGCTACTAGCGTGGATGAAACGAATTGGTAGAAGTTGACTA
>Ga0208498_1000134_pt1 | contig 30506 bp, 66 predicted proteins | sample CryBogCBE12Aug09_FD_185502 | JGI IMG/M metagenome (GOLD analysis project Ga0208498, IMG submission 185502) | Freshwater microbial communities from Crystal Bog, Wisconsin, USA - CBE12Aug09 (SPAdes) (version 2) | ecosystem: Environmental > Aquatic > Freshwater > Lake | place: Crystal Bog... | reverse complement strand
TTCCCCAGTTGTTGACTCGCCAATCATACCAGTTGGCATAGTCATACTTGTCAATGTTTTCATCCATGCGAGCTTGATGAGCCAGCTGTTCGGGCGAATCAGCAGTGCCAACGTGACCAGCAACAGTATCGATGAGTTCTTGCGGGCAGGGATAAAACTCCTGCATCAGTCCTGTGCCGTTGTAGGCATCAACTACACGCTTGATCTCTGCAGTATTGGCATGGACCAGCTTGACTTGATTGTAACACCAATTGGGCATTGTATTCACCTATCTTTGTTTGCTGTTTACCAAAACATAATAGCATTAAAACGCAGCATGTCAACCGCAATGTCAACCCATTGACACATCAACGTGAACGTCTTTGCGGCTCAGCACACCATTCCAGCCGTTGACAACAAAGCCCGGGCTGCAACCACAGCCGCAGCCTGCCTTCTGGCTCCAGCGGATGTCAAGGTTCTTACCATCTTCCACGCCCACCGCTTGCAGCACATTGGGCAGCAGCCGGCGGTACTCGTTGTAGGGCCGCGTGCGACGGTTTTCCAGGTTCTCCAGGATGCTTTCGCCCCGGGGCCAGAAGTAAATGCGCGATTTATTTGCAGCACGGCTGCTGACATTGTTACGATGTGCATACAGCTTGGCAGACTCAATTTTGAACATTGCAGTGCTCCGTTGTTTTGCCCTACAGCCGCATAATAGCACACTATGCGGCTGTGTCAATGGGTTTTTTCAGCGAATGCGATAGATATAGCTGTTGGAACGTTTCATATAGCAAACTTCATACATGCCCAGTGCTGCCAGCTTTTGATAGAGAGCTTGGGTTTTTGTTCTGTTTGCGGGCCAATTGCCAATGTTGGCAACCTTCACCACCGAAAAGGGCTGTCCACGTCCGCCGCGATGATTGACATACACGTCAGACGTGATAGGAAAGAAATCAACAACCATCTGCTTGGCAGCATCGACACGATTGAGATGATCACTGTCAAAGAACTTTTGATGCTTGTTCACAGCTGAACGGCTGCGTTTGGCAGCATCCACGTAACAATGCACGGCTGCTGTGTGCGAGGCAGCAACATTGCTGTCACTGACGACTTCAGTATAACTAGACATGTAAGGCATTCCTTGTTTCAACATCGACATATTAACACACTATACAGGCTTGTCAACCGGTTTATGTCTCGGCAACAGAATCTTGTTGCAGACCAAATACCTGTTGTTCGGTAAAACGGCCTGACAGCACAGCTTGATCTTGAATGGCATCGATCAAATTGAGCAACCCGTCTGCCTCCTGACATTGGTGTTGCCACAACCAGCTTTTTTGTAGACGCAGCAATGCCCAATCAATGCTGATGTTTTCTAGGTTTACCACTGCTGTAACTCCTTGCTTGCTGTTGGCATACTAGCAGCAATGCCAACAAAGTCAACCAATATCAGTCAAGTCGGCTGTTGGCAAATGCCTTGATATCATAGCGGCGAAGCACATTGGCATATGCCTGTGCACCGGCTTCTTTGATATCCACGCTTTGCACCGGAGAACCACTGGGGTTCCACAGTTGGATACCACCACCATACTCTTTCTTGAAACCCAGACCGGCAAATTGCTTGCCCAGCCGGGTATTCATCTTGACACCATACACTGTGACCCACGAGAAGCCACAGGGATAATTGTCTCGTCCACCATTGTTATCCAGAGCAGACTTTGCAGCAGCACGAGCAGCAACCAACGCTTGGTTGTGGATTTCAGCCAAAGAGATCTTCAGTTCCATTGCAGTTCTCCAGTGTCGATGAAGGTATAATAGCACAGTTATCAGGAATGTCAAGATAAATTATTCAGCAGGAAGCCAATTTCCATATGGTTCGCTGTTGCCAATGAGATCAACAGCATAGGTGATCTGTGCCTTGATGCTGGGCAGCAATTCAATTCGTCCATCTTGGCGACAGCTTTTAGCCAAGCGAGTAAAGGCACGAGGTTCCAATCCTGCAGCGCGAACATTCACAGCACGCAAACGACCGCGCTCATAGTTATTTTGTGCCCATACAGGCCAGCAGTCATAGTTGGGGTTCCAAGGACGCTGTTGCCTGGCATCCTCCCAACCCAGGCGAACATATTCCAGGGCCTCAGGCTTGACCGCTCGCTTTCCCGAAAAATAGGCATTGTTTGCTGACATTGATATTCTCCTGTGTTGATAAGGGCATTATAGCCGATATTTTCAGATTGTCAAGAGGTCAATGACAGCACCAATGCCTTTCGATCATTTTCTGACAGGCATTTGGCCGCTGTTATCATATCATCCAGACTCAAGGAGGTGGTGCCTGGGGACGGAGCATTGTCTTTGATCACATCACTGCCACTGATCACATCACTGCCACTGACCACAGCCGTGCCACAGACCCAAGCCCGGTCTTTGACCACAGCATTGTCAGTGACCCAAGCCCGGTCTTTGACCACAGCACTGCCACTGACCACAGCACTGTCAGTGACCACAGCACTGTCAGTGACCCAAGCCAGGTATTTGACCACAGCACTGCCACTGACCACAGCACTGCCACTGACCACAGCACTGTCAGTGACCCGAGCATTGCCACTGACCACAGCATCGTCGCAGACCCGAGCATCGTCATCGATTTGAGCCTTGCCAGTGATGCGAGCATTGTCGGAGACATCGGTAGTGCCAAAGACCCGTGCATTTACACCCACATAGGCTGTATCTGCGACATGGGCGGTATCAGCCACCCAGCCGCCACCCTTGGAGTGCTGATGAGCAGCAACAGGTCCATTGCCATCTTCAAAGTCAAATGTGTTCATGAGTTCTTGCTCCTTGATTACCTGTGCATCATAGCACGCTAACCGGGATAATGCAACTGATTTTTCAGTTTTCGAGGTTTTCATCAAAGATCTCTGTGAACTCACCGGCAAAGAGAACTAGATCTCGTGCTGTGGTGAATGTGTGCTCAGGGCTGTTCCATTCACGACAATAGTCCAGAAAGGCCTGCTCTGTGCCAAATTTAGCCACCGCTCGGGAAACAATAGCGCAGATAAGATCTTGATTATCAAGAATTTCCACCTCCCCTAGGTCAATGGGGTGGTGGTAATCCCAGATCTCAACCTGATAGCGTTTATTCATCTGCTCTATTCCTCAGTTGGTAGGTGCATTATAACACCTAACACCTGTGTGTCAAGAGATTTTTTGTGGTTCAAACAAAAATTCTCGTGGACAGAACCAGTCATCTTCAATTGCATGACCGATTGCGTCAATATATCCAGTCGTCCTTGTCCACATCATCATCCTCTTTGTCTTCCTCAAGGAACTCATTGGCCTTGGCCATCAGCTGGACATCGCGATCGGTCATCCGGTTGAGGCAGGCTAGGATAACCTGATCCCGGTCCAATAGACCATCAGCGACGGCCTCCAGTATCTTGTTGGTGTATTGGCGACAGGGCACATAAACCATTGGCACTTCTCCAGTTTTGGTAGAGGTATAGTAGCAGATCAATCCCAGTTACGAGTTTGAGTCTTACGATTGTAAATGGTTTTATCACGCACAATGCGCGGTTTGAAGTTGGCGTTGCAGCACAATGCCTTGGCAACAGGATTGCGCTGCTTGGGGGCTTTGACGGTCAACTTAATAGCAACCTTGCTCATTTGCTTGCTCCTTCGTTGTGTCCATATATTAGCACATATATGGACACTGTCAAGCCCCAATGGCTAAAAATCTGCGGAAAAATCTCCGTTGGGTTTGATCTCCACGTAAACCAGTCCTTCGCTAGTAAGACCTTCGTGGTCATCCCAGAACTCGATGTTAAACACTGCCTTGCCCGAGGAGTTGATGTGAGAGAAGCAGGCATCATCTAACTTCACTCCACTATACCCGCTTTGGTTGAGGATGTTGGTTAGGGCGAGACGACCAATGCTGTTGACATTGATAAAGTTCCAAGCGTTGATCTTGCTCATGTGCTTGCTCCTTGTTTACAACCGTATATTAGCACATATCCCTGCAGTGTCAACCTTTTATGCAGCTCGTGTATGCTGGTTTGGCAACACTGTGGGCGAATTTTCCGGCATGGGGCGTCCATGGGCTGCAAAGCGGCAAGAACGATCAATGCGTCCTAGACCGTTTTTAAGTGTGTAGACAGTGCCCTGCTGCACCTTCTTGTGGCGTATGTTGCTGACGGTGACCTTGTGCCCGCCGGTGCTGATGTAATCCCAGCTGCCGTTGGCATAAGTGACAGCATAGTCATGTCGGGCATTGCCGTTGCCACCCAGAGCAAGACACACGCGACGCCAGCCAGCATCATGATTCTTGCCCAATTCTGGGCGAGCATAGCAGACGAGATGCCCAATTTCATGAGCAACTGTGTTGTCGCGAATGTCCTCGAAGTGGTCGCTGGCAATCAGCTCGCGATTGAAACGCAAAGTGTATACACGCTGTCCTGCACAATGCCGGCAGCTGGCCCAACCTGCAACACGACCGCGTAGATTAAAGCTGACCACAGGCTTGAGATCAACACCGTAAAGCAGCCGGGCCTTGTCCAGCACCTCAGCGGTTTTGTTGCGAATGGCTTCAAAACGGTTCAGTTCCATGTGTCTAACTCCTTGCTTGCCCATGCATTATAGCACATACCTGGGCATGGTCAACTGAAATAGCTGACGCGGGTGCGATCTGTGTTGGTAAAGCGAGCCTCATGGTCTTCCATGTGCTGCCCGTCGATGGGGCTGATGTTGATGCCAGGAACATGTCCTGCAGGCACTTCATTGGCAGTGAGATAGCGAAACCCGCGATAGTTTCCTGTGTCCAACAGCACATGCTCAATGGCCCACATGATGCCTTGACGCTGATCAGCACTGCCAGTGCTGCTGGCAAGTGTTTCGTTGGCACGATGGCGGAAATCGTCGATATTGAACGTCTTGCGCGGCATCCCAGCCTCCTTGTTCTGTGTGGGTATTATAGCACCAGCATGGGTGTTGTCAACTAATTTATATCCGTAGATACGGATGATTTGGATCAAGCACATCCGAAACATCTGTATTTGTTTCTGCCACAGGGTAATCATTCGCTAAAGAAAAGTATTCTTCTGTCTCAGTGAGATACACAGTCACATCGCAGTCAAGCTGGCTGCTGTCGAGCCCCGACAAGTATTCCATTAACTCACGATAGGTCATGTTGGCTGCTCCTTGCTTGTCCATGCATTATAGCACCTGCAATGATGATGTCAACCATATTGATTCACAGTTGCTGCCCATCACCAGCTGGAATGGTACTGGAAATCCCAGCTGGCAAGATCCTCGTTTCCGAGCAGCTCGCGGATGCGATCCCGCGTGTAGGCGGTCTGCTCGTGGTAGTATTCCACATACTTGGGCCGCATGCTGCCCATCTCAGGCAGGGCGGCCTGGATGGCATCGGCAACATCATCGTCCTTGCCACGGTGCTGAGGACCCCAGCTGGTCCAAAGAAAGCGGCGAGCATTGAGATACATATCCAAACCCATGATGGCCTCCTTGTTGCCAGCACACAATAGCAGGTGTGCTGGCGTTGTCAACCGATATTAAACAGCAATGATGTCTACATATTCATAAGCAGTGGCACGTAGATCATCCGTGATGAAATCACGCCTCATCATCATGAGATTGGCATAGTGCCGCAGAGCTCGCAGTTCAATCTCGCCGGCACAATTCACTGTATTGTTGCGATGTGCATCAGCTATGGCACGTTTGGTATTGCGTATGCTGCTGGTGAGCACTGCATAACGACGACGCCACTGTTCTCGAGCACGAATAGCCCGGCTGTGTGCTCGACGAACTTCTTCACTTACCCGATTTGAATCTGCAACAATTGAGTTACGCATGATGGTGTTTCCTGTTGTGTTTGATGTGTTCTAGCATAACACTGTTTGTACCAGCTGTCAATGACAAACTGATGCAGAGACAGATTTTTGTTAGGCTTCTTGGTCCTCAGCTTTGGCCTGCAACACATCTTCCACCAGCACCCAGTTGCTGCCGCTGCGTACCATCCAGCGACCATAGTGGAAGATGTAGTAGTATTCGGCACCACAGTCAATGCGGAGGAACGCATCAACGCTGTGGCTGTGCTCGGCATCGACCGCAGTTTCACCGCGGTCCCGGCCATAGGCCGTGCACATCTTGCCGTAGAGCTGGTTATACTTGTCGTAGCCGCCCGGAAAGTCGTGCGTGTCAAACGGATGCTTGACGCCGATCTCCTCGCCCAGGCTGCTGAGATCGCCCAGCGCGATCAGCTCACGCACCTTAGCTTGGTCTGTGTAGTGTTCGACCAGCAGCCGGCCATTGTGTTCGGGATAGCCATCCCAGTGACAGTAGATCGAATCCACAGTGTCATCAGCATTGCGGATGCCAATACGGCTACGTGTGCCCATGTTGCTGTTCCTTTGTGTGTTTGTGTATAATAGCACAGCCTTGTTATATGTCAATGGCAAACCGCTGCGGGGACCTAGTTTTGTTTACAGCAATGTTGCTGAGGTGTTGCTCAAGAGCTGTGCATGATGTTGCCATCAGCAGCATTGATCTCATAATCAGCCTGCAGTATCTTCCAAGGAATGGAACCATCATTGTTTCGCCATTGGTGATAGTAGGCAGATTGTGCTCGGGAAAACGAATCAAAGGTCATTGCACAATTTTCTTCGTCGTTGATGAGAATGTAATACATTGTCAAGCTCCTTGTTAGTACCAACTGCTAACCGCTGCGGGGACCAGGTGTTGATGCTGCGGGGACCAGTTGGATAGTTACTCTAGTTTTCAGCTGACATGCGTCAAGTATCAGCTGTGATGTGCGTGTCAACTAGATTGACACTGTGTGCAGACGTATCAATGATGCTGACCTTTGACTGTGTAGCCAACTCACTGCTGTCAACCTTGTTGAACACTGTTGGCAACCGTGTTCAACACCTCTACAACACTGCAACACCTGCATGATAACATCATTGTCAACAGTGTCAACATGTTTGACACTGTGTTTCAGTGAGTGTTGAGTGTTGCACCAAGCTCACGTGTAAGCACACGCTCACGTGCATGTGCAGGAGCCTTGCCACGCACCACTTCCAATGCTTCTACACGAAACGCATCAGCACCGTGCAGTCGCATGGCTTCATACAGTGTCCATGCTTTGTTTTCGCTGCGAGCACGATAGACATGCTTCATCCAGCGACGATGCAGACTTTTCTTAACAGGGCCGGGATCCTTGACAGTCACCCCCACATACTGTTGCCCATCCGGAGCAGTGAGGCAATAGATGATGTGATTGGTGTCTGAACGACGACGTCGACGGGTTGCTTGAGCTTGCATGTCATTGACCCTTTGCTGACCACGTGTTTGTTGTAGCACAAACAACTGTGTTGTCAACCGTTTTTCTAGCACGCAACTGCAACTGTTGCACCAGCCTAACAGTTACGCAATTGCTACAGTTACGCAACTGCTACAGTTACGCACTCATAATTGTTGTGCAACTGCAACTGTTGCACAACTGCAACTGTTGCACAAACGTGATTGTTGCTGTTGTGCAAACATTTTCACTTGCCCCAACAGTGCCCTATATTTTGTAAAATGCAAATGCAAAAACAGCATAGCTAAACAGCAAATTTACTGGTTGACATGCGTGTTTATTTGTGCTAGCATTTTTAATTACACAAACGCAACAACAGGCTCAGATTTCGGCTGTTACGCACTGCTTGTTGCTGTTTAACAAGTGCATAATAGCACAAGCAGCGTGTAGTGCAAGCAGCAAATACACATAGCAGCCATGCACAAAACGCAATTTACAGCAGTGCGTTTTGTGCTATTATGCACTTGTTAAACAGCAACACGGAGCAACGCACATGCTAAACGCTACTATTGCACAAGCTGCTATTGCTGCACATGCTAACAATAATTTAATAACAGCGCAACAAGTTACTGCACTGTTACAAAACGTGCACGGCGTTACATTTGCTACAGTAACGCAAGTAACGCCTGTTGCTACTGCTGCAAAGTATAAAAATGTAAACATTGTTAAAGTAACAGTTGCAAATGTGCAACTGTTTAACAATGTTAAACAATTTAACAATGTGTATGCTGCTGCTGTTAAACGTAGCGCAGCACAAATTGTAACAAACGACACACAAAATGTGCAACAGTTTGTTACAAAAGAAACATATTACATGCACACTGCGTGCTTTAGCGTTGTGCAGCACAAAACAAACGGCACACAATACTTGTATTGTTTGCTAAACAATAACAATGCTAAAAGTGCATATTACATTGATGGACAATGCGTTACAAAAGAGCAAGTTGCACAATACTTGTCTGCAAGTGCAGCAAAAAACTTGCTTAACGCAACAAACACAATACACAATATTACAAATAACATAGAGCACACTGTAAAAGTGTTTACGCCCAAATTGCAAAATATTGTAAGCATTGTTGCACAAAAGCAAACTGTGCAAGTGTAAAAACTGCATAGCTGCTATGCACAAAACGCGCTAGCAATAGCGCGTTTTTTGTGTGTGTTTTTTTGTTTTGTTAGTGCAACAGCGGGCATAGATTTCGGCCTTTACGCACTGCTTGTTGCTGTTTATGTGCGTATAATAACACAAGCAGCGCATATGTAAAGCAAAAAAACACGCTACAGCAAGTTTTTTTGCTGCAAGCACGCTAAACATACTGCAAGCACGCTAAGCACGTTTTAAGCACGCTACAGCGTGTTGTATGTGTTGTTGCGCTGCACTAGCTGCTTGCTACTTAGCACGCTGTAGCACGCTTAAAACGCTGCTAGCGTGCATGTGCTGTTTTTTATTACACAAGTGCAACAGCGGGCATAGATTTCGGCTGTTACGCACTGCTTGTTGCTGTTTAACAAGTGCATAATAGCACAAGCAGCGTGCAGTGCAAGCAGCAAATACACATAGCAGCCATGCACAAAACGCAATTTACAGCAGTGCGTTTTGTGCTATTATGCACTTGTTAAACAGCAACACACGGAGCTTACTGCTATGTATGTTAACGAGTATACAAAAGTTTGCAACATTGCAAACAACGCTGCTTATGCAGCTATTGTTGACATTGTGCAAGAATGCATACAAGACTATACAAACAACAGCGCAAGCACTGTGCGCGAGAAACGTGCAGACACTGCATATGCAAAACGCTGCTTAAAACAGTTTGCTAAAACGCGCGACGTAGACGAGCTTGTTAACAGCATTGCACAGCAAGATTCTTACGTGCGAGAGTATTATGCTTACGTTGTTAATAACTTGCAAACTGACTATTACATGGGCGAGTGGGAGTAAACGCAAGTGCAAAGCTAGCATAGCTGCTATGCACAAAACGCGCTAGCAATAGCGCGTTTTTTGTGTGTGTTTTTTTATTACACAAGTGCAACAAACAAGTTAGATTTCGGCTGTTACGCACTGCTTGTTGCTGTTTATGTGCGTATAATAGCACAAGCAGCAGGCACTGCAAGCAACAATTTTGCATAGCTGCTATGCACAAAACGCGCTAGCAATAGCGCGTTTTTTGTGTGTGTTTTTTTATTACACAAGTGCAACAAACAAGTTAGATTTCGGCTGCTACGCACTGCTTGTTACTGTTTAACAAGCACATAATAGCACAAGCAGCAAGCACTGCAAGCAACAATTTTGCATAGCTGCCATGCACAAAACACAATAGACAACACAGCAAAACATGCTAATATGCACTGGTTAACGCAACACACACACAGGAGACACACAATGAACGCAAGCATTATTGAGCGCATGGGCGAGTTTGCTGCGACGACAAACAACGATGTGTTGAGCGTGCGAGTGTCACGCATTGTGCAGAAACTGCACAACGCAGGCAAACAGTTTGAAACACGCTACACACAAATTACAGCAGCGGATCGGCGCATTATTGCAGTGTTTGAACGTGCAGCTGCGGCAGCATAGTTGATCACAGACAGCTGTGCAAGCAACAAGTTTGCACAGCTGTCATGCACAAAACGCAATAGACATCACTGTGTTTTGTGCTAATATGCACTGGTTAACAACACAACGGAGTCGCTACAATGCACAACACGCTGTTTGCCACACTTCGTTACAAGCGTCGCCCCATCAGCAACGCTGTGATATGCCTTAAATTGCGTGTCAGCTATGCACTGCCTGTGCACAAGTATGCGCTGGAAGAGCTGGACGTCAGTGACTACGCAACACAGCAGGACATTAACACAGTGCTGGCCAACTTGCAAATGCAATACAAGTGCAGTGATGTGGAGCTGGACATTAAAAAAGATGTAGCAGGTTTGTTGGAACGCAACGGCAGTTAGCACTGCCAGGGCAGCAGTGCAAGTGCAAAAAACGCACTGCTGCCCTGCAATATTGCTGGTAGACGCAGCATGTAGATGTGTTATTATACGGACATAGGAAAACACAACACAGGAGCTGACCATGGAAAAGCTGTTTACTGTTGCTGGTACTGCCGTGTTTGATGGTGTAGAATCCTTCCGTGTTGCCACAGGCACTGTGGCCCGACGCACATACAAGCTACGCTATCACGGGGCTGAGCAAGTGCATTTGCAAACACTGCCCGAGCCAATGACACGTGTGCAAGCCATTGCTTGGCTGCAAGCTCAGCAAGCAGCACAAGTTGATCCTGTTGCTGCAAAGAAGGCAGATTTTGTTGCACGCATGGCAGCGGCACGTGCTGCCAAACGAGCTGCGGCGGTGGCTGCGGCGGCCAAATAAATCTTTGGTCAACGGTAAGAAAGTGGTAGACAGTGTTTATGTCCGTGTGTATTATACGGACATAGACACAAACACAAGGACTTAGGCAAATGGACAAAGCTACTGCAAACAACGCTTTGGCTGGTTTGGCAGGCGGCACCTTCGTTGGGCTGGACTCGCTGACGCAGGTCAAGCTCAAGGGCGGCAAGAAGAATCCCATGCAGGCACGTGTTACCAAGCTGATCACAGACGCACAGGTGATGTGCTTTTCCAACAGCAATAGCAACGCCTACGAGAACATGGTGCGGCGTCGCTTGGCAGCTGAGGGCAAGGCAGCCAAAGACTTTGTTTTGGGTCCGCGTGCCTGGGGTGAGCGCATTCCAGGCACTTGCTTTGTGGAACACTGTGGCAAGCAGTATCTGGAAGTGATCATGATGCGTGCCGGCAAGTCAACCTATTTCCTCGACGGTGTGGAAATCAGCAAGCACGACATTGAAGGGCTTGACGAGCCCACTGTCAATCCACAAGCTCAAGGCGGGCTCAGCGAAGAAAATCGTGTGCAGATTCGCACCTTTGCGCTGGACAGCATTGTTGCCTTGCGTGCCAACGGACAGGAATGGAAGTGAAAAGCCTGCGTTAAAAACGCAGGGCTGCCGCACTAAAAGCGCACTTGACGGTGCGCTTTTTTTGTGTGCTGATTTTTGTTTTGTTGCTGCAACGTTGGGCTCAGATTTCGGCATCTGCGCACTGTTGGTTGCTGCTTTATGTCCGTATAATAGCACACCCACTGCACAATGCAAGCAAAATCTGCACATAGCTGACATGCAAAAATATTGCTAGACCACGCATGCTTGCATGTGTTTTGCGCGTGAATGTGCATGTGCGTGTGCATGCTGCTACAAGCTATTTTAAGCACGCTACAGCGCGTTGTATGTGCTGTGTGTGCTGCACTAGCTGTTATCGTTGCAGCATGCTGTAGCAAGCTTAAAACACTGCTAGCGTGCATGTGCAGTTTTTTTGCTAGCTAGCATATTTTTCGCTTGCATTGCACATGGCAAACAGCTAAAAGCAGCACATGCACAACGCAACACACAACGCGCTGCTAGTGCATAACAACAGCACGCTAACGCTGTAACGCTACTGCTCTTTTACAAGCGAATAGGGGTATGCAACAATGCAAGTTGTCACCAAAGACGGGATCGTCGACAAGCACGGCAACGTGTGGGCTGATGAGGAAGACTACTTCGTCAACACCCATGAATACAATGTCGACTACAGCGATGAAGTGAAAACTCGCGAAGACTACGAAAACAAGCAAGAGATACTGCACGATCGCTTTGAAAGCTTGTGCAACTACGACACAAGCCGCGATGTGGGAGCTGTCATGCTTTACTATCGCAACGGCAAGATTTGCGGGTTTTTTGACTACGAGCGTTTTGTCGGCTACTACGAGTAACACCGACGACAGCGCAAGCAGCAATGCTTGCGCTGTTGCCATAGTTGCCGCCGGGCACGCTGCTGAAATGTCAACCGCCAAAAACCCCCAAAAAACCGCCTAAAAACTCGGTTTTCGCTTGTTTTTTCAGCGATTTATGCTATTATCACGGCATAAACAACGCCACAAGGAACAACACCATGCGCGATCCCAACACCGTTTACCTCGTTGGTCTCAGCACAGGCAAGCCCTGCTCTCGCACCGGAAACAGCACCGAAAACATGTCACTGTTGCTTGACTGTGAGGTGATGGTGATTTCCAACGTGCTGATCGTTGACATGGATTACGAAAGCATCCAAGAGGCATGGCACGGCAACATGGAGTTTGAGGACGACGAACCTGACTACCAGCTGTTTGAGGTTTCGGAAGCCGAGGCGGCCCGGCTGTGGGCCCGTCGTTTTGAGTTTTCGGACCAGGACGAGATTGATCTGGCCCTTTGTGAGAAGGCCGGATACAATGCCTACGACGACGGGCTGCGGATCACTGACAATCCCTACGACGAGGTTGACGAGGAGTGCTCTCACGAGCACTGGCGCATTGGTTGGGAAACGGCCTACGAACGAGCGCTGGGCAAGGAATACGACGCTGAAGAAGAACATCTGCAGGAAGTGGCCGATGATGCTGCCAGCACTGCCACGCTGCTGCGCTGGTTCCACGAGCAGCAGCATGCAGACTGATCTGTGGTTGACACCACAGGTCCGGCCTGTTATATTGACTCTGCAAGCAAGGAGCCAATCACATGCAATTCTCCAGCAACAACTTTGCCTATGACGGCCATACCGGTGTGTTTTCGGCGGAGATCAGCGAGCTCAGCCAGGGCGGTCAGCGCATGATCTGGCACAGGTCGTGGAAAGATTCTGCTGACTGCATTGACATCGTCAGTGCCCGCACAGGTGAGACGGTGCGCTATGCCATCACCACCACCATCAGGAACTGTGAGGGCGATGTGCTGAGCTGGGAGCTGCTGCCGGTGACCGGCAGCGTCGACGGGGCAGAAAAAACCCGGGTGAGGATCTATAACGATTGACCTGCACCAGCAGGCATGCTAATGTGTTGGTCAAGCGCAAGGAACCAAAACATGTTTGACATCGACAATGTCAGCCTTCCCAAGTGGCCGCAGATGCGGGTCTAGGGTCGATATCTATCCGTGGAGCTCGAGGGGGGAAATTCCCATGCAGCATGACCTTTTGGTCCGCTGGCATTGGAAAATGCATCAGTGGCTGCTGGAAAATATAGGCCAACAAGATCACAGGTGGACAAGCGAAACCTGGCGTACCAACGGCGAATATAATACCATGATGGGGTTTCGTTACATCAAGGATGAGGTACTGTTTGTCATGGTCTGGGGCGACCACTGCAAAAGCCTCCGCCGGGTCAGCGGAGTTTTTGACCAACAGCATTTTGAATATTTCTTCTAGCGTTATTCAGCACATCCTTGGATCCTGGAGATTGATCACATGGCTCACAATGACGTGGTACGCTGGCGGGCCTGCCATGATCAGCTGCCAGCCAGGCTTGACAGCACCAAATGGTTCTATGACTATGATACATACCTGTATCGTTTTGCCAACCAGGAAGACAGGGATCGCGTGCATCATGAGCTGACCGAGCTGGGATTGGTATGCAAGCTGGAGGAGTTTGATCCAGAATGGTTTTGGACAGAAGCGGAGTATCTAAAAAACAACTGAATCCGCAAAACATTGGTTGACACCACAGGCCCAGACTGTTATATTGGCTCTGCAAGCAAGGAGCAAGCGACATGGAACAAAATCTTCCTTTTGTGTTTGACTTGTTTTTTTGACATCAGGACTCGCGATCAGTTGGTGCCGGAACTGGCCAGCCTGCTATGCGTGTGCGAGACATCCGCAGCCTAATGGCTGACCATGCTGTTGAGATCACGGCTGAGCAGCTGGATTTGGCGATCTCCAATGCCTTTTCCAGTTGACATCAGCAGTGGTAAACATCAACCTATCACATCACTCTTGCGGGCTGCCATGACCATACTGAATGCCTTTAGATCCCTCAAGGTCATTGACAAAGACACACTGGATATGCTGAAAAACATCAAGCTTGGAGATGTCGACACCATCATACAGCAGGACTTGGGCGCTGCCAGCCCAGCTGTCTTGCCCACACCGGAACTGAAAATCGATCTTGGCTTGGATCGGGCCAAGACAGCAGTGCCTGTTGCCAAAGATTGATCTAGAATACTATAAAGTTAATATTTTCCAGTAATATCAATACCTTCGCCATTATTCAAGGTACGCAAAGCTACTTGGCCTAGATCAGTAAGTCGAAGACTGTAGTTGCGACCGGTTTGGCCAGGGTCTTGTATGGTGAGCCATCTATATCATCGATGGTGGCCCTGGTTTACCACCGTTAGGTTCTATCCTTGGTTGAAAATTCTTTGTAGTTCTTGCGCTTGTTCCCCGTTCTCTGGGATCAGGCCAGGCAAGTCCGTTGGCAAGTCCATAATCAGATGGTGTGTCAGATTAAGATTAATGAACGGATCTTGTATCAGTTCAAGGATGATCTAAGATGATGAAGAAAAGTATTAATAAAGTCTGGGATTGGGTCAACAATCAGATTAATGGTCAGGTCTTGGATCAGATTAGGCGGCAGATCAGGGATCAGGTAGCGGCTAGAGTATGGTGGCAGATCAATGATCTTGTCTGGAATCAAATTGAAGATGATCTAAAATAGTAAAAGATAAGATCAAACGAGTGGTCAACGATCAGGGCTGGATGTGTGTGCTGAGTCTAGGCAAAGCCCAGAATCGAGTCTGGGGTATGAAGATGGTGGTCCTGAACAAAGTAGAACGACAGGTGTCAAAACCAATCTTCTATCAAATTGCAGATGATCTAAAATGGAAAGATACGAAAAATACGAAATTGAAGGAATTATCGATCTTGTCTGTGAAAAAGTCATACAGCAGATTGAGTGTAAAGTATGTGATCGAGTTGGTATCTAAGTCATACATAGGTTTAAAGATCAAGATTGGCAAGTTGTACAGAATCAAATCGAAGATGACATAAGATGGTAGTTGATCGGCTCAAATACGAGATTTGTCGGCATGTCAATCAACAAGTTTGGCATCAAGTCACATTGACATGGAGAACACAGGTTAGAAGTCAACTGGACTATTTGGTCAGTGATCAAATCTGGGATCAAATTTGGCATCAGCTAATGAATCAAATCTCTGTTGATCTCTGTTGGTAGCGGCCATGCACTTGGCACACAAATGCATGTGTTAACTGGAAAAGTGATAGGCAGCCTAACCAGCGACAGTGCAATGGTTACAGCAAGACCGACCAACTTTATCTCTCGTGCAGATGCGGCAGCTTTTTTCAATGGTGAAGTATCCAGCTTTGCCAGTTTGCCATTTCCAAAAACTGAACCAAAGATGATTTTTGAAAAACTCTATCTATCGCTGTTAATCTTGGTTTGTGTTTACCAAGTGGTGTTGATAACTCAAATAGCTGTCTGGTTTTCTTACATTGCGAATAGTTTGAATATGTGTATAGCCTTTACTGCTTAAAAATACAGTTTGGATTGGCTCGGCTTCATGAATAATACCCAACCCTGTTTTATCACTAAATGCAACATATCCCAATTGTCGAAGTATGGTGTTCCACCGAACACAAGCAGGTTTGGCCATCTTGATATAAAATCCAGTGGCTATGCTGGCATTTCTTTTGAGATATTGTTTTGAAGATTCTCGTTGTGTAGTCAGCATTGCTATGTTTCTAGTAATATTCCAAAAGCAGCTTGCTGGTAAATCTGGTTTGAATGCATCGTTGCTCCAGATATCAATCATATGTTTAAATACAGCTCCAGATTGGTAAAGGTTGTCGATATAATTGTCAAAAGCACTAGGATTTTTGCCAGGATTGTTTTGATACCATTGCGTTTCTATTTTTTTGTATTCTTCATCAGAATACACAACATCGTCACTATATAATTGGTACAATTTATCAATGTCTGTGTTTAACTGATTTTGTGTATAATCACTTAGTTCAACTACATTTTTTCCTCGTAAAACTTGAATCCAAGGTTTTTCACCAGCAAATGGAATTATGTCACGTTCAATATAATCCCATATTTGCTCTACAGGATATGCATAAACTCCCAAAGGAGTGTTATATATAGATTGTGGATTAACACCAACCTTTTCAATATCGGTGAAAGTAATGTAGATGTTGGGATCATTTTTATATTTTGATAACAACCCAGTTCTGTCTTGATATTCTGTTAAAATTTCTACTATTTTCATGGTATTATTTATGTAGAACAATGAGAGTGTAATTTTCTGCCCAAGGTTGCACACACACACTTGACACACAGGTGTTAGGTGTTATAATGTACCTACCAACTGAGGAGAGTGTGATGAAGTCTCGTTTTACTCATGACTGCACCAACGCTGGTTGCTGCAAATTTGTTGGCATCACCAATCATCATGATGTGTATGTGAGCCGGAGTGGCACCCTGATCATGCGTTATGGTGATGATGGCCCAGACTATCTAAGTATGCCCATGAGCATGGCTCGACAGGTGGCCACAGACCATCCAGAATACTTCCATGCTGTTCAGTTGGTGGACCACTATGAGCAGGATCAAGAACGGTCATGGTCTGCCAGTCCAGATCGCAGCGGTGGCCAATTCAGTGCTGAAGAAATTGCAGATTTCTATCAAAGGTGGTAGATCTAAAACCGCTTGACCTTCACATGATATATGTTATACTACACATGTAAACAGCAAGGATAATCATCTATGAGCCAAACAGTGAGTGTGCCCCAATACTATACCTACTACCAAAACAACTCGGGTGGTGATTTTGACGAGGATGAGCAGGTTTGCCAGTATGTGATCATACAAGCACTGTCACCCGATCAGGCAGATGCTGGTGCCGAAAGCATTGGTATATACTTCAACGGCGTCAGTGAGGGCAAAGACTGTAGATGCTGTGGTGATCGCTGGTATCCTGCCAGTGAGCATTCCGCTGTGCCAACTATCTGGGGTAAGTCACCTGATGATTACAAGCCAATCTTTAGATTAAACAAGGGTCAAATTTTCTGCCGAGTTTATCATCTCAATGGCACCATCACTGAATATAGTGGGTGAACCACTCAGGATAGATCCAAAGATGATCCAACCATGGGCATTGAAGTGCCGCCGCGCCACTGAGGAAATTACTGTGCTAAACCTATTCCACCGGATTCATCGCCAACATCCACACCGACCCCAACATCTCATAACTTAGATGATACATGGTAAACCCACAGTTCACACAACGTAAACTATTATCTGTACAGCATTGATTGACAATATTGTCTGGAATAAATATTGAAATGCTCAAACATATATCTGCTGTTTTTTCAACAGTGTTGTCAATTGTGATAATAGTCATCAGCATGGCATTTATCATCACCATGCTGGTTTCGCCAAACCGTTTGACTGACAACGCCTATCCCAGCATACAGTTGCATCACCGTTGCGGTGTTTACACTGATGCCAGCATGGGATGCTAGTCTTTGGCACATGTTGTAGATATCACAGCAATTTTTAATTATAGTTTACACAATCAACTGAATAGATCATTGCAGGGCAGATTTTTGCCGGCATAGTTGACAGACTCTGATGTGTGTACATATATTATGTGAGAGCGCAAGTGATCTTTGCCTAGTCTAGGAGTTTATTATGACATACGCAGTTGCATTTCATGGGTTGCCAAGGATATCAAACAAGGCCAGTGTTGAAAAATGGCAAGAAATAATTTCAGCATATCAAGCAGATGTTTTCATACATTCGCGGTGCGATCCCAACAGCATGGCTGATACCCAGCAAACATTGATAAACACATTCAATCCCATTGAGATACTGCTTGAACAATTTAGAGATTTTGGAATCAGCAACGAAGATTATCCTCGTAGAGTGTTTCCCACTGTGGTACCCTACAATGTTTTCAGTGCACATGCCAGCTTCAATGCCAGCATGCGCTTGTTGTCAGCATATACCCAAGTCACTGGCAAAGTTTATGACTTTGTCATCAAAGGTAGATTTGATGTCATACCAGGGCATTTAGAGTTTGACTATCCCAGCTGTATTACAGTGCCAGTGGATCCGCTGTTAATGATGAAAAAACAAGTGTAGCGATCATATCGAGAGGTCTATGCCATCAATGATCTCATTGCTATAGGACCCCAACACCTAATGGAATTATATGCCAACAGCATTGACTACATAGATTATTTCTATAAAGTAGATGGCATTGACATGTGCAGTGAACTGATGATAGGTACCAATCTTGCCAGACAGCATGTGCCTGTGGTGCAGCGACTGGGCATACCTGTAATTGTGCGCTGATAGTCAGTGATTGACAACTGTAACCAGCATGTGTTAGTGTATATATAGGGAGAATGGTGAAATTGGTAGACACGGTGGGCGTTAAAGTCCACTGGACCGTAGGAAGGTCGTGGGCCATGAGTATGTCACACTATCCAAGTTGCCTGCACATAGAGCCCAAGCGACGCCACGGAATGCAGGTTCAAGTCCTGCTTCTCCCACCGATATTTCGTTGACACACAGCACAATCATGCTATACTGACCGGCAACTTGGGATCGCATGACAATGAACACTTTTCCTTATGTCTATTACATACCTTTATCACAACAACACGCTGTAGAGTCATGGTGTCGGCAACAATGGCCCTATACATATGGTGCAACTTGGGCCATGCACAATTATGGAACTAGACTTGCAGATAGAGATAGTATCACCGCGTGGCAGCAACCTACCGTGTGCATTTTCAGCATGAGCAAGACAGTGTATTGTTTGTGCTCTTCTGGCATGATATCCTGCTCACGCTGCTGGATGACTGATCGGCACTGAGATAAAAAACACTTGATACATATCCAATAGGTGCCATAATGCACCTATCTAAACCAAGGTTAACCAAAATGAATTATATTCTCAATGAGTTGTTGGTAACAATGTTGCTAGAATTTCTGTCAGAAATTGTTATTATTGCAGCAATGGTGGCTGTTGCTTTTGCACTGTTTCATTGACAATGACGTGATTGATGTTACAATGTAGTTGTTAAAATCAGGGACCTATAAGATGAGTTTGTATAATATGTTGTTTGGTATGAATGCAAATGCAGATCAATTACTGTTTTTGCTGGGCAAGAAACGAGAGGATTTTGGGCGATTTCGCAATGTATATGTAGACGCTGGTTTTATTGTTGTCTATACACGATGCGGTGGCGGCAATCGCGAAGATTGGCCAGAGGTGTTTGACCTAATGGCAGCACACCCATGGTTTAGTCATGATGAGGACGATGAGTTTGACAGCACATACTGCTGCTTCTACTTTAAAATTCCCCAAGAAAACCAACTGAAATCCTACATTGCCACACTGGAGCAAGGTGATAATCCTGCGAATTCTTGGCACGAGTTACTAGAATCATTAAAAGGTCAAGCACAATGACACCGATCTCTGCCGAAGAATTTTATACTCAGGAAGAAGATTTACTGTCGAGGCTACCGATCGAATTGAGATCATGTGTCAGCTATATGGCTTATGAGCGTGGCCACAGCGGTGGATATGAAGAATGTTTGAACATTGTTCAGTCGATTGTTAATGATTTAGAAAAGCCCGTGCAGGAGCTCATTGAGCGCGTTATTAGTGAGAACACAAAGTGACTCAACATTTTCTTGTTGCAAGTATTTGGCGCGGTTCATTACAACGGGAAGCAATGCGGTTATTCAGTAATATTGAACAAGCCACTGCATATGCGCACGAATTGAGGCCTGTAAATGAAAATGATGGCAAATATTTCTCGTCGTATGTCAGAGTGTATGAGGTTTCTTCAGACAAACCTCTAGTTCAAATCAAGAAGTGGAAATAAGATATGAAGCGATGCATGTTATTCTCAGGTTATAATTACTATCCATCTGGTGGTATAGATGACTATAAAGGTGATTTTGATACGTTTGAGGAAATGTGCACTCATGGAAATTTTAAAGAGTGGTTCAATTGCTTTGATACACAAACTGGAAAAAGATTCTCATCGTTCATTTATTCAATGCCAAGCAATGGGACCCAGCAAGAGTTGATAGAGTGGGAATGCAGCAAGATGTCAAAGCTGACAATTGATGAATAATCCAAACGATATTATACTACGCTTAAATGAGTCTTGCGATCCATGCTTGCAGCAGATATTTGATGTATCGCAAGGATATTACTGGAAGTTTATCTCTGAACCTGTTGTGCGTCAAGTTAGGTTGAGTGTAGGCAGCATTGTATGGGATCAAATTATAGGTGATCTAAAATGGTGAAGGATAGTATTGCTCAAGTAAGGTATTGGGTCTGGTCGCAGGCCGCTAGTAATATCGGACAACAAGCCTGGTGGCTGGCATATCATTTCAGGCAGCAGGTCTATGGTCAGGTCGCAAATCAGGTCAGTTATCAAATATTTGATCAAGTCAAGGAAGATCTAAAATGGCAACAGTAGCAGGCAAAATTAGGTGGCAGAAGTGGAAAATTGGAAATAGACTTTTCTGTGGAAATTCCTGTGTTGTTGTTCCATTCACAGATCCATATATTAGACTTCCTGTTTTTCAGGTTAAAGATCATGTCAAGTATCTAGTGATAGATCAAATTATAGATGATGTAAAAGCCGATCTAAATGTTGATCTAGAAGAATGGTACAAATGGTAATACAAAAGATTGACGAGTTATGGAATCTGGTCACGGATGGAATGCCTATCGATAACCTGGTTAGAATGCAGGTTTTTGGACAGATGGAAAATCAGGTCTGGGATACAGTGACACGACATGTCCTATATGAGATTGAAGAACATGTCAAGGATGATTTAAAATGGTGAGGAAAAGTATTAGAGAACTTTATAATCAGGATGGAACCCAAGTTGTGAATCAGACCGGTATACCGATCTGGTATCAGGTTCATAATCAAATCTGGAATCGGATCTGGGAACAGGTCGGATGGCGGATCTGTGATCAAGTCAGGGATGATCTAAAATGGTGAAATTGCAAATGATAAAGAAGGTTCAAGGTGGCAGACACCAGGTCAGGGATCAGGTTGAGTGGGAGGTCAGAGATCAGGTTGATGATCAGGTTCATGATCATGTCATGGACCAAGTCACGCATCGAATCAGGCATCAGGTCTGGAATCAGGTCTTTCGGGCCAGAGTTCAGATTATGCATCAGGTCTGGTATCAATTCAGGGATAATCTAAAATGGTAGCAGAAAAAATTGGTAAAATAGAACCAGAGATTTACGCTATATGGAACAGATCAGAATACACCATTGACAATTCTGTAGATGATTGTGTCAAACAGGATATCTGGACCCATGTGAGAAACGGTGTTGTGGAAACAATCTGGTTTGAAATCAGAGACTGTGTCCACGATCAAGCAAGGCGTGATCTAACATGGTAGAAGAATCAATTGTAAAAATACAATCAGAGATTTACGATATATGGGATATAGAGGACTTTGACATTGATTTTCTTGTAAAACATTGTGTCAAACAGGATGTTTTGACCGATGTGAAAAGCGGTGTTGGGGAAACAATCTGGTTTGAAGTCAGAGATTGTATCCGCGATCAAGCAAGGCGTGATCTAACATGGTAGAAGAAAAGATTCTGCGAGAGGCTGAGAGTCATATCCATGAAGAGATTGAAAAGCAAGTTGGGCATCGGTTCTGGAGTCCTGTATGTAGTCAGATCAGGAAGCAGATGAAGTATCAGGTCTGGAATCAGGCCAACTGGCAGATTATGCATCAGGTCTGTTTTTATCAATTCTGGGATGATCTAAGATGGTGAAGAAAACAAATCATGTTCAAGATAAATTCTGGTATTATGCCCGACACCAGGTCAGGGAACAGGTCTTGTATCAGGTTGGGCATCAGATATTGAATCAGGTCAGGACTCATGTCCAAAGTCAGGTCAGGCAGGATGTCTGTCCAGATATCTTGGGTAAAGTTTGGCAAGATCTAAAATGGTAGAAGAAAAACATGTATCAGGTAAGTGATCAGATCTGGAGTCAGGTCTATATTCAGGTTGGGTATCAGGTCTGGAGTCAGGTCTATATTCAGGTTGGGAATCAGGTCTGGAATCAGGTCTATGTTCAGGTCAGGAGGCAGGTCTGTAATCAGGTCAGAGATCAGGCTAGGGATGATTTAAAATGGTAACCCTATGTCAAAATACACAAGGTGCTTGACAAAGAAAAAAACAGTCTTACACTATATATAGTTCTAGAGAAAAGGTGTTCAATGACTCTTGCTAATCAGTGCGAGTTATACATGGCTATAGGTGCTGTGTTGTGGCTGGCCAAAATTTTTCAACGATGGTACCAAGGCAAATCAGTGTTGGTCAGCGATCTTTTGCTGCTGTGCATTTGGATATATATTTGGCCAATTTTTGTCTTGTGGGCAGTGATGGATACCATTGCTGATTATGCCAACGGTGTGATCATTGCAGGAAGAAAACCCAAACACAAATAAATGGTCTGACAGTGCCAAAGAAATCTCAACCACAGCACATTATCCAGTCAGATGGCCGTCAAGAATGGTGGGTCAATGGTGAGTTGCATAGAACAGATGGACCTGCTGTGATCCGTGCAGATGGTGGTCAAGCATGGTTTGTCAATGACCAGCTGCATAGAACAGATGGTCCTGCTTATATCCATGCAGATGGGCATCAAGAATGGAGGGTCAATTGTGAGTTGCATAGACTAGATGGTCCTGCTGTTATCTGGGCAAATGGCAAAAAAAGTTGGTTCATCAATAACCGCAACATCACTGATGAAGTTGAAAAATGGCTGCAACAACAGGGTGTTATTTGGCCCTGGAACGATGCTACACAAGCACAATTTGCACTGACATTTCTATGAAACCTCAACCCCAACGCACTATCTGGGCTGATGGCAGTCAAGAATGGAGGGTCAATGACCAGCTGCATAGAACCGATGGTCCTGCTTGGATAGATGCAGATGGTACAAAAGAATGGTGGGTCTATAATCAACTGCATAGAACCGATGGACCTGCTTATATCCATGCAGATGGTCATCAAGAATGGTGGGTCAATGGACAACCGCATAGACTGGATGGACCTGCTGTGATCAGTGCAGATGGTGATCAACAATGGTTCATCAATGGTGAAGATATCACTGTACAAGTTCTAACCTGGCAGCAACAACAGGGTGTTGTTTGGCCATGGGATCGGCAAACCCAAGTTCTTTTTCAATTGACTTTTTTGTAATCTCACTGTTAAAATAACATATGAATATTTTTGTTAGTTTTGTAGCCACAATCGTTTGGGTTTTTGGCATTGTGCTGGCCAAGGGTTTTTGGAGTACTTTTTTTGCTGTGATAATACCACTGTGGTCATATTATCTAGTGGCTGAATATTGTGTTGCCAGGTATTTTTAACATGGACATGCATGACATAATGTGGATGGCAGCAGTGACCACTCTGGGCATGTTGGCCACTGTCAATGATCGGGGAAAATTCAGCATGATATTTCGCTGTGTGTTGATAGCACAGTTGATCTATTTCTTGGCAATGCTAGTACATGTTTATCTGCTGTGAACATACACAAAAACTGTCATGTGGTTTTGACAGCAGCACACCCAGACAAAGATCCAGCACCCAAATTATGGTGCATGAATAACATAGGAGATTTTGGCATTCATTGGGACAGAGTGTTGTTATGCGGAACTTGGCCAGCATGTTGGCGATATAGTTTCCTGTTGCAACAACATGCCGTGCTGTTTCAATTGACCTGGGGATAGACATGACTCACAGGCTGACAGGTTTGAAAAATATCGAAGAAACAACAGGCGATATCAGGCATTGTGCAGATAATCACTATTTGTTCAACAATGGCCAACTGCATCAAACACAAAGGCAGTTGCAGTGATCGATTGGCTGGAATCTGGCAACCACATGCAACTGTCAGAACTATCTCTACGCGCTTATCGCACTGAGCATAGCAACTATCCCCTGGGATTGAACGCACGAAATAGCCAGCTATATGCGTCTTTTATCCAAGGAGATAGCCGTAGAGTTTTAGGTTGGTTTGACAGTGGTGGCCAGTTGAGAATTGCTGTAGGTGTTGCCGAATTTCAGTTTATGCCATCATGGCTGCTGAGTTGGGTTCTCAGCGACATTAAATCTGCTGAATTTGTTCCATGTTGGCATGAGTTGATGGAAAAATTGTGTAATTATTTTCTTTCGCGGCAACGCAGAGAATTTTATATGGTAAGTCCAGTTGATCGCAGCCATGCTTGGCGTAGATTAATGAAACCGCTACTGACAAAATATCACAGCAGTGTAGAACGTGTAGTACCAGCCAACACACATGCCGACTTTGCTCTCTATCGCAGCATCATGGGCAATGCTACGTTTCCCTACAGTGTTAAAATCAACCGGTATCAATACACAAACGCATGGTCAACATAAAATATATAATCGATAAATATATTGATGCTGATCATGATAGCTTTCAGTTTGTTTGTGGCGCTAGTCAGTTATATTTTGTCAAAAAAGGCAGGACGACATTGACACGCTGATTATGTGTGTTATACTTAGGTATATTAGATTTTATTTCCTATAATATAATCAAATACAGGTATGTATGAAACGAATAGCTTTATCACAGAAAAACATCGCTGCGGCTGCTCCCTATACTCCAAATGTACAGGATAATTTTCAGTTTGTAATTGATCCTGCTGTTCATAGCTGGATGGAAGAACATAACTGGAACTGGTCGTGTACCATTGCATACGACAACAATGGCTTTTATATAGAATGGCCCAACATTTCTGATGAAGATTTTGCCTTATTTGTGCTGACATGGTGCTAACTGGCATGACAGCAGCCTGTGTAGACTGTGCACGCATCTCTATCACCGCACTGTCATTGCTACAGCGTGCGGAAATGGGCAAATATCTCACAGAAAATCTAGGACGACCTTCGCGAGATCATGGATTTTGGTGGACAGATACAGAGTCCGGCTTCATGCTGGTTTACTTTCGGCATCGCGAAGCATTTGTAGAATTCTCTCTGCGCTATGGTTAGATCTTGATGTTGCGTGCAGCTAGTTCGCGCTGAAGAGCATACAGTTTGTTGGGCTCTCTTGCCAATGCATTGCGAATATCTCCAGCTACACCTTTAGGCAAGCGACGTAGAATATCGTTGACCATATCTTCAGCTTGACTGCGTTGACGTGCCAGCTCTGCTCGACGTTCAGCAGCTGCCAAATCCACTTTGGTGCTTCTTGTGTCACTCATTGACGGCCCTGCACCTTTTTTCATTGGTGATTGCTTGTAGTCTGATTCTGCATACTTGGCATATTCGGCTAAATCTTGCTCATACTCCATTTCCTGTTTGCGCCATTCTTGTGCATTGCGCTGTAAATGTTCGCTGTTGCAGTCGCGGGCGATTTGAATCAATATTGGTGTAAGTTTGCTGGCCATTTGTCTAAAACTCATTTGATCAACGTCTCGCAAAAAACTTCGCAAAGCAGCAGCTGCTTGGCTAGGTGCTTGGTCAGCTAGATGATGCAAATGTGATACCAGTTCACTGCCTTGCTGATCAAACCAACGGCTTTCAACACCTGGCTCTATAAGTCGAAAAAATCCTCGCATATTGTTGTGTTTTTCACTCCAACGTTGTGCAAGCTCGTTGAGCTGAGCATATACTGCTGTTACCGGGTTGCCAATTGAGCTGGCTACAATTTTCAGTGTGCTGGGCAAACTAACGCTTTCAAACACTGGTTTACCGACTATTTCGTTGATTCGCATTGCTGTTGACCTTGGAAAATCTAATGATCGTATTATTTATATAAAAATACACATGCTAAAACTCTAGTGCAGCTGAGTGAGATTTTCTTTGATTGAGCCAACAGCATCTCAATGATAAATATCTTGGTTGAATGCCAATATACATAGAGGAGGCAAAACACAATGAGTGGTTCAGCAACACCCCCGACACCCCCAGGACGTCCTGGTCGCCCAGGTAGAGACAATACTCCAGTTGTAACACAAGGCACTGGCACAGTAAAATGGTTCAATGCAGACAAAGGATTTGGCTTTGTTGCACCAGATGATGGTAGTAGACGTAATTTGTTTGTTCACGTCAATACTGTTCGCAAAGCTGGCCTAGCCGAAACATTGTCTGTAGGTCATGCAGTGTCATACACAGTGACTTCAACACGCGGACGTGACGTTATTACTGAAATTGCACCCAAGCAATAACACGCCGGAACCAGCAACAATGAGAAAAAGGGTGCTGATCAACAGCACCCTTTTTCAATCAAGTGTTTGATAATAGGCGTCGACAAATGTTTGTGCAACATCGTCAAGTGTTTGATAAGCTGATTTATCTAAAATTCCAATCAACACATCTTCATAATCTTCTTGTACTAGGTTCAGCTTAAGCCAATCTAAAAACTCTAATTTAGTTTCTTGATTTTGTTGATTATTTTCTCGCGAAATACGCCATTCTGTTATGTTTACTATGTTATTCATATTATGCCTGTAATTCATGCTGTGCTAGGTAATCCATGATCATGCCATCAGGCCCTGTACATACAACTCGTTTGATGTTAAATGTGGCAATGGCGTTGGTACATCCAATGCAAGGACGGCTGTCTGCTGCTACTAGACTGGTATCCAATGAACTTGATTGTTTCAATCTAGCAACATACAGTGTAGATTTACACAGCTCGTTGAGTGAAATCCTTCTAAGACTGTTGTAAATTGCTGCTGTCTCTGCATGAAGATACAGTGCATGGGGATTCTTGCAAAATCGCGCTGCAAATGGATGACTTTTCATGCTGTTGAAACCAAATGCCACAACTTGGCCGCGATATACCACTGCACTGGCATGCCTTGCACGATGGGACCATTCTGTGCGCGGACTGTCCCGTACCATCTTCAACAATATGTCGATATATTCTTTATCACTGCGCATGGTTTGACCCAAATTTTTGTTCCAGTAGCACAATCTGCTCATCGATCCATGCAGCAATTTTAGGTGCACAATCGGGCAATCGGCTCAAGCCAGTGCCCAGGCCATCTGACGGAATTACAACAGTGTAGCCTTCGTTGAGAACTTCTTGCAGTTGGGTGAACGCAGCTGACAACGTTAGCCAGACTACACTACCAGCGTCAAATTGACTGTCTGAAAAATAGCTGTTGGGTCTATTGTCAGGCAGCCATTTGGTAGGAATGCCCAGAGAATTTGGTTCTCCTCGCATGGCTGCTGCTTGTCCGCCTCTACCAAATCTTGCCATATTGTCACCAAACACATACACACAGTCTCGGTTGGCTTTGACGTCCTCTCTTGTGATCCATTTTTGGCGAATTATCGGCATAGCTGATCTGCTCTGGATACGTTGCCCGTCATTGGATCAACAGCATACTCGCCGTAGATGATTTTCCACGGAATCGAGCCGTCTGCTGCTCTCCATTGCTGATAATATGCAGCTTGTGCTTTGCTGAATGAATCAAAAGTCATGCAGCGACTTTCAGTTTCAGTGTCAACTAAAATATAAAACACGGCAGGCTCTCCTTTATTCAATGATATATGCATAATAGCATGATAAACAGAAATGTCAAGTGTGTATGGTTTGATTAAACCAACGGAGGTTTAAACAGTTTTTTTACAACTGGTTGTCAAAGGCAGGCTTGGCATTTACACCTAGAGTTTGACCTAATTTCAATCCATATGGCAGCGCCAGTAACAGGCAATATTCTATCATTATAGATTCCAAGGTAAAACTAGGATCTAGATTCATGTTTACTGTCAACATGATACAAAATACGGCAGCTGTGATTTTGCAACGATTTGTCATCATCACCAAACCTGTCAACGGCATACCGTGCGATATACTGGCCGATTCCAAGCATCATAGTAAACCAATTCCTGCCAACACACTGGTGCTGGCTGCGGCGCTACGTAAATCGTAGGTGGAGGTGGAGCCAGTAATGCTTGACCAACAATACCGCCAATTATGGCTCCGCCTACAAAAGGTGCTACCCATCCGTTGTTGTTGCCATGATAATAGCCTCGATTATAATACTGTGCATTGGCTGTAGCAGTTGCAGCAGCAATGGTAACTATGCCAGCTGTAATCAGACCTAAAACTATCCTTGGCATTGACTGTCTCCTATGGTTGTAGCTAGTGTATGTACACCTATATTTACTAGATAATTTTGTTAAAATTATGTTTTAATGACCCTGTTTGAGCCATCAAGCATAGATCTATGACATTTTACCACTGGCTGGCGCACAATAGTTGTTTACTTGAAGTAGCCTTGAGATCCGTCACTGCAAAAGATTTTATAGCCATTGCTCATGGTATAGCATCCTTGATGGGCAGCGGAGCTGTTGGCAGTACTTGATGAGGCAGTACTTGATGAGGCAGTACTTGATGAGTGAGAACCGGATATGGAACTTGGTGCAGCGGGATAATATGTATATGGATTATAGCCCGGAAGTGTTGTAGTCCAACTGTTAGGAGATGCCAGATAGCTTTCATAGTTCTTTTTGAATATAGCCAATTGATCGGCCGAATACTCTTTGTCGCGGCACCTAGTGCTGTAACTGTCATTGATGTTGCTGTAGCAGGGTTGATTTTGTGGCTTAGCATTTTCAATATCACCAATAACATACAGTCCCACACATATACCAACTGCAATGCAGAAATTTCTTGGACTTTGAAATGCCCACCAAATGAATAGGAATAGACAAAAGAAACCAATCCAGGTGGTTACTCGGTTGTCATCGTCGCTGTTGTTACTCATGATCAAACTCCAAAACTGTATTATGCCGTACACTAGCACATACACGCTAGATGTCAATGAAAATTTAAAAAAAAATTGTGACACAGCAGAATGCAAACACCTACTGTTTCTCGGCGCACCAATTATAAATAAATGTATGAAAATATTTGAATTGCTACTCGAGCGCGACACAAGAAAACGCAACAAGATGTTGTTTTTTCGCCAAACTGTAGACAGCATCCTCAACAAGGTTGCTGGAAAAACCATAGTGGTGTTTGACACTGAAACAACCGGTTTCAGTGTGCTGGTACCTTGGGTCCAAGTGACTGAAATTGCTGCAGTGGCCATAGATGGCGATACAGGCAACATTATCAGCAAGTTTCATTACAAAGTGAAATTGACTCCTGAGACTCGTGCTGAAATAGCTAGACAAAAAAGAAATCGCAAGCCTGAATCGCAAGTTGGACAAGGTGATGATGACAAAGGCAGCATAGAAGGCCCTAAAGGATTGGCAATACCTGATATTTTTAAAATGACCAAATATGGTGAACCAAATGCACCGTTTGCAGAATTGCGCGATGTGTATGTTAAATGGGCAGAATGGCTGAGTCAGTTTGATAAACCAGTGCTGCTGGCACAAAATGCAGGCTTCGACATGTCACATATGTTTGCACCCTTGGCCAAATTGGGCATTCCGAGACCTAAAATTGGAGAAGTGATGGATACATTAACCATGGCTAGAACATGGATTTATCCTTTGCTCAAAGCAGCAGGTCAAGCAGGAGATGAAACAAGTGCCAAGATGGCAGAAGAGTTCGAAACTAGATCAAAATCAGGTCGAGCAGGTCATTCATTTACATTGGGTAGACTTGGTAAAGCATTCAACGTTCCTGCTGCACATTGGCATTCTGGCCTCAGCGACGCCATGCAAACCTGGGGCATTTTCAGCAAGATGCTGGATTTTTTGAAACATGCCCAAGAACATGCCTATGATGAAAGTGATGTATTCAAAAAATGGCATAAATTTATGAGCATGAAGGCGTTTCATTATGGCAAACGTCCTGCGCATCAAGACACTGTTGACTCATTGACAAAACGGGGTATTCAAGCAAGAGGTCATCCTAGAGTAGACTGACAATTATTGAAAGATCAAATATGTTTGGCTATATTACTAAAAATTTGTCAAACGAATGTTTCTGTCATTTTTTCTATCAATCCTCTACTGGTTCATAAGTGGATTCAAACACGTCAGGTTTACATGGATACTGCTCTCCTTTGACACCCGTGATAATCCAGTCACCAGGACAAACATCATGTCCACCTTCCAAGGTATCAATCCATCCATGCACATGCATGATGTTGCCACAGTGTTGACACTGTGTGTTGCCACCAACATCTGGTCTACGGAAATAGCGAACAACATCACCTTCCCAACCATTTGCTTGGCGTTCTTGAGGTGTGAATTCACACAATTCACCATTTTCAAAACCATGATG
>Ga0208498_1000124_pt1 | contig 31597 bp, 33 predicted proteins | sample CryBogCBE12Aug09_FD_185502 | JGI IMG/M metagenome (GOLD analysis project Ga0208498, IMG submission 185502) | Freshwater microbial communities from Crystal Bog, Wisconsin, USA - CBE12Aug09 (SPAdes) (version 2) | ecosystem: Environmental > Aquatic > Freshwater > Lake | place: Crystal Bog... | reverse complement strand
GGGTATTCGTCGCGGTCCTTACATACTTATCGGGATTGAGTGAATTTTTCATTTGGTTCAAGGTAGCAGAAGGCGAAAAAAGAGTCATTTTTCACTCAATATATGCGTGTTGTTTTAGACCTTTAATCGAAAAATTTCAATTAGCGAGTTACTCTTGATCTTCTAATAGTAAAAAGCCTATGACCATCTGAAAGGTCCCCCATGTCAAAAAAAGTTGAAGACGGTTTAGATCCAAATCGTTGGCGCGCGCTTCTCGTCATTGCCATCGCGCAATTGATGGTTGTTCTCGATGCCTCGATCGTTAATATTGCAATCCCAAGTGCGCAACGCGACCTCCACATCTCGGCAGCAAACCGTCAATGGGTTGTCACTGCATACACACTCGCATTCGGCTCACTTCTTCTTTTGGGTGGCCGTATCGCTGATGTCGTTGGCCGTAAAAAGATCTTCATCATCGGTCTCCTTGGTTTCGCTGGTGCTTCAGCACTCGGTGGCGTTGCTGGCACACAAGGCCTCCTTTTTGCAGCGCGCGGTCTTCAAGGAATCTTCGGTGCACTTCTCGCTCCAGCAGCGCTCTCACTCATTAACGTCACCTTTACAATTCCTAAAGAGCGTGCCAAGGCCTTCGGTGTCTATGGCGCAATCGCCGGTGGCGGAGCTGCTATCGGTTTGATCCTCGGCGGAACCCTTACTCAATATGCATCATGGCGTTGGTGCCTCGGCGTAAATGTCCCGATCGCACTCATTGCTGTGGCGATGGCTCTTCCGTGGCTCCATGAGTCACATGCCGAAGGCGATAACAGTTACGACATTCCTGGTGCGATCACCGTTTCACTTGGCCTGCTCTCTCTCGTCTACGGTTTGAGCGAAGCGGCGACCAAGGGTTGGGGCAAGAGCTCGACCTACCAGTACTTCATCATCGCTGGCGTTCTGATTGTTCTCTTCTTCGTGATCGAGTCACGTGTGAAGCATCCATTGCTCCCAGTTCGCGTCCTTGCAGAGCGCAATCGCGGTGGTTCATATCTCGCGACCTTGCTCATCGGTTCTGGACTCTTCACTATGTTCCTATTCCTCAGTATCTATTTCCAGAATGTACTTGGATATAGCGCACTGAAGTCTGGCTTCGCCTTCCTTCCATTCTCAATGGGTGTTATCACCTTCGCCGGTGTAGCTTCAACGCTCCTACCAAAGGTTGGCGCACGTCCATTGATGCTCACAGGACTGGTAATGGCAACGATCGGTCTCTTCTACTTATCGCGCTTCACTCCATCATCCTCATATCTCACTGCGATCCTTCCTGCGCTTCTCATAATGAGCACTGGTCTCGCCTTGGTATTCATTCCGAGCGCAACAACTGGCCTCCATGGCATCGGCGGGCGTGATTCAGGTGTTGCCTCAGCGATGATCAATACCAGTCAGCAGATTGGTGGATCACTCGGTGCGGCGCTTCTTAATACTGTCGCAGTTACTGCCTCAACAACCTTTGCCAAGAGCCACACATCACTTGGTAAGGCGCTTCCAGCCTTCGCCGCGGTGCATGGTTTCTCTATCGCTTTCCGAGTCGGAGCAATCTTCCTCGGAATCGCAGCGGTCATTATCTTGCTAACAATCAATGTTGGTAAGCATGCAGCCGAGTCAGCAGAAGGTGTGGTTCTCCACTAGTCCTTGTTGCGACGATAACTAAATATCCCGAAGAGCAGACCAATAACGATTAACGTCGTTGAGGTAGCGACAAGGGCGAAGTTCTTTGAAGAATGGTGTGGTTGTGGCGCTGAACTTGGCGCTACGGCCACACCTTTTTTATAACTAAATGAATACTCACCATCTAGTACATGGCCATCGGCCGCAGCGATCCGATAATTCACGAGCACCGGTCCATCCACGGTATTTGGGGAAACAGCGACAGTCAGAACGGCACCCTTTACGATCGTCGAACCTTCTAGAGATTCCGCATTCGCATTAGTCACGCTAACTTTATTGATCGCAACCCCCGAGATAACCTGAAGAGGCTCGCCAAAGGTAAGGGTGAGGTGATCAGGCCAAATCTGCACAATGGAATCAGGTTTAGGATCGCTCGAGATCAAGGTCGTATGAGCCTGAGCCAGAGTTGCCGACGCCACGAGGAGAAAGCTTGAAAGAAATAGTGCGATTCGCTTCATCCGTAAACCTTAATCTAAGAAGAAGTCGAGCAAGAACTCTGTGGTCCCAGGCTTTACCGAATACTTCTCAAGATCGGTGATTCCCTCAGAAGCGAGTAGTTCATCATCGACGAAGAAGTTGCCAGTCGTCTCTTTCGCATCACGGTTGAGAATGATATAGGCAGCGTCGGAGAGAATCTCAGGAGTTCGGCAGAAATCGGTATCCACCCCGGGGATCATCGCAAGAGCGGCGGTATCGATAGCGGTACGTGGCCAAAGAGCATTCACGCCAATTCCTTCACGCTTAAATTCCTCAGCCATTCCCAAGACACACATACTCATCCCATATTTCGCCATCGTGTAGGCAAGGTGAGGTTTAAACCACTTCGCCTTCATCGAGAGCGGTGGTGAGAGTGTGAGGATGTGTGGGTTGCGACCTTCAGTCGCGGACTTCTTCAGATGCGGCAGGGCCGCCTGAGATGCCAGAAAGGTACCCCGCACATTGACATCGAACATCAGATCAAATCGCTTTGCCGGAGTCTGCAAAGTCGGCGTTAAATTGATCGCGCTCGCGTTATTGATCAAGATATCGATTCCGCCAAATGTTTCTACGGTCTTGGCAATTGCTGCCTCGATCCGACTCTCATCACGAATATCGCATTGGATGGCCAGCCCTTTTCCTCCAGCAGCATTGATCTCATCGACCGCTGTATAGATAGTGCCCGGCAGGGTTGGATGGGGCTCGGTTGTCTTTGCAGCGATTGCGACGTTTGCACCATCTCTGGCTGCGCGCAGGGCGATTGCTAGGCCTATCCCCCGTGAGCCACCGGTGATGAAAATATTCTTACCTTGAAGTGACATGGTCAGCCCTTCGCTCGTGAGGTCATAAATGCCATAAAGGCCGCTTGTGTCTCATCGGATTGCAAGGCAATGCGGAACATCTCGCCCTCGGCAAGCATCACATTCTCAATCGCAATATGTGAACCACTCTTGAGAAGTGCCTTCGTATTGAGTACCGCATTTGGAGGTTGCTTGGCGATCATCGCCGCCACAGATAGCGCTCTCTCGAGCGGCGCATCTTCGATCGAATTGATCAACCCCATCGTGAGCGACTCCGATGCATCGAAGCTGCGACCTGTTAAGAAAATCTCTGATGCCTTCGCATGGCCAACTAATCGTGGGAAGAGAATGCTAGAACCCGCTTCGGGAACGAGACCAAGCGTGACAAATGGCATCTGGAAGATGGCATCTGGAGCAGCAAAGACCAAGTCGCAATGGAGCAACATCGTTGTGCCAATGCCAACGGCATTGCCTTGAACGGCAGCGATCAACGGCTTGGGGAAATCGTGAAGCGCTTTCAGAAAGTGGAAGACGGGAGAGGTAAGAGTGATCTCCTCATTCATAAAATCCATAATGTCGTTGCCAGCAGTAAAGGCCTTGCCATTTCCCGAGATCACAACGGTGCGGATGCCAAAATCTCCAGCAGCGTTGTTGAGGGTAGATGCGAGAGTCGAATACATGCCCTGAGTAATTGCATTCTTCTTCTCTGGCCGATTGAGAGAGATGTGCAGGACTTGGTCGATCTGCTCAATCAGTATTTCAGACATGTCGCTATCGTACTTAGAGTCGATAGATAAAAGAAGCCCCCGTGATTGTCACAGGGGCTTCTTGATGAAGAACGATTTAGCGGTCGAGTTCTCCGCGGATGAACGCTTCAGTCTTCTCATGAGCCTGCTCATCTGTGTACTGAGTAGGAGGAGTCTTCATGAAGTAGCTTGAAGGTGAGAGTAATGGTCCACCGATCTTGCGATCGAGAGCGATCTTTGCACAACGAAGTGCATCGATGATCACGCCAGCAGAGTTCGGTGAATCCCATACTTCGAGCTTGTATTCAAGATTCAGTGGAACGTCACCAAAGGCGCGGCCTTCGAGGCGAACATATGCCCACTTGCGATCATCAAGCCATGGGATGTAGTCAGAAGGTCCAATGTGAACATTCTTTGCGCCCATGTCGTGATCGAGCTGTGACGTCACAGAGTTGGTCTTTGAGATCTTCTTAGACTCTAGGCGATCGCGCTCGAGCATATTCTTGAAGTCCATATTTCCACCAACATTGAGCTGGTAGGTGCGATCGAGATGAACGCCACGATCCTGGAAGAGCTTCGCCATGATGCGGTGAGTAATGGTTGCACCGACCTGTGACTTAATGTCATCTCCGACAATTGGAAGTCCAGCCTTTGTGAACTTATCAGCCCACACTGGATCTGATGCAATGAAGACTGGAAGAGCGTTTACGAATGCGACGCCAGCATCGATCGCACATTGTGCGTAGTATTTCGCGGCTTCCTCTGACCCTACAGGGAGGTAGCAGATGAGCACATCAACCCTCTCCTCTTTCAAACGAGCAACGATATCGACAGGTGCCGCTGTTGATTCAGTAATGGTCTCCTTGTAGTAACGACCAAGGCCATCGAGTGTGTGGCCGCGCTCAACTGTTACGCCAGTTTTTGCAACATCAGAGAACTTGATGGTGTTGTTCTCGCTCGCCCAGATTGCATCTGCGAGATCGAGGCCGACCTTCTTCGCATCAACATCAAATGCAGCAACAAACTTCACATCGCGAACGTGGTATCCGCCGAGAACTGCGTGCATGAGACCTGGGATCTCAGTATCTGCGGCAGCATCTTTGTAATAGGTAACGCCTTGTACGAGCGAATTGGCGCAGTTTCCTACTCCAATAATCGCTACGCGAATATCTTTACTGGTCACGAGGACTTCCTTTCGGTATTGATCATGTCTTGTAGCCAAGCGATCTCTCGCTCCGCCGATTCCAATGAATGGCGGCGCCACTCAACTAAGTACTTATCGAATCCGGCTGGGGATTTTTCAAGTTCGTCGCGAAGGATGGAAGCCTTCTCAACTAACCGACGTAATCTCCCTTCCAAGATCTGTAGACGGTTCCCTTGTGGGGTCGGTCCAAAGAATGCAAAGCGGACTTCGAAGCTCTCGTCATCCCAGGCCTCTGGCCCAGAACTCCCGGTGAGCGCCTCAAAGCGCTTCTGCCCCACCTCAGTGATCGCGTAGACAATGCGAGATCTACGAGAGAGCCCTCCTTGGTCTGAGACCGATTCTTCGATCAAAGCTGCCTCTAACATCCGATGGAGCTGGGGGTAGAGAACAGAGAAGCTCAACGCCCGGAATGGGCCGTAGATTGCGATCATCCGCTTGCGGAGCTCGTAGCCATGGAGTGGACCTTGCGAGAGCAGCCCGAGAAGGGCGAACTCGAGGGATTCACCACGTGAGCGCACGAGTTAACCTCCACTTTCTGATGGGATTGTTAGATCTATCGATTCGATACATCTAACCGATAGTTAACCCGATATATCGATTCGATGCAACCTCAGAGGCGGGCGTGTCCAGGATCTCTGCCCTCCTTCGCCCTCCAGCCCCCTCCAGCGATCTGGCCTTATGCTGGCGCCATGGCTCTTGTGATCCCCTCCCGCCTCTGGGAGTACGCCGTCGCTGCCTTTCTCATCATCCTCGCCCCTGGACCGAGCGTGCTCTTCACGATCGCACGGGCGATCGCCTGGGGTCGCGCAACCGCCCTATTAACTGTTCTGGGCAATGTCCTCGGCATGTACACGATGTCAGTCCTTGTCTGCTTTGGCCTGGGACCGATCCTCTCGAGGTCGCATCTGGTCTTCAATCTCGTCCAATGGGGCGGCGGCCTCTACCTGATCTACCTGGGCTACTCCGCGATTAAAGATAGCCCGACTGATGCCGAAGATATGCGCGCTATTGCAGATGAGAAGCCCACGACCTTCAACACTATTCGACAAGGTTTCATGGTCGGTGCGCTCAACCCAAAGGGCATGGTCTTCTTCGCGGCGATCGTTCCTCAATTTGTCGATCGGGAACGTGGGAGCGTCACTAGTCAGATGATTGTGATGGCAACCGTCTTTGCTGCGATCGCCTTGCTCTCTGATGGCAGCTGGGGCCTTTTAGCCGGAACGATTCGTGAATGGTTTGCCCGAGATATCAAGCGACTGATCCGGATGCGGATTACTGGGGGCTCGGTCATGGTTCTCCTCGGCATACTGACGATTGCGCAATCACTTCTCCATAAATAGATCTTCTCGATCGCTCGTGGCGATCCGCACAACTGTCAGTCCAGGCTAGTTAAATACGCTTACACAAACGAAAAAATGGAGCGTCGTAACATGGGTGATCGAAGAGTCAATTTAAGTCCAAGTGATCTGACATTCTCGTGGGATGGATGTCACCGCGAGCTCTGGTTGTACTACAACCATCAGGTCAAGGCGCCGATGTTTATGCCGACAGTTGCTGAATTAGCTGAGGCACAAGAAAGCTACTTCATGAATAAGAGTGCTCCGCTGAGCACATCTGCGATGCATCCAGATATTCCAGAAGCGAAGATCGTCGATCACGGTGGCTGGGTTCTCTCACAACCAATTCAAGTCAATGGCGTTGACTCACATCTCTCCATTCGCGGTAAATACGATCTCCTCGTTGAATTCCCGGATGGAACCTTCGGCATCATTGATTGCAAGATGCAGGCACGTACCTCAGATAAGAGTGGTTTTTACTCACCACAGCTTGAGGCATACGCCTATGCACTAGAAAATCCAGCGAAAGGTGAACCAAAGAAGATTTCGATGATTGGCATCTATTCATGGTCCGTCCCCCAAGCCTGGGGTAATGTCAACGCAGGCTTTGGATATCGAGTGAACTCCAATTGGTATCCAGCAGAGCGCAATCCGCAGGCGCTGCAAGATCGTCTCGAAGAGTTCATCACCATGATCAATGGTGAATGCCCACCATCAAAAGATGGATGTGATCACTGCAAGTATCTCACCGAGCGAGAGTCGATCCTGAAAAAGAGTTAAGGCTTACTGCTCGTTATCTTGTAGATAGTTACGCTGCTTCATGATCTCGGCCTTCGCCTCAGAGGCATACATATCAACAAATTCCTGGCCGGATAACTTTTGAATCTCTTGCATAATTCTGTCAGTTGCTTCTCTCAGCACCGTAAGGTCGCGTGAATCACCAGTGAAATAGAGCGGCTCGCCAAAGACCATCTCAACCCGACGTACCTTGGGAACTATCTGGCCAGTTGGTTGAATCTCTGCCGTATTAAACATTGCGACTGGTACTACTGGGCAACCAGATTCGATCGCCATGCGCGCGATACCGGTGCGACCTTTGTAGAGGCGGCCATCAGGTGAACGCGTGCCCTCAGGGTATATACCAATGCAATCCCCTGCTTTGAGCAGATCTAATCCGGTGAGGATCGCAGCCTCGCTGCGACGGCCTCCAGACCGATCGACTGGCACTTGGCCCAGGGCAATAAAAGTGAGCTTCTTAATAAAGCCCTTGATTCCGGGTGAGGTGAAGTACTCGCTCTTGGCGAGGAAGGTGACTTTGCGTGGCACAACGAGCGGCATGAAGATTGAGTCGCTAAAGGAGAGGTGATTGGAGGCGATAATGACGCCACCATTATTAGGAACCAGGCGAAGACCCGTCACTTTCGGACGGAAGAAGAGCATCAAGAGCGGAGTCAAGAAGGACTTCAGGAAGGTGTACGCCACGGGAGTAATTTAGGGGTTCTGGCCGCCCATGTGACACCATCTGAGCGTGGCCGATATTGAAAATTCCCAATCTTTTCTCCTCCCAGGAGGAAAAGTCGGCATTTTGATGATTCATGGATTCACCGGATCGCCGGCGACGCTCGAGCCTTGGGCCCGTGGATTAGCGGCTGATGGTTACACAGTCAGTGTTCCACGTTTAGCCGGACATGGAACTCGCTGGGAAGATCTCAATGAGACCCGTTGGCAGGATTGGTACCAGAGCGTTGAGGATGCATTCCTAGATTTGAAGAAGCGCTGTGATCGAATCTTTGTCGCAGGATTTAGTGTTGGTGGGGCGCTTGGACTCAAACTCGCACAGATACGTGGCAACGAGATCGAAGGAGTATTACTTCTCAATCCTTCCATCTTCGATGAACGAAAAATTTATTACCTTCTTCCGCTTGTGAAGCATCTCATTCCATCGCTCAAGAGTGGTGCCATGGATGTTAATAAGCCGAACCCAGTGAGACATAGTTACGGCAGATTGCCCCTCAAAGCGCTCGATTCACTTCGCGGCTTATGGGACTCAGTAGAAGCTGAGCTATATATGGTGACAACTCCCCTGATGGTTGCATATTCAGTTCAGGATCATGTTGTTGATCCACGTAATTCTGAAACCATTATCGACAATGTCTACTCGGCAGATATTCGCGAAGTTATCTTTGAAAAATCATTTCACAATGTCGCCCTCGATTATGAGGCCGATATCTTGATTGAGGAAAGTTCGCTCTTTATCCAAGATGTTCTCACTGGAGAGATCACTCGATCCGAAGAGCTCGATGAACGAGAGTTGATCGATGCCGAATTTGATGCGATCGTCTCAGGACTCTCTCTTGATCAATCTTCACCCACAACCTATTTGGATGAATTAGATCGTCCTCAAGCAGATGACTTTTTAGAGCCGAATCCACGGCTACCCAAGCTCTCCGAATCCAATCGATCTGCAATCTGGTTACTTGCCAGTGGATCGGTACTCATTCTCTTATTTATCTTCACTGGCTTTGATCTCTTTGGTACCGGAGCTTGGCCTGGAGTCATCGCCAGCATCGCCGGGCTCGTTCGAATCATGTGGAATACCGCACGCCGCTTCGATGATGGCGAAGATGGAGCGAGACTCTAAAAGTTTAAAAACGAGCTAACGAAGCTGCACCGACGAGGCCGGCATCATTACCGAGTGTGGCAGCAACAATCCTGGGCGATGGATGCTTTCCACTAAATGGCATGTAGCGCTCTAGCGCGGCCCGGGTTGGCTCAAGCAAAATTTCACCAGCGTCGATAACTCCTCCGCCAATTACTACACAAGCTGGGTCAAAGAGCACGGCGAGAGATGCGATCCCCGCGCCAAGCCATTGAGCTGTTGTATTGAAACCGGCAAGCGCGATGGGGTCACCATCTCGAGCAGCCTCTGTGATGTGATGGCCAGCAAGTCCTTCAATCGTCCCATCGCCACGAGCTAAGAGATTGTGAGCAGCATCTGGAGAAGCGCTGATCGCTTCACGAACGTGTCGTCGCAAGGCATTGCCTGAGGCGTACTGTTCAAAACAACCTCGAGCACCACAGCCGCAGAGATGTCCTTCTGGAACTACACGGAGATGGCCAAACTCTGCTGCCACACCATAAGCACCACGATGAAGTTTCCCACCAATGACTGCGCCACCACCGATTCCGGTTCCCACTGTGATCATCATCATCTGATCTTCGCCGATACCAGCGCCGTGCTGCGCTTCACCCCATGCGGCGGAGTTCGCATCATTTTCAATCACGATCGGAAGGTTTACAAGTTCGCCAATCGCTTTCTTGAGATTCACACCATTCCAACCAGAGATATTTGGTGTCGCTAGCATTGTTTCGCGGTCAGAGCTGACAAATCCAGCTGCTGATACACCAATCGCAGTTGCGTCATGCTCTCGAAGCAGAACCTTCGCAACATCAGCGATCGTGCGCGTTAAGGCTTCGCCGCCCTCTTTAGGTGTCGCTTCGCGGTGAGTTGCAAGAATCTTTCCAGAGCTATCGACGACTCCGCCAAGAACTTTAGTTCCACCAATATCAATGCCGATTGTGAGAGTCATAACTTAATTTTCCAAAGCTGCTTTCAACTCTTTGAGTGCAAGATCAATCGTCTCTCGCTCTGCCTTCGTTCGCATCATTGCGGGAATCGGCATAGAGAGGGCAACCGTCAATTCATACGTAACTGTTGTCGTATCGTCACCATTATCAACAAGTGAGTATCCCCCACTCATCTCGGTGAGAAGATCCGCATCATCAAGAGAGAAGGTGAGACTGGAAGGAGCTTTGCTCCAGTCGTATTCCAAGACGACGCGATCCTTGACCTGACCAGCCTTGATCGACATCTCAATCTTTACCGCCCGGCCTTCGCCATCTTTCTCAAGTACTTCGGCACTCTTGATCGCGCTCGACCAATCTGGATAGCCACTTGGATTGAAGAGTAAGGCAGCAACCTCTGTTATAGGCGCATCAATGGTTATGGAATTCTTCGAAGTATCGGACATGCCCGTAGGTTACCGCCCCGCGCCTCTAGCGGTATGACTATTACTAGCACTACCGTTTACGTATGGATGAATTCTCAACCCCCGCCATCGTTCCAGCCGCAACGGCAGGCAACCTCACCAATTTGGTTGCAGAGCGAGCCTGGTTTGAACCGCAACGCATCATGCTCTCCCGCCCACTCGGCGAGGGATGGCAAGGTGTAAGTGCCCGGGAATTTGAGGAAGAAGTCCGCACCACTGCCAAGGGGTTAATTGCATCTGGTATCTCCATCGGCGATCGCGTCGCGATTATGGCGAAGACCCGATACGAATGGACTGTTCTCGATTTCGCAATCTGGTTTACTGGCGCCATCGTCGTCCCGATCTACGAAACATCGAGCGCTGAACAAGTCCAATGGATTCTTGAAGACTCTGGTGCAGTTGCTATCGTTGTTGAAACTCCTGCACTCGCTGAAGTTGTTAAGCCGGTCATGGGTACTACCTGCAGATTGATCTGGACCATTACTGAAGATGCCATCCCTACTCTCATTCAGAGCGGAACAGGTGTCACCGATGATGAGATCAACCACCGTCGTAATTCACTGAATCCAGATTCACTTGCAACCTTGATTTACACATCTGGTACGACCGGCAAACCAAAGGGCGTCCAACTCACTCACGGCAACTTCCTCGCTGAATGTGGAAATGTTGTTCAAGGTGCAGCCGATCTCTTCCTGAAGCCCGATGGCTCGACCCTTCTCTTCCTCCCGATTGCACACGTCTTCGGACGTATGGTTCAGATCGGTGCAATCACCGCTGGTCTTCACCTTGCACATTGCGGTGATATCAATCGTCTTCCTCAAGATCTCGCCTCATTTAAGCCAACATTCGTCTTGGCGGTTCCTCGTATCTTTGAAAAGATTTACAACGGTGCGGAAGCGCGAGCAGAAGCGGCTGGCAAGGGAAAGATCTTTAGAGCGGCGGCGGAGACTGCGATTCGTTATTCAGAAGGACTCGATAGCGGCAAGATCAGTGCCTCATTGCGTTTCAAACACCAACTCTTCGATCGCTTGGTCTACTCCAAGATTCGCGCAGGTATGGGCGGTGCCGTTGAAGCTGCCATCTCTGGTGGTGCACCACTAGGAGCCCGCCTCGGCCACTTTTATCGTGGCGCTGGCGTGCGCGTTCTTGAAGGTTATGGACTTACTGAAACAACTGCCGGCGCAACACTCAATCTCACTCAGGCACAGAAAGTCGGCTCTGTCGGCAAACCTTTGCCAAGCACAACAGTTCGCATCGCTGAAGATGGTGAGATTCTCATCCGTGGCCCAATCATTATGCGTGGCTATTGGCAGAATGACGCGGCCAATGCCGAAGTATTTACTTCAGATGGCTTCTTTAGATCTGGTGACCTTGGTGCGATTGATGCCGATGGCTTCCTCACTATTACCGGACGCAAGAAGGAGTTAATCGTTACCGCAGGTGGCAAGAATGTCGCTCCCGCAGTCCTTGAAGATCGAGTCCGTGCCCATCCGCTCGTGAGCCAGTGCATGGTTGTCGGCGACAACAAGCCATTTATCGCAGCACTCGTCACTCTCGATGCTGAAGCAATCAAGGGTTGGTCTGCCGCGAATAAGAAGGCTGGTACTTCCATTGCTGATCTCGCTAAAGATCCAGCGCTGATTGCCGTTATTCAGACTGCCATTGATGATGCCAATAAGGCTGTCAGTCGCGCCGAATCGATTCGTAAATTCACGATTCTGCCAACTGATTTCACAATCGCTGAAGGTCAATTGACGGCGAAGATGTCGGTGAAGCGCCACGTCGTCGCAAATCAATTTATGCGCGAGATTAACGAGCTCTTCCTCTAAGACGTTATGTGAATTACGCATGGCAGATCAACTATCTCGAGCCCATCAGAAGACAATCAATGCTGATATCTCAGCAATTATTGTGAAGGTTGATGAAGCGATAGGTCGGAATTCAACCAATTCCTATACTCGTTCTGCACTTCGCGAGATCCGTGAGGAGTTAGCGGGACTTAAAGCTAAAGTGGAAGAGTTGAGTAAAAGTGCATCTGTGCTCTCGCCTCGTGAACGGGAGATATTGTTGGCGCTCCAGAGTGGCGCAACTGCTGCAGCAATCGCCCGTTTCTTCTCAGTGACAGAACCAACGGTGAAGAGCCATATGGCTGCTATCTACCGAAAATTAGGAGTGAACAATAAAACCAGTGCGCTCTCTGAGGCAGTCAAGCGCGGCTTACTCTCCAAATAGAACAGCTTTAAAACGCTCTCCCCAGATCTGCCAACTCCATGTCTCGAGCGCCCATGAACGACCCCGTTCGCCCATGCGGGCACGTAAGGCAGGATCGTGAAGCAGAGTAATTGCGCTCTGTGCAATCGCCTTTACATCAGTTCCATCAACGACAAGTCCAGTCTCCCCCGGTAGAACTGCATCTGGCGCACCGCCTGATGCTCCGCCAAGGACAGGAAGACCGGCAGAACTCGCTTCGAGATAAACGATTCCAAGACCCTCAACTTCTAATCCAAAGAAGCGAGAACGTGACGGCATCGCGAATATATCCCCGACTCTCAGATAGCGCGGAAGTTCCTGATATTGCAGGCGACCAACAAAGCGCACGGATTCTTCAATCCTCAACGTGTGTACAAGTTTTGCCAGATGCTCTCTGTATGGACCTTCACCAACCAAGAGGAGAATTGCCTCAGGTTCAGATTTCAAAATGAGCGGCATCGCCTCTATCAACTTATCTTGACCCTTACGGTGCACCAGGCGTCCAACAGAAACGATGACTTTCTTATTCTCCAGTTTGAGCGCACTTACTAGATCTGCCGGCTTCGGACCTGGAGTGAAATGATCAACGGCAATTCCTGGCGCAATTCGCACGGTTTGCAGATCCTTGCGGAGTACTGGCTTCATCGCTTGTAATGTGAAATTGCCAAGATATGTCAGAACATCGAGATTGCGTGAGATTGCCTTCATTACTATCGAGAATGGCCAGAGTTTTGACCACCAGACTTCATGGCCATGAGTGAGTGCAACCTGACGCTTCGCACCTGCTCGTTTTAAGTAACCCGACATCCAACCCAAAGGCGCAGCAGCTCCGTACCAAATAATCTCGGATGAGTAAGAGTTCATCACCTTCTTGACTGCTCGATTGACTCGAGGAGTTGGCAAGAGAACCTTGGCTCGATCGCGATGAACGATCACTCCATATTTTTCATTGAGCTCCTGATCGAATGCGCGATCCCCCTCTTGAGATGAGGTGAAGATGGCGATCTGTGATCCATCAAGCTCACCCAATAGACCCAAGATAAAGCTCTCAATTCCACCGGCACGTGGCCCTAAATCATTTGTCACGAGAAGGACAGGGCGTTGGCTCACTTCAGAAGGCTATCGTTCTCCTATGCAAATAGTGGCGAACATCGTTGTGGGTAAAGATGGAGCCACAACTCGAGATGGTCGCTCTTCGCCACTGAGTAGCGGAGCCGATCGAGAACGCTTTCACCTCCTTCGCAAGAGTGCGGATTGCATCCTGATTGGCGGCGCAACGTCTCGCTCTGAACCATATGGAAAGACGCCTCTCCCACTTATTGTCATCTCTCACTCCGAAGAAATTTCAGGGTCAGCGGCGGAGAATCCCAAGGCGACTCTCTCTCGAAAAAGCCTCGCCGATACCTTGTTGGATCTGCGCGGGAGGTACGAGAAAGTCCTGATAGAAGCTGGGGCACATCTCCTTACTGAAGCACTGAGATTAAATCTGGTCGATGACCTCTATCTGACTCAAACCACGGTCTCTGGAGATGGCCCTTACTTTCACTGCGATCCGCTCGAGATGGGGCTAGTACTTATTAGTGAGGAGACTTCCGCAGATAATGAGGAACTCTTCCTGCACTATGCGCGCCTCCCCGTGAAGTAGGCGTCCAGAAATTATCCTTTCGCAGTGCCTACAGTGAATCCAGCAACAGTGAAGTCCTGGGAGGCAATCGTCGCTGAGATTCGGGCAATTACCGTTCGCAATGAGGTCGTTGTCGAAGAAGTTCCCGCACCTCAAAAACTCGCACCACATGCCCTCGCTCTCACCGCAGATGTCGATATCGATGTGGGAACTGGCAGATTTGTTCTCCTTCATGATCCTGCTGGTCAAGAAGGTTGGTCGGGAGAATTTCGCTGCGTCACCTTTGCTCGAGCGGCGATCGAGGAAGAGTTGGCAAATGATCCCTCACTCTGTGATGTGAGTTGGGCTTGGCTCTTAGAAGCGCTCGCCTCACATTCGGCGGAGTATGCACATCCAAGTGGCACCGTCACTCGAGTCGCCAGCTCCTCCTATGGTGAACTCGATGGTCGTGAAGAAGATTCTGAAGTTGAAGTCCGAGCATCATGGACGCCGATCGATGGGAACTCTCTGACATCACATGTGAAGGCGTGGATCACCCTCCTTGAGCGAGTCTCGGGCTTAGAACCTCTCGCCGAGGGCATCACTCAACTTCCACGTAGCAAGTAGATTCTTCTTACTATGGCCGAACCTTTACTCACTCCTCGAAACGGTATGCCCTCGCTCATTGAGGATGACATCGCTCTTCGCTTAGCGATTGAAGAGCTTGCACAAGGTGAGGGTCCAATCGCTGTCGATGCAGAACGTGCATCTGGATTTCGCTATAGCCAACGTGCTTATCTGATTCAAATTTTCAGGCGCAATGGTGGGCTCCACTTGATTGATCCCATCGCGGCAAATAACTCAGCAACCTGGTCGCTCATGGATCAGACCTTTAAAGAGTGCGAATGGGTTATTCATGCGAGCACCCAAGATCTGCCATGTCTTCGGGAGCTGGGTATTCACCCCACAAAACTCTTTGATACCGAACTCGGAGGACGGATCGCAGGTTGCGAACGTGTGGGCCTCGGCGCCCTCTCTGAATCACTTCTTGAACTTCAACTCGCTAAAGAACATAGCGCAGTCGATTGGTCGCTGCGACCGTTGAAGGAAGAGTGGCTGACTTACGCCGCTCTCGATGTCGATGTACTCATCGATCTTCGTGATGAGGTAGAGAAACTTCTCGAAGCTCGCGGCTATCTTGAATATGCTCGTGAAGATTTTGCAGCAATACTGAGCGCTCCTGCGCATCCAAGTAAACGCGATCCATGGCGAAAGACTTCAGGGATGCATAAGATCAAAGATCGAATGACACTCGCCATTGTTCGTGAATTGTGGAGTGCGAGAGATCGTTATGCGCACTCAGTTGATATTGCCCCAGGCCGTATCTTCAATGATGATGCATTGGTCGAGATTGCAACAAAACGTCCATTAACTTTCGATCTCTTCAAAAAAATTATCACTCGTCGCTCACGTGCCAACGATCAACCAGTTGCAGAGTGGTTCGATCTCTATCGACGAATTCTCGAACTTCCCAAGGATGAACTTCCAGAGTTGCGACTTCCAGCAACAGGATTGCCACCACAAAAATTGTGGCGAGATCGAAATCCACAAGGTTATGCTCGATTGACTCATGCGCGAGCTGCAGTTGTAGAGCGAGCGCAGGAACTTGGAATGCCAGCTGAGAATCTCATCTCTCCCGATGCGGTGAGACAGGCGATGTGGCACAACCCGAAGCCCGACGATGGAGTTGAGTACCTTGCAGAAAAATTGCGAGATGCCGGAGCGCGTTCGTGGCAGATTGAACTCATCGCTTCTCATCTCGTTACGCCACTTCACGAGACCGTCCCATTGCCTCCCCCTCCTACGCCAGAGAGTGCCGAGGCTGGCCCAGGCTCTTCCTCCGAGGAGTAATTACGCAACATTCAAGTTGCGTAATTCGCCACCTTCGCCTTAGGCTTATGGGGTGTTGAGCACCCTATTGATCGCCTTGCGCGAAGGCCTTGAAGCCTCGTTGATCATCTCGATCCTGCTCGCTTACCTTGTGCGGACTGGAAAGGGCTCTCTCACCCGATTTATCTGGATTGGCGTCGCTCTTGCGGTAGCGCTCAGCTTCGGCCTCGGTGCCGCCCTCTCCTTTACGTCAGCTCACCTTCCCAAAGGCGGGGAAGAGCTCTTTGCCGGGACAACCTCCCTCCTCTCAGTCATTTTCGTTACGGCCATGATCTTTTGGATGCGCAAGACCGCTCGCGGCCTTGGCAAGGAGCTTCAGGGTCGAGTGGATGGTGCACTCGCATTAGGTTCAGTCGCTCTGATCTCTGCCGCCTTCTTCTCCGTTGCTCGTGAGGGCTTGGAGACGGCGCTCTTCATCTACGCCAATTTCCGCACCGTTCGCTCAAATACCGCCCCCTCAGTTGGGTTAGCACTTGGATTATTTATAGCTTCAACGCTTGGTGTTCTCCTCTACCGCAAGACGGTAAAGATCAACCTCGGAAAATTCTTTACAACCACCGGCTACGGCCTGATCGTCGTTGCCGGCGGGGTCCTCTCCCACGGTATCTATGAATTTCAAAACCGAGGAGATCTACCAGGAGCGAGCTCACTCGCGTGGAGTGCCAAGAATGGCGATGGCACTGTGTGGACCATCATCGATGGCAGCATAGGGATTGCACCAACTACTACCTGGCTCCAACTCGTGGTCTGGGCTATCTATCTCCTCATCACTATCAGCATCTATCGCCGCCCTGCAAAGGTCGTCGCAGCTCCAGCGTCGCTCGCACCTGCCAAGTAGTTCCCAAATATCCTACTGACGAGTAACCTCGTCTCCATGAATAACGTCGTTCTCGTTGATGCAGTCCGATCCCCCTTTGGTAAAGCCGGCAGCCTCTATCACGGCACGCGGGCAGATGACATCATCGTTCGCGTGATGCGCGGCCTGCTTGAGCGCAACCCATCGCTACCGCTCTCTGCCATTGATGAAGTTGCGATCGCAGCGGCAACACAGACTGGTGACCAAGGTATGAATATTGGACGAAGCGCCTCACTCTTAGCGGGAATTCCGAATACCGTTCCGGGCTACTCCATCGATCGCTGGTGTGCAGGCGCGATGACTGCAGTAACCACACTCTCTGGTGCGATCGCCATGGGTCAATATGATCTGGCGATCGCTGGTGGCGTTGAACATATGGGCAATCATCCGATGGGTGAATTAATGGATCCCAATCCACGCTATTTGGCAGAGCGACTCGTTGAAAGTGATGCCCTCGCTATGGGAAATACGGCAGAGCGACTCCACGATAAATTTCCTCATCTAACAAAAGAACGTGCAGATCGTTATGCGCTCGCTTCTCAGATGAAGACCGCCCGCGCATATGAGGCGGGAGAGATTCAACGTGATCTCATTCCAGTTGCGATTCGCAATCCAGAACTTGGTTATGGTGTTGCAACAGTAGATGAGCCACCACGACCATCAACGACGATGGAGGCGCTCGCCGGTTTAAAAACACCGTTCCGCGCAGGTGGTCGAGTTACCCCCGGAAATGCTGCGGGACTTAACGATGGTGCAACGGCAGCGATTCTCGCCAGCGAAGCGAAGGCGAAAGAGTTAGGGCTACCTGTTAAAGCTCGCCTGGTGAGTTTTGCCTTTGCTGGAGTTGAACCCGAGATCATGGGTTACGGTCCAGTTCCATCGACGATTAAGGCGCTTGCTAAAGCGGGATTGTCGATCAACGATATCGGCCTCTTCGAAGTCAATGAAGCCTTTGCGATTCAAGTGCTCTCCTTCCTTGATCACTTCGGCATTGCTGATGACGATCCACGAGTTAACATTCATGGTGGCGCAATCGCAGTTGGCCATCCCCTCGCGTCATCGGGTATCCGCTTAATGCTCAACCTAGCTCGCGGCTTTGAACTCCATCCAGAAGTTCGTTATGGCATCACAACGATGTGTATCGGGCTAGGAATGGGCGGAACAGTGATCTGGGAGAACCCTCACTTCACTGGAAAGGTTGCATAATGGCTCTCGATACAACGATCTCACTTCCAGATGGCGCACCTGAAGAAGTAATCACTCACTCATTTTTACGAGAGGTTGATCTTCGTCCCTTTGGATTCGAGGGCACCTTAGCTCTCATCACTCTTGATAACGGGATGGACCATAACCGTCCAAATACCTTAGGACCAAAGACGCTTGTTGAACTTAATGAACGCATTACTGAAGCCGAGAACTCATCTGCCGCAGGAATTGCCATCATTGGTAAGCCATTTATCTTTGCGGCGGGTGCAGATCTCTCCGCACTCTCATTCCTCTCTGATCGTGGCCAAGCACTTGCTATCGGAAAACTTGGACATGATGTTCTTCGTCGTATGAATGAGGGTACGAAGCCAACCTTCGCCTTTATCAATGGCTTAGCGCTGGGCGGCGGATTAGAAATTGGTCTCCATTGCGATTACCGGACGATTTCATCAACCGCTTTCACCGCTCTCCCTGAAGTATTTCTCGGTTTAGTTCCCGGTTGGGGCGGGGCAACAATATTGCCGCAACTCATTGGGCCGGAGAAGGCTGTTCAGATCATCATGGTCAATGCGCTCAACAACAATACGATGCTCAAAGCGAAGGAAGCACTTGCCCTTGGTGTGGTTGATGCCTTGTATGAGCCTGCAGATTTCCTAGAAAAGTCGGTCGCATTCGCTGCGCAGATCTTGAGTGGCGCCAAGAAGATTGATCGAGTCGACCACGCCTCTGATCTCGAAACTTGGGATCGTGCAATTGCCACCGGTAAAGCTGCAATCGCAAAGAAGTATCCTCGCGCGCAGATTGCGTCGCCGATCAAGGCCCTTGAACTGATTGATGCAGCTCGAACTTCTACCAGAGCTCAAGGTTTCGATGCTGAAGATATTGCGCTCACTGATCTTGTAATGGGCGATCCACTCCGTGCATCTCTCTACGCCTTCAACCTAATCCAAAAGAAGCGCAAGAAGGTAGAAGGCGCACCAAAGCCTGCCCTCGCCCGCAAAGTGACCAAGGTTGGTGTTGTAGGTGCCGGATTAATGGCGTCACAGTTAGCGCTCATTATTTTGCGCAATCTCAAAGTGCCGGTAGTAATCTCAGATCTTGATCAAGCTCGAGTCGATAAAGGGCTTGCTTACATTAATGGTGAGATTGCCAAGCTCATTGAGAAGAAGCGAATCTCCCCCGAGATGGCGACCAGACTCTCCTCCCTCGTCACGGGTTCAGTAGATAAGAGTGCCTACGCGGGCTGTGATTTCATCATCGAGGCAATCTTTGAAGAACTCTCACTCAAGCAGATTCTCTTCAAGGAGCTCGAGCAGATCGTCTCGCCAGAGTGCATTCTCGCAACAAATACCTCTTCACTCTCTGTCACAGCAATGTCAGATGGCCTGGCTCATCCAGAGCGCGTCATTGGTTTCCACTTCTTCAATCCAGTTGCGGTGATGCCTCTTCTTGAGATTGCCCGCACTGCAGCAACGGATGATGCAACTACGGCTACGGCCGTCGCGATTGGTAAAGAGTTAAAGAAGACCATGGTGATCGTCAAAGACTCACCTGCCTTTGTCGTCAATCGCCTGCTCACTAGATTTATGGGCGAGATCACCGATGCCATCGACGAAGGAACTCCGTACGATGTCGCAGATTCAGCGATGGCGCCTCTGGGCTTGCCTATGTCATCTCTTCAACTTCTTGGGTTGGTTGGACCAGGAGTTGCACTGCACGTTGCTGAAACACTCCATAAAAACTTAGGTGATCGATATCGTATCTCTCCCACAATGCAGGCCTTTGTTGATAGTGGAATCAGAACTTTCTATATCAAGGATGGTGATGGCAAGCAGATTGCGAATCCAGAGGCGCTTGCACTTCTTCATAGCGGAAATAGCGCTTCGACCGCTGATGCGGTTCGACTACGTGCGCTCAATGCCTTAGCCAGTGAAGCAAAGATGATGCTCGCTGAAGGTGTCGTCTCAAGCGCTGCCGAGATTGATCTCTGTATGTTGCTTGGTTGTGGCTGGCCAATGCACCTTGGCGGGATCCTGCCTTACCTTGATCGTGAAGGTATTAGCGATTCCGCGACTGGTTCGCGCTTCCATCCTGCTGGGGTTGCTTCTCTTCCACAGTAATCGCTTCGGAGGAGCTCCAACCTACGAGCGAGCGGGTAATTGCCTGCACGGTAATACCGATCTCATTAAAGATCTCTGCGCGCTTGGCATGCTCAAAGAATTCAAGTGGTGCGCCGATTGAATGAACGGGAATATCAAGATCATGTTCGCGGAAGAGCTCAGAGATCGTGCTCGCGATTCCACCATGTTCGATGCCATCTTCGAGTACGACAACACTCTTATAACGCCCTGCCATCGTTACCAATGAGAGTGGGAGTGGCTTCACCCAACGTGGATCGATCACGGTGACACCGACACCTTCGCGGTAAGCCTGAGCTGCTGCCTCAACTGCGACATTAGCGAGTGCGCCAACGCTGACAAAGAGAATATCTGCGCTCTCACCGCGATAGAGCACATCTATGCCATCACGACGTTCAAAGGCAGGAATTTCTGCGATGACCGGACCCTTGGGGAATCGGACGATCGTTGGAGCGTTATCAATCGCAACTGCTTCTCGTAGTAGCTCACGCAATCTCACGCCATCGCGCGGAGCGGCAACAGAGAGGCCCGGAACAATTCCAGAGAGTGCCAGATCCCAAATACCGTTATGGGATGCGCCATCGTCGCCAGTAACACCAGCGCGATCCAAGACAAAGGTGACGCCGGCCTTGTGCAGCGCGACATCGAGCAAGAGTTGATCGAAGGCGCGATTTAAGAAGGTGGAGTAAACAGCGACAACTGGGTGGAGTCCGGCATAGGCCATTCCAGCTGCTGATGCAGCCGCATGCTGCTCTGCGATACCTACATCGAAGGTACGATCAGGGAACTCTTTCTGGAACTTATCTAAACCGGTAGGTCCAAGCATCGCGGCGGTAATTGCGACGATATCGCTACGCTCGCCACCAAGAGCTACGAGTTCCTCCGAGAAGACCGATGTCCAGGAATGAGCAGATTTTGCGATCGGTTCGCCGGTTTCAGGGCTAACGATTCCCACTGCATGGAACTTCTCCGCCTCATCTTGAACTGCAGGAGCGTGTCCTCTGCCCTTCTCGGTAATAACGTGCACTAAGACTGGTGCACCGAATTCTTTCGCGAGGTGAAGGGCGTCTTCGATCGCCTCGATATTGTGGCCATCAACTGGACCGATATATTTCAAGCCGAGGTCTTCGAACATACCCTGTGGGGCGACGATATCTTTAATACCTTTTTTGACACCATGGAGGGTCTCGTAAATTGGCTGACCGACAACAGGGGTCCGTTCAAGGACGCCCTTCCCCCAGTCCAAGAACTTCTCATAGCCACTCGTTGCTCGGAGTGTTGAAAGATAGGTCGCCATGCCACCAATTGTTGGCGAGTAGCTCCGCTCATTATCATTAACAATGATCACCAATGGCAGATCATCGCTAGCAGCGATGTTGTTGAGCGCTTCCCATGCCATACCACCGGTGAGCGCACCATCTCCAACAAGTGCAGCTACTTTGCGATCTTTAACGCCTTGAATTTTAAAAGCCGATGCGATTCCGTGAGCCCATGAAAGTGCACCTGATGCATGAGAATTTTCGATGATGTCATGTTCTGATTCGGATCGACTTGGATATCCGGAGATTCCACCTTTTTGGCGGAGTCGATCAAAATCGGCTGAGCGGCCAGTTAAAATCTTGTGAACATAGCTCTGATGGCCGGTATCAAAGAGCAGCACATCATGGGGAGATTGAAAGGTTCGATGCAAAGCGATCGTTAGCTCAACAACTCCGAGATTGGGCCCTAGGTGGCCGCCGGTCCGAGAAACCTTCTCAATGAGAAATTCGCGAATCTCTTGGGCGAGTTCTATCAGCTCAGCCTGGCTCCGACCTCGGAGGTCGGCAGGTGATGAGATCTCTTCGAGCATGTTCTCAGTCTAAACCGTGAGGGCGCTTTGCGCCCTCCAGTAATACGACTTACTTGAGAAGTGAGCGCAGTACATATTGCATGATTCCACCGTGGCGGTAATAGTCCGCTTCTCCCGGCGTATCGATGCGTACTAACGCCTCAAAACTCTTGCCGTCAGCCTTCACTGTCACTCGCTTTGGAGTATTTCCATTATTGAGCTCAGTCACACCTGTGATCTCAAAGGTCTCGTGACCCGTAAGGCCCAGTATCGTTGCGCTCTGACCAGGGAGATACTGCAATGGAAGAACGCCCATGCCAATGAGGTTGGAGCGGTGGATACGTTCGAAGGACTCTGCGATAACAGCCTTCACTCCTAGGAGTGCAGTTCCTTTAGCGGCCCAATCTCGAGAGGAGCCCGATCCATATTCTTTTCCAGCCAAGATCACCAATGGAATGGATTGCGCCTGGTATTCCATTGAAGCATCGTAAATAGTCGATTGCTCGCCATTCTTCAAGAAGTTACGAGTAAATCCACCTGACACATCATCGAGAAGTAGATTCTTCAATCGAATATTGGCAAATGTTCCGCGAATCATGACTTCATGGTTTCCGCGACGTGAACCGTAGGAGTTGAAGTCGATTCGTTCGATGCCATGTTCAGCCAGATACTTTCCAGCAGGAGAATCAGCTTTGATATTTCCAGCAGGAGAGATGTGATCTGTTGTAATCGAATCACCAAGGACTGCGAGTACGCGAGCGCCGGCGATATTTTTCACTGGCTGCGGCTCACGTGGCATACCGTCGAAGTAAGGAGGTTTGCGCACATATGTCGATTGCGGATCCCACTCGAAGGTCTTTCCAGTTGGGGTTGCGAGCGACTTCCAGCGATGATCACCATCAAAGACCGTTGAGTAATCCTTCTTAAACATATCGGAAGAGATCACCGAATCGATGACAGCTTGAATCTCAGATTGAGATGGCCAAATATCCTTGAGGTATACCGCCTTGCCTTCTTTATCGGTACCAATGGCATCGTTCTCAAAGTCGTGATCCATCGTTCCAGTAAGGGCGTAGGCAACCACGAGCGGTGGTGATGCAAGATAGTTCATCTTCACATCAGGGCTGATGCGACCTTCAAAGTTACGGTTTCCAGAGAGAACCGCTGTGACTGCCAAATCATTCTCATTGATCGCTTTGCTAATTTCGACAGGAAGCGGGCCCGAGTTACCGATACAGGTAACACAGCCATAGCCAACGAGATTAAATCCAAGGCCTTCAAGGTATGGAGTGAGTCCAGACTTATCGAAGTAGTTGGTCACAACTTTTGAGCCAGGCGCGAGAGAGGTCTTTACCCAAGGCTTTGATGTGAGTCCCTTCTCAACCGCCTTCTTCGCAAGAAGAGCAGCTCCAATCATGACTGAAGGATTAGATGTATTAGTACACGATGTAATGGAGGCAATAACTACAGCACCATTCTTCAGCTCAGCGCTCTTGCCCGCATGTGAGTACGGAACAGCTGTAGTGGTTGTCTTCTCGGTAACGTAAGAAGGAAGAACCTTCTCAAATGAGCCACGGGCATCGCTTAATGAGATGCGATCTTGTGGGCGCTTTGGACCGGAGATCGAAGGAACAACTGTGGAAAGATCTAATTCGATCGTCTCAGAGTATCGAGGAGCGATATCTGGGTTATGCCAGAGCGCATTTGTCTTCGCATACTTCTCCACTAATTCGAGCTGTTCATCGCTGCGACCTGTGAGGCGGAGGTAGTTAAGAGTCTCATCGTCGATTGGGAAGATGGCACAGGTAGATCCATACTCTGGCGCCATATTTCCGATTGCTGTACGAGTCGCCATTGAGAGCGAAGTAACGCCAGGTCCGTAGAACTCAACAAACTTTCCAACCACGCCGAGTTTCCGAAGCATCTCAGTAATGGTGAGAACAAGATCGGTAGCCGTAGTTCCCGTTGGAAGATCCCCGGAGAGTTTGAAACCGACAACGCGAGGAATGAGCATCGAGACCGGCTGACCAAGAAGCGCAGCTTCAGCTTCGATTCCCCCGACGCCCCAACCAAGAACACCAAGTCCATTGACCATCGTTGTATGTGAATCTGTACCCACGACGGTATCTGGATAAGCGCGAAGTTCACCGTTCACGTTACGAGTCATGATCACACGTGCGAGGAACTCAATATTTACCTGGTGAACAATTCCGGTTCCAGGTGGAACAACTTTAAATTCATCGAAGGCAGTCTGACCCCAGCGGAGGAAGCGATAGCGCTCCTGGTTGCGGCCATATTCAATATCGGTATTCTCTTCAAAGGAGGTCTTTGTTCCGAAGACATCAGCGATAACTGAGTGATCGATAACGAGCTCGGCTGGTGCGAGTGGATTGACCTTGGTTGGATCTCCCCCAAGTTCGGCGATTGCTTCGCGCATCGTCGCTAAGTCCACGATGCAAGGAACTCCCGTGAAATCCTGCATGATCACGCGAGCAGGTGTGAATTGAATTTCTGTATCTGGTTCTGCGGCCGGATCCCATGATGCGAGAGCCTTGATCTGCTCCGCAGTGATATTCGCGCCATCTTCAGTACGGAGAAGATTCTCTAACAAGATCTTCAAGCTATACGGAAGATCTGAAGATCCCTCAAGAGTTGAGATATCGAAGATCTCATAGCTCTTGCCGGCGACTGATAGTGACTTCTTGGCGTTAAAGGAGTTCTTGCTCATGGCTCAATCTTAGTGAGAGAGCTACTTCAGATTAAATCTCACGACCGTTTCGATATGTTGGGTCATCGGGAAGAGGTCAAAGGCCACGATTGAATCCATCGCATAGCCGCCCTCTGTGATCCATTTCGCATCCCGAGCGAGGGATGCCGGGTCACAAGAGACGTAGACGATCGTGGTTGGGCGCAATTTGAGCAGGCTCAGTACGACCACCTCACCAGCGCCAGTGCGGGGTGGGTCAAGAAGGACCAAGTCAGCCTTCTCAATCTTAGGAAGTTGTTGTTCAACTGTTCCGCTATGGATCTGCACATTCGAATAGCCCTTGAAGATCTGGGCAGCATCGGCAAGCGCTCTACGATCCGATTCAATGAGATGAACTCGACCACGTGGTCCAACAGCTTGGGCGAGCGCGCCAGAGAAGAGACCAACTCCCCCATATAAATCACAGACAGTATCGCCGGGGCGAACATCGAGCATATCCATCGTATGTCCGACCAATGTCTCAGGTGCGTTCTTATGCGCTTGCCAGAATGAGACTGGTGAGATTGTGTACGTCATACCTTCTACAACTTCATGCAGTTGTGTGGGCCCTGAGAGACTTCTTCCTCCGCGAGCAATATTTGTCTCGCCAGAACTCGATGTGGCAACTTCAATTCGGGCATCGCCATTCCAGGTGCGCTGCGCCAGTGCAGGGACATTCATATCCTCAACTGCAATGAGGCAATCGGAAATTTCTTCAACCTCTTTACTGCGATTTTTATAGAATCCAATCTTTCCAAAATCTGAGATCGCAAAATCCATGCGGGTGCGCCAGTGAAGACCATCCGCAGGCTCAACGCCACGAACGTCAACGCTCAAACCCATCTCCGCGAGATTCATCTTTCCGAGTCGCTCAAATTGTTCGGCGACGATCGCAGCCTTTAACTCTCGTTGATATGAGATCTCAATATGTTGGAAGTCGCAACCGCCACAGCCATCAGGCCGGGCAAATTCGCAAGGGGCCTCGACACGGTGAGGTGACGGTTGAAGTACCTCGACGACATCTGCTCTCGTTACCTTGGAGACGACGGAGGTGACTTCGACAAGTACCCGTTCTCCTGGAATGGCATGGCGCACAAAGAGGACCTGGCCCTCATGACGTGCGATGAAATGGCCACCATGGGCCGCGGCAACGATATCGACGGTGACGCGCTCCCCTACCTCGAGGCGCTGGCGTTCTTCTCTCGGGACTTCGGTGGTGACATCGTTTTCCATCTGCCAACCCTAACCGAGTTAAAGAGGTAAGGTTTCCTTGTGCATGTAGTCATTATGGGTTGCGGAAGAGTTGGTTCAGGCCTGGCGTTAGAGCTCGAAGAGGCTGGCCACACAGTTGCGGTCATCGATCAGAATCGCGAATCATTTAGGCGCCTAGGCCCAAATTTTGTCGGCCGAACAGTTGCCGGCGTGGGCTTTGATCGTGACACACTCCTTGAGGCAGGTATCGCAGAGGCTGGCGCATTCGCTGCCGTCTCCAATGGCGATAACTCAAATATTCTCGCGGCACGTGTTGCCCGCGAAACGTATGGCGTAGAGAACGTCGTTGCACGTATCTACGATGCGGGCCGCGCTGAGATCTATCAACGCTTGGGAATTCCAACTGTCGCCACCGTACTCTGGACGACAGATCAGATTCTTCGTCGCCTCGTTCCCGAAGGTTCACGTTCTGAGTGGCGCGATGCCAGTGGATTGATTCAACTCTGCGAGGTTCATCTAGAGGCATCGTGGTACGGCCGACCAGCTTCGATCATTGAAGAACGAACCTCTGCTCGCCTCGCTTTTATCACGCGCTTAGGTGAAGGGTTGATCCCAGATGCCAACACAGTTCTCCAAGAGGGAGATCTCGTTCATGTCATGGTCTCTAATAAAGATTTAGAGTCTGTTGATGCCATTCTCGCCCAGTCGCCTGAGGGGAACTAATGCGTATTGCAATTGCCGGAGCCGGAAATGTCGGACGCGCTATCGCCCGCGAACTTCTTGAGAATGGCCATCATGTTCTTCTGATCGATCGCGATCCGAAGGCACTAAAAATGGATTCAGTACCAACAGCAGAATGGCTCTTAGCCGATGCCTGTGAGATTGCATCGCTCGATCATGCCAAGCTCGATGGCTGCCAAGTTCTCGTCGCTGCAACTGGTGATGACAAGGTAAATCTCGTCTGCTCACTTCTTGCGAAGACAGAGTATGGCGTTCCACGCGTGGTTGCTCGCGTTAATCACCCAAAGAACGAGTGGCTCTTCGACTCATCATGGGGAGTCGACGTTGCAGTCTCGACCCCTCGCATTATTAGCGCCCTTGTTGAAGAAGCTGTCTCGGTTGGCGATATTGTCCGACTCTTCTCGCTCCGTAAAGGCGAGGCAAATCTCGTTGAAATTACTCTGCCAGATAATGCTCAGGTCTGCGGCAAGACCATCGATGAGATCGCTTTTCCAGCAAACTCATCACTTGCAGCAATTGTTCGCGATGGTCAGGTAATCTCACCAGCGCCACATATGTTGCTTGCTAGCGGCGATGAACTCCTCTTTGTCGCTACCTCTTCCGCTGAAGCCGAATTGAAGAGCTGCCTACTCGGGTAAGTAGTTACTCTTTCTCAATCTTCACAGCAGGAACTCTCCGAATGATCTGCCACGTTCCCCAGAGTACAATCAGGTAGAGCGGATAGCCCAAGAAAAAGTTAGCTATTCCTAGAGCGTTCAGTTGGTTTGCCGCATAGAGCGGATATTGAATAGCGATTCTCAGCGCAAACATGCCAGCCCATAGCCATCCCGCTTGGGTGTAGACCTTTCGCCGAGCCTCGTTCTTTCGCCACTCAAGATTTTCGCCGAGGATAGGACCAATTACCAATCCTAAGAGCGGGTAGCGGATCAGATTCGCGCCACCATAGAGAATCAAGAAGGCGATATTTTTATAGATACTTGGCAGATAGAAGGAAGATGCCTTTCCGCTGTGGCCAGCAAAGAGTGCGCATATTGCGATTCCAAATAATCCACTCATCGCATGTTGTAACGACTCTCGCTTAACAAGTCGATACAGGGTGAGCGCAATCGAAAGTCCAAGCGATGCATAGAGCGCCGGATGGAGATGATGCCCAAAATTAAAGACGATGAGAAAGAGAACGGATGGTATTCCGCTATCGATCAGGCCCCGCTTACCGCCTAATGCGGAGAGGATCTTGGCGCGATCATCGTTGCCGATTGGCTCATTCACGCTCATGCCTTTCCAGTGCTCCCGAAACCACCTTCACCGCGTTCTGTTCCAGGTAGTGAATCCACTTCGATAAATTCAGCGCGCTCGACCTTTTGGATTACCAACTGGGCAATTCGATCGCCCTTTTTAAATGAGATCGCTTCTCGTAGATCATGATTAATAAGGATCATTTGAAGTTCACCGCGAAATGCTGCATCAATCGTTCCAGGGGTATTTACCATCGAGACCCCATGCTTGATCGCTAGCCCAGAACGTGGATGGACAAAGGCGGCGTAGCCATCTGGAAGTGCGATAGATATACCAGTCGGGACTAATGCTCTCTCCCCTGGCTCGATAGTGACACCTACTCTGGTGCAGATGTCAGCCCCGGCGTCACCACCTTTGGCATAGCGAGGAAGTGGAATGGATTCATCCAAGCGGGTGATGAGAACTTTGAGCGTCATGGATTAATCTCAAAATCGGGATCGACAAATGCAAGGAGCTCAGGATGGGCAGTCACATGGTCGATATATGCCTTAGGTGCGTTCTCTAAGAAGTGTTTCATCGGCACGATAATAAAGAGCGCAGATGATTTAACAGCCACTGGTCCATCGAGTGAATCGAGGTGTCCCTCTGCCGAGACATAGACCTTACGGTTCACCTGCCCAGTGATCCAGGCGCGAATATGTAACTCTGAACCGATCGGAACCGGAAGAAGAAAGTCGGTCTCAAGTCGGGCAGTAACTGCTGGGGCGCGGATCAACCACATCAACTTGCCGAGCGCCTCATCGAATGCGAGTGAGAGTAGACCGCCATGCGCCAAGCCAGGTGCGCCTTGATGATTTTCGGTGACGGTAAAGACCGCTGTCAGATCTTGTCCTTCGCCAACGTGAGCAACTAAGTGGAGACCTGTTGGATGAAGTTCACCGCAGCCGAAGCAATGTCCAAAGTGTGATGGAATCTGCGTTCCAGATGGTGGCGCCTTAGGATGGCGATCTGGGATTTGTGCATCTGCAGGAGGTTGGGTGCTTGGAATTCTGCTCACAGATCAAGGGTACTCGAGTTGAAAGAGCGGTAAGTTCTTCTTATGGATGAGTCGACCTACAGTTCGAGAGATGGCTGGCCGATCTGGCTCTGGCTCTTTCTCCTCTTTCTTGCCGGCTCGCTCGCAATTGCCGTGGAGGCGGCGCTTGGAAATCGTCTCGCTTGGATAACCCTTCTCCTCCAGCTTCTTCTCCTTCTCTGGGCAGCGCTAAAGACGCCGCTCGAAATTGCGATCGATGAGCTCCACGTAAAAGTAGGCAACGCAACAATTTTGAGAGAGTTCATCGGTCAGAGCACACCTCTTACATCTCATGAGATGGCGCTCCTGCGTGGGCGAGATGTTGATACTCGCTGTTGGATGGCCCTGCGCTTCTGGGTATCGACCGGAGTAAAGATTGAGATTTTCGATCCAAAGGACCCAACTCCTTATTGGTTGGTGAGTGCAAAAAAGGCGACTGCGTTAGCAGCCGCCTTAAATGGCAAGAATTAAAAGAGAGAAGTTACGCGCAATCCTTACAGACTGCCTTTGCGCCCTCACCCTTTGCAAGTTGTGAAACGTGGTGCACTAAGAAACAACGCGAGCACGTGAATTCATTCTCCTGCTTTGGAACAACACGAACTGTGAGCTCTTCGCCAGAGAGATCAGCGCCTGGAAGTTCAAGACTCTCAGCGGCTTCCTCTTCATCAATATCTACCTGACCTGATTGAGCATCTGCTCTACGGGCCTTAAGTTCTTCGAGCGACTCTTCGTGGAGCTCTTCATCGGTCTTTCTCGGGGTGTCGTAATCGGTAGCCATCGCACCTCCTCCTACATCTTCACATTCAACGTTCTAGCCAGCTGGCCAAAGGTGGCCAAGTGGCCAAACTCCCGTACAGGGCGGATAGTGTCTTATAACTGCGCCTTATGCCAATGAACGCTCGGCGTGTTGGAAATATTCCCTAGATTTCTGCTTGGCGAGGTGCGTTAGCGAGAGAGACGAAGGGCCTCAATACCTCGAGCAGCGAGACGTTCAAAGTGGACTTCGCGCTTATCGTTAAATGTGGCGACATCGACCTGAGCTTTTTCGAGGAATGCGGCAAGTTCATCACGAGCTGCAGCGCCATCACCAGTAAGCGTGGTTAATTCAAAGATTCCCCATGCTCGGAGTACCGGCATAACAACATCTTCAAGATGGAGCTGAAGATCGTAGATACCAGCGAGGGCAATCTGAACAGATTTGCGTCCCCAGCCAGGCATTCCTGCGCCAGGCATTTGGAAGTTGAGCAGAACATCAGTAATCGCGCGCATGGCATGATTTGGCTCAAGCTTTAGCGCCTCAGCAAGTAAGTTGCGATAGAAGAGCATGTGGAGATTCTCATCGAGCGCCACACGAGCCAACATACCTTCGCAAATTTCATCGTTAGAGATGCGACCAGTATTTCTATGAGAGATTCGGGTAGCAAGTTCTTGGAATGTTACGTAAGCAACGGTATGCAACATATCGTTTGGAAATGGCGTCTGATACCCGACCTGCATATGGGCCATACGTAGATCTTCTAGTTCATCGGGATTTACTCCACGAGTCGCCATGAGGTAATCGCGAAGGACGATACTGTGGCGCGCTTCCTCAGCAGTCCAACGATTAATCCAGGTATTCCAAGCACCATCGCGAGACATGGAGTTCGCAATTTCAGTGTGGTACGACGGCAAATTATCTTCAGTCATCAAGTTGAGAACGAGAGAATCTTGGGCGACGGTGGTTAGTCGTGAATCTTTTGCTTCCCAGGCATCTCCATTTAATGGTCCGGCAAATGTGCGACCCTCAGACCATGGGACATACTCATGTGGATACCAATCCTTTGTGGTCTTGATATGTCGTTCGAGCTCGATCGCTACCGCAGGCTCCAGGTCTCGGATTAAGCGGGATTGAATCTCTGGATCTAACTCTTTCATGGGAGGAAGGTACCGTTAAATGGGTGGTTACTAGCGAGTTACTCGCTCAATTTCTTTGTGCGAGCCTTCGATTGCTCTATTCGCCAACGAGCGATTTCGGCATGATCGCCAGAAAGTAGAAGTGGTGGCACTTCAATTCCTCGCCACATTGCAGGCTTTGTGTAACTCGGGTACTCCACAAGTTGTTCAGAATCTTCGTCGACAATGGAGTGCGACTCTTCTTCTAATGAGGCCGGGTTGCCGATGACTCCAGGAATCAATCGGATGATCGCCTCGAGAATAACCAGGGCTGCTACCTCTCCACCATTAAGGACATAATCGCCAATGGAGATCTCCCGCACTGTGAAATTGCGCTTTGAACGATAATGCTCCGTCACGCGGTAATCGATTCCTTCGTATCTCCCGCAGGCAAAGATCAGGTGCTCTTTCGTTGCAAGTTCGTAAGCCATCGCTTGATCGAATTTCTTACCTGCCGGCGTCAGAACAATCAGTTCGTAGTTGCCCTCAGGATCATCACTCAATGAATCG
>Ga0208498_1000115_pt1 | contig 33029 bp, 27 predicted proteins | sample CryBogCBE12Aug09_FD_185502 | JGI IMG/M metagenome (GOLD analysis project Ga0208498, IMG submission 185502) | Freshwater microbial communities from Crystal Bog, Wisconsin, USA - CBE12Aug09 (SPAdes) (version 2) | ecosystem: Environmental > Aquatic > Freshwater > Lake | place: Crystal Bog... | reverse complement strand
TTAGGATAAATGATGATAAAACAATTTAATGTGGATTATAATGATCCAAAATAAACCATATTAAATTAAACATTTTTTCAACTACCCACACCACAAAGTCAAAATTACTTGGGTCCAAGGTCAGAACACCGACTGTAAACAAAAGGAGATATGATGTTCGCATCAAAATCAAAAAGTATTGCCATAATATTAATCGTAGCCATTTTGGGTTATACAATTCCAACAGTAGCACAAAGTTACATGGAAGACCAGATACAAGAAGAAGTATCTGCCGATTTCAAAAAACAATTAAATTGCCTTACAAACAATATTTACTTTGAGGCTGCTAGTGAGCCTTATGAAGGTAAATTAGCCGTAGCACAGGTCGTATTGAACCGTGCCAATAATCCAAACTTTCCATCTACTGTATGTGAAGTTGTTTATCAAAGAACATATACACCTGCTCGAGCGATTGTTTGCCAATTCTCATGGACTTGCCTAAAGAATATGGCAGTAAGAGATAAGTATGCATGGGAAGAATCCGAAATAGTTGCTCGTAAAGCCTTGACACAAGCAAAAGTTCATGATAGAATAGCATCTACAAATGCAATGTATTATCATGCAGATTATATTAATCCAGGTTGGAATCATAACAAAGTAGTTGCTAAAATAGGAAGACATATCTTTTACGCATATGACAACTAAAGTAGAATTTAAAATTACCGAATATGGTGATGCAGGTATAATGCTTGTAAGAGAAGAATGGTATGACCCAGCAATACAAGGTTTACCACCTTCTCACTCACAAGTTATTTTGATGGGCAAAGATGAAATGAATTTATTAATGTATACACTAGGAAGTTATGCCAAATAAAGACGAAATACGTGATTTTAGTATGATGATTAAAGAGTTAGCAACCAAAATGAAAATTGGATTAATGGATGCAATCTGTCATCATTGTAAAGAAACAGGATTAGAAATTGAAGTTGCCGCTACACTTATATCATCAGCACTCAAAGCAGAAATTAGAGAAGAAGCACAAGAATTAAATTTATTAAAGAAAACATCAAAGTTACCAATATGAACAAACCTAAAATAAGTTGCATATATCTAGATTTAGATGGCGTAATTGCCAATTTTGAAAAAAAGTATAAAGAAATGTTTAGTATTCCTCCTGCTGAGGCCGAAAAAGATAAGAAGTTCGAACCATTCTTTAATGAATTTATTGCCAAGCAAGGATTTGCTACATTAGAGTTAATGCCTGATGCTATTAATCTAATGAATTATTTAAGAAATACTGGTATACCAGTTGAGATATTAAGTTCTACATCAAGTGAGCGTAGAGATGCTCAAATTCGACCACAGAAAATGAAGTGGTTAAAAGACCATCAAATTGAATTTCCTACCATATTAGTCCAAGGCGCCCACCTAAAACAAAAATATGCTACACCAGATTCTTTATTGATTGATGATACTTCAAAAAATATTGATGAATGGCGTAGAGCAGGTGGCATTGGTATACTTTACACAGATTATGTATCTTGTGTGGCAATATTATCAATGTACCTTTGACAATCGCCTAAATAATATGATATACTAGCAGTTGATTATGAGTAGTTGGTGGACAATCCGTTATACATTTATATACATCGCACATACGAAAGGAAGTAAAAATGAGTTTCGCAAATCTTAAGCGTCAATCCGGTAATTTAGACAAACTAAAAACGGCGGTTGAAGCTCTCAGCAAATCAGAAGATAATACATCAAAGTCAGAAAATTTTTGGAAGCCGGAAACAGATAAAGTTGGTAATGGTCTTGCCGTTATCCGTTTTCTACCTGCACCAGAAGCCGATGGTGATGACGCATTGCCTTGGGTTAAATCATTTACACACGGATTCCAAGGTCCTGGTGGTCAATGGTTGATTGATGAATGTTTGACTACTAAGGGTCATCAATGCCCTATCTGTGATTATAATTCTTCATTGTGGGCTACAGGCATTGATGCAAACAAAGAAGTAGTTCGTAAACAAAAACGTAAGCTAAGTTATATTGCTAACGTATACATTGTATCGGATCCAAAACATCCTGAGAACAATGGTCAAGTTAAGTTATTTAAGTTTGGTAAGAAAATCTTTGATAAGATTACTGCCGCTATGAATCCTGAGTTTGAGGGTGATGAAGCAGTTAATCCATTTGATTTATGGAAGGGTGCAAACTTCAAGTTAAAGATTCGTAAAGTTGATGGTTATCAAAATTATGATTCTTCATTATTTGAATCACCAGGCCCTTTATTGAATGATGATGATGAGTTGGAAGCAATTTGGAAGAAAGAGTTTTCTCTACAAGAGCAGATTGCTGATTCTAAGTTCAAGTCTTATGATGAGTTGCAGAGTAGATTGAATAAAGTATTAGGTTTAAATGGTGAAACAGTCGCACCTAAGACTACTGTTGAAACAATCAAAGAGCAAGTAAAGAAAGCACCTAAGATTGATGAAGAAGATACTCCGTTTGAACCAGATGTAACTGAAGATGATGATTTAAGTTATTTTGCTAAGATGGCAGAAGAAGATTAATTCTTCTAAATATCAGTAACACACCCGCCATGCCTCTCAACGATGCACACTTTGGCGGGTTTTTTATACTGAAATTATAGAGTTGGTAATTACTTTGATTATCGTAGAATCATCATCTCTTGCTCTAGATGGTTGTAATTGTTTAATTTCATCTTTTAGATTACCAATATTATTAACTTTTCCTTGTATAATTACAGAAGGATTTTCTTTTTCTTTGATATAACTTTCAGCATCTTTTAATTCCGGAATAACATTATCTGTTAAATAATTTTTAGCAGGTTGAACAATGCGACTGTTTATTTCGTTAGTTATTCCTTCAATAGGTTTTATAACATTTTCATCAATTTTTTTTAACGCCGGTACACTACTTCTAGCAATTTGCATTTGTATAGGATCATTTGTTTGTATTTTAGTTCCAGTATACTTATTTTTTAATTTCCAATAAATTATACCATCATCATCAACCTCTGAAACTCCTTCTCTTTCAAAACCAACAGCGTTTAATGAAGGTTCTATATCATAAAAATCACTTATAATAGCGTCATTGACTATTTTAACCATTCTGTCTTTTGCTGCTTTTGCTTCTTCAATTCTTTTTTTCTGTTGCTCTTTTAAATTTTTTAAAGTTTCAGTTAATGGCTCTCCTGTCATTGGATCAAAACTTTTTGCATATTTTGAATCCCAAACCTGTGCTCGTAAAGGGTCACTTGGTCTAGGAGGAACATTCATTTTTTTTAATTTTTCTTCTTCTTGAAATATGGTTCTGTCTATAACAGGTTTTTCTTTTTCTGTAAAATATTCGTATTTTTCAGCACCTTTTTTACCATACATCATTTCATTTGCTAAATGTTCTTCTTCGCCTTTAGCCCAAGCAAAACCGGCTAATGCAGCTACTACTTTTAATTGTGGAGGAAGAAAACCAAATATTGCCGCTAAAACTTGTTTTAATAAAAAAGAACTACCGGTAAAAAATTTCAAAAGCATTTTGCCAATTAAATTTGAAGGTCCTCCAAGTATGTCCATAACCAAAGAAGTAATTATACTGGTCAATGATAAAAATAATGTTTTTAATGGAGAAAAAATGTCACCAATGACCGAAAACAAAGAAAATAATAATTTAACGGGGCTTAAAAGAATTCCTAACGCAGACTTCATACCTGAAAGCATTTTTTCAATCCAAGATTCACCTTTTTTTGGTTCTTCTATTTTTTCTTCTTCTTTACTCGTTAATCCTTCAATGAGTTTTTTGTGTCTTTTTTTATCTTCGTCAATTTGTTCTTGGTGAAATGCTTTTTCTATTTCATATTTCTTAACTTCATCTTGATAATTTTTTTCCATGAAATTATACATTTTAGCCAATATATCGGCAGAAGAATCACCAGATTTTAATTTTCCAGATTGATTTGGTCCAACGGTGCTTATTTGTGGATTTTTTTTATTCTTTTTATTTCCACGAACATTAAAAGAATCATTTTGTAATTTATAATTATTCGATTTGGCCGTTAATCCGCCAAGAATCTTCGAAAGATTTAAAGATTCTTTTATACCAGATGCTCTGTTTTTAAATTTTTCTGAATATTCCATTTTAATCTACGTAGTTGTATTGTTTTTTTAATAATGGCGGGTAAGAATATTCGTTTTCTTCTCCCATAGCATATGTAGTTGCCGGTTTAATCACATTAGTGGTATTATTTACTATATTTAAACCTGAAGATGCATCAGCAACCTTCATATCTTTTTTCATATCTCTTGTTTCACTATAAGTTTTATCAGCGGAAGATAATTTATAATCAGGCACAACAGGATTTAAATTAAATGATTCAGATTTTGTAACATCAACTTTTTGGCCATCTTTTAATAATTCATAATGTAAGTGTGGTCCTGTAACATGACCTGTTGCACCCACTTCACCTATTTTTTGTCCAGTAGAAACTACGTCACCAACTTTAACATCAGTTTTTGAAAGATGTGCATATCTCGTTTTAAAACCGTTACCATGGTCAACTTCGATATAAGTTCCATAACCACCTTCTTGGTAACCAACAGTAGAAACTTTTCCATCTTTAGCTGATACAACAGGGTCATGCAAATTACCTTTGATATCTACACCACCATGTTCTTCTGTTACACCACCCAACATTCTTTTACCAAATGAACTGGTTATATCTTTAGGCATTATCTTAGCTAAATTAGTTGATGTAGATGTGGGAGCTTTTGTTTCAAATCTTGTACCACCAACAACATCACCGCCTGATTTTTTTAATTCTTCTCTGTATCCAATATTTGTGCCTGGCCCATAAGCAGCTTCACTTTCAGCTGTAAATCTTTTTTGTTTTTTTGATACTTGCGGCAAAATAGTTGTTGCACCAGAAATAATATCTTCTTTTCTCTCTGATGAAGGACCTTTTGTATATCTTTCTGAAGGACCTGGTTTTAATTTTGTTCCGGTTACAGCTTGAAATTGATTTGGTTGATTTAAAACATCTGTAATTGTTTTACCACTATCTCTTGCACGATTTAATATTGTTGCCATAATCATTGATTCTTCAGTTTTGTTTGATTTGGCTCCTGCTTCTGCTGAAGTTGCTCTAATTAATTCATCAAACTCTTTATCTGAAATTTGTCTGCCAATATAATCTTCTATTGACTTTCTTGCTCCTGTTATGTCTTTTGTATAATTTTTTTCTTCGGCAGTTTTAAAATCTAAATTAAAGTCTTTCATTGCATCTTTGAAAGTTTTTTCAAATTTTTCTTTCCAATTGGTATTGAGTAAAATATCACCGCCAATTACAGCAATACCATAAATGTTTTGCAAGAATCTTGGGCTTCTACTTTTTTTAATTTTTCCCGAACTCGATTTAAGATTTTTCTTTTTGGATATTTTTGATGGTTTTATATTAGAAACCGCACTTACAGATTCTATGGTTTCTTCTAATGCATTTTCTTTTTCTTTATTAACTTCTCTTTGATATTTTTTCTCATCTCTTGTTTTTTTATTTTGAAATGATTGTTGCTCTTGCATAAGATTATACATTTTAGCAAGAATATCAGCTTCACCATCACCAACTTGAACTTCTTTAACGGGGCCTTGGCCTATTTTGGTACGTTCAGGATCTTTTTTTGTATCTACCGTTGATGATTCTTGTGTTTGTTTTGTATTGGGAACACCAAACAAAGATTGATTGTTTTGTGATTGTTGTCTTGCAGGATTAGGCTTTGCTACACCCGATAAAAGATTTGAAACAATTGGACCAGAATTTGATGCAAAAGTTTCACCCATCTTTTCTAGTTGAGCTCTTTGTGATAATATATTATTACGGCGTTGAACATCTTCTTCAGTAACGCCATATTCTTTTCTTATTTCTTGTTGAATTTCTAATCGTTTTTTTTCTTGCTGAATTTTTCTCCATTCGTCTATTATTTCTTTTTGGTCAGAACTCAACAGACTCAAATTATTATCAACTAGCTTTAATGCTTCTTCAAATTTACCTTTACTCAAAAGGTCCCATATTACCAATTCATTTGGTTTTTCTTTTTTAGATTCTTTTGTCTGTGGTGTTTTTTTTATTTCTGTGCCAGCACCTTCAGTAGAATAACCTTTACCTTCTTGCAAAGGTTCTGGTTTATCAATACCATGAAGTTTATTGATTACTTTTGAGATACCTTTAGCAGTTTTTCCCGCCATTTATCGCCTTTTTATTGCAGCTTGTTGTTGTTTTATTTTTTCATTTTCTTCTTCAATATGCTGAACGAGCATAGCAATATATACATCTCTCTCCCACGGTATCATATTTTCAAGTTCCGTGAGAGAATACTTATGGTGCTGCATCAAAGAGAAATTAGTCTTATAATAATTTCTCAAATTGTCATAACAAAATATTACCCGAAAAAACTTTCGAGCCCTTCCATATTAATACTATGGTCAAATCCACACTTAGAACATTTTATTTCAATTTTCTTATTCATTCGTGGTAGATTTTCAAAGAATTGTTCCATTTTACTAAACTGTTCTTGATTCAACGATTCAATAAATTGTAATAATTCTTCTCTTGGTGTTTCATATGCGTGGTAATATTGTTCACCATCAAAAATCCATTCAACACTATCCATCATTACTTCAAATGCAACATCTACCGCTGACTCTTTGTTCTTTAACTTTTGTACCAAAGAAAATTCAGGATATTTCATCTTAATTGAAATTTTATCTGTAATCTGAATTACTTCTTTGTTATTTTCACTAAATTCAACTTTAATATCTAATAAATTAAAACTGGTTTCCATTCTATTACCACATTGTTTGTCGTTTACTTCATTGGTACAAACATATTTGTTTTCTACAATTTCACCAACAGAACGAGCACGAAGGTTAATAAAATAATATTCAATATCAATTACAGGTAGTTTATCAATATCAATATTTTCTGTAATAGTGCAATTGTTTAATACTTGACGAATGTTTCTTTCAATCGTTTCTTTATCGTCTGATTCCATCGCCATCATTAAATTCTTTTGTTCTTTTACTAAGAACGGTCTGAATTGAATTTTCTTTTTAGAAAGAGGCAATTCTAATTCATATGTTGGTGCATCAATTTTTGGCAAAGCCATTTTAAATCTCCCTATTCAAATCAATTAAAGTGATGATATTAATGAAGTCAAGGCACCTGATGCAAAGTTTTGACTCAATGTACTTACGGTAGCATTTTGCCATTGTTTATAGACAAATATTACTGTTAGTTCATGAAACTTATCAGATGACCAATCTAAATCCATTTGTTGTACGTCAATTGGAAATGCTTCTTGTAATACTCCAGCATAAGTCAAATTATTTGATACATTATATTGATTAACAACAATGTCTACAGCATAATTTGACTTATATTGAAAATTGTAAGTTATTGTCGGATTAATTAATTCCATCCAAGCATCAAAAAATATCTTTTCATTCATATCATCAGAAACAATAAAAGTAAATTCTGCTTGTTCATAATTTGTGTGATATGGAAACTTTTCAACTGGCGCAGAACCCATTTTCTTTTCAGCAGTTTCAAATACTCTGCCAGGTAATTGAGCCTGTTTACACCTAAAAGTTAAACCTCTTGCAGAAGTGATATAAGAAGCCAATGATAAAGGAACAGGAATAGTTACATCAAATCTTGATGGGCGAGCAATATCAACATTAAAACTGGCACGAAAATCGTTTATATTACCAGGCATTTATACCCCTTTTATTTCGTTTACTGAATCTTCCCAAACTTCTTGTGGTTTGGCACCCTTAAATTGTTGTACCGGTAATACCAATGCCACTTCCCACTCATTTGGCTGAACGGCAAGTATTTTTGATTTAATATGACCATGTAAATAACGCTTAATACATGGTTTAAACTCTCTAAACCGCTTGGAGGCCTGCAAAATGTCATAGGTGACTTTAATTCTCTTAATCTCATTTTCAGGTGTGTAGGTTGCGTAATCCATGAGTTTACCGATAAATGCCAACCTATATTTAAGTGGCAAATAATGAAGATTTAAGCCTAAAAAGCCATCTGGATATCTCTGTAATGCCAATACCAAAGGGAACTTATCATAATACGGTAAATCATCTTTACCTTTTGGGTCATAAAAGAAATAATACAAATAACCCAACATAAATTTATTAGTTTGTCTAAATTCTTCACGAGCAATCGCACCAGGTACAGAAGATAAACCTCTTAAATTTTGAATCTTGTTTAATAACCATTGAACAGATTTTTTGGATAATGCTTCCAATTCTGCTGGTTTTTGCTGTGCGAGTGTTGTTAGTTTAGATGCCATATTCTATTTAGTTGATACCTAGATGTTCTTCGGTTAATACTTTAAACTCCCAACCACGGTCTAAACAGTATTCGTTAGCCGCTTTCCATTTTGCCTGATTGACACCATAGGTTACAACTTCATTTACATATTGTTTAGTCATTCTTTGGCGTGGTTCAGGAGGCAAAGTTTGTTTTTTTGGTTTAACTTCAAGCATCATAGTCTTGAGTTTACCTTCTTTAGTTCTTATTTTAACTAAAAAATCTGGAAAATATCTATGTCTTTTACCATCAGCTGGTGATATATAAGGAACAATCAATTCTTCAGAAGCCCAATTAATAATATCGTCATTATTGTCTAACCAATGCATTACTTTCGCTTCCCAACTCGAGCGATAGACAATATTTGTAGGATCCCCAATATATTTTTGAGGGTTACGAGGTTTAAATAGTCCAGAATATGCCATAAATAGTATATATTCAACAAAAAAGGTTACCATGGCTTTTACAGTAATTCCTACAAATATTGGTGGTGTCAGTTTAAATTCCTTAGCTAATCCTTTGGCTTCACTTCTAAATGGGACACCTTCAGCTCAGGTAATGACTTATCCATCAGATTTGGGTTCAAATCCTGCCATGGGACATGCGGTCATATTTCAAGCATATGATTATAAAACAGGATTAGGAAATTCGGCTGCAAATTTTGTGAATCAACTTGGTGCTGGAATTTCAAATGCTATTAGTGGCGAAAATGCATCTTTACCTACTGCAGAAAGTTTTTTAAATAATGTACAAACTGGATTAGGAAAAATTGCAAACTTAGGCCTAAAAACTTTAACAGCAAGTCAGTATACTCCTTTAACACAAGGAGCGCCATTAGCCACAATTAATTTGTTTATGCCAGAAGAATTGCAAGTAGAATATAATGCAGACTGGAATAAAGTTAGTTTAACAAAAGAATTAGGTTTAGCAGGCATAGCCGCAACTGCTTACTCAGACATAAAGGCAAATGGTCTTAGAAAAGATTTAGTAACTCCTTATGCAATCAAAGCCGCATCAGCAATAGCATCAGGTGTTCTTGGTCAAGGAGCCGCCTTAGCTGCTCAAGCGGCAGGTATTGCAATGACCAATCCACAAACTCAGTTACTATTTCAAGGTACTGATTTACGAGAATTCACATTACAGTTTATTCTTACACCAAAAACTTCATCTGAAGCACAAACAGTAAAAAATATTTGTGATTCTTTTGCTTATTTTAGTTTACCTGGTTTATCAGGAAGCCAAGTCGGTGGTAGTGGTCAATATTTTACTCCACCACAAGTATTTAAAGTTCAATTTCAATTTCTAGGTGGAACTGGAATAACAAATACAATTTCTAATGCAATCTACTCTGCATTGAATAGTACAGGATTAAATGTTTTAACAAATGCTTTAGGTAACGGAGGTTCTTCGTTGATAACAGGAGGTAGTCCTGCTAAAACATTTACAATAAAAGATTGTGTATTACTAAGTGTTGGTGTTGATTATACACCAAATGGTTGGGCAACATATCAAGATGGTTATCCCGTGCAAACAGTATTGTCTTTAAGATTTAGAGAATTGACAGTATTTACTAAAGAAGATGTAAATAATACTGCTGTCAAAAATAATTATTCATCTACACAATTTACAGATTCAATTGTAAATAACATATCACCTAGTAATGGCCCAATAGTTGGCACAGGAGATTTTTCTACAGGAACTTCTTCAAATGGAACAGGCATAGGATAAAATACAATGAGATACTTCAATTCTTTACCTTATCTTATAACTACTGATTATAACGGTAATACATATGCTCTTAAAAATTTATTAATCCGCACAGAATTAATACCACAACTTGCAAAAAATCCTTTGATATTTTATCAATATGCTTTGCAAGATGGTGATACTCCAGAAATAGTTGCGAACAAATATTATAGTGATTCATATAGATACTGGATTGTTTTATATGGTAATTCTAATATTTTGGATCCTCAATTAGATTGGCCATATTCAAATCAACAATTTCAAGCATATTTAATTGATAAGTATTCAGAAGCAGCAGGTGGTGCAGAGAATGTTTTAGGTTACACACAATTTGCATTACATCATTATGAAAAAGTAACGACCACAATCGATAATGATAGTGGAACAACAGCAATTAAAACTGTTGAAATTGATGCAGACACTTATCATTCAATAGTACCCTTTACACAAACACAAACTTTTCCGGATGGTTCTTCTGTAACATATACATTATCAACAAATCTTGTAACAATATATGATTATGAATACAATGCAAACGAAGCAAAAAGAAATATTAATATAATCAATTCTAATTTTGCAAATGCATTGGAAACACAATATAAAAATTTAGTGAGCAAATAATATGGCAACAAATAATAGTGTATCCGGCACACAATATGTGCGCTATCCTAGTGATTATAATTTAAAACAATTAACACTATTCACATCAATGATTGGGGATAACTCTGCCATTGATTTGATGACATTTTTGCTTGAAATTAATTTGTATGAAGATATTTACAGTTCTTCTATTACAGGAGAAGTTGTAATAAATGATGCTTTAGGTTTGATTTCAAACTACCTTTTAAATGGTACAGAATTCATACAAATACAATTACAAAAAACTAGCAAAGATGATGTATACATTTCTAGAAATTATAGAGTGTATAAAATATCTAAAAGACAAATTAGTGATAGTAACCAATATGAAGTTTATGTTTTAAATTTTTGTTCTGAAGAATTATTGATATCAGAAAATTACCGTTTGTCAAAATCAGCAAAAGGTAAAATGATACATGAAATTATCATTGATGTATTAACAAATTACATAAAAACAAAAAAAGACTTCTATTGGGATCCAACCAAAGGCATATATGATTTTATACTGCCCAACAAAAAATTATTTGAAACAATAAACTGGTTATCAACTTATGCTCAACCACTTAGTGGTTCTAGTGCTGATATGCTTTTTTATGAAAATTCTCAAGGTTACCATTTTCATTCATTACAAACTTTATATTCACAAAGCCCGTATCAAATTTATAAATTCGACCCTAAAAATATTAGCAATACACCTGGAAGAATTGATATACAAGAACAGTTAACAAATGCTTTTGATTTTGAGATGTTGAATTTTTTTGATACACTTGATGCAGCATCAAACGGAACTTTTGCCAATAAAGTAATTGGTGTTGATATATTGACAAGAACAATTTATAATGGAACTTTTGAATATAATAATTATAATGGAAAATTGTTAAATTCACAAAAATTAACAAATGGTTATCAAGATAGATTAGGTGCAACGATAGGCACCGTTGCGCCAGTTATTCCTGCTGGATTAGAAACAGGCACACTTAGAATGTCACCTTCTAATAAAGATGAAAAGAAAAATGATTATATCACACAAACAGTAGGTGGTATTGACACGGTAGCAAATGATATTATGTTGGAAGTTTATTTGCCAAATCGTGTTTCACAGTTGGCACTAGCTAACTACATGAGGATAAAAATAACTATTCCTGGCGACCCAAATATATTAGCTGGTTCAGTTGTAACTTTTAATACTTTTGGAATCAGCCCTGTTACATCTTCACAAACAGGTAATCAAAGAACATTAGACCCTTTATATTCAGGTAATTATCTAGTAACAGCAGTAAGACATATCGTAAAAAACAATGGATATATAACTGTATTGGAAATGTGTAAAGATAGTGTTGGTGTTTCTTATTCAAATAATAATGATGGGTTACAGCAATTTATTAATGGAGTTCAAATATAATGAGAAATAGCTTCAATGGATTGAGTGGATTTGTTTGGTGGATTGGCCAAATTCCTGTAGGATCCAATGCTAGGTCTGACCCTTTGGTCCAAGGTCGTTGCCAAGTTCGTATTTTTGGATGGCATACGTTAGATAAAAGTGCTTTGCCTGATTCCGATTTACCTTGGGCTCACCCAATTTTACCAATTAACAATCCAACTGTTAATAACCCCGACAAACCTAAAGAAGGCGCTTGGGTTCTTGGATTTTTTATGGATGGAGAATCTGGTCAATTTCCAATTATGTTAGGTGTTTTACCTGGAATTACAGCACCAACTGATTATATTACTCCAAATCAAAATGATACTTCAAATCAAGGTTAGGGAGTATAAAATATGGCAACAACTGCAACAGTAGAATTATTAGACTCGAATGGAAATCCAGTTTCAATGGGTACTTCATTAGAGCAAGCAATATCAGGTTCAAATGTGACTGAAGGTCCAGACGCACCGGCAATAATTGCGCCCAATTCAAATAATCTTCCTCCTAGCACACCATCAGATGTAAAAACTCCTTCAAAAACTCCGGATAATACAAATGTGTATGTGGCGGGCCTTGGTAATAAAACTGATAATGCTATTACACAATCAAATAAAAAATTAGCACACGCATGTGATTCTAGCACATATGTTGGTAAAGCGATTGCTCAAGTAGGAGCATTTGGTGGCCAAATTGTACAGGTTATTCGTAATGCTATTAAGGCAATTTTAACATATTTTGGAGTTAATCCTTCATCTAGTGGTTTAGTAAGTCAATTAAAAAAAATTGCTCAAGATATTAAAGATGCTGCAGTTTTTATTAAAAAAATTACCAATTATATCACTCAATTTATTTCTTATATTAATGCAATTAAACAATTATTGGCTTATATTTTAAGTTTACCTGCTGTATTACTCGCTTATTTTAAAGATTGTATTGCTACATTAAGAAAACAATTAGTTGCTGGTTATCAGTCGGCATTAGATAATACTCCGGATCCTTCAGATTTGGATATTAATCAATTATCTGGTGCTATTAAAGATGTTCAAAGTTCTATTCAACAATTTACACAAGCTACGGCGGCAGTAGTAACTGCTACTGTTACAGCTGGCGCTTCTTTATTGACACCAACACAAGTATCTTCTGGAAATACACAACAACAAGCAGCAGCAACACAAGCAGTATTTGCTGCAGCAGGTTATTCTTCAACTAGCGGTAATTTTGCAAAACCTTAAAATGGCACAAATACAAGAACCACCTTCAGCGTATAACGGAAAATATCCTTATAACCAAACATCAGTAAGTGAATCTGGCCATGTAACAATGGTTGATGATACTCCTGGTTCGGAGATTATGCGTTGGCAACATAAAGCTGGGACATTTACAGAATGGCAACCTGACGGAACAGAAGTTCATCATATTGTTGGCAAGGGATATTATATTACTGAGAGTGACGGTAATGTGATTATCAATGGTGCCTGTAACATTAGTATTGTAGGTCAAGCATCATTAACATTTCAAGATGACGTTTTTGTAAACTATCAAGGTAATGTCAATGAGGTAGCAGAAAAAGATTATAGCCTTCTTGTTAAAGGAGAATATTCAATTACTTCAACTGGTAATTTAAATTTAAATGCTATGGGACAATTAAGCGGAATATATGTTCAAGCTGGCGATAGAATGATTTTAAATACTGATTTAAGTGTTTCTGGCCAAGTTCTTGCTGACGATATACATTCACAAGGAGGTGTAACTGCAGGTACGGGTATTCACGCTGGTATTCCAGGTTCTGTAAATCCTGTTGCTGGCATTTCAACACTCGGTGGCGTCAATGTAGGTATTCCTGGTCCTACTGCTCCTGGTACTGTTAATGCTACTGTATCAGTTACTGCGCCCGCTATCATTGGTTCTGTTATTACCTATGGTGCAATTTTAATGGATCCAGAGGGTGGCGCACCATTAATTCGTTCAATTTACAATGCACATACGCATATAGACAGCAAAGGAGGTATCACTAAACCTCCTGTAGCTCCAATGCCTTAAGGATATATTATGAGTTTATACAATAGATTAGGTTTAAATTTTGATACTTCACAGTTTGGTTCTGCACAAACTTTATCAAGCGATGCATCAAATACTTTAGGATTAATTGCTAGTACAACTGGTATATTACCACAATGGCAACAAAATGATTTGTCGGCTGGCCCTCCTGTGCGAACAAATTATTATCAAAATCCTACAACAAATTATAATTCAAGTATGTTGGTTTCTGCAACATCTCTTTATAATTCAGCAAACTCAGCAAATGATTTTGTAACAACTGCGGCCGCTAGTAATTTAATCATTGAACTTGGCAATTTCCAATCTCATACCGATAATATTTCAGGTGTTGCTGTTGTTTCTAATACTTTTTTTCCTTCTTTACAATCAGCAGGAAATATGGGCCAGATGAATATGATGAATCTAGCCAAATCTGACGGAGTATCAAACACAGCACCAATTTTAGGTTCTTTTACCAGTTTATTCATACAAAGTTCATTAAGTGCAAATGCAAATACTCTTATTGTATATGCAAATCAATATGCAAATTCTATATCAACAAATAGTGATGGTTATATTGTTTCTAATCTTACACCTACTCAAATTACCACAATAGATAACTATTTGTCAAGTACACAGACTTTATTATATAGTTGCAGAACGAATGATATAAGTTTTTATCAGAATTCAATACAACTATCTCAGGATATTGGTTATATGCAACAATTTAATAATATGGGCGGTACAATGTCATATTTGGTCAATAATCTCGTTGGAACGCCTAGATTGTTAGCCAACTTAAATAGTAGTATGTCAGTTTCATAAAATTCAAAATTTTGCGTTCCGGCCCAAAAATATCCGGACCGTATATTGAGTTTTCAAAAAGCTTTTTTACTCCTAAGTGTGATAAATAAAGAATGGCAATCACAAATCATATTTACTCCGACATAGATTTAACCTTTCTACCTAATCCGGTGACAGGCGATGTGGCCATGAAATATGACCAACAATCTGTAATTGCTTCTGTTCGTAATCTTTTGAGTACTAATCCATATGATAGATTATTTCAACCAGATGTTAGTTCTGGTTTAACTGGTTTATTATTTGAACCTTGTACACCTATTACAGCAACACTCATTGAAAATGAGATTATTAGAACACTTACAAACTATGAACCAAGAATTCAACTGAATACACTTGCTGTAACTGCAAATCCTGACCAGAATCAATTTAATGTTTCGTTATCTTTTTTTGTAGGAAATCAAACACAACCTACGGCAATTAATCTATTATTACAGAGGACCAGATAATGGCTGGAAATTCAAATATCAACGTCACAAATTTAGATTTTGATACTATCAAAAGCAATTTTATTACCTATTTAAAGGGTCAAAGCACATTTCAAGATTATAATTTTGAAGGTTCTGGTCTAAATGTTCTTTTAGATATTCTATCATATAACACACAATACAATGCTTACTATTTAAATATGGTAGCAAATGAAATGTTTTTAGATTCTGCTGTACAAAGAGGTTCGGTAGTTTCTCAAGCTAAACTATTAAATTATATACCAAAATCTGCCGTTGCACCTACTGCAACTGTTAATGTTTTGTTTAATAATGTTACGGCTAGTTCTCTTACTTTACCTGCTTATCAAACTTTTAGTTCTGGTGCAATTAATAATATCAATTATACTTTTGTAAATCCAAGTTCTTATACTGTTAATACTGACGCTAACAATCAAGTATTATTTACTAATGTAGAAATTAAACAAGGTGTGCCTGCTAGATATACATTTACGGTAGATTCAGCCAATAATCCAGATTATATTTTTGAAATACCTGATAGTTCTATTGATACCACAACTTTACAAGTAATCGTACAAGCATCAGTATCAAATACTTCTTATGCTATTTTTAATCCAGCTAGTAATTATTTGATGTTAGATGGTACATCACAAGTTTATTTTTTACAAGAAGCAATTGATGGTAATTATCAAATTTATTTTAGTGACGGTGTTTTAGGTCAACAGTTATCAGATGGTAATGTTGTAATTGTAAATTATATTTCTACTGAAGGAACAAATTCTTCTGGTGCTAATAGTTTTGTTCTAATGCAAACTGTTGGTGGTTTTGCGCCAACAAAAGTAATCTCTGTTACGCCTGCAACGGCTGGTTCAAATAAAGAATCTATACAATCTATTAAGTTTCAAGCACCAAAATCATTTGCTGCACAGGGTCGTGCCGTAAGTAAAAACGATTATATTACTGCTATTCAGCAAAATAATTTAGGTTTTTCTTTTGATGCAGTTAATGTATGGGGTGGTGAAGAAAATACTCCGCCAGTATATGGTCAAGTATTCGTTTCTTTGAAACCTACAGGTTCTTACAATTTAACTACATCACAAAAACAAGAAATTATTACACAAGTTATTCAACCTATTAGTGTTTTAACTGTTCAACCTGTTATTGTGGATCCAGATTATACTTACCTTAAGTTAGTTGTTAATGTATACTATGACCCTAAAAAGACAACTTTAACATCGGCTCAATTACAAACTGGTATCACAAATGCTGTTTTAAATTTTGGTGCAACAACTTTAAATACGTTTAATTCAACTTTTAATGCTTACGATTTATTGAGTGCAGTTCAGAATTATGACCAATCAATCATTACTTCTGATTATACATTGCAATTACAGAAGAAATTCTTTCCTACTTTAAGTTCACCAACAAATTATACTTTGAGTTATAATACTTCTTTACGGAGAGGTATTTTCTCAAGTGGTATTACAAGTTCACCTGCTTTTCAGATTATTAATTCTTCAGGAATTGTTGATGGTATATACTTAGAAGAAGTTCCAACACAAACTTTTGGTGTACAATCTATTTCCGTAATTAATCCAGGATACAATTATTCTGCTGTTCCAACAATAACTATTTTAGGTGATGGTTCAGGTGCAAATGCTTATGCAACTCTTGCTGGTGGAACTGTACAAAGTATTACTGTAACAAATTCTGGTAATAATTATACGTCTGCCATTGCTACAATAACTCCGGCAGTAGGTGATACAACAGGTCAAGGTGCGGCTGCAATCGTTACTTTACAGGGACAATATGGTACTTTAAGAAGTTATTATTTTGATGCAAATAAAGTTAAAACAATCTTAAATCCAAATGTTGGTACAGTTGATTATGTGAACGGAATTATTACATTAAATAACTTTGGCCCTTATAATATTGATAACGCTTTAGGTCAATTTACTGTTACAACAACACCACAAACATCAATCATATCATCAACATTTAACGGCATAATCACTATTGATCCTTATGATCCAGCGGCGATTACTGTTAATGTTATAGAAAAAACAAGTTAATCTTATAAATGTTATTAAGTAACCAAAAAACTTCTATATTAATACCATCGCAGTTACCTGCGTTCATTCGTGATAATCCAAATTATGCCAATTTTGTAACATTTTTACAAGCATATTATGAATGGTTAGAAACACAAGATAATGTCACCGATGTTTCTAAAAATTTATTGAATTATCATGATGTTGATAACTTATTTGCCGCCAATACAGCAGTAGCCGGTTCAAGTGCCGTTGTTAATGAATTCATTAATTATTTTCAAAATGATTTTCTTTCTTATTTTCCAAAAAATATATTAGCTAATCAAGCAGAAGTAATTAAATTAGCTAGACAATTATACCAATCAAAAGGTACTCCTGCTTCTTATCAATTTTTGTTTCGTGTTTTATATAACACCGATGTTGATTTCTTTATTACAGGAGATGCAACACTCAAAGCTTCTGGTGGTAGTTGGTATGTTCCACTTAGCCTTCGCTTAGAATCAAACGATACAAATTTTTTATCAATAAAAAATCTTAGAGTTTTTGGTACAACTTCTAAGTCAATTGCAACAGTTGAAAATTCAGTTCTTACTCAAGGCAAAATAGAAGTATTCATTTCAAACGTAGAAAGATTATTCCAATCCGGTGAATTTGTTAATATAGTTGATTCAAATAATCAACTTGTATATTTCTTAAATGGTAATATTGTTCCTGTCTTTAATATCTTAACAAGTTATTCTTCAGGTAGTTTGGTGGTTTATGGTGGCGTAACATACGAAGCTTTTGTACAAACAACTCCTGGAATTTTACCAACAAATAATCAATATTGGGCAGAATATGGCCAACAAGCCGAAACATTAAGTTCAAAAATTGTTGGTCAAATTAGTCAAATCATTATTAATAAAAACTATCGTGGTTTATATTATCAATCTGGTGATCCTGTTATTGTTTATAATGGTTTAGCTAATATTTCTAATCCACACGGAGCGGTTGCTGAAGTTGGTTCTACAACAACTGGTTCTATACAAGATATTAAGGTTGTAACTCGTGGTTACGGTTATACCAATTATCCAAATACAATTATTCAAATATCAAATGCCCCAGGTGCGATTGCAATTGTTGGTACTTTAGACCCCGCTGCAAATAGTATTGCAAATGCTACTTTTATTCCAACTGATATTGTTTCATTATCTCGTTTTACAACTATTGGAAATACCAGATATTCATTTTTCTCCAATAATATAACATCAAATGCAAACACCACTCTAGCGAATGCATTTAACTTCACAGCATTTACAACTTATCCTATAGCAGAACTTATCTTAGAAAATGGTGGTGGTGGAGTTTCAGTTCAACCACCGGTCACAGCAATATCTCAATATGCTGCCAATAATAATTTAGCTACTGCTAATTTGGCTAGTTTAGGAATACTGGCTCCAATTCAAATATCAAATGCGGGTTTAGGATATAGAGCAAACGACACAATTACAATTTCTGGTGGTACAGGCAGAGGTGCATATGCCAATGTTTTAACAGTCAATGCAAATGGTAGTATTTTATCTGTAGGTTATGTTTACAATTCAAAAAATCCAACTTATCCTTTGGGTGGTTTAGGATACAATGGTAGTTTGCCTACATTAAATGTTGTTTCATCTAATACACAAGCATCAAATGCTTCACTCTATGTGCCAGGAATATTAGGCACAGGTGCTACATTCTATGCTGATACAGATAGAGCTGGTCAGATTACGACTATTAATATTTTAGATTATGGCCAAGATTATGTTGCAGCACCTAACGTATCTTTACAAGTACAAGATATTTTGGTAACTGGATTTACGACAACTAAGTTACCAAAATTAGGTGATATTGTATACCAAGGAACAACTTTAAATACGGCTTCTTATTATGCTACTGTTAATAATACTTCTTTAATTGTTGGTTATGCAAACACACAACAGTCTATTTACAATTTACGAGTTTTCAATTATAACACACCAATATTAAATTTAACAGCACCATTAAAATCAAATACATCATCAGGAAATATTGCATTTAGTATATCAACTCAATCTTGGAGTAGTACTTTAGGTCCACTAGCAAGTCAAGAACAAGCTAATGCAACTACGGCAGTATTAACTTACGGTGATGGTAAAGCTCAGGCGACAGCAACATTCTTAAATGGTTTGACAATCGGTCAGGGCCAATACTTAAATGATTCTGGTCAACTTAGTGGTTTTGATGTGTTACAAAGTACAGAATACAACAATTATACTTACGAAATTACATTAGAAAAAGAAATTGCTAAGTATAGAGATGTGTTATTAGGATTATTACATCCGGCCGGTACACAAGTTATTGGTCGTTTTGCAATGAAATCAAATAACTCATTGCAATATACAGGAACCGATGCTCTATTACAAGGTTATCCTTTATCTCAATTAACCGGAGCAATATCTACTGGTACAATTTCTGGTACTTTTGCTAATCCAAGTAATAATACTATATGGTTCAATAATTTAGCGGGAGCTAATTTACAAAGTATTATATTCGCCAATAGTATTGTTCAATTTACATCAGCGAATGGTGACCAAATTACTTCTGGCGTTGCACAAATTAATGATGGTACTAGTAATAATGTCGTTTTAACAGATAATGTTTGGATGGCTTTTGCAAATGTTGCTTACGGTACAACAGGTCCAGGAACTAGTACGATAAATATAAGCAGTGTTTGGACCAGTTCGTATAATATTGTTAACGATGGTAATTACAGTAACACAATGTATCCTTTGATGGATATGATTAGAGCTGGCGATACAATTCTAGCAAATAATCAAACGAAAACTGTATCAAATGTTAATTATGTAAATAATATAATATACTTAAACGGCAATTTAACTTATGGTGTGGCCGGAAATATATCAGTTAGTAGAACATGGACATCATCTAATATTCAAATATTTGGTCCAGTCGGTATACAATATATACCAGAATTAATAACAGAAGATGGAAGAAGTTTAACCGATGAACAAAATAACATTCTAATTTTAGGATAAAAGATGTCAACAGTAAAAATATCGCAATTACCAGTATTTAATATGATTAACGCCAATACAGCCAATACGCTGTTCGTTGGTGTTGATGTTCCTACTTTAACTACTTTCCAGATGACTGCCACAACATTGGCACAAGGTCTATATTCAAATAATATTCTTAATGTTGGTATCAATCAACAAAATTTACCTAATACTATTGCTCAATTTGCTTTAGGTGGGCAGTCTTATGTACAAACTAATTTAGTTAATACTAATGATGGCGGAACTGCTGACATTGTGGTTACTGCAAATACTGGTTCTGGCGGTTCCGATTCAGCATTTTTTATTGATATGGGTTTTGCAAATAAAAATGTACAACCTGGTTTGGAGTTTAACAATTTAGGAACTGCAATTTATCCTTTAGATGGTTATTTGTATGTACAAGGTGGTGCAATTAATGCTCCGGGTGGTCCTGGAGGTAATCTAACAATTGGAACAACAACCGCAAATACTGAAATTAAATTTATTGGTGGTGGGCATGATGCTGCTAACGTAGTATTCAAAGTTACTGGTGATGGTCTTAAAATGATAAACGGCCATCCAATTTTCTTTACTGATGGTACAACACAAAATACAGCCGCCTCGTCTGCTGCTTATTCACAAGCTGGTTACGCACAAGCAAATTTAGCATATACGATTGCTGTTAATGCTAATAATTTGGTAAATTATCAAACTGGTATTGATTTAACTCAAAATACTAATACTCAATTAGCATGGAACTTAGCAAACACAGCAGTTCAAAATACAGCAAATATTATTTTACCAGGTAATGTAATTTTTAATGGAGCTAATACAAGCTTCAATAGTAATATCGTAACGTTTGGCACAATGACCACAACAGGTAATGTGGTCACTACTGGTAACTTGACTGCAACAGGACCTGTAACATTTAATGGTAACTTTGTAAATAATGGACAAACCACAAATAACGGCAATACGATTAATAATGGTAATTTAACGACTACAGGTAATGTTATAAGTATTGGATATTTGACCGCAAACGGCACATCAACATTCAATGGCAACACAGTATTTAATGGTTATGTTACAGTCGCAAATAATTTAACAGTTGATAGTACATTTACAATCAATGTTGCATCACAACTATTAACAATGAATGGTATTATTACTGTTCAGAGTTCCAATTTCCCATCTAATTCTTCTGGTATGAAAATCGATGGTTCAAATAATGGTATTGCTCAGGCAACAACATCAACAGGTACGATGTTACAGATTGTTGGCCTTGATGGTGGTTATGCAACTCGTGTATTAATAGATAACTATTCAAATGGAAGCTCAAGTGCTTATCCATTATTTGCTGCCCGTGCTGCTCGTGGTAATTCATCCGTTCCTGCACCAGTACAAACAAATGATTTATTGTTTAGAGTTGTTGGTAACGGATATGGAAACACATATACATTATTAGGTGGTGGTTCTATTGATGTAGTTGCATTAGAAAACTATACTGATGCAACCAAAGGTTCACAAATTAATTTAACAACTACACCTATTGGGACAAATACAAGATATACAACAGTATCGGTAAATACTTCTGTTGTAACAGTTAATACAAATTTAAATGTCGCTAATACAATTGTAGCAAATACATATGCTTTCAGTAATACATCAAATACTGGAGTAGTAACTCAACAAACAAATAAATCTACCTCTGTTACAGCAAACGGTATTTTTGGTCAAATTATAATGAATAATGCACAGTTAAATGCTGGTTCAGGTGTAACATTTACAGTCAATAATAGTTATGTTCAACACGTTGGTGATATACCAATGGTTGTTATACAAAATCCTGTTACAACAGGCATATATCAGGCTACAGTTAGTGCAGTTCGTGTTGGTTCTTTTGATATATTTGTATACAATAATGGAGCAGGTCCAGGTAACAACAAGAGTGATGCTATTGTATTAAATTGGGCTTTAATGAGAGTTGGAAACTAACGAATAAATAAAACATGACTAATTTAAACAAAAACATATTAACATACAATGCAAAAGTTGCTTCAGTAGAGCAGGACTATTTTTCTCCTGTTGCCCAATTGGTTAACGGTCAAGCAATCAGCACAACATATGCTTTTATTGCTCGTGTAGATTCTTGGGCAAACGATGCATCTCCTCCAGCACCTTTACAAACTCAATCATATTTAAAATCTGTATATAAAAATATGTTTGTTTTGAAAAAAGTTAATTCAAATGATATTTCTCTTGTTATTCCTAGAATAGATTGGACAGCAAATACTGTCTACACTGCTTACTCAGATACAGTAGATATGTTTGTTGAAAACTCTGCAGGTGCTGTAATAACTAATTTTTATGTTAGAAATTCATATGACCAAGTATTCAAGTGTCTATGGAATGCTGCAAACACAGCAGGCTACGGTGCACAATCTACTGTAATGCCATTCTTTCAACCTGGAACATACGGTTCAAACTATATTTTCCAAGGCGCAGATAACTATAAATGGAAATATATCTACACGATTGATAAAAGTTTAAAAAGAACTTTTATGGATTCTACTTGGATGCCTGTTCCTGTAGGTCAAAATACTCCAGGTCCCGTATATACTTTAGGTGTTCAAACTGGTGCTTGGGCTGGTGATATTGAAGTTATCAATGTAACAAATCCAGGTTCAGGTTATTCAAATACTGTACCTGTTACTGTAACAATTACAGGTGATGGCACCGGAGCGGCTGGATATGCTCTAATATCAAATTCAGGTGGTATTAGTGATATCGTTGTAACTAATCCAGGGACAAATTATACATATGCAAATGTGGCAATAACATCCACATCAGGTACAGGTGCAACATCGATTGCGCCAATCAGCCCTGTTGGTGGTCATGGTTTTGATCCTATATCTGAGTTAGGATGTAATCATGTTATGTATAGTGCTGAATTTAATGGTGCAGATTTAAATAATGTTATTCCAACCAACATTGAATATCGTCAAGTAGGTTTGGTAATTAATCCTGTAGGTTCAGATACTTATCCAAATCCTGCCAATGGTGCAATATATGCTGCATACACACACATACAGTTATCACCAGGTGTAGATGGTGGATATATTTCAGATGAATTAGTTTTTCAAAGTAGTTCAGTTACTAATCCTTCATTTTCAACAGCAACTTATGTTGGAACAGTTTTGAGTTTTGATAGTTTAAATAATGTACTTACGTTAATAAATATAACAGGTACTCCAGTAATTAATGAATTATTAATTGGAAATACTTCAGGCACAGCAAGAACTTTATTGTTGGCTCAATCTCCAACAATTCTTCTACCATCAGGATATTTGGCCTACATAGAAAATAGGTCAGCAGTTCAAAGAAGTTCTGACGGTATAGAACAATTTAAATTTGTATTAGGATATTAAAGGTAAAAAATGGCACTAAATTTTAATGTAAGCCCGTATTTTGATGATTTTGATCCTACAAAAAACTTTCATCGAATTCTCTTTAAGCCAGGTTATGCTGTACAAGCACGTGAACTAACTCAGTCACAGACTATTTTACAAAATCAAATTAGTAACTTTGCTTCAAACATTTTTACTCAAAATACTCCTGTATCTGGCGGTAAAGTAACAACAAATTTAAATTGTTTCTATATTAGATTAAATTACACTTATGCAGGAGCAACTATTTCTGCTGGTAACTTTTTAAATAAAACAATTCAAGATGCGACAGGAACAATTCTTGCCAAAGTTATTGCTACTTCTGAAGGTGTTATTGGTGGTGATAGTCCAACTTTAATTGTTACATATATCTCAGGACCACAATTTTTTGATGGTTCTATAATTACTCCAATTGATGGTTCTAATTTTATTGCTTCAGTTGTTACATCTACAACAGGTAATCCGTCTACTGGATTATCTTCTACAGCATCTATTTCATCTGGTGTTTTTTATGTTGTTAACGGATATTCTCAATCATCAACACAAAATGCTGATGGAACTTATACAAATTATTCAATTGGTAACTTTGTACAAGTTAATCCACAAACAATTATTTTAAACAAATACAATAACTCACCGTCTTATCGTGTTGGTTTACAAATTACTGAAACAATTTATGATTACATTAATGATTCTTCATTATTGGATCCAGCAATTGGTGCCTCTAATTACCAAGCACCTGGTGCCGATAGATATGTGGTTACACTTACACTAACAACTTTACCTTTAACATTAGGTAACGATTCTAAATTTATTGAATTATTGAGAATTGATGGCGGTCAGATAGTTAAACAAGTAGATGGTACTGTTTACTCTACGATTGATGATTACTTTGCTAAGCGTGATTATGAAACAAATGGTGATTATATTGTTAATGATTTCAAATTAACTCCTTCATCTAGTGCATCTGGTAATTCTTATTATAATTTAAGTATTTCTAAAGGTATTGCTTATGTTCATGGTTATCGTATTGACAATCAGTCACAAGTAACTTTAACAAGTAACAGAGCACAATCAGTAAATACAATTAATAATAATGCCGTTTATATGGATTACGGTAATTATTTTACTATCAGCAATATGAATAATGTATTTGATACTGGTATTATGCCTTCAGTTGATTTACATTGTGTGTTTGCCAATCAAATTACTTCTTCAAATACAGTAACATATAATTCAACAAAAGTTGGTACAGCATTTATTCGTAATTTAAGTTATGTAACAGGTACAGGTTCAAACACCAAATCTTACATCTATAATGCTTACGTTTCTGATGTATCACTCAATACATTATCAGGTAATGTAGCTTCAGGAACAGCATCAACAATTACAATTAATGACCCAACAGACCAATTCTCTACTGTAGCAAACGCTTACTACGGTATTAGTATTACTGCAATAACAAACGGTGTTGTTGACGCTAGAACAATTGTTTCATATTCAGGTTCTACAAAAGTTATAACTGTAAATCAACCTTTTACAATTACACCAACAACATCTACAGCATTTACATTAACATTTAATCCAACAAATGTTAATTCGATTGTACAGGTAAACGGGTCGTATGCTTTGACCGCTAATGCTGACATCAATGTGGCACAAGGTAAAACAAATGGTATTGTAACAGGCGGAACAATATTTTATAATACAGGTTCACCTGAATTAATTTTCCCTGTTGGTTATCCTTACGTAGCACAAATTGCAAATTCTAGTTACTTTTCAACAAGAGTGTATCGTGCCAAAACATTTAGTGGTGCTGGTACATTAACATTATCTGCCACATCAGGCAATTCTAGTAACCCGCTCAGATTTGAAGGAACGGGATTATTATCCGCTTCAGCAGCATTACAAAATTTTATTATTATCAATACAACAACTGGTAATATTTTAGACTTTAGTTCAGCAGGTAATACAATTACTATTTCTTCTGACCACACAACAGCAACAATTCAAGCTTCAGCTTATTCTGGTCAGACTGTTGATGTAATTGCTACCGTACAGGTATCTAATGCAGATGGCGCTAACTTTGTTTTAAAATCTAAAAACTTAATTTCAGGTAATAATTCTTTTGTAAGTAGTTCATTGTCATCTGTTGGTTCAACAGGTACTTCGATTGATTTGACAAAGGGTCAAACATTAATTCCTAACACATCTGTCGTTTCAGGTTCATTGATACCTTTATATGTAACAGATATTAAACAGTTAGTTGGAATTTATGATTCTGGAAGCCCGTCTACTACACCAACAGGTGCTTTAAGTAATTATACAAATGTTACCAACTATTATACTTTAGATAATGGTCAAAGAGATAGCCATTATGATTTTGGTAATATCTCTTTAATACCTGGTGCACCTTTACCAAAAGGTAATTTGCTTGTAGTGTATAATTATTATTCACATACTCAAGCTTCTTCTGGTGATGGTTATTTTAGTATTCAATCTTATCAATCGTCAGGTTCAACTTACGGTGGCGTATCAACTTCACCTGAAGCTTACGCACAAATTCCTACCTACAAAGCAACTGATGGTACAATCTATAAGTTATCTGATTGTATTGATTTTAGACCATCAAGAGCAAACGGTCAAACAGCTTATATTTGGGAATATTCTCAAACTTGGTCATCAACAGGTGATACTGGTATTTTAATACCACAGAATTTAAGTAACTATACAAGTAACTATTATTATTATTTGGGTCGCCAAGACTTATTAGTATTAACTAAAGATAAGAGTTTTCAAATCATTCAAGGTACTGCTTCAGTAGCACCTTCTTTACCTGCACAACCTAGTGGATCATTATTGTTGGCTAATTTGATTTTGGATCCATATACTGCTTATGTTCCAGGTGAAAATCCTCCTGGCACAACACCAAACTTGTCTATCAATAAAGTATTACATAAGCGTTGGGCAAAATCTGATATTTCTGATTTAGAAACACGTGTTAATAATTTAGAATATTATACATCATTGAGTATCTTAGAATCAACTGCTGCAGCAAAACAAATTACCGATAACAATGGTGTAACAAGACCAAATTATGGTATTTTAGTAGATGATTTTTCATCTTTTGCTACTGCTGATACAGGTAATGCTGATTATGCCGCTAATATTAATATTAGAAATAATTACATGACAGCATTACAAGTTGTTAATAATTTCCAATTACAAAATCCTATCGTATTAAATTCATTAGGTACAATAACTGGTGGTTCGGCAACAAACACTTATGCAATTAATAGTATTCAAGGTACCATAACAAATATCTTTACTTTACCATACACAACTGCAAATGTAATTGTTCAACCTTTGGCAAGTTCTACTGTATCGGTAAATCCATTTTCTGTTAGTATTCAACAAGGTGTCGCTCTATTAAATCCTCCAATGGATAATTGGGTAGACAATACACAAGCGCCTCCAATTCTGATAACTGACCCAACGATGCAAGTTTATCAAGCATCAGGTGGTGTAAACCTAACTAACTCTGGTGACTTCCAAACAATACCGGGAACAACAAGTACAATTTCAAGTTCTGTTTCTGTTATTGGTCATGGTATTAATCCAAGCCCATTTGGTTATGTTGGTTATACACAAACATCCACTTCTACTTATACAAACCAATTACAAAATGTAACATCATCTGCATATAATCCGGTATCATCTACGTTTAATGTAAATAACGGTTATTTGACAAATGTTTCAATTTTACCTTATATTAGACCACAACAAATTATTGTTTCTGCTTCTGGTTTATTGGTGAATACTCCAATTACGGCAGCTTTTGATGGTACTATTGTTAATCAGTATATTACATCACCTAATACAATTGAGTTAACAAGTGTAACTGGTACATTCAATGCAGGCGATATTGTTGGTTTTTATATCTCTAATAATTTCTATCCAATTGCTCGTGTTATTCAAGTATATAACTATCCAAATGGTACACAATCTCGTTTATATGTTGGTGATATAGTTAACGCTCCAAATTCTGTAGGTTCAACAACACTACAAAATGGAAAATTTGATTCTAACGGAAATTATATTGCTAATTCTTCTACTGCTATAGGTACAGTACCGGCAGGTTCTATCGTCAATATTAGTATGTCAGGAGAAATTTCTGGTGTAGGAGGAAGTTATACAACAACAGCTAGTACAACTCCAGCCAACATATACTTGACACCAACAACACAAGGTTATTGTACATTCTTAAATCAATATGGTATTTGGGGTGATCCAAACAATAGTACAAGTTATTCAGCAAGTTTCCCTGTAACTTTAGTATCTGGTGCAACTTACACTATAATGGTATCAAGTTCAGGCACTGCAACAGTTCAACAGAATGGTACAACAATTGCTTCGAGTTCTAGTTCAAGTTCTGTGAGCACAACTACTTTTGTTGCAGCAGGTTCATCAGTAACTATTAGTTGGTCAGCATCAAGTTCTGGCACAACAGAATCAGCATTTGCGATGACAATTCAAGATTCTTCTGGCAATATTGTATTTTCTTCATTAACTCCTCCAGGAATAATTTATTCTAATGCTGGTACTCAAACAATCATGTATGGTGGCGGAGCTTATTTTACTGGTGCTACACAAGTTTATCTTGGACCAAATGCATCATCAACAACAAATTATTATCAAGGTTCACAAATAACGATTACATCTCAATATGTTTATGGTGTAAGTGTGGCAGCTACATATGTTCCACCACCTCCTGCTCCATCTGGTGGTGGCGGCGGTGGCGGTGGGGGAGGTTGTTGTGTTGTTGCTACTGTTATGGCAAACTCTGGTGATATGTCTGAGTCACATTATAAACGATTAAATTCTTGGGCTGTTAAAGTTTTAGATAAGAATTTCTTAGGTGAAAGATTACACCGTGGTTATCACATAATTGCTCCTAAAGTTGCTATTCCATTATTGAAAACTAAAGCAAAAGGTTATGTTAATTGGTCATTTAAAAATGCAACTAATATGTTAATGGGTAAACAATTTAATTTATTATCTATACCAAATAGTTTATTTTGGATTACATTGATGGGTGTTACAGGAATGTTTGTAACTAAAGAGCAATCAGAGAAATCTTGGAATAATCTCTATAAATAATTGAGATTGGAAAAATAAATGACAACTTTAACATATTCTAGCCAATATAATTATACAGCAAATATTACTGCTTATAATGGCACAACACACATTGCAACTCTTGACAAACCAGTTAATATTTCTTTAGGAATTAATAATACTTTTGGTGATGTAAATTCTCATTATACCATTAGAGGGGTTCAAACAAATATTTCTAGTGCTATCACCAATGGTAAACCTATGAAATTATCTACGGATGAAAATGGCAATTTTGTAGGTATCTTTAATGTTCCATCAACAACATTTCAAACTGGTAGCAGAGTATTTCGTATTGATAACAGAACTGTTGTAACACAACCTAATACAGCAACAACATATGCTGAAGCAACATTCACAGCATCAGGTTTATCAACACAATCACAACATTTAGATTTTGCACCATCAGTTGATTCTTCTTCACAGACATTTACACAAGTAAATCAAATTGCTAATCAACTCGTTAGCACAATTAACACATATTCACCATATGATCCTGTAGCTCAAACATTTATGGTGTCTAAAGATAATTATCCTAACGGTGTATTTTTAAATTCACTTAAATTATTCTTTGAATCTAAACCATCCTCAAATATTCCAATTACGGTTGCAATCGTTCCAACAGTTAACGGATATCCAAGTGGTGCTGCATTGAGTTATTCAACAGTTACATTACAAGCCAATCAAGTTGTTACTTCAGTAACTCCTCATTATTTGGATCCAACAACATATACTGAATTTATGTTCCAGGCTCCAGTATACATTCAACCAGGCGTTCTCTATGCTTTCATAGTTAAAACAAGTTCACCTGATTACAATTTATACTACGCAACACAAAATCAAATTGCTGTACCTTCTACAGCTAAAGCATTACCAACTAGTGCTAATCCCAATAATCCAACTAAGATTGGTTCAGCACCTTATATTGGTGCTTTGTTTGAATCACAAAATTCTATAACTTGGACAGCAGACCAAACATCCGATTTAATGTTTGTAATTGACCAATGTGTATTCCAAACAGGAACATCTTCTGTTTCTTTTGTTGTACCCCAAGGTGTACCGTATAGAAAAATTGGTAATCAAGATATTCGACACAAACTTGATGCAAATACGGTATTGAATGTATTTGGTAACTATTCATCAGATAGACCTGTTGATGCAATCAATGTTTCTACAACTGATTTTACTCCTACAGCGACAGCAATCAATTACACATACACATCAACATTGAAAAATGGTAATGTATTAACATCACCAACAACAATTACACCGGGTACTTTAGGTACTCCAATGTCTGACCATGTGTATTTGAATGACGGTAACGGTGAACGTGTTTTATTAGCATCATCAAATAGTTCATTTGCATTATATGCTAGTATGTCTACAACGGATACAAATGTAAGCCCTATTATTTCTGATGATGGAGTTTCTTTATATTCTGTTCGTTATATTATTAACAACATGGGTATTAGCAATAGTGTTATATCAATCAACAATGCTGGTTTAGGTTATAATGTAGCTACGGCCACAATTAGTATTTCAAATCCTGATGTAGGTTCTAGTTATCCTGTTCTTGGATTTACTGCTAATGCTAACGGTGCAATTACTTCAGTATATACTGTTTCTCCAGGTGCAGGTTACTTAACAAATCCAACAATCACTATTTCTGACCCAACAACAAGAAGTGGTAATGCAAATGCTTCTATCGTAGTTCATGGTGAAACAGGTTCTACTGGTGGTAATTCTTATGCTAAATACTTTACTAAGAAAGTTGTGTTGGCACCAGGAAATGATTCAGGCGATTTAAGAGTTTACTTAGATGCTTACCAACCATTAGGTTCAAGCATTTATGTGTATTACAAAATCTTAAATTCACATGATACAACTTCATTTGATTCAGGCAACTGGCAGTTAATGACTTGCGTAAGTAACTTTACGGCATACTCAACATCAAGAAGTAATTTGATTGAATATGAATATGCACCAGGTATATTCTCTAGTAATGCCGCTAACAATCAAGTATCTTATATCAATTCAAACGGTCAAACATTTAATTCATTCAATCAATTTGCTATTAAAGTAGTTCTAGCAACAAGTGATAGTACGAATGTTCCATTTGTATCAAGCTTAAGAGCTATCGCATTACCTCCAGGAACAGGTGTATAATGGCTTTAGTTAAAGTTACTGGTACTAATTTTGTGAGAGATACAAACACAATGGCTCTAATCAATATGGACGTTAAAGAAAAAACTGAATATCAAAATAAAGTTCGTATGATAAGAAGCCAAAAAGAAGAAATAAATAATGTCAGAGAAGAAATTAACAGCGTCAAAGAAGATGTTAAAGAAATCAAATCTTTGTTGCTAAAACTATTAGAAAAATAAAGGTTTACAATGGCAAATACCGTTACATCACTTAGTTATGCTAATACATTTGGCGATTGGGTTGTCACAACTAACTCATTAGTGAATGAAGTTGATTCAATTGGATATGGTAATTGGCAAAAACCAACAGGTTATTTTTCACTTGGTAGTAACCCAACAGGTTATGTTCCTCTAACAGGAACAACTTTATTATCTACTGGTGGTACAACAGTTTACGGAAGTCAATTTCAAGTTATTGGTGCAGGTTCTTTTATAAACATTGATAATAATTTGACTGTTAAATATGGTCAAGTATATTTTCAAAATACACAAATTGGTTTAATTAATTCAGGCCAATTAATTTCAAATGGCACAATATACGCCAGTGCGAGTGGTACAGGTTTATATGTTTCTAATAATACAATTGTTGTTGGTAACACCACAATCGGTGGATTTGGAGCTATTACAGGTAATTTAAGTGTATCTGGTCCAACAAATTTAAGTAATACATTATTTGTAAGCAATAATACAACTATAAATCAAAATTTAAGTGTTGTTGGTAATTCATATACTAATGCATTACAAGCAAACGCAAGTATTAATACCGCCACACTATCTGTTACTGGCAACACATTTACCAATACACTTCAAGCCAATTCTAGCGTTAATACCGCTACGTTATCTGTTACTGGCTCAAGTTATGTAAACACACTTCAAGCTAACGCCAGTATCAATACAGCAACATTATCTGTAACTGGTGCAGGTTATGTTAATACATTACAAGCTAACGCTAGTATTAATACTGCCACATTAAGTGTGACTGGTGGAAGTTATGTAAATACAGTTCAAGCTAATTCTAGCGTTAACACAGCAACTTTAACTGTAACAGGTAATACATTTACCAATACACTACAAGCAAATAGTTCTATCAATACAATTACATTGAATGCTAGTGGTAATACATTTACTAATACATTACAGGCAAACGGTTCTGTTAATACTGCTACATTATCCGTAACAGGTGCAAGTTATGTAAACACATTACAAGCAAATAGTTCTGTTAATACCGCTACATTATCCGTAACAGGTTCAAGTTATGTTAATACATTACAAGCAAATGCAAGTATTAATACAGCGACTTTATCTGTAACTGGCCCAATATATGTAAACAGCGTACAGGCTAACTCTAGTATTAATACAGCTACATTAAGTGTTACTGGTCCTATTTACATCAATACAGTTCAAGCCAACAGTTCTATCAATACTGCCACTTTATCTGTAACTGGTTCTTCTTATGTTAATACTTTACAGGCTAATTCTGGTGTTAATACGGCTACATTATCTGTAACTGGTTCAACATTTACTAATAATTTACAAGCGAATTCATACACAAATACTTCTGTAT
>Ga0208498_1000108_pt1 | contig 34352 bp, 30 predicted proteins | sample CryBogCBE12Aug09_FD_185502 | JGI IMG/M metagenome (GOLD analysis project Ga0208498, IMG submission 185502) | Freshwater microbial communities from Crystal Bog, Wisconsin, USA - CBE12Aug09 (SPAdes) (version 2) | ecosystem: Environmental > Aquatic > Freshwater > Lake | place: Crystal Bog... | reverse complement strand
TACGTGGCTGAATCATCGCATGCCAATATGCGGTGTATATCTTTTTTTCTGTTTCGTCGGATGCTCCTTCAAGTTTAATACGTGATAGGTTGTTGTTCCAAATTGATTTAGCCTCTGTTTTAACTTTAGTAATATTCCAGTCAGGAATTTCTTTCTCCAACCAGTATTTCGCTTTTTCTAAAGAGGTGAATGATACAGCAATCTTCATGTAAACTGGTTTATTTGCGATAGTTCTTAAGCGTAGAATTGCTCCCAGTGATTGACCACGAGTTGCAGATAGAGAATTTCCCATACTAATTTTTTCTGCCGTCCATGTTCCTGATTCAAGAGGTGCTGTGCTAATTTTAGCAGCGAAATATAAATTAAAAGGCTGTGGATTGTAGTTCTTAGAGTAGGTACCGCCTCCTGTAATAATTCCAGTTTTTGAGTCAATTTCTACACTTCCTGCATCAAGTGCTATATCTCCTCCAATTTTACGAGCTACGTCTAATGTCAAATAAGCATTTTCGCTGTTAGGGAAAGTGAATGCGTAAATAGCACTATGAATAGATGGTGCTATTTCTACATGAATTGCATCTCTAAGTAGATCGACCTCATAGCTATAAGCTTTTGCAACTTCATTGTTTTTATTGGACCCATATTCTTGCGAAATATCGTATAGGCCAATCCGAGGGGTAATTAGAAAATTGCCGTAAGATGGGTTACCGCCGGTGCCTAATGTGTGCAGTTGTGCAAATCCGACAATTGGTTCTGTTGTCTTATATCCGCTTGGTTGAGGATTTAAAGTTTCTGGGCTTGGATAAATTGAGGCATGGGGTAAGCATGGGCCAGGCATATCTGAGCCATGGCTAATATCCGGCTCCTCAGTCTGAGCAGCTATCATCGGGTCGACTAAATCCTCAGGGTGGCTGCTTTCTGGATTTATCCTAATCAAAGATGAGTTACTATTTTCTAAGGTAGCAAATTGTACACGTCCAGGTGGAGTGGCTTTACCTTTGTAGTTAAATCCCCATCCATAAATATGTCCATCAGAGCAGAGAGCTAAGCCATGCGTAGCTCCAATTGACATAGAGATAACGTTTTTAATATCTTTGCTAGGGTGTTTTCCACGACCCCAGCCAATTAATGTGCCATCATTTTTGAGTGCGACTGCAGATTCTTCACAGGCTGCGATATCTATTACATGATTAGCATCAGCAGGTGGTGTACTTTGATTGTAGAAAGAGTTTCCCCATCCTATAACAGTACCATTTGATTTAAGTGCGATTGTAAAATCCTTACCTGCAGCTATCGCTATCACGTTAGTTAGGTTTTCAGGTACAGGCTTCGTTTCTTTTCCCCATTGCACAACGGTACCATCCGATTTTAAAGCAACGCTGTAGGTAGCTGCTGCAGCTATCGCTATTACGTGATCAAGTCCTTTTGGAGCTATAATCTTTGCATCAGTGCTATCTCCCCATCCAACAACAGTTCCGTTATCTAAAAGTGCAAGTGCGTGATTGGGCCCTGCAGTAATTGCGATTACATGTTTTAGGTTTTTCGGTACATTGGTTCTACCATTAGCATTTTCTCCCCAAGCGACAACGGTTCCGTTTGATCGCAGCGCCAAACTAAACTTTGCACCTGCTACTACAGCTACGGCGTCATGCAAGGACTCAGGTGGTTTTGCTCTGCCGTGATAATCGTACCCCCATGCAATAACAGATCCGTCTTTAAGTATTCCTAGACTATGGTCTTCGCCGGCAGAAATTGCATTTCGTTGAATTAACTTTAACGGAAATGTAATATCATTTGCTTGTAGTTTTATTACAGTTACGAAATACAATACAATCAGAACTATAATTAGACTCATTGCTGAAATGAATCTAAAGGGTAGTTGGGGTGCGTTTATCTTCATTAACTACCTAATTTCAACATGATATCTAAATTTGTCTGCTGGTCCTCTAGAACGACGCCATTCAAGCGGTTCGCGGTCGTATGCCATAGCTAAACGATCGATAACAATCAGGGATGCGCCTGTTTGAAGTCCAAGTGTTTGTGCATGAGATTCAGATGCATTCTCTGCGGTAAGTGTTTCTTGTGCGGATGCTACCACTACGCCACAATATTTTTCATATATAGGATATAAAAGATCTCCGTATTCTTGGGGATTGATATCTAAAAGTTGAAAAAATTTATGTTTAGGTAACCAAATTGTTTCAAGTAATATAGGCAGATTATTTATTAGTCGCAGTCGTGATAAATGAATCGCTGGTAGTCCTGCTGGTAGTCCCATCTCAGATGCAACTGCAGGTGGTAAGTCACTGAGTTCACGTTTTAGAATGATACTTGAGGGTACCTGATGGCTTCCTTCCTCGCGGTGAAAGCGAAAGAAACGAAATAGAGAAGAGTTGAATTGAGCACGTCTTACATAGGTTCCTTTGCCCTGAAATCTTTCAAGAAGGCCGTCTGTAACGAGTGAATCGATCGCTTTACGTACAGTTCCAATTGAAACGCGGTGTACTTTCGCTAATTCGGATTCACTTGGAATGATTTCTTCAGGACGCCATTCACGTTGCGAAATTTTCCGCTCAAATACTTCTCTTAATCTATCGTAGAGTGGTAATCTTATGTTTTCGGATTCTGTTTTTTGTCCAGATTTCATAGTATTTTATAGAACATATGAATGTTTATATGAGTTAAATATATGAGTTAAAATATATATGAGATACTTATCGGCATTTTTATATTTTAGGATTATCAAATTACATAAGTTAATCTATGGCAATAGTATAATAATATATTTACTTTCTGTTTTAGGATTTAGAATTGACATTATATGTATAAAAAAATGCCTTTGCAATGTTTCAAAGTTAAGTCATATATATGTTTAAACCCCGTATGAAATCTAACAAAAATAATCCAGTCTCGAGACTTTTCATTAAAGTTTCAGTATATATTCTTGCTGTTTCAGCATTCATCAATGCAAGCCTCGCCCAAAGTGCCGCTTCGATCGATTCTGCTGCTAGTGAACAGTCCGTTGTACTTCCTTCATTTCAAGTATCTTCGACAAAAGACAATGGCTACCGTGCAAGTAATTCAGTTTCTGCTACACGTATCGATACAGCGATTAAGGATTTACCTTTTTCTATTACAGCATTCACGCAACAATTTATTCAGGACACTGGGGCTCAAGATTTGATGTCAATAGCAACTTTTTCGGCAGGTGTTGCTAGTGGGTCACGTGAATTTAATGCTGGTTCTCAAGTATTTGATATACGTGGATTTTTACAGGCGCCAGAGCATGACGGTTTTTACGAATCGCAATATGGAAATATTTATATTGATCCAATTACGATTGAACGTGTTGAAGTCGTTAAGGGACCTTCATCACTGCTTTATGGTTCAACACAACCTGGCGGTACAGTTAATTATATCACAAAACGTGCGCAGCAAAAACCGATTACCAATATCACAGTAGAAGGTGGTACAGGACTTTATAGTCGTAGCCAAATTGATTTAAATCGTGCGATAATTGATAATAAATTGATGTTTAGATTAAATGCAGCTGAGACATTTGAGGGTCAATTTGCTAATCCATCAAAAGCTCAGACTACGGTCATTTCTCCTACATTAACTTTAAACTTGGGTTCAAGAGTTTCTGTTATTCTTACAGCTCAGTATCTAATTCGTGCTGAAACTCCACCAGCTTTATATTATCCTAATGTAGAAGTTGCTACGCCAACAAGTATCGTATCTTCATTTAATACTGCGGTAGGTTCGCCATCACCATCTGCTGCATTAACTAATAAGGTAGGTGTAGATGCTCTTGCAGGATATCAAGATGCTGCTGATCCAGGTTATTTACCTTACTACAGAAAGTTGCCTACAACTTTTAATTATTCAGCTACGAGTGATCATAGAGAAACAAAAAATGTTTCTTATACTACAGAAGTTGATTTCAAAGTATCTGATCACTGGATTTCTAAAACTAATTTTGATTACAACTCTAATTTCTCGTCACAATTGATGACAGGTGTAAATGCTATATATTTAGCACCTCCTGGATCCCTGCAGTATAGTGGTACAGCATGGTCAGTTTCTCCTAGCTGGACTGCAATGTCTACAGCGCAACAGCTTGCTTCTTATGTAGCTTTTGCAAGCCAGATTTTGAGCGATAATGCTAATGCTTTTCAGACGCAAAATGGAACAGCAGCACCTGCGGTGCTACCTCGTCGTGTACGTCTACAAAACAATTGGGGCCATACAATCAATATCCAGAGTAATTTAGCTGGTTTGTATAAGCTTAGGGGAGCTACATTTAAGCCATTATTTGGTGTAACGTATGAAAAAGTATATGATGATTCAACAACTCAGCAAAATTCTGGTACCGCAGCTAGTCCTTATTATCAGACCTGGGATGTTGATCCACAAAGCCCAACGTATTTTATAAACCATGAATCAAATACTCAGTATGCGATACCCTCTACTTTAGCGCCATCTACATATAACCAAAGTTTTATTAGTGATGCAGGTGTATTTGGAATGCTTAATGCAAGTTTCTTTAATGATCGTTTATTGTTATTATTTGGCGAGCGTTATGCACGATTTGGAACGCAAACTACTACGGTCAGTCCAACTACAGGTGTATCCACGATAGGTAGAGGATTGCTTGCTTCTGCTACTACACCTCAATTTGGTATGGGTTATAAGTTACTTCCTGACTTAATGGTTTATGCTTCGTTAAGTGAAGGATTTTCTATTCCTACACAGGCTTATACGCAGTCGATTCAAAACGTAAACGGTGTATATAGCTCTGTAATAGGTGGTCAGTCATCTGCGGTAACCAGTAAGCAGTATGAAATTGGTGCTAAGAGTGATTTCTTGAATGGACGTATTTCATCAACCGTTTCTGTGTATCAGATTGAACAAGATAATAATATCACGCAATTAAACCAAGTTATTAACGGCACAACCTTTGTTCAAATTATACAAGGTACAAATGTACGCGCTAAAGGGGCAGAGTTTGAAATTAATTATTCTCCAATAGATGACTTACAAGTGTTTGCGAGTGTATCTGAAGAGGATATACGTAATATAGTTGAGCCTTTAGGGTATGCCTATTATCTTGGAGCGCATCCACAAAATTCAGCTAAAACAATGGCTAATCTTTGGACAAGATACGACTTTGCGTATCTAGGAATGAAAAACTTTTGGGTTGGATTTGGCATTAATTATAAGAGCCCAAGTATGGGTGATAATAAAAATCCTTCACTCTTACTTGATAGCTACTGTCTATTTAATAGTGCCTTGGGTTATAATTGGAATGCAGGTAGTACGCACATGAGTGCTACAGTTAATTGGCAAAATATGTCAAATATCGTATACCAACCTGCGAACCAAGTTAGAGGTTTGCCTGGCAGAGCAGTCCTGACGCTGGAAGCTAAGTTTTGATATCTATAATATTTTACCATGTGCTCATATTTTTAATATGAGTGCATGGTTTATATATTTAATTATTAAATATTGATATTAAGTTAAAAATTTATGTTTAGCTGGTTCAATCAAACAACCAAAACAGAGAGGCTTACTTTTTGGGCATGCTTTGGTGGCTGGGCAGTAGATGCACTAGATAGTCAGATGTTTAGTCTGGCATTACCGGCGATAATCTCAACGTTTGCATTAACTTCTAGCCAAGCAGGATCTCTGGCTAGCGTTACCTTGATATCTTCTGCAATTGGTGGATGGCTAGCGGGCGCTTTATCAGATAGATTTGGTCGTGTTAGGTTATTGCAGCTAACTATACTTTGGTTTTCGGTATTCACTTTTCTAAGTTCTATAACTCAGTCTTTTACTCAGTTACTTATTATTAAGTCATTTCAGGGTTTAGGTTTTGGTGGTGAATGGGCTGCTGGTGCAGTCTTACTAGCTGAAGTAATGCGTCCTGAGCTACGAGGTAGAGCGATTGGCTCTGTGCAAAGTGCTTGGGCTTGGGGATGGGGTGGTTCGGTTTTACTATATACGCTTATTTTTTCTTTTTTACCTCCAATATTTGCTTGGAGAGTAATGTTTGCTATAGGCCTTCTTCCTGCGCTTTTGGTCATATATGTTCAGCGATCAGTACCTGAACCAATTACAAAGAAAGAAAAAAATAAAAATATATTAATCGGATTTGGAATATTTTCACCAAAAGTTCTAAGAGCTACTTTAGTTGGAGGTTTTATAGGTTTAGGAGCACATGGTGGTTATTATGCATTGATGACATGGCTACCAACTTATTTGAAGACTCAGAGAGGTTTATCTATACTCAGTACTGGAGGTTATTTAAGCGTAATTATTATTGCTTTTGGATGTGGTTGTTTAACGAGTGCCAACCTACAAGACAGAATAGGCAGGAAGAAAACTATTATACTTTTTGCAGTATGTTGTGTCATTACTGTGCTGTCTTATTTAATACTTCCTTTATCGAATCACGTGATGCTTGTTCTTGGTTTTCCATTAGGCTTTTTTGCTGCAGGTATACCAGCAAGTCTTGGTACTCTTTTTAATGAACTTTACCCTGCGGGTATACGTGGCACAGGAGTTGGTTTTTGCTATAATTTTGGACGTATTGCATCAGCGGCATTTCCCTGGTTGGTTGGCAATATGAGTAAGTCAATGCCACTTGGTACTGCTATTGGAATCGACGCTGCAGCTGCATACACTGTGGTTATCATAGCAATTTTATTTTTGCCTGAAACCAAAGCAACGGTGCTTTTATCAACCCAGAAAAATGACTGATAATCATATTAATCGTCGAACATTTACCGTCTCACTACTCTCAGCAGTAGGTGCTCTATCAATGAGAAATATACTTAACGCATCAGATCTAAGTCACTCTTTGCCATCAAACGCATCGATAGATACACATGCGCATATTTTTAAAAGAGGACTGAAGATCGCAGCGAATGCGAGATATGTCCCTGAGTACGATGCTACAGTGAATGACTATATCCAATTACTCGATGGTAATGGTATATCAAATGCGGTACTTGTTCAGCCTAGCTTTCTTGGAACAGATAATTCGTACTTAGTTTCAGGTTTAAATCAGTATAGTAAACGTTTGCGTGGCATAGTTGTTATTCCTCCTACGAGTACTTTTGGTGAAATGAAGGAGTTAGCTGCTCAGGGTGTAGTAGGTATCCGTCTTAACTTAGTCCAAGCGAAGATTCCTGATTTTGCACAGGCTCCTTGGCCTACTTTTTTAAAAAATATAAATCTTTTAAATTGGTCGGTAGATGTGCACCGTGAAGCTAAAGATATTTCATTAATTGTTAAACCACTAATAGCAGCAGGTTTAAAAGTAGTTGTAGATCACTTTGGTAGGCCTGATCCTAAGCTAGGTGTTAATGATCCAGGTTTTGTATCTCTGCTCAAACTAGGTGAATCAAAAAATCTTTGGGTCAAGCTATCTGGTGCTTACAGAAACGGTCCAAATGGTCGTGGTGATTTAGTTGCTCTAGAGGCTATATCTTTGTTGAAACATGCTGTAGGCATCAATCGTTTATTGTGGGGTAGTGATTGGCCTCATACTCAGTTTGAGATGGCCTCAACCTACATAAGTGCCCGCCAATCTTTGGACCGTTGGATTCAATCAGATGCGGATAAAAATCTTGTATTACGAGATAATCCAGCCTCTTTATATGGTTTTTAATAAATTTATAATTAGTGCGAATGAAATTATTTAGCATAATATTTGTCGCATACGTTTTACTGTTATCTCGATCTGCTAGTGCTACTGACACGCATCCTAATATAGTTGTCATTTTATGTGATGATCTAGGTCGTGGTGACTATTCAGGTTTTGGAACTAAGGACATAAGTACTCCAAACATAGATCGGATTGCTCATGAGGGTATTACATTTACTAATTTTTATGCTAACTCATGTGTTTGTGCTCCATCGCGTGCATCGCTAATGACAGGCAAATATCCTGATAGAGTTGGTGTTCCTGGAGTAATTAGGGGTGAATCTGAAAATAATTGGGGGTGGTTATCTCCACAAGCTCGGCTGTTACCCGATGTACTAAAAGTAAATGGTTACCAGTCAGTAATTATAGGTAAGTGGCATTTAGGGTTTGAGTCACCTAATCTTCCTAATGATAGAGGCTTTGATGAGTTTAAAGGTTTTCTAGGAGATATGATGGATAGTTATACAACGCATTTGCGTAATGGGCAGAATTATATGAGACATAATCGTGAGACTATAAATCCTGAAGGTCACGCTACAGATTTGTTTACGCAGTGGGCTTGTGATTATCTTGATCAAAATACTGCATCGCAAAAGCCGTTCTTTATGTATCTAGCTTATAATGCACCGCATGAACCTATTCAGCCTCCTAAAGTGTGGTTGGATCGTGTTAAGGCTCGTTCACCTGGCATTACAGATAAAAGGGCGCGTATGGTAGCGTTAATTGAGCATCTTGATTCAGGAATTGGTAAAGTTTTAGAAAGACTAGATGCACTTAATCTTACTCAAAATACTTTAGTTATTTTTACTTCAGATAATGGAGGTGTATTAAAATATGGAGGATACAATGGTCCTTGGAGAGGAGATAAGCAGCATATGTTTGAAGGTGGGTTACGCGTACCAGGTTGTGCTCGTTGGCCAGGTAGGATAGCACCAGGAAGTTTTACCGAACGAAGAACACTTACTATGGATATTTTTGCCACAGTATGTGAAGTTTCTCATACGCAAACTCCAGTTGGTATTGATGGAGTTAGTTTTTTACCAACACTACTTGGTGGATATGATGCTAATTATGATCGTCAATTATATTTCTGCCGTCGTGAAGGAACTGACATTTATGGCGGTAAAACAATTGAAGCGTTAATCAGCGGCGACTGGAAAATTATACAAGATAGTCCATTTGCCCCTATTGAATTATATAATATTAAAACAGATCCGCTTGAGACAAAAGATTTAGCTAAAGTTTATCCTGATATAACTAAAAAATTAGCCAAAGCACTTAGAGTAAATATTCAGCGCGGTGGTCAAGTTCCATGGCAAAAACCTGATAACTAAGGTTTATAGTTATAGGAATGTTTAAAAAATCTAATTAGTAAGACGGACTTTTGTGTTATCACAGCAGACTTAATGCATGAGCAATCTGACCAGCTGTTTTAGCATTGTTGATCAAAAGTGCTACATTTGCTTTCCGTGACACGCCGTCAGTTAATTCAGACACGCGTTTTAAAAGAAAGGGAGTCACAGCTTTACCTTTTATTCCTAAGCTTGAGCATTCACTGATCGCTTTCTCGATTACGATATTCATTTCGTTTTCAGGAAGCGCGTATGCTTCAGGTACAGGTACACCTATAATTAAGCCGCCTTGGCTTGAACCTAGATTTTGAGATGCAGATACAATTTGAGCAGCTTCGTTTGCATTTTGTACACTGGCATCAACCTCTATATCGGTTAAGCGAGTGTAAAAGCCTGGCAGCTTGGTTACCTGGTAGCCGATCAGTGGAACACCTTGTGTCTCTAAAAATTCAGCAGTTAGTGGTAAATCTAGAATAGCCTTAGCTCCCGAGCAAACCACTGCTACCGGTGTTCTACCTAGTTCAATTAAGTCTGCCGATACATCGTTAGGAGCTCCGCGGTGTACGCCACCTATGCCGCCAGTTGCAAAAAGTTTAATGCCAGCTTTGTGCGCAATAATCATAGTGCCTGCAACGGTTGTTGAAGCATTATCTTTTTGAGCTAAAGCAATAGGAAGATCTCTTCTGCTGCATTTGCGTACCTTGTCGGAAGGTAGCTTAGCTAAAAATTCAATCTCTTGTTTTGTAATACCAACTTTTATTACGCCCTGAATAATCGCAATCGTAGCTGGAATACTTCCAGAACTTCTAACAGCATCCTCCATGGACTGAGCCGTAGTTACATTGTCTGGATAGGGAAGGCCGTGTGTAATGAGTGTCGACTCTAATGCTACAACGCCACGTTTCTGAGCGAGTGCTTGTTTTACTTCCTCTGAAATCTCGATCGCAAATGACATACCAGTAAGTGACTTGTGAATTAGGCTATACCGTTAAAGCCACTTAGTCATTTAAAATGATCCTAAAACTTAGATCACTTTTTTTGACTAATCGAGCGATGAACAAAAAAGTAGTATAGTCCAAATAGAACCAGTACAGCGCACGATAACCATACGGTGATCGATTTCATGTCGCCATTAATTAAGTTCTGATCTTTACCAGCGGCTACTCCGACAAAAGCGAGTACTGCACACCAAAGCGTTGAACCTAAAACAGTTTGAATTGAGTACTGAGTAAAGTTGAGACGAACGATACCAGCTGGAATACCGATTAAGTGACGAACAACGGGTAAGAGGCGTGATGCAAAAATACCAAACACACCGTACTGAGCTGCCCACGTTTCTGCGAGTTGTACTTTGTCTTGTGAGATAAAGAAATATCTACCGTAGCGTAGTACGAGTGGGCGTCCTGCTAAACGGGATACCCAGTACATGACAGTTGCTCCAATCCAGGATCCAACTGCACCAGCGATAACAACCCCCGTCACACTCATGTTGCCATGGCTGTGAGCGAGATAAGCTGCAAAAGGAATAACGAGTTCGCTTGGTACAGGAATAATTGAACTCTCAATCGCCATTAATAAAATGACGAGAGGATAGCCCCCTGTATCCAGGGAAGTAACGTACCAAGAAATCAGGCGATTAATCAGTTCGTGCATAATCAAAATGACTGCATCGAGCTGCTAGGCAAAGGCCCAGCTTAAACGCCAGGTTTTGTTTTACGAAGACCTTGAACGCGGTCTCCTTCTTTCCATTGGCCACGTTTCTTAAGAATTTCTACGCGTTCAAAACGCTTTAAAACGTTGCGTTTACGAACGATACCGCTGGCACCTTGAAGACTTTTGTGTTGGGACATGGCGTGAAAAGAGTAGTAAGTGTCGAGTTAAAGGATTAAGCAGTAGAGTTGCCTTCAACCCATGACAAGTACTTTTCTGAGGCATGCGTAACTTCTACGCATATCCATTCAGGAGTTTTATAAGGATGTTTACCTAAAACTAACTGCTCCAATGACTTAAGGTTTTTGTCAGTACACTTAAAACACAGACGATATTCGGAAGATACTTCAAGTTTTCCTTCCCAGTTGTAATAGGAAGTTATGGGTTCTACTTGCACACAGGCAGCTAGACCCTGAGATATAGCTTCTTTTGCAACTGCTTCAGCCTCTGAAACTTTAGAAACGGTAGTCCACGCAATATACATGTAGTAGAAGGAATTATGACTCAGGCTTGTCTATAGTAATATCTTGACGAAGTGGGCCCATTTTTGAAACTTTAAACCCTTTAGGCAAATACTATGAGAGACGACTACATCAAACAGGCCCTCGCTAAGATCCAGGATCCAAATATCCTCATCAATGTGGTCTCACGCCGCGTTAAACAATTAAAACGTGGAAATCGTCCACTCGTTGAATCCCTAGAAAAACTTTCTCCAGAGGATATCGCCCTACGCGAAATAATCGAAGATAAGATTAGCTTCGAAGAAGCTGTTAGCTAATAGCTAACACAGGTTCTGAGCTTTACTTTAAAGGGAATTAAATTTCCCTTTCCATTTTTCGCTTAATCTGCGGATACTAGAATTTTTATGGCCGCAAAAAACAACGACGAAGGCCGTTTTACGGAAATCCGGAATGCTAAGGTATTCCGTGATTACTTTGTTGAAGAGCGTTTTGAGGCGGGAATTCGTTTAACAGGCACTGAAGTGAAATCGGTACGTGCTGGGCGTGCTCAAATCAGCGACTCCTTTGCTAGGCCAGATAAAGGGGAATTGTGGCTTATGAATGCCCACATTGATCCCTACACCTTTGGTAATATCTACAATCATGATGCAAGGCGTGCGAGAAAGCTCCTCATGCATAAACATCAGATTAAAAAGATCACAGAGGCAGTTCTCGTAGGGAAACGCTCCTTAATTCCCTTAAGGCTTTATTTTAAAGAAGCGCTTTTAAAGGTAGAATTGGGACTTTGTACCGGAAAAAAGAATTACGATAAGCGTGAAGACTTGAAAAAGAAGGCTCAAGTGCGTGAGATCACTAAGGTCTTAAAGGCCAGACGTACATGAGTTCATCACCCAAAACAGTTTCAGTTAAGGTTCCTGGCAGTACTTCGAATTGTGGTGCTGGCTTTGATACACTTGGTCTTGCTCTCAAAGTGTATAACACAGTCACGCTCACAAAGCAGGAAGGGCTTCAAATTTTACCTGAAAGCGATTCTGATAAACGTGGACTAGCTATGGTAGAAGCGACCGCTGGTGCATTTTTTAAAACCTTTCAAGTTCCTGCAATCGGATTTTCATTTCATGTAACTGGTGATGTGCCTCCTGCTCGTGGACTTGGTTCCAGTGTGACTGTCATCGCAGGCATTATTGCAGGTTTAGATCAATTAACGGGTGCTGGCACAACGCGTGACCAGTGGGTAAGTTTAGCGACTGAACTAGAAGGTCATCCGGACAATGCGAGTGCGGGAATCTTAGGTGGATTTTGTGTTTCTCGGTGCGATCCTAAAACTAACCAGTTCTTAGATACGATACGCTATCCCGTTCCACCTAGTGTAAAGTTTGTTGTTGTTTCTCCAAGTAGTGAATTACTGACAAAGGAGTCACGTGGTGTACTGCCTTCTACACTTTCATATTTTGATGCGGTAAAAAGTATTAATAGTGCAGCCTACTTAGTAGCTGCATTTGCTAGTGGGGATTATGCAAAACTGCGCTTCAGTGCTGGGGATTTTATGCATGAGCCGTACCGCTTACCCAAAATTAAGGGTGGAGCGGAAGCTATTGCAGCAGGCGTTGCAGCTGGTGGTTTTACAGGCTGGCTCAGTGGTAGTGGCTCGAGTGTTTTATGCGTCGCTACGACAGAAAGTAGAGCTCGTGTAGCTCATGCTATGCAAAAAGCGTTTTCTGATGTTGGAGTAACTTCAGAATCACGCGTTCTTGAAGTCGATAATCAGGGACTTGTTGTAGAGGTTATAAATTAATTTTTTTCTAAGTAAGGGGTATGCTTCATATCGTATTATATCGTCCCGAAATTCCTCAAAATACAGGGAATATTGGGCGTATGTGTGCACTTACAAAAAGTCGCTTACACTTGATTCATCCACTCGGCTTTACGGTGACGGATAAACATTTGAAACGCTCTGGTATGGATTACTGGAAAACGCTCGATATTGTTCATCACAAAGACTGGGAAAGTTTTAAGCTAAGTAGTGAAGCGCCAAAGCGGTTGTGGCTATTTACAACCAAGGCGACTAAGTCGTACTGGGATGTCGAATTTAAGGATGGAGATGGTTTACTCTTTGGTAATGAAGGAGCTGGGGCACCCGCATTTCTTCATGACTATGTAGGAGAAAACCGAGTTACGATACCTCAGGCTGATCCAACACTGCGTAGCCTTAATTTATCTACTGCAGCAGGTATAGCGTGTTACGAAGCGCTCAGACAAATCAGTAAGCGTTAATAACTGTAGTTAACACTAGCAAAGAAGCCGCGCCGTGCTCCGTACTGTGGAGCAAATACACCAATTCCAGAGCCGTCGCGTAAGGTGTATACCTGGTCAAAGAGATTAACGATATCTAGGCGTATGCTTAAGCTACGTTTATGGTTCAAGTTAAGGGTATGCTCATAGCCAACATTGACAGGATAATAAGCGGCTAAATGTTCTGTATTCGCGAAGCCGTTTCTTAGACCACTGCCATACAGTGAATCAAAATAGAGTAAATCGTGGGTAAAGTGATAGGATACGCCTGCTGAAAGGGTGAGCGCTTGTTCGTGGTCGAGCGCAATACGGTGATTGGCTGCGTAATTTAAAGTCTCTTGATCAAATTCAAATTGACCCGAGGAAATAGTTTTTCCGTAGGCTCTACCTTCAGCAGCATTCAGATAAGCGGTAATCTTTTTCGTGGTGTAATTAAGACTTATTTCTGAGCCGTAAATTTCGCCGTACGTATAATTAAAAGCGTTAAAAACAACAGCCTGTCCAAATTGACCTTCGTCGAGTAGGTGGGTCGCTTTTTTTAGATAGTTATCCCATTCAAGACTTATTGTTGGTGTGAGTTGCTTCGTTAAACCGAAGTCGAGGTAGTGTGACCTCTCTGCTGAAATTGAACTATTCGTAAGCACTTCAGTCGCGTTTGTTGTATGTGTGTACTTCGCTAAATTAGGAGTATCAACCAATTCTAGTGCAGGGGGCGTGAAGTACCTTGCATAACCAAGATGAAAACTTAAGTCGTCTCGCTTCTGCCATACCGCGTTAATGCGAGGACTTATTTGTGACTCATTTTGTGCTCCATGCGAGGTATCTAAGCGTAGTCCTGCATTGAGCGTAATATTATTAGGCAATTTCCATTCATCTTGCCCGTAAACCCCTATAAGCCATCCAAGACGGTGATGGGAATCTTGAATCCAAAATGCTGTGCTGCTGGACTGATTACCGCTAATGTCCGTTGGAAATACCGCGTTGTTTGTTTTTGTGTTTGCGTTTTGCGTGGCTAAGAAAGATCCAAAACGTAAGGTGTGGTTTGTGGTAATATCCCACTTACTATCGAGTTCTAGACCGTTACTAATTAAGTCCTGATGTACGTCACTTGCTACGCCGTTGAAAATAAGATCTCCTGCAATATCAGGTGTGAAATGAGTTAGGCTGTAACGAGTGAATAAGGAGGCTTGAAAATTAAAATCTCCGCTCGATTTTTGATAGGCTAGGATTGCATAATCATTAAACTCGGTCTGATTCTCATTAAGATTTAGCGAATTAAAGGATGGGGTGTTTTTTAAGGTGTAGCCTTGAGTTTGATTTGCAGAATTAGGAATCTGAAAGGTAGCTGTTGAGTCACTAAGCATGAAGGAAAGTCGGCTCGTAGCATCGATCACATAGTTTAAATTCGTGAAAAATTTTACTTGGTAGGTTTTGTCATGCGCTGCTTCCTTCGTTGGCTCAGGATTTTCAATTCCTAAGTTGTTAGTTTCGGCGCTTAAGGTTGTGAAGCCGCCTAGCTTTCCGTTTTGCACACCGCCCGTAGCGGTAAATTTTAATGTATCATGGCTTCCTGCAAAGGTATTTAAGGTGCCTTTAATATCGGTAGAACCACTTTCCGTATGGATATCTACAACGCCAGCCGTTCTATAACCATATTGTGCAGGTAAACTGCCCGTGAGAATGGATGCTGATTTAATGAAAGGAATATCAAGCTCTTGGCCGAATCCACTGATGCCTTCTGGTAGAAGTACATCGTTAATGCGGTACTGTAAATCGGCATGCTCACCGCGTAAATGAACTTGGCCAAAGGAGTCTTCAACAACGCTAGGAACGCGGAGTAAAATTTCATTAAAACTTCCATTTCCTCCTAGTGATTCAGCATCAAGTTGCATTTTTCCGATTTCGTAGGAGGTAGCACCAAGCGATGGGACAATCCCTTCGCGTGCTACATCCAACGAATCTGATACCACAAAGGCGTCCAATTTGATCGTCTGATCATCTTGGGCTTTTGAAGGCGTATTTGATTGGGCGTTTAATCCCAGAACTGAACCGATGAAAAGTGATATAAAACTAATGCGAGAAATCATAGATACTTCCTTTTACTACTGCTTTAAGCAGTAACTCTCATAATAAGCCTACGCATGGATGCGTTAGACTTTACGTGACGATTTAAGCGCTTAACGAGGGTGGCCCACGTTCTGGCTTTATCACGTAGAGGGAAGTTTTAAGAAATAAAGACTGAGGTTTTACTACGTTTCCGACTAAGAAAGTCTGACTTTGCAGGGTAAAAAAAGTGGCGGTTACAAGTGTCGTTCCTTGGTTATACAGGGTAACAGCGCAGGTGTGACCTGACTCATGAGAATCACTATGAACGAAGTGATGGGCATCTGGGCTTACAGCCATTAACCCTAAAATAAATACTAAACTAGCTAGAAGAATAGCTAGTGTATTTAAAAAGAGTGTGTGTAGAGGCTTAGTCACGATCGTTTCCGTTTGGGAAGTTAAATCTAACTTCTGTAAAGGTATGGTTATTTACCTTAATCAACTTTATGACGGCGTCAAATGTCGTTGTTTTGGAAAAGAAATCTGAGGTGAGCTGAAATTCTGCAGTATCTCCTACTTTTTCGCCCGTTGCTGAATTTTCTACCCCATGCAGAACAAGCTTTTGAGTCGCTAATTGTAATTCAACGGTAGGTTGTTCGATACGTACAAAATTTTCCATTTCTGAATCGAGTACATAGGCAGTAAGCGTGTGAGCCTCCGTATCCTGAACAATTTCTAAATGGCACAACTCGTTTCCAAGAACAACGGCAGTTCCTCCGTGAGGCGCATGGTGCTGATGGATTACGATTTCTTTTACTTCTTTGGATTTTGTGCAGCCGCTTAGCAGTAAACCTAATCCTAACAAAATTCCACTGAGCAGACGCAGTTTCATTTGTTTATGAAACGGGGGCTAAATTCGAAGCGATATCTGCTCGGTATGCTTTGAGGGCAGGTACTAAGCCACCTAATGCGCATAAAGCAATCATGGTGGTTGGAGCCCAAATCATGACGAAGTCGAAACTAAATATATTTAACATGACTCCCGTTTGGCTTCGAATAATAGCACTCACTAAGCTAAGGATTCCGAAGTAAAAGATAAACGCGAGTATCATGCCCAAAGCTCCTATCGTTGCAGCTTCGAGGACGATTGTTCCTAAAATGGTTCTACGATGTGCTCCGAGGGATCTTAATATAGCTATATCTCGACTACGCGCAGCCATCGAATTGTAAATGGCTACGAGTACACCTGCTGCAGATACAAGTGCCACTAAATAGGCGATCAGTGTAAGTACTTTATCAAACCAACCTATTTTTCCAAAAAGATCTGATATGATTGCTCCAATCGGCCATGCAAAAGTTAAGCGATTGCCTTGTTTGTTATAGAGAAGATCTAAAACGAAACCTGAAGTAGGAGAGCGTAGCTGAATGAGGATAGCGCTTATATCATTAGCGGCTTTGGGATCATGGCCTCCCATGGTTTGTAGACCATGAAGTGGTATCCATATGACTTTATCTGCAGGGGTATTCGATGCTTTGAGTATTCCTGTTACGATATATGTTTCAGGGTGTTGATTACGGGGATCGTAGGCCAGTCCGTGGAACGGGTGAAAGGTATCGCCAACGTTGAGTTGTAATTGGTGAGCAGCAAATTCACCAAGAACGGCTTCTTTTTTTGTAGGATCAAATAATTTACCTTCACGGAGTGTGTAGGTATGATGCGGAGCGTATTCGATATCAGTAAAGAGTTCAGGCACGGTTCCTACAATGCGGTAACCTTTTAAGTTATCACCTACAGCGATAGGTATCGCTCGTTTAACGGTAGGGTGACGCCGTATGTAATCATAGTCCGTTTGATTTAAATTTCCGGTAGAAGCTTCGAGATGAAAAATAGAATTTAAGACGAGTTGTAGTTTTGAACCACGTGCGCCTAGAACTGCATCAAAGCCGCTGTTTACGCGTGTAAAGGTCTGCTCAGACTGTTGTTTTACAGACCAAATCGACATGAGTAGACCACCTGCTAACGCAATCGAAAGCGCAGTTATAATTGTCGAAAGTAAGTGCTGACGAAGATTACGTAAAACGATTTGAAATAAGTTCATTTCGCACCGCCTTCGTTACTTGCTTTGTTTAGTAGGCTAAAATCTTGCACGCCTTCAAACGTACTGAGTACCTGAGAATCATGACTCACGAGTAAGAGAGCAGCTTTTGTTTCTGAACAGGTTTCTCTAATGAGACGAAGTGCTTCGCGACTTGTTGCGGGATCTAAGTTGCCTGTTGGTTCGTCCGCAAGAATCAGCCTTGGTTTATTTACAAGGGCCCGAGCAATAGCAACTCGCTGTTGTTGGCCGGTTGATAATTGGCGCGGGTAGTGATTAAGACGGTGAGAAAGTCCGACGCGGTCGAGTACTTCCGATGCACGCTTTTTATCTGCTTTGCCCGCAAAACTCATACCTAAGAGAACATTTTCTAAACAGGTATAACCTTGGAGTAAGTTGAAGGTCTGAAAAATATATCCTAAGGATAAGGCTCTTTGACGATCACGCTCCGATTCAGATAAACGGGCCATATCCGTTTGCCCAATCAAAATAGACCCTTCATCTGCAGCTAAGATACCAGCGATTAAGTGTAAAAAAGTAGTTTTACCAGAGCCACTTTCGCCGCGCAGTGCACGCTGCTCAGCATGCTCGAGCAAAAAGTGGGGAATATCGACAATAACTTTTTTCTCACCCGTTGGGGTAACAAAAGATTTCTTAAGCGACTGTATGGCTAAAAGAGACATTAATTACAGTTAATTACCACTTACTGCTGCAATCCGTAATCATGTCTTGAAGCATGGAGAAACGAATTTCTCCGTAGTTTAAAGCGTAGCGCAGAGATCCCTTAGAATAAACCCAGGTTGTTGGAACCCATGTGACAGGTAGTCCAAACAATGTTGTCAGTCGATCTGCTTTAAGTCGTGAAGGATTACCACAGGAAAGAATCGTGACATTTTTTTGTCCGCCTATGCCGTACTGGGCTAGCATTTCGTGACCATCTCCTTCGCACCATACCGTCATGAAAATAAAATGCGTACTTGGATTTGCTTCTACCGTTTTTTTCCAGCCGCCGCTTTTTAATTCATTTTTGCAATTTGAGCACCAGGTTGCCCATAAATGCACAATCGTTGTCTCTTTAAATTGTGTAGGATCAAGCTTTGATCCAGGTTCTGTTTGAGCCTGACTTACTGGCACAAGTAGAACTAAGCTAAGGATAAGAAGGCTAAGGCTAGTCGTAAGCTTCATACTAAAGCCTGAGTTAAACCGTTTAGCTCAGTTTAGCAATCGTTCAGTCTTAGATTTCACGGATTCGGCTGCACGAGACAAAGCGACCCTCAAAAGATGTAAGTTCTGGTACGCTCGCTGAACAGGCTTCGGTAGCATAATTGCACCGGGTATGGAACGCGCAGCCTTTCGGTGGGTTAATAGGGGATGGTGGATCACCTAAAAGCATAATGCGTTGTCTATTCTTTTCTGAGTCTGGATTTGGCTGAGGAATCGCACTCACCAGCGCTTTAGTATACGGGTGTTTAGGGGATTCGATGACTTCGGTTGCCGAACCAAGCTCTACAACTTTACCTAAATACATTACCGCAATTCGGTCTGAGATATGTTTTACAACGGATAAGTCGTGAGCAATGAATACAAGACTTAAACCCATTTGGCGGGTTAACTGAGCGAGAAGATTTAATATCTGAGCTTGAATGGAAACATCGAGCGCCGATACGGGTTCATCTGCGATGATGAGTTTAGGTTCAAGCGCTAGGGCACGTGCAATCGCAATACGTTGTCTTTGTCCCCCTGAAAATTCGTGTGGATATTTATGAATGAACCGAGGCGATAAACCTACCGTTTGTAGAAGTGATGCTACGCGCTCTGGTATCTGTTCTGTCTTGCATACGCCGTGAACCTTGAGTGGCTCGGCAAGTGTTTCAAAAACAGTTCTCCGAGGATTGAGGGATGCATAAGGATCTTGAAAGATCATTTGCATTTCACGACGTGCTTCTTTGATCGCTTTACTTGATGCGTTCGTTAGCACTTTTCCATTTAGAAGAACACGTCCTTCGGTTGTCGGGAGTAATTGGAGGATTGTTCTAGCAAGGGTAGATTTACCACAGCCTGATTCTCCAACTAAGCCTAACACTTCACCTTTATTTAAAGTCAGTGATACACCGTCCACAGCTTTCACTGATCCAACTAAACGCTTAAAAACAAATCCTTTTTGTATAGGAAAATGGGTTTTTACGTTTTGAAGTTCTAAAATGGTTTCAGCCACAGGATTAAATTTCGTTTAAGTGAACACGCAAACACGTGTGGGAATGTCCCTCGTTATCGACAGAGAGTGGCATTGGTTCTACTAAGCAGCGCTCTGTTGCAAATTCACACCGAGACGCGAATGCGCAGCTGGGCAGTGGCTTAGAAACATCCGGTGGTAGCCCTTTGATTGTATATAAGTCTTTTCCTTTAGGCTGATTCGCTGGGATCGATTTTTGAAGACCCTTCGTGTAAGGATGTCTAGGTGTATAAAAAATAGAACGCGTAGGTGCTGTCTCAACAATGCGCCCTGCATACATCACTTGAACACGGTCACATAAGCCGGAAACAACCGCTAAATCGTGTGTGATAAAAATGACCGCCATGTTTAACTCTTTTTTCATCTTAGAAATGAGTTCTAAGATTTGAGCTTGTACGGTTACATCGAGCGCTGTCGTTGGTTCGTCTGCGATTAAGAGTTCTGGTTTTGTGATCAGTGCCATTGCAATCATCACTCGCTGACGCATACCACCGGAAAATTCATGCGGGTACTGATTAATGCGATTTTTCGCATCATGAATGCCTACAGCTTCAAGCATTTCAATGCCGCGTTTTAGCGCATCGGTTTTACTGATTTTTTCGTGGATGAGGAGCGGTTCAATTAATTGCTCTACTATTTTAAGATAGGGATTAAGGGAAGTCATCGGATCTTGAAAGATCATCGATATACGTTTCCCACGAATTGAACGGGCTTGAGCGGGACTGCAGTTTAATAAATCAATGCCATCAAAAATAGCGGTACCAGATTCAATTTTTCCTGGAGGCTGTGCAATGAGCCCCATCATGGAATAACAAGTAACTGATTTGCCTGAACCTGATTCTCCTACAATCCCAAGCGTTTCACCACGTTCTATGTTAAAGTTTACACCATCTACAGCTTTCACAATGCCACTTCGGGTATGAAAGTAAGTCTTTAAGTTGGTAACAGTAAGAAGAGGCACGGGGAAGATGACTATTTAATGATACGTTCCAAGGAGGCAGCAATATTTTAGTGTACGAGCAAGATACGGGCCTTTTCTAAGTTAAAATCAGAGCATTGACTGCTTCAGGCGTTAGTTCACTCAGTGGCTTACCACCAGTTGCAGGGCAGCCCACTGGTTGAGCGAGAATAAATGGACTAGAGAATACAGGACCTGTTCTCACTGGATTAGTTGGACCATAGAGTCCAATGACTGGTACTCCTAGCGCGTTAGCAAGATGTAAACCGCCTGAATCATTACTGATCACAAGTCGGCATTTGGATAATTCTTCAGCAAATCCAAGTAGCGTTGTCTTTCCGCACTGATTTGTAACGCGGTTATCCATGTTAGCTGCTATCGCATCTGCGATTGGTACATCAGTTGGTGTACCCAAGATAACAAACTGATCAGTAGGGCGTAGTTGAATTAATTTTCTGAAATAGTCTACAGGCCAGCGTTTTTCAGGTGAATTTTCTGATCCAGGGAGTAAAGCGATTGGGCCTTGAGCGTTATGTGCTGTGCTAAAAATAGGTGTCGTGACGGGATTTTCTAGTAATCCAAAATGGGCTAGGAACTGATTCCATAATTCTATTTGATGATGTTTTGATTCATCAAAACTAGCCGGAACGTTAAAGGTATGAGTTAAAAGAGGACGTGACTTAGAAACACGTTTAATACCGAAGCGTTGTGGGCAGCGTGTAAGCCAAGCTTCAATATCGCCTCGCACTGAATTGGTTAAACAAATCCATACATCGGGATAGGTTTTTCTTAAGCGCCAAAAAGATTTAAAATAACTTATATTTTGTTTTGGGAGCGCATGCACATAGTCAGCACATCCTACTTTATCCAGTAAGTGAGCAAAGCTACCTTTTGCTAAGAGATGAATTTCTGCATCAGGGCGTGCTTTACGGATTGCGCGAATTAACGGTAAGGCCATGACGACATCTCCTAACCAGTTTGGCATCCGAATCCAAAGCCGTGTATTACGCGGTAGGTTTTCTAAGTTACGTAGCTTTAGTTCATCGCTTAGTAAATCGCGCTTACTTTCTAAGCGTAGACGTTTACTTGGCATGTCTTGATGACGCCAGCGGTCATGACCCCATAGCCAAGCTGCTGATAAATTTTCATCTTCGAGTGCTTTTTCTAACCACTGATTGATGGCAATCGTGATTCCTTGAGACGTTCCGTCATGGATGATCGGTTCTGAATCAAAGGTTGCACGCCAGAAGCCAGTTCTTCGCGGGAAGAACGTGCGGATATCGGCGTTAAACTTAGTCGCTAAAACTGCAGGTAATTCTGTGGTCGAGCACACACGGCCTAAAAAGGTAGTGAGAGCTCCCTGCATACCTGCGTTTTGATCTATCAGAATTCCGATACAGCCTTTATCGCGTAAAATACGCATCGCTTGGGCAAATCCTTCTTTTCGCGAAAGTAGCTTCATTCCAAACCTGCCACGAGTCGTACGAACATAGTCGTCTGCTTTTTCGCTATCAAGAGGTCTGAAAATGATTCCGTATTCCGGTATTTTTACAGGACTTAAGAGGGGGAGCCAGGTTAGGCTTTCCCACAAAGCCAAGTGCATGCCTACGTATACGACCGGTTTTTGTTCATCCTTTGTCTTTGCACTGGTTTGGGTAAGCCAGGTCTTATAATTGTTTGATAAGTGAGCTATTTTTCGAATGCGTTTTTCGCTTAAATAGGGTGTCGCAAGTGATAAGAAACCCGTCTCCGTGAGGCGTCTTAGGCATGTTTTTGCCATTTTCGTATGCCAGATACCTGGTTTATCTGGGTAGACGTGGTGGAGATTGGATAAGATGAGTCTCCTTCGTTTAGGGGATGCCCAGTAGATCAGTTCAGCGATAACGAGCGTCAGGGCATGTAGAATCCACTCCGGTGTAAGGGCAATAATCCAACCAAGGACCTTAAGGAGGGTGAAAACCATACGGTTACTAAGCTGGAGAAGTCGGGGGGCTCTGCAAAGCCTTAAAAAATGATTTGGACTGACTTACGTATCTTTATTATATTCATTTTTTAGTCTCCACTCCTATGACCGAACTGCTCATCATCAAGCCTTCCTCTTTAGGGGATATTGTGCATGGGCTTCAAGTAGCTACTTCCTTAAAAGCGCAGTGCAAAGACTTAAGGATTTCATGGATTGTAAGAGATGTGTTTGCACCGATCGTTCGGGCCTGTGACGCCGTAGACTGCGTTTACGTTTTCGACCGTCACGGTGGTACTAAAGGGTTTCTTAAACTCATGAAAGAAGTGCGTAAGACTAAGTTTGATTATGTCTTCGATTTTCAGGGTTTATTAAGATCTGGATTAATGACATCCCGCGCTCACGGTAAATTAAAAGTAGGTCGTTCTGACTGCAGAGAGGGCGCTCATTTATTTTACAAAAAAAGAGTACCACTGCCAGAGGGTGGACGTAGAAGTCACGCAGTTGATATCTTGCTACAATTTTGCCCTGTTTTAGATGCTAAGCCTGAACTTAAGGGGAACTTACATTTTAGATCTGCTGAAAAATTAAACCTTACTTTCGCTGATAGTAAGACAGGAACAAAACCTATTATTATTTTTCCTGATTCACGCCGTGAAGAAAAGAAGTGGGGTGGTTTTAAGCAATTAACCGAATTATTAATTAGAGAAGATAAAACACGGAAAGTAATTTGGGCAGGAAGTGAGTACATCCATGAGCGTTCGGCATTTCCTCCAAGTCAGTTTTTAAACCTCACGGGAAATACAAGTTTAGTCTCACTGCCAGCACTCATTAAACGAGCAGACTGGGTCATCACTAACGATAGTGGTCCGATGCACTTAGCAGCAGCTTTAGGTGTAAAAGTATTAGCTATTTTCGGTCCCACCGATCCACGTTTATTTGGACCGTATCCACTGACTGCTCCTAATCATTTTGTTATTCAAGCTCCCGTTGGAGATTTGAAGCTACTTACTGTTAAAGAAGTTTATTCTCGTTTTAAGAAAATCCGCGAAGGTATTAACTCTAAATCGTAATTTTCCATGCTCGATACAAAGATAATCCGTGAAAATCCAGAGCTCGTAAGAGCAGCTATTGCTAAAAAACATCTCGATGTTGATTTAGCTCCTGTCATCGCAGCTGATGCTGAGTGGCGTGCAAAGCTTCAAGAAGTGGAGACACTGCGCTCAAAGCAAAAGGCTGCCAATAATGAGATGGCTGCTATGCCTAAAGGCTCACCTGAATTTAAGGCAAAAGTCTTAGAGATGAAGGAAGTCTCAGCCCAGGTTAAGGAATTAGAGGTATCGTTAAAGCAAACCGAAGAGACACTGCGTGAGCATATGCTCTCCATTCCAAACATTCCTCATTCCAGTGTTCCAGAAGGAGCAAGTCCTGAAGAGAATGTAGTCTATGCAACGCACGGAGATGTTTCAGCAGTATCACCGCATGCTGTCGCTCACTATGATGTTCCTGGGTTTGATAAATTATTTGATTTTAACCGTGGCTCCAAAGTAACGGGTGCTGGTTTTCCATTCTATGTTGGTGATGCTGCACGCCTCGTGAGAGCTCTCTTAGGTTTCTTCTTAGATGAAGATGCAAAGGCAGGGTACATTGAAGTAAATCCTCCTATTTTTGTTAATGCAGCGAGTGCTACCGCTACGGGACAACTGCCAGACAAAGAAGGGCAGATGTACGAGACAACACCGGATCGTTTATTTGCTGTTCCAACCGCTGAAGTGCCACTCACCAATTTTTTCAGAGATGAAATTGTTGATGAAGCAGAATTGCCAATTAAGCGCTGTGCTTACACCCCTTGCTTTAGACGTGAGGCAGGCTCACACGGTAAAGATGTACGTGGGTTAAATCGCTTACATCAATTTGATAAAGTAGAACTGTTAAAATGGGTACACCCATCGTCGAGTTATGATGAATTAGATAAGTTAAGACTCGATGCAGAAAATTTACTTAAAAAATTAGAATTACCATACCGCGTACTCCTGATGTGCGGCGGAGATCTAGGATTTTCACAGTCAAAAAAGTATGACTTAGAAGTGTGGGCTGGTGGTCAGAAACGTTGGTTAGAAGTTTCTAGCTGCAGTAATTTTGAATCCTTCCAAGCACGCCGTGCTCAGATCCGGTTCCGCTCAAAAGAAACGGGTCGTCCTGAATTAGTGCATACACTTAATGGATCAGGACTTGCAGTTCCTCGCGTTCTTGCAGCGATTATAGAAAATAATCTTCAAGCAGATGGTCGTGTTAAAATTCCTCAGGCTCTCGTTCCTTACTTTGGAAAAGAGTACTTAGCGTTTAATTAATCGTTTTAGGTTTTTGTTTTAAGATCATGCCTAAGTCATTTCCTTTACATGATCTTAAAGTAAAAGCACTCGCTTTGGCTGAGCGTATTCCTAAAGCCCAGCTTCATAGTAAGGTGGTTGCCTGGGCTAATGCAGCAAAACCTAAGGATGTTTGGTCGGTTGCTTTTTCTGCTGGGGCTGACTCGCTTGCATTGTTACTGCTTATTTGGGCTCACTGGCCTGAAAAAAGAAAACACTTAGCTGCACTTCATTTTGATCACCGCTTGCGTGGAAAGGCTTCTAAAGAAGATGCACGCTTTGCTAAGGCAGTTGCTAAACAGTTAGGTATTAAATTTAAGGCAGGCTTTTGGGCTTCTCCACCTGATAAACCCAATGAAGCGATGGCACGTGATGAGCGGTTTCGCTTTTTTAATTCAGTAATGCCTGGATTAAAAAGTAATACACTTTGGCTTGGGCATCAGCAGGATGATATAGCAGAAACACTGTTTATGCGTATCGCACGAGGTAGTGGTACCGCGGGACTTGCAGCTCCTAGACCTTTGTACGAAGAGCCTCATTTTCCAACACTACTTAGACCACTGCTTACGCTAAAAAAGCAGGAATTAAAAACAGCACTTAGGGAAGTAGGGATTTCTTGGCGTGAGGACCGCTCTAATGCAGCTCACACCTATTTTAGAAATAGGGTTAGACTTTCCGTTATTCCTGCATGGATTGAAGCATCGGGTAGGGACGCACTACGCGGAGCTGCCTACTCACGGATGCTTTTAGAAGAAGATGATGAAGCAATTAATACGTGGGTTCTAAATTTAAAGTGCATTAGTCCTGCAGGAAAATTAAAGTTAGAGCGGATTAAAGGTATGCCGAAAGCGGTTTGTCGCAGGGCACTGTATTTGTGGCTTAACCGTCAGAAAGATTTGGGAAGACTCTCCGCCAGAGGCTTCGAATCTCTCTTAAGCGCAGTCATGGCAGGGGTGCCTACAAAACAGAGCCTTGGACCACATGGATTTGCTGTAATTAATCGCCAGTGGCTTTTCTTTCGTAAATAGCTATTTATTAGTTTCTTGTGTTATTTTAGATAAGCTAAGAAAGGTGGCTTGCCTGAGTTGACTTATCCCTAGGGAACATTCACCTTGGTAACTCACTCACACTCTATAAATGCCTGAGACTGAAAAACGAAAATCACGTCGTCCTTTAAACAGCCTTCCTCCCGATCGCATGCAGCCTAAGGTATGGCTTATATGGCTCGCAATTGTGGCGGCTGCTTTGACGCTTCTTTATTGGTCACCAAGTTCACAAAGTAGCCCAGCTACTGTGACAATCCAAGATGTCATTGAGCGCAGCCAACAAGGGGATGTGAAAGAGGGCGTCATTCATTATGACAGCTCAGGCGGTCGCGATTTTGCGATTATCACAGGTGAATTTAAGAAAGCTACTTTCCTGAATGAGCGTGGTGTTAAAACTACGTCGTTTCATGCTGAAGGTGGTCTAAGCGAAAATAACGCGGATGTTTTACGTAAGACGAAGGTCTTCTCGGAACCTCGTTCAACAACGATGTTTAGCCAGATCTTAATGAACTTACTTCCCTTTATTTTAATTATTGGGCTCTTGTATTTTCTCTTTGTCCGTCAACTCAAGCAAGCGGGCAAAGGTGCATTAACCTTCGGTAAGAGCCGTGCTAAATTACTTAATCGTGATAGAAATAAAGTAACCTTTGCAGACGTAGCAGGTTGTGATGAAGCCAAAGAAGAAGTTTCTGAAGTCGTGGATTTCTTAAGAGATCCAAAGAAGTTTACCAAGATGGGTGGCCGTATGCCTAAGGGTGTACTCATGGTTGGACCTCCAGGTACAGGTAAGACCTTGCTTGCTAAAGCAGTCGCAGGGGAGGCAGATGTTCCTTTCTTTAGTATTTCAGGTTCTGACTTCGTTGAGATGTTCGTTGGTGTTGGTGCATCGCGCGTTCGTGATATGTTCGAACAGGGAAGAAAGAACGCACCTTGCTTAATCTTTATCGACGAAATCGATGCCGTAGGTCGTCAGCGTGGAGCTGGACTAGGGGGTGGTAATGATGAACGTGAACAAACCTTAAACTCAATGTTAGTTGAGATGGACGGGTTTGATACAACGGAAGGTGTTATCATTATCGCTGCAACAAATCGTCCTGACGTACTTGATAGTGCGCTTTTAAGACCAGGTCGTTTTGATCGTCAGGTATATGTAGATCTTCCTGATCTCGTAGGTCGTGAACAAATTCTAAAAGTTCATGCTAAGAAAATTAATCTAGCTGAGAACGTTGATTTGTCAGTGATCGCTCGTGGAACACCTGGTTTATCCGGTGCTGATCTAGCTAATCTTTTAAACGAAGGTGCGTTACTCGCAGCTCGTAGAGGTAAGAAGCGTGTTGAGATGATCGACATGGATGATGCCCGCGAGAAAATCCAATTCGGTCGCGAAAGACGTCGCTTAATGGATGATGAGGAAAAGAAACTCACCGCCTACCATGAAGCTGGTCATGCCCTCATACAGGCAGTCTTAGACGATGGTAATTTACCCGTTCATAAAGTAACGATTATCCCACGTGGACGTAGTCTAGGTAGCACCATGTTTATCCCTAAGAAGGATCAACTCACCCAGGCTAAGAAGCGTATGCTTAATCAAATTGCGATGGGACTTGGTGGTCGTATCGCTGAAGAATTAGTCTTAGACGATATTTCCAGTGGCGCTTCTGGCGACATCAAGCATGTAACTAAAATCGCTCGTCACATGGTTTGTGACTGGGGTATGAGTCCACTTGGACCAATTGCATTTGGAGATAATCAAGACACCGTATTTTTAGGACGTGAAATTACACGTAATGAAAATGTTTCTGAAGAAACAGCACGCCGGATTGATGAACAAATTCATAACATCATCACTGAGCAATACGCACGTGCTACGGCTATTATTAAAGAGCACCGTGAAGTCTTAAACAAGATTGCTGAAGCCTTACTTCAATATGAAACGATTGAAGGAAAGCATGTGATGGAACTATTGCAGTTTGGTGAAATTCGCACCCCTGTAATCGTTGCACCACCTACAAAACCTGAAGATAAAAAAGATGAAAAGAAAGCAGCTGAACAACCAGCTGCTACCGAGTCTCATCCTCCAGGCAATGTAACGGCCGCTCCAACACCGGCATAAAACCTGTGTTGTTTTTATAAACCCCACTTATTAGGGAATACTCTACCTCTATTACTATGAAAATATGTTGTATCGGTGCCGGCTACGTTGGTGGACCAACGATGGCTGTTATTGCACTTAAAGCCCCAGATATCGAAGTTACTGTAGTTGATATGAATTCAGCACGTATTGCTGAATGGAATTCCGATACATTACCTATTTATGAGCCAGGTCTAGACGCAGTTGTAAAACAAGTGCGTGGAAAAAATCTATTTTTCTCAACCGATGTAAAAGCCTGCATCAAAAAAGCAGACATCATTTTTGTGGCCGTTAATACCCCTACTAAAATGTATGGTGTAGGAGCGGGTAGAGCTGCTGATTTACGCTATATTGAATCTGTAGCACGTACTATCGCAGAAGTAGCAGACACGGATAAAATTATCGTCGAGAAGTCAACTATCCCTGTAAAAACAGCAGAAACAATTAAGGATCTTCTCTCAGCGAATACTAAGGGTTGCCGTTTCCAAGTTCTTTCAAATCCAGAATTCTTGGCTGAAGGTACTGCAGTTGCAGACTTATTTGAACCTGACCGTGTGTTAATCGGTGGTGAAAGAACGCCAGAGGGTGAAGCTGCAATTAAAACCTTAGCTAGCGTTTATGCACGCTGGGTGCCAGATGATAGAATTATACGTACAAATCTGTGGTCATCTGAATTATCAAAGTTAGTTGCTAATGCGTTTTTAGCTCAGCGTATTTCTTCAATTAATTCTATTTCTGCTCTCTGTGAAGCGACCGGTGCAGATGTAGATGAAGTAGCACGTGCTATTGGACGTGATTCACGCATTGGTCCTAAATTCTTGAAAGCATCAGTCGGCTTTGGTGGCTCATGCTTCCAAAAAGATATTCTCAATCTTGTTTACCTCTGTGAGCATTTTAATCTCCCAGAGGTTGCTGCTTATTGGGAGAGTGTTGTTACCATGAACGATTGGCAGAAGCGTCGTTTTGGTCAGCGCATCATTAAAGCACTTTATAATTCAGCTGCTGGAAAACAGATCGGCGTACTTGGGTTTGCCTTTAAAAAAGATACAAACGATACCCGTGAATCAGCTGCCATTGCTATTTGTAGAGATTTGTTAGCTGAAAAAGCTAAGGTGGTTGTTTACGATCCTAAGGTTCCTGCATCAGTTATTCGCTCGGAAGTTCTTGGACCTGGTGTAGAAAATCCACTGCTTATTGTTGCATCCAGTGCCTATGAAGCCGCAAAGCATTCTAGTGCACTCGCTATTGTAACCGAGTGGGATGAATTTAAGACTTTAGACTACAAAAAGATTTATGCAGACATGGAAAAGCCTGCATCTATTTTTGATGGTCGTAATATTCTTGATTTAAAGAGTCTAAGCGCAATTGGCTTTAGAACTCACGCAATCGGTAAATAATTAGACAAATCCTAGAGTAGAGAATTTACCTCCAAGCACTGCTTCAGAGGGGTTCTCTAACCACTTTTCAAGAACCGTAGCATAGACACTTCTAAAGTCTGTGCTGAAAGTGATATCTTGATTCTTAGGTATATTTAGAAGCGGTGCGGTACCATGGAGTCCTGCTTTTACCTTACTGCCCATAACAAATAAAGGAGAGGCTGTTCCGTGGTCGGTACCTTTACTTTCGTTCTCACTGGCTCTTCTTCCGAATTCAGAGAAGGTCATTGTGAGAACTTGATTATCTAATTTGTGTGCTTCTAAGTCTTTTTGGAAAGCAGCTAGACCATTAGATAATTCAGTGAGTAAGCGGCTTTGTGTAGCGATCTGATTATAGTGCGTATCAAAACCGTTTAAGGTTACGAAGTAAACGCGTGTAGGTAGGTTAGCAGCAATTAGTGAAGCAACATTCTTTAATGAATTACCAAATGGGGTAGTAGGATAGTTTGCTTGGGTACGGTAACCATTGATTACTTTTTGCACCTTTGTTTCAGTCACAAGCGAATCCATTAAAGTGTGCTTTAAGAAACTTTCACTTGAGTGGTCGCCGCTTGGGCTGCCTGAGAGTGTTTCGAGCAATCGACGTGTTTCTTCTGCATCTTTTCTGTTTGGACCATAACCGCCTAGACCGAAAGTTGCGTGGGGATTTTCTCCGATAAACGATTCAGGTGCGCCATTGAGCGTATTAGCATGAATAGCGACAGGATCATGATCTCCTTCTGGAGTACCTGAACAAGCGTTATCTAAGTAACGTCCGATCCAACCGGTTGCTCCAACACGGTCAGAGTCTGAGGCTGTTTCCCAGATTTCAGTCGATCTAAAATGGCTGCGATTTGGGTTTGGATAGCCAACGTTTTGAATGACCGCTAATTTTCCATCCTTAAAGAGATTATGCATGCCACCGCAGACAGGATTAAATCCTTCTGTATCACTGAGGCGAAGGACTTTGTCTTTTGCTATACCGATATTTGGACGTAAGCGGTAATAGTCATCATTTTGAAAAGGAACGAGCGTGTTCAGTCCATCGTTACCACCGGCTAATTGAATGAGTACAAGAATGCTACGATCTTTTTCAGCTTTTGGTGCTTGTGCTAACGTCGAGTTTACTAAGAACGATGGAGCGAACTGACTAAACGCTAGTAGGCCTATGCCTTTCGTGGCAGAGCTACGCAAAAATTCACGGCGCGTGGTAGGAATTGATGACTGTGGGGTATTGGTGGCCATGGTGAAAAGAGATTAAGTAAGTTGGTATTGAGGGGAAGAGATTAATGATACCATAGAGCGTTTAACGCGGCGTAAGCGTTCACCTGGTACATTTTCAGCAGATGCTATATAGTTGGTAATAGATTCTTTTAACGCAGGGGATGTACTCTGAGCAAGAAGGCCTGTGGTTAATTTTTGGGTAATTTCCTCTGGGCTTAATGAAAGAATACTCTGAAAGCGTGAGTTTTCCACAGTAAATATGCCACGTCCCTGAGCACGAGCGGCAGCAACGTCGAGTTTTTCATCTTCGTTAAGTCCAGCTTCATAGAAAGGGGCAAAGAGTGATTCAGCTAAACTACGACGAGCAGCAAGGGAGGATGAGTTAATCCAATTACGACCTCCAACCCAGCCGCGTACATTAGGTGGATCGAATAATACCTGACCCATTTGACGTAAGGGGTTTATTACAAGTCGTGGTACAGGAATAATGTCTAAATTGAGATCCTGAACTAAGCCCAGATAATACTGAATAGGACTTTTAATAAATTCACCGCGGAAACTAGGATCAAAAAACAGGGTACTGCCAAAGAAGGTTTTTGCTAACCACTGGAGACTGTAACCTTGAGCTCTCCACTGATCGCCTAGGCTATACAGATAGCTCTTATCAATCATGGTATCACTGAGATAGAATTTCACCATCTCATGCGGAACGAAAGCACCAGCGGCACGCTGTTTGTACGTTAGGCGAATAACATCATCGCCGTTGAAATTACCTGTTTCTCCGAAAATTGTTTTTAGACCCGTGTCGTGTTGGTTAGGCTGGTAATATAATTCGCTACCTTTTCTTAATCGATAACCCGTGAGAGCTCTTGCTGCTTCTTTAATATCTTTTTCCGTGTAGTTGCCTTCTCCTAATGTAAAGAGTTCGAATAACTCACGTGCAAAATTTTCATTAGGAGCCTTTTTCTGACTTTGATTTAAGTCGAGATATTGAATCATCGCTGGGGAGCGTGATATGGCTTTTGTTAAGAGGGGAGCAGGAGCAAATGCGTAGCGTGAAATAATATCAAAGTGCTTATAAATCATCGGAGCACGTTGTACTTTTTCATATCCTACGACGTAGATATCGCTTAAAAATAAAATCCACTTTGCGAATACAGCGCTATCTGGGCGAGCTGCGTATCGCATCCAGTGAATTGTCATATCCACAATAGCATTACGTGATTTCTGTTGAAACTCACGGTAGAGAAGACGTTTATCTTCTTCGTTTGCTGCCTGTACTTTTTCCTGAAGCTCTTCTGCTTCAGTAACCATGTGTGCTGTTTGACGTGGCTGGTTAAAAACTGGAACTGTGTCTGGGAATAAGCGATCGAGTGTTGCGCTTAGGCCTTCTTTGGTTGCGCGCTCAACGTCGCCGGGAAGTGCAGTCCATCCTGCACGCCTTAAGAGATGACGTGCTGCATCTTGATTCCATTGAGAATCTGGTAAACGACTCCAAGCTGTCTCTGGGGCAAGAGTAAGCGCCATGGCGGTAAATAGTTTTTACTTAGTTTAAGTACTTACAGAAAGACGCTTTATTACTGAGAACGTTTCACTGTGATCCGGAACAAGTAAGCTTAAAAAAAGAGTATTTGTCGCTGACACTAACGACATTAAATAGATATTACGTAAGTATATCTAATAAAGCGATTAATGTAATTTGAAATAACGTATAGAAGCTTAACTTTTTTGATGAATTTGTGGCTCCCAAGTCGCATAGGAAGGTTGTTCATACAAAAAGGCGTCAGGATTTTCTGATGGTGTGAGTAATGGAATCTTACTCGCACGCGTCCATAGTTCTTCAATCACGTAGGGAGTAGTCGCAACTTCGCTCGGCAGTGGACTCCATGATCTAAAGCCTTCAGGTATGAGTAGAGGCGCTTTTAAATCCGGTGTAGCGACTTTTGCAGCTAGTCCACCGTGCTTGTAGGTATGCCAACTATCTCGTCTAGCATCTGCAATATAGGTGACTTCTGGATTGGCTTTTGCCTCTGCTAAGAGCGCTAAGGCGTTATAGGAATAGGTTTCACTGGTACTTAAGGTTTTCCAAACACGCAGTGCCATAGCTACCGTTCGAATTCCTAAAATTGATCCAGGCGTATTCGCATAAACGAATGTTTTTACTTCACGTATGTTACAATTTAACTGCTCGATACAGGTAAACAGTCCAACACCAGACTCTTCATTACTGGTTGCAAAAACACCTTTGGAGTCAGGTTGTTGGTAGTAGCCAACTTGGATCTTACTCGAGCTAGCATCGCAAATAAGTAAGGGAGCGTTACTTAGGAGTTGGCTTAAGCTCTTCATTATAGATCATATAACGCTGGATCTTTATGATAGGCAAGCCTTTACGGGCTTAACAAAAGCTCTGAATCGGGCATTGACCGAGCCGTTGAAGCCTTTACATTTAACCATTCGTCTAAAGATCAAAGCATTAAGAATTTAACTGTGAACGTACAACTCACCAGCACATCCACTACACGTAAAAGCCTAGTTGTAACTCTCGATAAAACCGAGGTCGACTCCGAGCATTCAGCTATTCTTGCTGAATACGTAAAACAAGCTCGTCTTCCTGGTTTTCGTCCAGGCAAGGCTCCTGTTGAAATGATCAAACGTAAGTTCACAAAAGAGCTTGCTGATGAGTTAAAGCAGAAGGTTGTTTCAAAAGCTTATTCGAGCTCACTCGAAAAAGAAAAATTAGACGTACTGAGCATTGTTCATGTAGACGAAGGTACGATTGAGCTAGGCTCAGGTGCTACCGTAACAATTACCGTTGATGTTCGCCCTGATTTTACTCTCCCTGAGTACGTTGGCTTAACAGTCAAATCGGAAAAGACTGAAGCAAGTGAAGATGAAGTCGAAAAGATGGTTGAAGCACTTCGCACCGATAAAGCCGATTTCAAGCAATCTTCAACACCTGCTAAAAAAGGTGATTACGTAAAACTTTCTTATGAAGGAACGCTCGATGGTAAACCAATCGCAGACTTAGTTCCTGATAAACAGCTGTATGGCAAAGTGCCTATGACCTGGGAAGAAGTAGAAGGTGCTAATGAAGGTCACTTACCTGGTCTATCCAAGCAACTTGTTGGTGCTACAACTGGTGAAAAGAAAACTATCTCGATCAGCTTCCCAGCTGATTTTAATGCCGTTGCAGCGCTTGCTGGTAAAAATGCTAGCTATGCAATTGAAGTGCTCGAAATTCGTGAGCGCGTGCTACCAGCTTTAGATGAAGAGTTCTTTAAATCACATCAGGTTGCTAATCTCGAAGAATTAAAGACACAGATCCGTGCTAATTTAAAAATGCAAAAAGAATAT
>Ga0208498_1000100_pt1 | contig 35649 bp, 53 predicted proteins | sample CryBogCBE12Aug09_FD_185502 | JGI IMG/M metagenome (GOLD analysis project Ga0208498, IMG submission 185502) | Freshwater microbial communities from Crystal Bog, Wisconsin, USA - CBE12Aug09 (SPAdes) (version 2) | ecosystem: Environmental > Aquatic > Freshwater > Lake | place: Crystal Bog... | reverse complement strand
AACAAATACAGTTGGTGTAAATGGTGGCCAAAATCTTGCCGCAGCAGGTAGTGTCCAAATATGGATGCACGGTAATGATTCTCTCTATGCAGTTTCAGCCGCAGGTACCGCTACCGGTGCAGTATCAGTTATCTATTCAGCATAAAAATTAAATGAGCGAAACTTTCGTACCACCAGCCGGAGTAGCCGAAGCCGCTAAACGCGCTCTCGGTTGGATCGCTGACGGTCACGCAGGTGGAGGTTTTACTAGTACCGGAAGAACAAGAGCAGGACAACTTTCAAGGCGTGAAGGAATATCACGCGATACCATTATGCGTATGGTGAGTTTTTTCGCTCGCCACGAAGTTGATAAGAAAGCAGAAGGATTTAATCAAGGAGAAAAAGGCTTCCCGTCTCCCGGTCGTGTGGCTTGGGATGCGTGGGGCGGAGATGCTGGAAAGTCGTGGGCAGAAAGTGTTGCGGCTAAATTGAACAAGGAGAAAGCACCAATGGCAAATGATTTCGCTAATTCGTATGCGGCTATTATTAAGCAAGAAAAGCAAGAGGACGGATCACTCCTTGTCTATGGCAAAGCAACTGACGACTCTCTGGACATTGATCAGCAAATCTGCGACGACACATGGCTCTCATCTGCGATGCCTGAGTGGTTCAAGTCCGGTGGCAACATCCGTGAGCAACATTCTTCGATCGCCGCAGGAGTAGCGAAAGAGTATGAAAGCAAGCCCGATGGTCATTACATTTCTGTTCTCGTAGTTGATCCTGTTAGCGTAAAGAAAGTTGAGTCAGGCGTACTCAAGGGATTCTCTATCGGAATCAAGTCACCTCGTGTCGTTCGTGATCAGAAAGCCGCTAACGGTCGAATCATTGACGGTCAGATCGTAGAAGTTTCACTCGTTGATCGCCCTGCTAACCCAAACGCAAAGTTGATGCTTGCCAAGTCAGTTGAAGGCGAACCAAATCTCATACAGGTTGAGGAACTCGTAGAGATCGAGTCCGCTGAAGAAGCAATCGAAAAGCGCGAAGTATCGCCTAAAGAGCGCGAGCAACTTGCCGATCAAGGTATGGCGTTGCCGGATGGCTCTTACCCAATCAAGACTGTTGCTGATCTAAAGAACGCAATCCAATCGTTCGGTCGTGCTAAAAATCCCGACAAGGTTAAGCAACACATCATTACCCGCGCTCGTGCATTAGGCGCGATCGACCAACTACCCGAAGGATGGAACGTGAAGAAGTCACCAGTAATCGACACAATCCTAGAGATGCACGATAAGGCAACAAATGGTGGGTTGGTCAAGTTCGACCAAGCATCTTACGATGCCGCTCGTAAGGCTCTAGCACAACTTATTATCAGCGAAGCCTCAGAGATGGGCGATACTGATTCAGACGAGCGCGACGATATCGATACGCTCCTATCTGCTATCAAGCACCTCTTTAACTTCCGCGATGGCGAGATGGAGGAAGATCAGGAGGCTGGTATGGCTCCGGGCATGATTAACCTCGCCGCTGATATGACCTCGAAGGATTGCGACTGCGATGGTTGCGCCGCTTGCCAAAAAGATGGCGGATGCGATGATGATGTCTGCAAGGGATGCACAAAGATGTCTGCCAAGTTCGTAGGCAAGTGCCTCGAGTGCGGATGCCATGATGTATCTAACTCACACGGCAAGACACAGATTCTTACACCGGGTACAAGCGATGGTAATGCCGCAGTTGCAAATGTATCAACTGCCGTAATCGTTACCCCTGAGCAGAACGCTGGATCAATTAAGTCAGCCGATGCCGAAACTCCTGCCGATGCCCCTGTTGAAGAAGTCAAGGACGAGACTGTCGTTGAAGAAGTCAAAGAAGAAGTCGAAAAGATCGAAGAAAAGATCGAGGAAGAAGTCAAAGATATTCTCGGGGAGAAGTTCGTAACTTCGATCATCGAGAAAGCAGTACAGAGTGCGTCTGAAACAGTCAAGGCTGAGATCGCTTCATACGAAACCGCATTAAAGGCGGCAGAGGAAAAGTCGGTAGCACTTGAATCAGAACTCGCAATCGCAAAGTCAGCAGCAGTTGCCGGTGGTCCAAAGCGGACTGGTCGCGTAAGAGTTGATGGCTCAAATGAACTACTAATCAAAGCCGCTGAATATCGCCTCAAGGCATCAGCAACCTCAGACCCTATTCTTGCTAAAGGTTACAAAGCACTCGAGAAGGAATATCTCTCGAAGGCTAGCGGAACTTCAAGCGAAGAATAAAAACCCACTCGAAAGGAAATACCTAAATGGCGCTCCAAGCACCTAAGGCTTCCGACCTCTTCGGTGATGAAATCTCACCTAAGAAGGCCGCTAAGCGTATGGACGAATTTCAGTCTGAACTGAATAAGTCTTTCTCACTACCAAACACACAGGGTATGACCCCTGCTCAGGATCCAACTGCGGCTCTCGAAGCACTTGCGGCTACTAAGTCACTTGCTCCAGATGCTCTTGCTGGATTGAACAACGCGATTGCATCTCAGCGTCTTGCCTTGCAGGATGTTCAGAAGGATATTTCGCTCACATCACCACTTAGCACATCTTTCGCAGCCTTCGATCTCGAAGCACCTGCAAAGTTGCTTACACCTCGCCCAACACCACTTCGTAACCGTATCCCTCGTAAGAAGGGCGTAGGTACTTCACACCGTATCAAGCGCATCACCGGTTACACAGGTACAGGTACTGGCGGACAAGGACAGATCTGGCCAGGAATCACAGAATCAACTACAACTGCATTCGGTTCAATTAACTTTGAGCGCGGTTCAAAGATTTCGTACACTGCTGACGACATCATCCTTCCTTACAACTCTTACTCACTATCAGATAGCGTTTCATTCGACGCTAACTTCTCAGGTCTTGGATATCAGGATCTCCGTCAGTTGTCTTCAACATCAACACTTTATGCAACAATGTTGATGGAAGAACGCATGATGCTTATGGGTCGTGGAACTGCAACAGGTTATGCTGGCGCACTTTCTGCTCCTACAATCACCGTTACTGCTCCTTCAGCAGGTACCGGTCAGGTAGCACTCGCTAACGCAACTTACTATGTCTATGTAACCGCAGACGCTGGTATCTCATCAACAGGTTTTGGTGAGTCAGTAGTTTCATCTGTCGCTACACAGGCAACTTCATCTCAGGTTCTCAAGATCGTTGTGAACACAGCGGTCGTTGGAGCACTTGGTTACAATGTCTATATCGGTACAACAACTGGCGTTGCTAACGCTAAGTATCAGGGTACTTTCAAGAGCCTCACAGGTTATGTCGTAGGAGCAGGTTCAGCATCAGTAGGCGATACTCTCGTTTACTCAACTGCATCTTCAATCCTTGCTTCACGCGCATCATCTGATACCTCTGCATACGCAACAGGTTACGATGGTATTCTTACAACCCTTCTCGGTTCAAACACCGGATATAACAACAACATCAACTCAACCTTCTCGAACACAAATGCTGGTACTGAGTTCCAGACTGTCTTCGCTAACCTCTACGCAAGCGTAAAGGCTGATCCAGACGAGATCTTGATGAACGGTTCAGATCGTAAGCAACTCTCTGATGCAATCAAGGGTTCAGCAAACGCTAACTACCGTCTCAACATTTCTCAGGATGAGACAACTGGAGTTACCTTCGGTTCAGTCGTTAACGGAATCGTTAATGAAACAACCGGTAAGTCACTCGGAATCACAGTTCACCCATGGCTCCCACAGGGCGTTTCTCCTGTTATGTCATACACCCTTCCAATCCCTGACACAGAGGTCAGCGATGTTTGGGCGAACTACCTTGTACAGGACTACATGGGCATTCAATGGCCAGTAACACAGTTCGCGTACGAGTTCAGCACCTACTTCCGCGGCACATTCTTCTGTTCCGCACCTGCTTGGAACGGTATCGTTTCAGGTATTGTCGCAGCATAGTAATACCGGCAAAACGGCAGGGAGAGGGTCTAACGGCTCTCTCCCTGTTCTACAAGAAAGGCAGACAAATGGGACGATTAGTACCAAGAGACGGATTCGCTCGAGAAGTTGAGATCACCCGCCAGTCAGGAAGTAAGATCCTAAAGGCTGGTAAAGATGGGATGTATCGAGTAGAAAATCCTAAAGATATTCAGGCATTGAAGGCAGAAGGTTTTACCGAAGGCAACTTAGCGTTACATACAACTGGCGACGGAGATCGCGGGTATAATTGCGATAACTGTGGCTTCGGATCGTGGTTCAAATTGTGTTCTAAGTGTGGACACGAATCGTCAGCACCTAAAACAGACGGAGATTAAAAAATGACCTCAGCGGTTTCGCCGATCACCCAGTTTCAGTCAGGCTCTTATCTCACTATTGCTGAGTATAAGAACGCCCCGACTGCGATCGACTACAACAACCTCGTGGTTGGCGGAACCTCTGCGCAACAGGATGCTGAACTTGCCTCTGTAATTCAACGAGCATCTTCATGGATCGACATTTATGTGAACCAGCCTCTTATTGCTCAGAACTTCCAAGAGCAGTCCCGTACCCGTATTACCCAAGAGGGGTTTATGGTCATTTCGCCTGACTACAACAATGTCGTGGCGTTGAACTCCTTGTCGTATGGGGCTACTCCTACCGCTATGACTGCCGTGACCGATGGCGCGTTGCAATCTTGCTGGTTCGAGAAGTCACAGATCATCTACCCTATGAGTCAGGTCGGAATTGGCTACTCATCTCAGGGTCCATTATCTTTCGGCTTCCCCCCAACAGTTCGATCTCGTATCTATGCCGCATACAACTATTGCGCCGGATACTGTAATGGCTTGATCTCATCCGCGACCGCTGGTCAATCCTCCTTTACTATGATCGATCCAATCGGACTAACCGCTGGCACAGTCGTGACTATCTATGACGGTCAATATACTGAGCAGGTAGTCGTGTCACCTTCGTATGTCTATGGATCAAGCACCGTGGCTATTACTTCCGCCCTTAAGTACGCACACGCTTCCGGTGTAGCCGTTGGCAATATGCCACAGGCAGTCAAAGAGGCGGCTATCTTGGCGACTACTGATTTCCTCAAGGTTCGTGGCGATAACTCCTTGACTATGGCAATCACAACGCGAGCAACCGCTGGTCCAGCCGCTAGTTCCGTATTCGGATCTGATCTTGAATTGGCCAAGCAACTCCTTGCTCCATTCCGACGGATGCGCTAAATGGCAGTCGGCAGAACCCAACTCCGCTCTACTCTTTACAATTACCTCGTTGGTGCAAGTATTCCTACGCTCAATCAGATCTTTACTTCATTTCCTAAGCGCATCAACTATCAGGTAAATGCTCAGCCGGGTCAGATGAGTCGTGCCGCAGTCGTAATCTTTATCCAAAGCGAACGCGAAACTCGTTTGGCAGTAGGAGGCGCAACCGGTGGTTGGAAGCGTGTTGATTTCCAAGTGATCTTGCAGGTTTTCCACCACTCCGTTCTGAATAACGCCGAAGATGCAATGACGGATTTTGATACACTTATCGACAACATCAAGAATACGCTTCGAGCCAGTCATAACTTCGGTGATACATCGCAAGTAAATGTGTGGCAAGGCGCGGAACCTGTGATCGACTGTATCTATGGAGAGCCGACAACTTCGGAGTCCGGAGCGACAGAAACCTTTGCAGAGATTCGATTCGATGTTACCCAAATGATTCAGGCATAAGGAGAACGATGGCCACCTATCAATACAACGGTGACGATGTTCAGGAGTTCCCAACTCTCGGACTGACCGTTAAACCCGGCGACACTTTTGAGTCAAAGGATGAGGTTATCTCAGCCAATGTCACTCTCGCTTCAGCATCAAAGAAAACAACACCAGCACCGTCAGCCGCGCCTGACACAACCGTAGGAGAGTGAAGTAATGGCAGTTCAAAATACCCATCGTTCGTATATTGGAATCGCTAAGGAAACTACTAAGGGAACTGCGGTAACAACTCCAACCGCTTATATCCCTGTAATTGCGAACACCATCAAGCCTCAGGATATTTACACACCTCTTTACGACGAAGGTCTCCGTGGATCTCTCGTAAAGAATTACAACTACTTGCAGGGTCGCGTTCACTCAACCTTCGATTTTGGTGGAGCAGTATTCGCAGACACAATCCTTTACCCTCTCGCTGGCGTACTTGGCGAAGATGTAGTTACTGGATCTGCGCCTTACACTCACACTCTCGCCCTCAAGAACACAACGGCTACGGCTTCCGATGCTCAGCCATCTGCGTACACAATCCTTGATTACTACGGTGCGAATGTTCGTGCGTGGGCTGGTCACCAGTTCCATGACTTCTCGCTTAAGTGGAACGCAGACGGACTCCTTGAGTACGATGCAAAGTCAACCGGATGGGTTTCAGCAACAACTTCCACCCCAACCCCATCATTCTCAACCGTTCTCCCTTCAGTCGTATGGACTGGAACAGTTAGCGTTGGTGGTACTTCTATCTCTAACTCAACTCAGGGAAATATCGACCTCAAGCGCCCAGTAACTCCTATCTATGGAATCTCAAATGTGCAGACTCCGTATCAGGTATTCCTCGGTGCGCTCGAAGTGACTGGCAAGGCGACTTTCCTTATGGAAAACGACACCCAACTCACTAACTATCTCACCAACACTCAACCTGCTCTCGTCTTTAACTGGACTACTGGAACAGGTGCATCACAGACTTCGATTCAGGCAACAATGACTAAGGGTGCATACACACTCGCCGTTATTGAACGCTCAAAGGACTTCGTAGAAGTTCTCGTCGATTTCAACGCGCAAGGCAACTTGACTGATGCCGGAACTGTCGGATACTCACCTATCAAGTGGGTCGTAAAGAACGCAGTAACAACTTCAGTCGCATAAACTAGAACGCAGTAGGGGTGGCAGGTCGATTCGCCCGCCTTCGTGGATCCCGCACCCCTACTGCCTAGATTTGCTAGGATAAAGAGAAGGCAAACAACTAGGAGGCAATATGTCAAAGAAAATTACGCTACCGTCAGGCGCGACAGTAACAATTAAAGATGCGACTGAATTAAAAGTCAAGGATCGCAACCGCATTATGCGCGCTGGCGATGCTGAATCACAAGCCGAAAAAGGTATTGCTATCAGCAACGCTCTGTTAGCGGCGATCATTGAGGATTGGTCACTCGATCTTTTAATCCCTTCGGTCAAGATTGACTCGATTGAGGAATTGTCTATCCCTGACTACACCGCGTTGATGAAGGAAACAGATCACCTTACAACTGAACTTTTCCCAAGCCTTAATGACTCAGACGAGAATAGGCTGAACCCCGATAGCCCTTTAGAAAACTAGAACGGCTCAAGGATTTATTCAGGGGATTCCAAAAATCGGATACCCTTGAGTATCCGACAACAGAGTGGTTTTACTTCAAGTTCGCTGATCGTTTTGGCTGGACTCCTGAGCAGGTGGATAACTTGCCAGCGGCTAAGGCAGATTGGCTCTTAGCGATTGCAGATGCAGTCGAAGAAGTTAAGATCGAAAAGATGGAGAGCCGTAAGTGAGCGATAGCGTATCGAGCAACTTGCCTGAAGTCCTAGCGGCTCTCAATGCTTGGCAAAAGCGTATGGATGATGCCGGCTATCGTGCGACTCAAAAGATTACTCAGGACTTAGTTTTCCAAGCAAAAAAAAATGCAAGCGAAGTCAAGAACCCACCGGTGCAAAAAAATAACAGGCTTCGCTATAACCCTCATATTGGTCCGAGAGATGGCGAAGGTCCAAACTATGCGACCGGAAATCTCTTTCGCAACATTATTGGCAATCCTGTCCGTCGTGTTGGCTTCGAAACTTATACTGCGAGTGCAACCTCCGGTGCTGAATACGCACGAGCCGTTGAATTGGGATCAAGTCGCTGGAAAGATGGAGTCAAGTTCCCTTATATGATTCCAGCGCGTGATTACTTGGTACAATCGGGCAGGGCTTCCGCTTATATCCGTGACGAAGTTCGACGAGCGATGGGAGCGTAACCGATGGCAGGTGAAGTTCCTCCATTAAATGTCGAAATCCTCGTACAACTCTCCAACCTTACTGCCGCAGTTCAAGAGGCTACCGCCGGATTAAATAAGATCGGCGATACCGCTAAAGAGCAGAATTCAAAGTTCGACTCCCTCAAGTCCACGATGCTTGGCGTATTCGCTGGCAATGTAATGACTCAGGGATTGCAGATTCTCACTACCGGACTCCATGATGCAGTAAAGGCTATCCAAGATACGCAGGTCGCTACTGAGCAACTCTCGACTGCGATGAATAACGCAAAGCAGAATACCGCCGCTAACCGTGCTGAGGTTACTGCGACTACAGAGAAGATGAGTTCTCTAGGATTTTCCGTTAAGGATTCCGAAACCGCATATACCAAGTTAATTACTGCCACCGGATCTACGACTGAATCAACAAAACTTATGTCGATGGCGGCTGATCTTGCTCGCTACAAGCACGAGTCATTGGCAGAGGCCGCCGGAACCCTTGAAAAAGGAACAATGGGATCGGCGAAGGCATTTAAGGAATTCGGTATCACCTTAGATACCACTCTCCCTAAGAATCAGGCTATTGCTAAGGCGATGGATGAATTGAACGGCAAGATCGGTGGGCAAGCCGTTGGTTATACCCATACCTTCGCTGGCGAAATGGAAATCCTCAAGGCTAAGTTTGATGATGTAGCCGTCAAGGTGGGCGCAGTCGTTATGCCTATCCTGACGAAGTTAATGGAGTTTATTACTGGGGTACTGATCCCTGCGATCGAGTTCCTCTATAACGCCACATTGGGCGCGTGGATCAAGCAACTCATTAACCTATGGAATACCCACGAAGGCTTGCGAAAGGTCATTGTAGGGGTCGTAGAGGTCGTTGTAGGGGCATTCGGCTACCTGCTCGGAGCGATCGCTAAGGTAGTCGATACCGTCGCAAAGATTCCAATTCTCGGTGAGCCTTTTAAGGCTATTGGTAAAGGTGTGGACGAAGCCGCTCTAGCAGTTGGCAAGTTCGGAACAAGCCTTGACTCCCTAGCAAATAAAAAGATTACGCTCCCAACTCTCGGTGGCGCGCTTGCAAGTTCCGGTGGTATATCTACAGGCGGGGATACGGAAGTCGGTGGCGGATTAGGTGCGGCTGGAAATGTTCTCAAAGCGGCTCAGACTGCCGCGGCTAAACACGAAGCATTGGTTAAGAGCAATCTCGCTACTCTTACAAAATTAGATGAGCAATACAATACTGATCTTCTTGATCGGCAAACTCAGATGGATGCGGCTATGCAGACCAAGAGAGATGCTGAAGCAAGAGCGTTGCAAACTTTTAACAATACAAAAGATGATCTTAATCGCAGACACGCAGAGGCTTATGCTTCGGCTCAAAAGGCTTACGATGAGGCTTCTGCTAATGCCGAAAAAACTCATACAGAAGCGATCAAGGCAATCGATGCAGATTTTGCGGCTAAAAAGGCTGATCTATTAACTCAACATAATGACAACCTGCTCGCTATTCAGAAACAGTATGCAGATCAAGCAACTGCCCTAGAACAACAGGCCGCTGATAAGCGTCAAGCAATCGTTCAATCTTCGATTGACTTAATGACCGGAGCGTTCGCTAACGCTACAAAAGTCGATATTGGATCATTGTTTAAGACGGGCGATACTGCATCAGATCTTCAAACTGCTCTTCAGGATCAACTTGATTCCGTAGTTCAATTACAAAAAGATGCGGGTGCATTAGCCGCTCAAGGGTATTCACAAACTTTTATTGATCAAGTTCTTGCTAAAGGTCCACAAGTTGGCGATCAAATGTCTCAGGCAATTCTTAATGCTACGCCCGAAACTGCAACTCAACTTAAATCTCTTTATAGCAAAATCGAAGATGTATCTAATAACGGCTTAAATGATCTTGCTAAGCAAATGAATAGTGGAACACAATTAGCCACTCAGCAAATGATGGATCAGTATAAGCAAGTCGGTGTTGATCTCACTAATCTGCTTGCCGACAATTCAGCCAAACTTGCAGATGCGGTAGCAAAAGAAAACGGGGCTTATGATAAGTCTCTCGATGCCGCTACTGATTCTTACAATAAATCAGTTGCCGCCGCTGACAAGACATTATCAGATGCGCTTGCCTCTGAATTACAACGCTTAAATGATGCTAAAGCCGCCGCGGATCAAACTCTCAAAGATGGTATGGATACGGCTCAACGAGCACTTGATGATGCTAATGCCGCTTCGCTAAAGGCGTATAACGATCAAATTTCTGCTATCTCAAAGGCGATGGATGACAAATTAGTTGGGTTGCAAAAACAAATTCAAGCAACTCTCGCTTTGCTTGCCACTTTAGGTGTGGCAAGTTCGTCTCCTTATGCTTCCGCTTATATGCCAGCACCTTCTACAACACCTGCGCCTTATGGGCCGGGAATTGCTAACCCTGCTCCTGCTATTGGCAACGCTAATTTCTATGTATCGACAACCGACCCTTCACTCCCTACCGTATCTGCGGGCGTTCTTGCCGCTATTACTCTCGGGCAAACTCAGGGCATTATCCCTGCCGTTCCAACTGGATCAAATAAGGCGGTGGCTTACTAATGGCAACCCTGACTTCGCTTAATCAGTACGGATTTACATGGAACGGATTCGCCTTCGGTGGCGCTGGATCTCCTTATCAAATTAACGCCGCTGATGGAATTGAAGGCTTGCCGGTTATCCGTAATCAGGATGATAATCAGGGTTTCAATGACGGTATGTTCTCGGGTCGTGATTTCCTCGGAGGTCGATCTATTACTTTGACCATCCTGACTCTTTCAAGCAATATCACTGCGACTATTACTGGCGCGACTGCTACGGGTACGGGTGTAATCACCTATACGACTTCGGCTTATCACGGTTTTAATACTGGTCAAATTGTTACCATTACTGGCGTACTTTCTAGTGGAAACCCTACAGGTATGGCTGGTACTGGATTCAATCAGACCGCTCAGACTCTTACCGTGATCGACAATACTCACTTCACGATTCCCGTGACTCTTACCGATACTTACACCTCGGGCGGATCTGCCAACTCGACTATGAGCGCACAGGCTAACTACAACCTGTTAAAAAGTAATCTATTGCCGACCTCCTCGTACACACCTTTTTCCACAACGAATCAGTTGCAATTTAAGTTGCCTCAGTCCTCGAGCATTCAATTCTTTAACGCTCGCGTAAGAGATTCCAAGACGGTCATTACTCCCGACTTTACTTATGGATACATTACAAGCCAATGGACTTTCTTTGCGCCTGATCCTAAGTTCTACGACAATACTCAACAGTCTGCCTCTCTGATTGGTCTGAACTATCTCGGTCGCACATACAACCGTGTTTATCCTTTGACTTTCGGCGGTGGCGCGGCTGGTACTACTATCAACAACGCTGGATGGGCTAACACCTACCCAATCATCACGATTACTGGGCCGATTACCAATGCGATCGTGGGTAATAGCACTCAGGGTAACTACATTACGATTCAAGGAAGTTACGCGAATACGGATACGCTCGTAGTTGATCTCGGGCAACGCCTTGTTACACTTAACGGATCTACTGCTCGAAATCTAGTTGCGGGCGGCTCAAACTGGTTCTATGCTCAGCCGGGCGCGAATCAGTTTTACCTATCAGGAACAGGTACACTTGCGGGTACAACTTCCGCAACAGTTACTTGGTACAACAGTTATATCTAAGGGGACAAGATGGCATTAAGAACACCACCGAGTTGGTTACAAAATGGATCTCACCCTGCGGAAAATGATCGCCTAACTACTAAGGCAATATGGCAGACGACTGGTATCGTCAATGCTTCCGATCTTCAGATTACACAAAACGGTACTCCAAATATGTCCGTAAATGTGTCGTCAGGTTATGCCGCTATCGTTGGAACAACGCAAGCCAATATGGGCACATACATGGCGTATAACGATGCAACTACAAACCTCACTATTTCTACTTCAAGCCCATCGAACCCTCGTATTGACCTTATCGTTATTACAATCAACGATGCTTACTATTCAGGAACGCTTAACAATGTGTCGTTCCAAGTTATCGCAGGAACTCCTGCCGCATCCCCAACTGTTCCTGCGACCCCTGCTAACTCTTTAGCGTTAGGTCAGATCGCAGTTGGCACTAGCGTTACTTCAATCGTCACTGCAAATATTACAAACTATGGAACGCTTGCAACCGGACCGTTCGGAAATGTAACGACAACCGGAACTCAGACTCTTACCAACAAGACTCTTAACCTCACACCAACTGCCGGAACTTCATCAACATCAGGCGTTCTCAATGTCGGTACAAACTCATTTTCTGATACTGGATTACTTGCAACTTTCCAATCTTCTATCGCTGGATACAATCAGTTAACAGTTCAGAATACTTCAAACAACGCCGCCGCATCTGCCGAAGTAATTGTCTATAACGATCAAGGTACCGCATCGACTAACTACGCCTCAATGGGTATTAACTCTTCGACTTATTCAGGAACGGGCGCGCTTAACGCTCCGGGTTATGGATTTTATGCAACTGGATCTACTGATATGGCAATCGGTACTTTCGGAAATAACTCGCTACACTTCGTAACTAACTCTTCGGCAACTGATGCTATAACTATTTCAGGCGCAGGTGCGGTTTCTGTTCCAACAACTCTTTCGCTTACGGCAGCAAAAGGTATAGGCAATATCAACGATAAAATAATCGCGTCAATCATGGGAGCAATCTAAAATGGCAGCAACACCTCAAGTCCTCGCTCGTACTGCGGCTTCGCTTACGACTACAACTGTTCTTTATACGGTTCCCGCTTCGACCTCGACTGTCGTATCTAATATCGCAGTTACTAACACCGCGGCTTCGGCTGGTACTTTTACTCTCGCTATGGGGCCAGCGGCGGGTCAAGTTGCAATCAACACGACAACTGCGATCCCTGCAAACACAACTATTTATATCGACCTCAAGCAAGTTTTGCTGACCACCAACACAATTACTGGTGGAGCATCTGCAACAACAATTAACTTTCACATTTCCGGCGTAGAAATCTCATAAGGGAGTAAATAAATGGCTATCGCTCAAGTACCTACGGCTGGCGTTACTCTGCCAACTGCGTATATTCAATCCTATCCTTCGGCTATTCCGTCAGGTATCTCGCTTCAACAAACTATTACCTCAAGCGGTGCGGTTTCTATTCCGGGAACTGTAACTCAAGTTTTCGCTATTTTGATCGGTGGCGGCGGAGGAGGTAGTACGGGCGGGGCAAATGTAGGAGCAGGCGGTGGTGGCGGTGCGGTAGTGATGGGATGGATGTCACCCGCAACGAGTTGCACTATAGGAGCAGGCGGTATCGGCACAACAACAGCGGCAGGGAGTATATCTGTAGGCCAGGCACCACCAGCCTCTTACGGAGGAACCACTAAGTTTGGCTTTGTAAGCGCACTAGGTGGAGCGCCCGGGAGTGAAACATTCGTTCAAAATACAACAGGAACAGTTACTTATTATGCTCCTTCGGGGCAAGGCGGTTCAGGCGGCGGCGGAAGTTCGGGCAATACCTTCAACTTCCCAATCGCCATGATGGGTGGACCCGGTTCCGCATATTTGACTTCGGTTGGAGGGGCAGGTGCTAATGGATTCTGCTTCAACTCTGCCGCTTCAGGGTCACTTACTGTACAAAACGGAGTAAGTGGCACATCGGGGGGCGGCGGTGGTTCTCTACAGTGCAACGCCCAAACCATAACTGTTTCTGGCAGTTCTGGTGGTTCTGGGCTTGTTGGCGGTGGTGGCGGTGCGGTATATCTTAATAATTCGGGCTCTGGCACTAGAACAATAACAACTGGCGGAAATGGCGGGAACTCCGCTTCATTTACCGGCGGAGCGGGTGGGTCAGGTACGGGAGGGTCTCCTAATCTTGTAATATCAAGCGGTGGCGGTGGGGCGGGTTATCTTGCCAACGGATCCGCAGGACAATTTTTTGCAACCACAAGCACCAACGCGATTGGCGGTAATGGCGGCTCAGGCGGTGGCGGTGGCGGGGGCTCTGTTGCAGGAGTTGCATCGGGAACAGCAAGCACGCAATATGGTGGCAACGGTGGCAACGGTTGCATTCTTCTTTACTACTAATAGGAGATTAAAAAATGAAATACAACTACGAATGTGTAAAGTGCAAGAAACAATACTCAGAAACTCGCGGATTCGGCGAGCCTCAATGGTTTAAGGCTTGCGATTTATGCGGCGAAGAATATGTACAGATTGGCGATCCTGTTGAGTTACCGCCTGTTATTGAGCAGGTCGTGGATCTCGCAACAATCCAAGCGATAGCGGCAAGATCCAAACCCGTAGCGTAAAGTAGTCGCATGGCTACAACCTATTACCGCTACCTTCTTGCCGATGTTCTGACTAATCAGATCCTCGCTGAGTTGCCTTTAACAAATGTTAATTTTACTCAGCAACTTAATGCGGCTGGAACTTTTACGGGTGATCTTTTGCTATCCGGCGTTAATTCGGCGGGTCTCAATGTTCTCAATTCAACAATACCTGGACGGTGTGCGATATATGTAGATCGTTCGGGTGTTCTTGTATGGGGCGGAATTATATGGGGCAGAGAATATGACTCAGCAAGTCAGCACATAAAGATTACGGCTAGAGAGTTCGAGTCCTATTTCGAGCGCCGTCGTATCACTACGACTCAGGCTTATACAAATGTCGATCAACTTACTATTGCCCAACAGTTGATCCAAGCCGCACAAGCCGTTCCGTATGGAAATATTGGCGTGATCATTCCGTCAAATACTTCGGGCGTTACTGTGTCGCAGGTTTATTACTCTTATGAATTGAAGTCATATTTTAATGCGCTCTCGGATCTTGCTAAGAATAACAACGGATTCGATTTCAACATTAAAGTTGCTTATGATGGCGATGGAAACCCCACAAAGACCCTTCAACTTGGGTATCCACGACTAGGCAACACCTATTCTGCATTATCATCAAGCGTTCCTACTTTCATCCTCCCTGCCGGAAATATGGTGCAATATAATTACAAAGAGGATGGATCGAAGGCCGTTAATACCGTGTACGCAACTGGCGCTGGATCAAACGAAGGCAAGTTAATCGCTACTGGTACTGATGCAACTAAGACTGGCTCGGGCTGGCCGCTCCTTGAGGATGCAACTAACTATTCCAACATTACGGATTCAACCTTGCTTACTGGGTTAGCAAATGGTCAAGTATTGGCCGCCTCTTATCCTCCACAGACATTACAAGTTGTTGCACCCCCTTATGCCGATCCTGTATTCGGTACATATAATCTCGGAGATCAGGCTCGCGTAGTTATTACAGATCCGTTCTATCCATCTGAGTTCGATGGTAACTTCCGTATCATTGGGCTTAATGTAACACCGGGTGAAAATGGACCAGAGCGCGTAACCTTAACTCTTACAACAACATCGAATTGAGGATCTAATGCCTTATGTAAATCAGCCACCTGCGTTGCGTGATCTCTTTCAGAACCTTGACGCTCGCCTAAATAAATTAGAAACCGCAGGTCGCTTCACTGTTCCCGTTGTGGCTACTGATCCAACTAATACTCGCAAGGGTGATATGTGGCTCAACTCTACAACTAACACTCTGAAAATTGTCGATGCGAACGGTACAATTAGAACAATCACACTCGTCTAAACAATAACCCGAAAGGGCGCAACGATGCTATTTTGGAATAACGCGAACACGGTTTCAAACGCTATATGGGCGGTTTTGGAAAGCGTGGTAATTATAGGAGCGCCGATTTTCTGGATTAACAAAAAGTTCAATAAAATGGACAAGCGTTTAGACAAAATCGAATATCAGATGTACGAAAACGGTGGGGGATCTATTAAGGATCAACTGAATCGTCAAGATGTGGCACTTCACGAATTGCAAGTGAATCAAGCCGTGATCAAAACCAAACTCGATATTTAATGGAAGCGCACGATCAAGCGATTACAAACAATTATGTTGTTCACTATCCGCCTCACGAAGCGCGAGAGAGTGATCCCCACTATCGGGATTTTAATGCGTACCGCAACGCCACAAAGGATTCGGCTAAATGCTCAATCGGAGAGCATCGAGGCGACTTCTCTGAGTGCGCCGGAGGCTTAGAGTTACACCACGCCCATGTTGAGTTCAGCCTACAAAATGGAGTCGATCTTAAATGGCTCGAAATGGACTATCCGGGAATCAGCAATCCCGATGAAGTGGGAAAGTGGGTAGAATCGGGAGCGAATCTTTTATGGCTCTGCGAAAAACACCATAGGGGAGTCGGCGGAATCCACCACGCTTCGGCTAGTGATTTCGAAGCAGAAAAATATGTTCGCAACCTAATTGGAAAGAAGGACAAAAATGGCAAAGTTGAAGATAACGGCTAAAGAAAAGGCACTCCTCGAGCATTACGCATACGGAATCGTTGCCGCTGGATACGCTTCGTATCAGATCAACCCTCACGATGCAGTTAAGAAGATCGCTATTGAGGCGTTCGTTGGTGGATTGCTTGCTCCAATTTTGGCGCGTGTTAATCCTAAGTCGCTCGTCAATACAATCGTGGCTGATACTGGTGCACCTGCTCCGGTCGTGACTGCGGTAGTCGATGCGGCTCTAGCAGATGCAAACAAGGTCGTAAAGGCCGAAGAAACTAAGTAGTAAAATTAGATAGCCTCGATCTCAAGGGGTCGGGGCTATTTTTATTTAGGGGGAAAGATGAATCGTAAGGCTGATTTTTTACATGTTGCCTTTATCTTGACCACCTTTCTGATTCTTTTTAAGGTTGTTCATCGTGTCTAATGCGCTCGATATTGTTACGACTGCACAAAAGCAAGTCGGTTTTTACGGTGGCACTACTGATGCCAACCCGTATGGCGATTGGTACGGAGTGCCAAATGAGCCGTGGTGCGCTATGTTCGTATCGTGGGTATTCGCGCAAAATGATCTTTCTCATCTCGTAGCCGCTCAAACTCCTAAAGGGTTCTCGTATTGCCCTGCCGGTCTTTCGTGGTTTCAGCAACGCAAAGGCGTAGTCAATAAATATGATGGAAAGCCGGGCGATCTAGTTTTCTTCTCGTGGGCTGGTAATGGAATCGCCGACCATGTTGAGATCGTTGTAAATGCCTCCCGAGATGGAATCACTACCGTTGGCGGAAATACTGGACCGGAGCATATGACGGATGTATCTCAATACAACGGGCATGGGGTTTATCTTCGGCATCGCTCTTACCTCTATGTGCTGGCGATAGTGCGACCTGAGTATGAAACCCCACTCAAGCCGACCACCTCCCTCGGAACTAATAAACCCTTAGCCATCGGAACTGCCGCTACAACGGCTCTAGGGGCTGGCGGGGTGGCTATCCATCAAAGCACCACGACCCCAACTGCTAAACCGCTCACAACCGCCTCTGCGCCAGCGTGGAAGGCATCGGATCTAGTGGTAGGGAAGAAAACCGCCGCCGAACTGATAGTCGAAAAGGCTCTCTATAACGCCGGACTGATTCCTGCCGTGGCTCAGAACTCGACTTTCACCGCGGCTGATCTTGCCGCCGTTAAGTTGTATCAGAAGAAAGTTGGACTCCCCGTTACTGGGATACTGGATCAGGTGACTTATGCCTTACTCGTAAAGGGGATCCAATGATTCGTGTACCGATAACCAACCCGAAGGCGATTGCTCTCGGGAGTGCTGGATTTATGGCGGCGTGGGCAAATAGTGGGTATGCGATGGACTCTCATCACTTGATCGTTGCCGCAGGTGCCGCCCTTGCTGGTAGTTCTGTGCCACACAATCCCCCATCAAGTCCGGATGTGTTGCCGGAATCTCACATCATCACGCCTTATGTGAACAATGTTCAGGGGTAATGCTTGAATATGTGTTTATCCACATATTCCGGTACGATAGAATTAACACCCTCAGTTCATTTCGATGGCTGACCGCGAGAACCCTGTCGTACTGGCTTCGATAGCCCGTGCTAATTAGCGACAGGGTTTTCTGCTAGGCTGAACTTAATGTCAAATGGCATAAAAACTGAATACGGATTCACACCGGAAAAAACCCTAGAGTGCCGGTAGCACTTTATTGACCATGAGTGCAAGACTGAGCCGCCTCGAATAACCCTAAAAATTATTCGCCGCGGCTCTTTTCTTTTTAGCGTTTCTACTCGCTTCTCAAGATTTTTCTCGGTACGCTTCTCTCATAAGGGGGCAACTATGGCGCTAGCCGATTCTATTGAACGACACACAACCAAATCTGAAAGCAAATGCACTCTCGCAATTATTCTCGAGATGCTGGACGAAGTAGATCGCAAAGATCTCCTTGATCATATTAAAAAAGGCACTCCGTCTATGACACTCGTAGCCGCTCTTAGGTCTGAGGGTTATCACATCGCTGAAGTTACTTTCAACAATCATAGAAATGGACGATGCAAATGCCCCGTAGTCGAGTAGATGAAATCCTCGAAGAACGCTTAGATGAGTACGGCGACGCGTTTATTGAGTTCACTGCTATTGGTCGCGTATGGGCTGGATTCTTAAAACTTGAGGACGATATTCCTGCGTATCAAGTTGCGTTGATGATGGATGCACTTAAGTCCGTTCGTCTTTTCTACAACCCTTACAAAAATGATTCGTGGCTCGATAAAGAGGGTTACACGAAACACGGTAAAGACATAATGGGGATCGAATGAGCCTCAGCGACCGACTAAAAAATATCCCCGAGCCGGAATCGCAAGATGTTAATGAACTTCGCAGAGCCCTTTTAAGATCTCAGAAAACTATTGCTGATCTTAAAAGAAACAAAGAAGACTTTACGCAAGCCGTAGTTAATGCCGCCCATGATGCGATGTTGTCACATGGGCCGGTTTTGCCCGTTCCAACTCCTATTAAAGATTCTCGAAAGAAACGAGGAGAGGTTGCCCTTCTACATTCGACTGACTGGCAATTAGGCAAGCAAACTCTCACATATAACACTAAAGAGTGCGAGCGCCTTGTAAAGCAATCAGTTGAAAAAACAATCCGGATTGCAGACATTCAGCGAGCAGATCATCCGGTCAAAGAGATTGTCCTCATGCTTGGCGGAGATATTGTTGAAAATACAACAATCTTCCCTGCGCAAGTTTATGAAGTTGACTCAGACATCATGACTCAATTTGTTGAGGCTTCGCGTATTTTGATCGACATAGTTCGCACACTTCTTGCTAATTTTGAGAAAGTTACAGTTATTTGCGAACCGGGCAACCACGGTCGCATTGGAAAGTTTGGCGAATTGCCTAAAGATATTAACTGGGACAAATTGACTTATATGTTCGCAGGGCAAGCACTTAGAGATGAGAAGCGCCTTACTTGGCAAATGACCAAGGAGGACATTCAGCGCGTGACTATTGGAAACTATAAAGCGTTGCTCATTCATGGAGACGAAATCCGTTGGGGAACCGCATCAACAATCGTGCGTTTTGCCGATCGTTGGAAATCCGGCGCGTATAAGTTCTTCGATGAAGTTGATGAGATCACTAAGGGATTTGATTTTCGCGACCTCTATATCGGTCATTACCATCAGCATCAGTCGTGGAATATGGCCAACGGCGAAGGATCTGTGTTTATGTCCGGAGCAGTTGAGACTGGCAACAGATACGCTCGTGATCTTCTTGCCGCAAATGGCGAAGCCTCTCAGCGCTTGCACTTCGTTGATCCTGAGAAGGGTCGCGTAACTTCCGAATACCGGTTGTGGCTTGAGTAATGACTACCCTCGTAGGAATTCAAGGCGACGGCTGGTGCGTATTAGGAGCCGACTCAAAGGCAAGTGATACAAACGGTGAATTCATTTATGTCCGAGATCCTAAGATTTTCCAAAACGGACCGACTTTTATTGCCGGTTCAGGTGCCGTTCGCGGATTGAATATCCTCGAACATGGATGGACTGCGCCTCGATTCCGTGGATCGCCGGAAAGTTATATGACTCGACTCTTCATTCCATCCCTTCGCCGGAAATTATTAGACGCCGGATCTGAGTGGAAAAAAGAAGATGAAACAGTCCGCCTCGATAACAATTTGTTAGTTGCCGTCCGAGGGCAGATATTCAAGGTTTCAGATGATTATTCGTGGGAAACATCGACAAGCAAACTTTACAGGGCTGGATCCGGCGGAGATTATGCTCTCGGAGCGCTCAAGGCTCTAGGCGCGGAGGATGTGGAATTCCCTGAAGTTGCGGCAGTTTTGGTTAAAAAAGCGATCGAAGCGGCCATCCAATGCGACAATTTCTCGGGCGGAAATATAGACATTTTTACCCAATTCGTCTAATCCTCTTCGGCGGATGATTCATCCCCGAGGTCGATAAAATTGACTTGTGTGATGTCTAGATCCTGATTTTTGGCCGCCATAAGCCCCGTTACGAAGAGTGTAGAGGCGCGGTTAACAATGTCGTCGATCTGATCGGGATACTTCAACTCAGCCTCCACCATGACGGCAAGGCTCCACAGGGAGATTTGGACTCGGATCATGGCTCAATCCTCGCATAAATCCCCGCGCCGCGCCGACGGGCAGAAATGGGCAGGATCTTCCCTTTTCGTAATTTATGGGCTACTGTTCCTTTTAACAGATCCGAGAGAACGGATCCCAACAGAAAGGCAACAAAATGTTCAAGGCAAGCGTAGGACTTACAGCGGAAGAACTTGATCTTATTATCCGTGCACTCAATGTTCAATCTGAAAGCAAAGCAACAAGCGAAGAAAAGCGCGAGTTCATTCTAAACCTTAGCCAAATGCTATGCGGTGAATTGGATACCAATCTTCGCATTAACGGAAAATATATTCAGCGCGCTGAAATGGGTGCATCTTTACAAGTTTGCGATCGTCCTGAGTGCTTAGACTCTCAGGCTAAGAATTGGAATTCCATCGCCAACACACAAGGAACTCCCCGCCCAACCCGTGAGGGATTTTGCTCATGGTGCTGGTCTGAGATTAAGGTAAGTGCATAACATGACTCACACAAAACGCGAAGGTCAAAAAGCATTTAAGTATCTAATGCAGTGGCGCGAACTCGGAGTGCCTGATCTCATTACAAAGTTTGAGGCTTATCAACTCACCGATGGATTGGTCGGAGTTCCTTATAGCCATGCAAAACAATTTTACGGGATGCGATTGGTCGATGTCGCTATCGAGTACGCAAAGAAAACAACCAAGAAAACCAAACTAGAAAAGGAAGGCAAATAAATGGCGGGTCGCTTCAACCTCGAGGATTACGACACAGTCGAATCTCGAATCAAAAAGTTTTGGGAGCAGTTCCCAAACGGGCGAATTCATACCCAGATTATGCACAACGACGATTCTCGATTCATTGTTCAGGCTTGGATCTACACCGATCGAGAAGATCAGCGCTCCGTGACTAGCGGAATGGCTGAGGAGATTGTTGGCTCTTCAATGGTCACCAAGACTTCCGCTCTCGAAGTATGCGAAACCTCAGCGATCGGCCGCGCACTCGCCAACTTTATCTTCTCCGGCAATAAGCGCCCATCACGCGAAGAGATGGAAAAGGTTGAGCGCTATGAAAAGAATCCTCGAAAGAATCTTTACGCGGTTCGCACATTAACTCCGGAGGAATTGGACAAACTTGAGATTGTTCTGGATGAGATCTACAAAACCAACGAAGTTTCCCGACTTCGTGAAATATGGGCAGAACAGAAGGATTTTTTAGACTTCTCGATCAAAGGCACAACGCTAAAGGACGCGCTCAATCGAAGAGTTCAGGAGTTGGCAGGATGACGACACAACGCACCTCAATAGAGGCAAGGGAGAAGATCGAGCCGAAAGTTGGATCACTTCGCCGCAAAGTCTATGAACTTTTCATCAACCGAGGACTCACCGGCTTAACTGATAATGAGATCGAGAAGTATCTCCACTTAGATGGCAATACAGTACGACCGATTCGCGGATCCCTCGTAACAGATGGCTTCGTAATAGATAGCGGCACAACTAGAGATAACGAAAAAGGCAACCGGTGCATCGTATGGCGATACGCCGAGAATGGGATGATGTTATGAAACTGTTTTGCAAAACTAAACAACACTGGGAAATCAACAACGGCAAGTTAATCCTCGGAGCAAAAACTGACGAGTTCCTCGCTCAGCAACTTGCAAAGATGACGGCTCGCCTTGAGGCAGAGATCCGCCTCGATATTTACGATCAGATCTGCGCTCTCGATTTCACTAATAATCGAAAAGTGATCGTCAAAGCGGGTATCGAGAATGTCGCTCTGCAAGTGCAGGATATTTGCGCTCAGATTGCGTTAGGTGAGAAAAAGTGAGCGTAGTCACCCCTGTGCAAGTTGAAACCCGCCTCAAGGATCTCAGCAAGTTAATCGACGAGGCGCACAACGATCTCGTAGATGCTGAAGCCGCTTATCATCAACACAAGGCATATTACGAAGTTGCGATGGCTACTTCCCGCATGGGGTTAGCGCAAATATCTTCACCTACTGGTAGGAATTACACGGTGCAGGAGCGCGAAGATATTGCACTCCTTGATAACAAAGATTCTCACATGGCGCTTGCCGAATCTGAAGCGACCGTCAAGGCTAATCGGGCAAATGTGGCTCGCCTTAGAGTTCAGGTAGATATTGCTCGCTCGATCGGAACTTCGGTTCGCACAGGATTTGATGCTTCGTGAGCGATATTAAGAAAATGTTGGTTGGAGCGCTGGCCGGACATGATGCTCAGCGCGACAGATCTTTACAAATCGACATCGGTCCGTCAGCCGTTGGCGATTGTAAGCGGCGCGTGTTTATGAATATCACGCAGGCCCCGAAGGTAAATCCAACGGATAAATTACCCGCGATACTCGGGACATTTATTCACGCCGGAATTGCCGAAGCGATCAAGCGAGAAGATCCGTTCGGGGATAACTTTATGATCGAGCAGGAGTTCGCAATCGAAGGGTTGCGGGGCCATGTCGATCTCTACATTAAAGATAAACAACAGATCGTGGACTGGAAAACAACAAAGAAAAAGTCCCTTCGCTACTTTCCTTCGCTCCAACAAAGGATGCAGGTTCAACTTTATGGCTATCTTGTAAGTGAGAATGGCTATCCGGTAGAAACAGTCACCCTTGTAGCAGTGGCGCGTGATGGCGAATCCGAAGATGTTCGAGAACACACCGAGCCTTATGATCCCGAGATGGCTCAGCAAGGCTTGGCGTGGATTGCCAATCTTCAAGAAATGGCGGCGAACGGCGAAGTTCCGGAACCTGAAAAAGATGTTTATTTTTGCCGCTCTTATTGTGATTATTACGATGCGACAGGAGTAAACGGTTGCTCATCAAAATAACAATCTCCGAAGCGGTCAGCCGATACGGAGTCACGCAACGGACAATTCACAGGTGGATTAAAAAGTACGAGATCCACCAATTTGCGGACGGAACTTATGATCGCGATCAACTTGATGCCCTTGTTGATAATTATGAAAATCCGACCTACATGGATGTCGATTGGGATCGAGCCGCTTGCAAGGATTTGCCGACAAACTTTTTCTACAAGATCGAGGATCGAGGCGTATCAAAGTTGATCGACATAGATGTTTTCCGCTTCACCTGCGCTCCTTGCCCAATTTGGAGTCAATGCTTAAAGTACGCCACCAATCAAGAACAATACGGAGTTTGGGGCGGAATGACTAACGACGAAAGGCAATCTCTATTGAGCCACAACAAATCATCGGTTCGCGACAAAGTCATAAAAGATTTTGAGCGATACGGGATAACTAAACAAATGATTATGCAGTCAGTCGGGAGGGAGTAAATGAATTCCCTGCCTTATATGCAACTGTATGTGAACGATTATCTTGCTGATACCGCCCATCTCAACGCCGTTCAGCATGGCGCGTATATGTTACTACTGATGAATTACTGGCAACAGGGCAAGCCGCTCAACAATAGCCGCGAACGCCTAGCCACAGTTGCTCGAATGACTCCGGAGGAATGGGAAGACAATCGAGAGATTCTGGCGGAGTTTTTCTGGATTGACGGAGATATTTGGACTCATGCAAGAGTTGAGAATGATCTGGCGAAAGTTCGAGAGAAATCAGAGAAGGCCTCAACAAGCGCTCGTAGTGCGTTCGTTAAGCGTTCGCTAAGCGATCGCAGTGCGAATGTTGAGCAAACGCTTGTATATACAGATACAGATACAGATACAAAAAAAGATATATACAGTGAAGATTTCGAGAAGTTTTGGGCGGTCTATCCGATCAAGGTTGGAAAAGGCTCAGCGATGAAGGCGTGGGTCAAGGCGATCAAGAAAACAACGGTTGAGGTGATCGTCGAAGGCGCTGATCGCTATGCTCGAGATCCGAATCGGGATCCGGCCTTTACTGCTCATCCTTCGACTTGGCTCAATGGCGACCGATGGCTTGACTCCCCGTTACCCCTTAAAAAGCCACAGGGTGGCTTCAGGGAGCCGATCACGACCCCAACCATAGTCCCGCCTAGATTCTCCGAAGAGGATCGGGTAGAAGGGGCTCCAATGCCCGAATCGGTCAGGGCATTTCTTGACCAAGTTCGCCGTAATTCGTAAGTAATCTGTTACTATTATCGTAAGCATTACGAACCGAGAGGGGAAGTTATGACTATCGTTACACCGGACAAAGTTCAATTTGGCGACCGCGTTTCTCATAATGGGGAAGCGATGATCGTCAAGGATATTGAGGGGCCGGATCACACTGGCACTTACGATCTTTATTTGACCGATGGCACCAAGGTAGTTCATTCTGTGGTCGCAGATCACATCGCGTTGCTCGGCTAGAATTAGCCGAATGATCTCCTTTTCCTGCGATGGCACTCCCGTGCCACAGGGCTCGATGAAGGTGATCAACGGCCATGTTCTGCACTCTCAGGGCTCAGCCCTTGCCGTGTGGCGCTCCACAGTGGCTCTTTCGGCTCGATTTGCCGGAGCCAAGCCTGTTGAGGGCGGGATCGGGATTGAGATCATTTTCCGAGTCCGGAGGCCTAAAACAGTGAAAAGGGAGTTCCCGACTGTGGCTCCCGACCTCGATAAATACATCCGTGGCGTTCTTGATGCGCTTACGGGGATCTGTTATGCGGACGATTCGCAAGTAATAGACATAAAAGCCGTAAAAGTCTATTCTGATGAAGCCGGAGCGGACATAAAAATTTTCCAAAAATAACGCCAAATTGACCCCTAGACCGTAATTTATGGGCTACAGTTCTTCTTAACAGGGCATCAGCCCCCAAACAGGAAGAAGGCAAGCAAATGGCAACAAGTATCTCAACAACAGATACCGCGAAGATGATCCGCAAGGCTCTCAAAAATTCTTTCCCTTCAACTAAGTTTTCGGTTCGCTCTCACTCATATTCAGGCGGATCCTCGATCCACATTTCATGGATTGACGGACCAATGGAAAGCGAAGTAGATGCAATCTCAAAGTTTTACCAAGGCGCATCATTTGACGGAATGACCGACATGAAGGATTACCACAACTCGCTCATTATCCTTGAGGGCGACGATCTTCCAACAGAGGTTCATTTTGGAGCGGATTTTGTTTTCACGAACCGCGAAGTTTCAAAGGAATACAAAGCCAATCTCATCGCAAAGTTTGAAGAGATCTCAGGCAAAGAATACAACGACAATGAAACTTACGAATTAGCCGAAACTGGACTTTATGCCTTCGGATCGTTTTTCGGTATGCCTCGAATGTATGGATGCCAAATCGTAAGCCGTATGTCCTACATCTTCCCTGCTCAGGAAAAGGCGGTGGCATAACATGATCACAATGAAAGAAATTTTAGAAAATCTTAATCATCAACTTTCATTAAATTGGAACGATGAAATCGCAAAGGCGCGGGATTTAGTGGAAAAGGCAGGGGCATAACATGAAGTACGAGTGCTTCAACTGCGGCAAGAAATTTGCAAAGCAATACCAATTGTTTCTCCACTATGACTTCCACAAGGGCGAGCCAATCGTAAGCGCGGCCGGATGCACTTGCGGCAAAGATTACGACATTCGCTCAGGCACTTGCTTGAATTGCGGAACAACACACTCAACAGGATGGGCGGTAAAAGCATGAGAATTACTAGCAACGATTTTGATCACTTAACAGTCAATTCGACTAACTGGAAATCAACGGCGAGCGCATGGAGAGAGCAAGAAGGCCGCTTCGAGGATGTTGATTTCGCTCAACCAGACACGGAAGTCGATTACTCCTTCGAGCGCGCTTACTGGGCTCAGGATTATCCGGCGGTATTATTCATTAAAGCATTTCTTGAATCGCTTGGCCATGAGTATCGGATTTATTGGGATACCGCTGACGATAGTTACATGATCACAACAAACTATGGAGGGATCCTTCAATGATTGAGATCATCGGATTAGGGCTGGCGACAGTTACCGCACTTTTCTGCATTATCTTGTGGCTTGAGCAGACTCCCGATTGGGATGAGGATGTGACCTTATGAATTGCATTTGGTGCGGAACTAAGGGCGGATTTGTGAACCGCTTGATAATTAACCTCGTCGGAGATGATGAGGCGATCTACGAGTGCGAATGGTGCTCGCTAAAAATAAGCGTTGACCTACTAAAAAAAGGAGTTGATTGGGATGATTAAGAAGATGGATCGTAAATATGTAATTCGCCGCCGGGTGGTATTCGGAACGCTGGCGATCGTTGCCTTGATCGGCGCGTACTTTATCGTCAATCACATTTGGTGGACAGGCTCAGGCTACTGTTGGGGCGACATGATCAAGTGCGAAGGCGGTCTCTAATGCGATACGATGAAATGATGAACATTCCAACTTGCGGAAATAAATGCGGCAAGTTGACGAAATCAACGCCGGTTCTTGTTGCGGTGTATTACGCGCAGTACGACTATGACGACTCAGACCAGTTCACCTGTGGTTGGTGTTCAAACAACGATCTATGGACAATTCCTGAGATGATGTTTAACGAAGAAGAAAATTACTTTGTGACCCCTTGTTGTCATACTGAGGCAATTACTTCGCTAGTACCTGAAAACCCTAGAGAAGATCACGATCAAGCGCGGGAAGATTACGAGTCTTTCGTATGGGCGGTAACGGGTCGATGACACACGATGAATTGCTGGCAAGTATAAACAACTTTACAGTTGTTGACGGTATCTTTATGAAAGATGCCCTTCGTGCTGTATTGGAATTGCATAAGCCGATTGAAGGGAAATGTAATGCTTGCGAACAATGGACAAACGAAGGTGCTTATCAACTTCCTTATCCCTGCCCAACCATTCAAGCCATTGAGAAGGAGTTACAGTAATGGGATACGACACAAGAGATCACGATCATACAATTCCAATCGTATTAAGCATTATCGCCATAATTTTTAATATCGTTACGATTCTCACTTCAACAAGAGGTCACTAATGCCCGTATATGAGTACAAGTGCGATGGATGTTTTAGGATCTATGAGGTTAGCGCCTCAATCCATGCCACGCCCGAATTACCCGAATGTTGCGGAAAGATGGAGCGGATCTTCTCGTCCTTCGGCGTTTCCTTCAAAGGCGACGGATGGGGCGGAAGTAAATAGCCGCTAAACTTAGACAGTCCGCTATCTCCCGAAAGGATGTACGAAAATGGATGATACAAAAGTAAGCCGCCACAAATGTGGTGAATGGATTTACGAGGGTAACGCCTGCCAAGTCTGCACGAATCGGGGTAAGGTCGCCCGATAAGGGCTAAAGGAAAGATCCTTTTAGTAGCCATCTTGGTGGGATCTTTTCAAACGGTTGTAGCGCAGGCGGCAAACGCTCCGCGTGAAAGCCTCTCGTTTCTCATGCACCCAAAACTTTACGCTCACATGAAAGTGCCAAGCATGGGTCAATTCGTGTGCCTCGATAAATTGTGGACACAGGAGTCGCACTGGAACGCTAAAGCCTTGAACAAATCCTCCGGTGCGTTCGGTATCGCTCAATTCCTGCCGACCACATGGGGTAATTACAAGTTCGAATACAAGCCTAAAAGCCCAATGACTCAGATCGACTACGGCCTGCACTATATTAAGGTCCGTTACGGCTCTCCCTGCGCCGCATGGAGGCACGAGATGAGATACGGCTGGTACTAGGTGGATCAAAAAATCGTTGCGCTTGTAGAGGCAAGGGCGGGGTATTACTGCGAAACCTGCGGTGGCCCTGCCCTTGAGTCTATGGCGCTCCACCACAGAAAATTAAAGTCCCGAGGCGGCAAGGATTCCGTTTCTAATTTGATCCGCGTTCACCATGAGTGCCATAACCTCGGGACTAATTCAATTCATAAGAACCCATCTATCGCAACGGATAAAGGGTGGATGGTCAGTAGTTGGGCAGATCCGGAGGCCGAGCCATTTCTGCAACCTGATGGCAAGTGGGTAATCTTGAAAAATGACGGAAGCGTTCAAGTAATGTAATGTAAGCGATCCAACAGGAAAGGCAATTAAATGAATCAGATCATTATCGAAGGCAATCTCGGGTCAGATCCGGAAATTAAAATGCTCAAGGACGAAGTGCTTGCATCGTTCTCGTTAGCCCATACGCCGCGCAAGAAGGTCAATGGCCAGTATGAAGATGGCGAAACAATTTGGTTCCGAGTTACTTTTTGGAATAGCAAGTCAGATGCAGTGATCGAGAATCTCCAAAAAGGAGATCGCATCGCAGTCGTTGGCCGATTGGCACAATCAACTTATACGACAAAAGATGGCGAGAAAAAAATCTCACTTGAAATTTCTGGAACAGATTTTTATCTAAAGGCGCGCACAAAGCCTAAGGAATCATCATTTACTCAGGTTGAGGAAATGCCATCATGGTAGATGAACTCTGGAACTCGCAACAGGTTGTCGATCACTTACAGATTACGATCAACAATCTTCGTCAGTTGCAATTTCGTAAAACTATTGCATGGGTGAAAAAAGAAGGAAAGTCTGTTTTCTATCGCGCTGAAGATATTAAGGCGTATAGGGAAAAACGCGAGGCCCGCAAACGGTAATATGATCCCCATGATTATCGACAAGGAAGTGATCACGCTCGCCGATATAGACGAAGCGATCGCCCATCTTGCCGTTATGCTCAAGGATCGGTACGGAAATAGGCTCACCCATCAGCGGAAGGCGTTCCTGATGGGCGAGATGGATTCATTACTTGACGCTAGATTAGAGGCAGTAAATAATGGAATTGGAAACGGTAGCAATCGGGGGCCTGACTCTCGATCCACAGAACGCTCGGAAACATTCGAGCCGTAATCTTGCCGCGATTAAGGCCAGCCTCGAAAAGTTTGGCCAGCGCAAACCTCTCGTTGTTCATAATGGCGTAGTAATTGCTGGCAACGGAACGCTTGAAGCCGCTCGATCTCTCGGATGGAAAGAGATCGCAGTAAGCGTATGTCCTGATGATTGGGATTCCGAGACCGCCAAGGCTTATGCGCTCGCAGATAATCGCTCCGCTGAATTAGCCGAATGGGATGAGATCGCGCTATCTAACCAACTTGTTGATCTTGAGGATCTTGGTTGGGATATTGAAGGCCTAGGATTTGAGAAGGTCGCTAAAGCCTCCGCCGATGACTGGTCAGATGCGTTTGATAAGACCACTAAAGAGCAGTCGCCATTTCAGCAAGTCACTTTTACCCTGAGCCATGAGCAAGTCGAAATCGTGAACAACGCGATTTCTGCCTCCCTTGCGTTGGGCGAATTCCCTGATGAGGAAAATACGAACAAGAATGGCAACGCCTTGACTCGGATGGCTGAGATATTCCTAGGGACTCAGGTATGAGCGCGAAAGACATAATCTTAAAGCCGATCACCTCCGCTGAGGCCAATGCCTTAGTCCGGAAGATTCATTACAGTAAAAAGGTCGCGCCAAACTCCCAAATCCACATCGGCGTTTTCTATAACGGGAAATTAGAGGGAGCGCTTCAATTTGGCCCGTCTATGGATAAGCGCAAGACTCAGGGGCTCGTCAAAGATACCCCGTGGAACGGCTTCATCGAATTAAACCGGATGGCCTTTAGCGATGCCCTGCCTAAGAACAGTGAGTCCCGCGCAATAGGCGTAGCGCTTAAGATGCTCAAGAAGCACGCTCCCCATTTGCAGTGGGTAATCTCTTTCGCCGATGGCACTCAGTGCGGAGATGGAACGATCTACCGCGCCTCAGGCTTCGTGCTGACTCAGATTAACAAGAACAAGACTATTTGGAGACTGCCTGACGGCGAATATGCCGCAGACATTAACTTCACCACAGGGGTTTCATCAGAGTTGCAGAAAAAGTGGGGCAAGGTTGGCACTGAGTCAAGCCATAAGTTCCTCAACAGTATTGGCGCACAGAAGGCTGAGGGATTCCAACTGAGGTATGTCTATTTCCTCGATCCTGCGGCTAAAGAGCGCCTCACAGTTCCTATCTTGCCGTTCTCTGAGATCGACAAGGCAGGTGCTAGGATGTACAAAGGTTCACGCCCTGAAAGCATAAACAGCGATGCGTCTAACTTCCTGTTAGAAGATAGCGGTGCAATTCCGACTTCAGGGCTCCAACCTAACGAAGAATCGTAATCCGTTTATGGGTGAAAATAATCCGGATGTAATTAGTATTGACCCTGCTCTGTTTGAGAAGGAGCGGCAGGTTGTTCAGTATCGCCAAGGCGGAGCAACATTCGATCAGATCGCCAAGCGCTTAAATTATGCAGATGAGTCAGGCGCTCGAGCCGCGTTCAAACGAGCGATGGAGCGTATGCGTGATGATGCCCTTAGCGCTGAGATGCGTGAGTTGCATAGGCAGAGGCTCGAAGTTGCTCTCACTGCTATTTGGCCTGATGTCGTTAAAGGCGATCTCGAGGCAATTAAGGTTATGCTCAAGATATTGGAGCGCGATGCAAAACTCTATGGAATTGACGCGCCAGTAAAAACTGAGGTGGAGGTGACGAGTTACGATGGAAACCTTTTACGACAGAGAACACGAGAAATTATCAAAGTTATACGAGAAGTTTCAGGATCGCCGGATAGCGTGGGAGAACGATCTAGCGAGGCCGGAGCAATTACCGAGTGATGATGAAAACTGGTCAATCTATCTTTATTTAGCAGGTCGAGGCGCTGGCAAGACTCGCACTGCCGCTGAATGGCTGGCGTGGGAAGCAACAACGCAGAACAACACTAGGTGGGCGATTGTCGCTCCGACCTTTAGCGATGTCCGTGATGTATGCGCCGAAGGTGAGTCGGGAATTATCAACATCCTCAGAGATTACGGATCGCTTGCCGATTACAACAGATCTCAGGGAGCGATCTCTTTAACCAATGGCTCAAAGATCAAACTCTTCTCAGCCGATGAGCCTGATCGCTTGCGCGGTCCTCAGCATCACGGGGCTTGGTGCGACGAATTGGCGGCGTGGCGTTATCCGGATACATGGGATCAACTTCAGTTCGGTATGCGCTTAGGTAGCCATCCTCGAACTATTGTCACCACAACCCCGCGCCCTGTTGCCCTAATTAGGAATCTTGTTAGCCGCACAGATGGCACTGTGAAGATCGTCAGGGGCTCGACCTTCGATAATGCCGACAACCTCGCTCCGCAGGCTCTAGTCGAACTACAAGCCCGATACGCAGGCACCAGAATGGGACGACAGGAACTTTACGGCGAGATCCTTGACGAATCAGACTCAGCCCTATGGACGAGAGCGCTGATCGAGGAGGCTCGAATCAAGCCCGAAAATGCCCCGCCTTATTTCAGGGTTGTCGTTGCTATCGACCCCGCCGTCACAAGCGGAGAAGGCTCGGACGAAACTGGAATCGTGGTCGCTGGCGCTACGCCGGATGGTCATTACTACATCCTTGAAGATGCCTCGATGAGAGGAACGCCTGAGAATTGGGCAAGAAAAGCGATCGAGATGTATCGCAAATGGAAATGTGATCGAATCATCGGCGAGGCCAACAATGGCGGCGACATGATTGAGTCCCTGCTCCGGCAAGTTGATGCAACGGTCCCGTATCGGAAAGTTCACGCCTCTCGAGGCAAGCGAGTGCGAGCAGAACCGATCTCTGCGCTCTCTGAACAGTTGCGCCTTCATTTAGTTGGATCAGATTTCTCTCAACTTGAAGATCAGTTAGTCACATGGGAGCCGGATTCAGATAAGTCGCCCGATCGTATGGATGCGATGGTCTGGGCGGTTTCTGATTTGATGAGCGGATCTAATGCTCTTCGATCTCTGGCGGCCATGGCTGATTTCTGTCCGTCTTGCAGATTGCCAGTTGTTAAAAAGACTAAGTTCTGTCCGCGATGTAATACCGCTATCATTACACCTAGTCCGTAATACAAGGGACATAACTAAGGGGACAACATGGGTCTAATCGACCGTCTAGCCAAGGCAGTAGCACAACAGATTGAAAAGGCTCCATCTAATTTACCTGCGGGTGCAGTCGTTATGACTGAACAGCAGATGAGAGATGCAAATACTCAGAACACTTACGGCGCACAAACTCCACTGCCTCGTAATCCAATTCTTGCAGGCGTTCCATTTGGACCAGGTTCTCCAATTCTTCCGGGTGCAATCAACCCACTTCGTGAAGACGGCCGCGCAGATCCTCGCCGTTATGAATACCAAGTTGCCCAAAACATCAACATCGGTACTGAGCAGAAACTCGTACCATTCAAAACACTCCGTGGTGCCGCTGAACAGATCGACATTGTTCGCCGTTGCGTAGAAGTGTTAAAGGCTAAGATCTCCGGACTCGACTGGGATATCACTATCGCCGAAGATGCAAGCGAAAAAATTATTGCTGAGATCGGTGGAGATCACACTCGTGCTATGAGCCAAGCCCGCTCAAAGTTCTCTGATGAGATTTATCGCCTTCGTACATTTTGGGAGAACCCCGATCGTGCTAATGGTCTGACCTTCATCGACTGGATGATGATGGCGCTCGAAGAAATCCTCGTTCTTGATGCGTGGGCAATCTGGCCACAACGCACCGTTGGTGGAGATCTCTACGGCTTCCAAATCCTCGATGGATCTACTATTAAGCCACTCCTTGATGATCGTGGTATGCGCCCAATGCCTCCGCAGGCCGCTTACCAGCAAATCCTTTACGGCTTCCCTCGTTCTGAGTTCCAAGCAAACTCCGATAATATCGAAGCCGATGGAGAGTTCACTTCGGACGATCTTTCTTACTTCATCCGTAACCGTAGAGCAAACTCCGTCTATGGATCATCACCAGTTGAGCGTTGCTTACCTCTAGCCGATCTCTACCTTCGTCGCCAACAATGGCTTCGTGCTGAATATACCGATGGCGTTAGCCCTGAGATGATGCTGACTTCAGATGCGGACTTCGGTAACGATCCGCTCGTAATGAAGCAATACGAAAACATCATTAACGACAACCTTGCTGGACAGACTGAGCAACGCAAGCGCGCTCTGATCTTGCCATCCGGCCTCAAGCCTCAGTTCTATGAAGGCTATGGAGAGAAGTTTAAGTCGAACCTCGACGAGTACCTCATCACTTCGATTACTGGGCACTTCGGCGTACTTCCAACCGAAATTGGATTCTCCGCTAAGGGTGGACTAGGACAGTCCGGACACCAAGAAGGTGAAGCAGAGGCCGCTCAGTCAATCGGTGTGGCTCCGCTTGTCCAATGGATCAGCAAAATGCTCACCAACATTTCTTACACATACCTCGGTATGCCACGCGAACTTGAGTTCAAGTTTATGGTTGGCGAGATCCGCGACAACGAGCAGATGGCAAAGAAGTCTGATCTCGAACTTCGTGGTGGAACAAAGACTATGAACGAGCGCCGTAGCGAACTCGGACTTCCACTATTAGACACTCCTGCCGCTGATCAGCCAATCCTTGTCGCTGGCAATGGTGTTTATCTCTTCACTCCTGAGGGAATCGTGAACGCCGCCGCTCCGACTGCCGGTGTTGAAAATGTCTCCGATGATGTTGATCCGATGGCGCCAGTTGAACCTGCCGCTGATACTGCTCCGGATTCAAAGCCAACAGAAGATGTACAAAACCCAACGGGAAATGTACAAAATACTGAAACACCTGATTTCGAGAAGGCTGGCGTACCGTCTAAGGCTGAGGTAAAGGATGCGCTCTCGAAGTTGCATATCCTTCCAAATGCCGCTGGCGATCATCCTGCCTCAGACAATCCTGAGATGTTGGCAGACTCAGTAGCAAGCCCGTGGCCAATCGTAGAAACCGATAGCGGCAATTATCCCGTCGATCCGGATGTATGGTCTAAGGCGCAACTTACCCTCGTCAATGTAAAGGATCTCTACGGTACTGATACCGCTCTCGATCGTTCTAATGTTGCCGACCATATTGAGTCTATGGGTCAAGCCCTCACTCCTTACCGTGGCTACCCGCTCGTCTTTGATGATGGCGAAAAGCAGGTAATCGTGGACGGACACCATCGCCTCTTCGCTATGTGGCTCTTAGGTATGGATCAGGTTCCGGTATGGCTTGGCACTCCTGATAAGGCTAAGGAAGCAAGCGCAGAAGTCAAGGCGTTCCTGAAGTGGGCGAGTAAAGGTAAAAGGGCTCGTCAGTTCGAGTTTAAGTCCCTCGACTCTATCGTCGGGGATGCTCTGAATCGTTGCTACTTTGACGGAGATATGGATACCGCAAAGTCACTCGCAAAGGCGTATCTGCAATGACCCTCGGCGTTCATCAAGTAGATGGGCGCATCGCTAGTAGCGCGGCACTAAAGATTTCGGCTGCGCTACGCGAAAGCATTGACCCTCGAAAAATAGTTGAGGGATACTTACAAACCCACCCAACCGTGAGCGAGTTTATGTCGCAGGATCGGGCTAGGGCTAGAGCGTGGGCAATGCACAATGTAACCCTTGATAACACCGCTCTAATAGCCGTACTTCGTCAGCACTATGCCGATATGTATGTCACGGGTATTGCCTCGACTTATGATGCTTACGGTAAGGCACTAAGAGCCAAAAAGGCTGAGAAAAAACCCGTCCACAACTGGGATGCGGTGTCGTGGGCAAGCGCAGTTCTCGAGAACGCTATCAACTGGGATACATGGGTGCCGGGTAACTTTGCGGCAGAAGCGTTACTGAAACCCCCGGGGGGATTAGAGAAACTGCTCGGAAAGGTTACGCTCACAACACAAACGCTGAACGGAACAACTTACGACCAAATAGGTAGCCGCCTTGCCGAAGGTTTTTCTATTGGTGCAAGCCCAACAACTCTTTCAACAATGCTCAAGGATGTAATTGGTTCGCCTGATCGCTCGTTAATGATTGCGCTGACCGAAGGATCTCGAGCCGCAAATGTTGCCGCGATGGATTCTTATGCCGCTCTAGGAGTTGAGCAGATCCAATGGGTAGCCTCCGACCCTGATGATGAGGAGTGCGATATCGATGGTGAGGTTACCGATGTTGATGGGGAGTTCAGTAATGGATTAACCGCTGAGGATATTCCGGTTCATCCAAACTGCCGTTGCTCGACTATGGGCATACCGCCTGAGGCTCCGAGTGGATTTACGGATCAGACTGATAACACGGATCAAGCAGAGTAAAGCAATAACCATTACAATTAAACGATAATCCGAGAGAAGGAAAACAATGGCTCTTAATCACTCAAATATCACCGTCGGTACAACTCCAACTTTGCTAGTCACAATTCCAAATGGTGTTGGTTATGTAGCCGTTCAA
>Ga0208498_1000098_pt1 | contig 36105 bp, 29 predicted proteins | sample CryBogCBE12Aug09_FD_185502 | JGI IMG/M metagenome (GOLD analysis project Ga0208498, IMG submission 185502) | Freshwater microbial communities from Crystal Bog, Wisconsin, USA - CBE12Aug09 (SPAdes) (version 2) | ecosystem: Environmental > Aquatic > Freshwater > Lake | place: Crystal Bog... | reverse complement strand
TCACGATAGGTGAGACCACCGCAGATGCACCACGGCCACTCTTCGGTACAGATGAGAATGCAATGCCGAGCACGGTGGAGCAAGCGCTTCCGAGAATGATGAGCCAGATAAAGCGGAGCCAGAGCGTCGCCGAAGTTGGCAGATGCAAGCCAAAGAGAAGAGCGCCAAAACCAAGCAGGAGCGCTACTTGGAAGAGCATCGCAGCTGTAACAACGATCGCTTTACCGATGAAGTACGAGATCGGTGACATCGGAGTTCCGCGCAGACGCTTGAGTGTTCCAAAGTCACGTGACATCGGGATTGAAATTGCGAGTTGCTGGAATCCAGTATTCACCAAACCAGATGCGACCATTCCTGCGACAAAATATTGGCTGAAGGTGACGCCCGGTGCGATCGTATTCTTAAAGACCGAACCAAAGATGAAGAGCAGAATGACAGGGAAGGCGAGTGTGAAGACCACAGATTCGCGCTGACGCAAGAATTGTTTGATCTCGAGATTGCCTCGAAGAAGTCCTAGTCGAATGATGCCGCTCATGCTTCACCAATCATTCTTAAGTAAATATCTTCAAGCGATGGACGAGTGACAGTGAGATCTTCGATTTCGCCCGGAATTCGCTTCGCAAGATCGCTGAGAAAAGCAGTCGGGGTAGCGGTGATCTCGGTCTTTGTTTGACCGCCCTCACTCCAGGAGATCGTCGCCTTTGCGTCGGCGCGGCCACCAAGGGTTGCGGGTGGTGAGACTTCTAAGACCCGGCCCTTGTTAATCACTGCAACTCGATCAGCAAGCGCCTCTGCCTCATCAAGGTAGTGAGTCGTTAAAAGGATTGTTGTTCCTTCATCGCGTAGAGCGCGGATGAGCTCCCAGAATGCACGTCGAGCTTCTGGATCAAAGCCAGTCGTAGGTTCATCGAGAAAGAGGATTTCAGGTGAGCCAATAATCCCAAGTGCGACATCGAGTCTGCGGCGTTGTCCGCCGGAGAGCGTCACGACCTTCGCCTCTGTCTTCTCACGCAGCCCTACAAGATCGATAACCTTCTCTGGATCTTTAGCCTTGGTGTAATAGTGTGCGAAGTGATGAATAGTTTCGCTCACTGTTAAATCGGCGAAGTCACTGACAGATTGAAGGACAATCCCGATGCGATTGCGCCAGACGCGATCTCCACTGGATGGGTTCTGTGGGTCTTCGCCCAACACCTGAACATCGCCGGCATCACGATCGCGATAACCCTCAAGGATTTCAACGGTAGTGGTCTTACCCGCCCCGTTTGGACCAAGGATTGCAAAGATCTCACCAGTGTGGACTTCAAGGTCCAACCCTGCGACCGCATCGACACCGGCATAACTTTTACGCAGCCCCGTGACAGTAATTGCCGCGCTCCGAGATGTCATATGAGCATAATAGTCGCATAATTAGGGGGTGAGCCCACGCAAAAATACCTCAAAGCGATCACGCGGTAAGGCGCAGCCGGCTCCCGAAGAACGCAATATTGAAGAAATCGGTCTCAGCTTTTCGAGTACCGAAGAACATGCTGATGGCATCTACGAAGTTCGCAAGATCACTGGCTCAAGTTCTACCAAGCCCTATCGCTGTCCTGGCTGCGATCAGATGATCCCTACTGCAACACCACACATCGTTGCCTGGCTCGACTATGACATCGAGAGCCGTCGCCACTGGCATACGCCATGTTGGAAGAAGAAGGGACAGCGCACGCCTCGCACAGAGCGATCGCGTAACGCCCCTCGTTATTAAAAGTAATTAATGCAGGAATTTAATAACTGAGGTTAAGAACTTATCTGCAAACTTTGTTCGCTTAAATGTCGTAAATGCGAATGGAAGAGCGAATCGCTCACTCACAACAGAGCGCAAATAAGTGAATTCGTGGAGTCCTTCAGGTCCGTGAATGCGGCCATAACCACTATCTTTCACGCCACCGAATGGCACAGTCGCAACGCCAGCAAAGCCAATAACCGAGTTAATCGAGACCATGCCAGTCACCAACTGTGATGCGATCTTCTCGCCATTGCGCTTCGACCAGACTGATGCTCCAAGTCCATAACGAGTCGCATTAGCAAGCGCTACCGCCTCATCCATGTTCTGTACGCGATTGATGGTCAAGGTTGGTCCAAAGGTCTCTTCCGTGATCGCCAATGAATCCTCTGGAACATCGAGCATGATTGTTGGCTGCACGAATGGTGGCTGAACTGAATCGGTTCCACCGATCAAGAACTTTGCGCCCTTAGCAGCAGCATCATCGATATGGCTCTGGATCACGTTGAGCTGTGATGGCATTGTGGCCGGACCATAGTTCTTATTGACACCAGGGTGGATCTCTTTGGCCATATCGCCGATCTCGCGAATAAATTCATCAGCAACTGCATGGTGAACATAGACACGCTCTGCACCGATGCAGGTCTGACCAGCATTCGACATAGCCAACCAGAGTGCATATTCAGCGGCCTTCTTAATATTGGCATCGGAGTCAACGATCACCGGATCTTTTCCGCCGCATTCGAGCACTGTTGGAATCATGCGATCAGCTGCAGCAGCAGCGACCTTCTTGGCAGTGCGCGTAGAGCCAGTAAATGCGATCTTATCGACCGCGGCATTTGTCAGCGCTTGCCCAGTTGCGCCAAGGCCAGTGATGACTTGGAAGATATCTGGGAAAGGAGCAACTTCAGCAAAGGTTGCTCCGAGCCATTCACCAACACCTGGTGTGTACTCACTTGGCTTGAAGACAACGGTATTGCCAGCAGCGAGTGAGTAAGCGATCGAACCCATCGGAGTAAAGACTGGGTAGTTCCATGGACCAATCACGCCAACAACACCATATGGTGCGCGTTCTACTCGGGCCTTCATATTGGCCATAATCAATCCAGGATTGCGAGTCACAGGGGAGAGATAACGAGCAGCGTTCTTCGCTGCCCAATCAAGGTGACCGATCGCAAGTGAAATCTCCAGCGATGCATCACTTAATGGCTTACCCGTTTCAAGGGCAACAAGTTCGGTGATCTCGCTGAGTCGCTTTGAGATAACCGCATCCCATGCAACGAGAACCTTCTTACGACCAGCAAAGCCGAGCGCCTGCCAGGCGCGTGAACTCGCATGAGCTCTCGCAACAGCTGCATTCACATCTTCAACAGAGGCGTTTCGGTAGGTACCGATTACCTCTCCGGTTGCAGGGTTATGGCTAGGAAATTCCGTGAGGGTCGTAGTGCTCATGCTCTAACTGTAAACTCATACCGTGCCAGAGTTAATACGTCCGAGCAGTATTTTGCCGGCGAATCGACGCCCGATCACGCTTCGGACTGCAGATAACCTGACCCTGGTTGGCGAGGTAGCCTCACCGATCGGTGATCGAACTGCGACCTTGCTCTGCCTGCATCCCAACCCAACCGGTGGGGGAATGATGGATAGCCACATCTATAAGAAGGCGAGCAACCGCTTACCTGCCATGGCCGGTATCGAGCTCATTCGCTTCAATACTCGCGGTACCGAAAGCGCAGCTGGTAAATCTGAAGGCGCTTATGACAATGGTGGGTTAGAGAAGTTAGATGTCGAAGCGGCAATCAACTTCGCCTTCGATGATGCTCATGCGGATAATCTCTGGGTTGTTGGCTGGTCCTTTGGAACTGATCTCGCGTTACGCCATGCTCGTGATCCACGAGTCAAAGGAATTATTCTGTTAAGTCCACCATTGATGACAACGCAAGAGAGCGATCTGGAATGGTGGGCGAATGATGGTCGTCCCGTTACTGCGCTTATTCCAGAGTTTGATGATTATCTGAAACCAGCTGAGGCGAAGCTCCGTTTTGAAAAATTACGGCAGATCGAGTTGATCAATATTGCTGATGGAAAGCATCTCTGGTTAGGCGAACCTGCAGTTCACCGAGTGCTTACAGAGATTACCAAGATCCTGGCACCATCTCGCTTGCCGCTACCGACTGAGTGGTAATCCTCAACCTAAATCAGCTTTAGGGAAGACGACCTCATCCACAATCAGTAAGACCGCTGCTGCAACAGGTACTGCAAGTAGTCCACCAATTAAGCCGAGCAGGCTTGTACCAAGAAGTGCGGCGATGATCGTGACGAGACCTGGGATCGAGAGTGACTTGCGCATGATCCGTGGCATCACAATGTAGTTCTCAACTTGAACATAGAGAACATAAGCAACGAAGGCGATCAACGCAGTGAGTGGTGACTTCGTGAGACACATCAACGTCACAACCGAGACTCCCAAAATATGTCCAATGAGTGGGATGAGGCCACAGAAGAAGACAAGCAGGGCTAACGCTGTTGGGTATGGCATTCCGATGATGAAGCCGACGATCAGAATATAGATGGCGGCAATAAAGGAGACTGTTGCCTGTCCACCCACAAAGATACCTACGCGATCGATGATCGCGTCACTCAATCCAGCAACACGTGCTCGGCGAGATGCCGGCACGAAGCGGTAGGCAACCTGTGTCACTGATGGAAGTGAGGCAAGGAAGTAGAGGGTGAGTACCAAAATTGTCAGTACAGAGATTGCTCCAGAGAGAACTGCCTTACCAACGCCAAGAACTCCACCAAAGGCAGTGACCACAAATTGGCCATCGTGGATCGATGAGGTGACCTTCTTCTGGATCGAGTCGACAATCCCGTAGTGTTGATTGAGCTGGTTGATGGTGTGATTATTCTTCAAACTTTCGATCAAACTCGGAGCGTTTTTCACAAGCAAGTTCACCTGATCGACGATCGGTGGAATTGCCACGAGTGCAAAGAGAGCGACGAAACCAATAACAATTGCGACGACAGCGCCAACTGACGTTGGTCGATTGAGGCCACGACGTTGAAAGAAGTTCACCGCTGGATTGAGTCCAGCTGCAAAGAAGAGTGAGATCAAGATCAGAACGAATACCTGCGAAGCACTTGCGAAGGCGCGCAATAATGTAACTGCGATCACAGCGCCCGATGCAGCTAAGAAGCCGAAGTAGAACGGATGGGCTCGATCGAGCGGTTCACCTAATGATCCCAAGTCTGCTTTCTGGGGATTGGAGCTCTTGCGATTCTTCAATCCAGGGATCTTGGGAATTAAGTTAGCCATAACGCAATTTTAACTCGCTTTACGCTCTCGATGGGGAAGAATGGCGCCATGAGCGAATTGAGTATCACCGGTAGCGGTACCGAGATCATCTCGCTCTATGACCTGCCGTGGTCCAAGCTCCTCGAAGATTGGCCGGAAGATCCTGGCCTCACCTCAATGCGAGGTATCTCTCGCCACGTCGTTCGCCTCGTCCGCACCGGCGATCGAGATGAAGATGTCTATGCCGTCAAAGAGACGGTAGAAGAGTTCTCGACCAAGGAGTATGCGGTTCTCCGTGAACTCAATACTCGTGGCGCACCATGTGTGGAACCCCTGGCCGTCGTAACTGGCCGACTCGATCCGCGCGGTAACGAGCTGCCTACTGCTCTCGTTACCCGGTACCTGCCATATTCACTCCCTTATCGCGTCATTCTTAGCGGCGGCGTCACTCCTCATGAGATCACCACAATGGCGAATGCGCTCGCGCTCTTGTTAGTAAAGCTCCATCTCCTTGGATTTTGGTGGGGCGATTGCTCGCTTTCGAATGCACTCTTCCGCAGAGATGCTTCTGAGTATTCGGCCTATCTCGTCGATGCTGAAACCGGTGAGTTCCAGAACGTTTTGACTGATGGCCAACGTGAGCACGATCTTGATATTGCCCTCTTCAATGTCGCAGCCGAACTTGAGGATCTCGCTATCGCAGGAGTTCTCCATCCAGGTATGGACCCGATTCGTGCCAGCCAAGGAGTCATCTCGCGTTATCGCAGATTGTGGAAGTCTCTCAAAGAGCCTCAGATCCTTGACCCTAAAGATCGTCATGCGGTCGAACGTGCGATGCGCTCGCTTCAAGATCTGGGCTTTGCCGTTGAAGAAGTCGAAGTCACCATGGATGGCGATAAAGGAATGCTTAAGTTCTCACCGCGTTTGGTGGCTGCTGGATATCACCAACAACGTTTGAAAGAGATCCTCGGTCTTGATGCTGAGGAGCTGCAAGCGAAGCGGTTACTTGCATCTTTCGATCGTTATCGTGCGCGTGAATCTCATACTGGCCACTCCACCGAGGTCCTTGCTCGCCGTTGGCTCACTACTGTCTTCGACCATGTCATTGATCAAATTCCGGTAGAGCTTCGCGGCCGAGTTGAACCTGCACAGATGTTCCATGAAATCCTCGAGCATCGCTGGTACCTAGGGGAGCAGGCTGGAAAAGATCTGGGGATTGACTATGCAACCCAGCAATACATCACCAATATCCTCCCCTTTAGAACCGATTCCGGAACGCTTAATCCTGAAGAACCCGTTGCAGTATCGGAGCGCTAGCGGCCAAAAGTTTGGCAGGATAAGGGTATGAGCCTGCCACCTAGCGCCAAAGGATTGGGAAACTTCGGTGGCGCCTTCGATCTTGGGACGCTTCGCCAACCGGCAGTCACAATCGATCCGGCAGACCTTGGTTACGTTGTCACCCAGAACAATTTAGTTTCGGAGTTATTGCCTGCCTCGAATGAGGCGGTAGCGATTATTTTATGTTGGTCACCGCGCAGCACCCAAGCACAATCACTTCTTCCGATGATGCGCCAATTCAATCGCGATGATGCCACTGCAACAGGGGAGCCAACCTGGATATTCGGTAGCGTCAATGTGGATGCTGAACCTGCTGTCGCAAAGGCACTTCAAGTCCAATCCGTTCCACTTGCAATTGCCATTATTCAAGAGCAACTCGTTCCACTCTTTGAATCGGTGCCACCAGCTGACCAAGTCCGCGCCGTTATCAATAAAGTTCTTGAACTTGCCGCTCAGAAAGGTGTCGGAGCCGCTCCTGCTGTTGCAGCCGATCCCGTCGATGTTATAGAACCTGAAGAGGAGGCTGCGATGGCAGCACTTCAAGCGGGGGATTATCTCGGGGCTAAGAGGTCATATGAGGAATGGTTAAAGCGCTCTCCGAATAATGACTTTGCCAAATTGGGCCTTGCTCAAGTGGAGCTCTTAATTCGCATAGACGGCGTTGATCCGGTCGATGCTGCGAAGCAAGCAGATGCTCACCCCGAAGACTTAGCGATGCAGATTATGGCTGCTGATTGCGAGATCGCTCAGGGCGATTTTGAAGGAGCTACCTCTAGACTCCTCTCTGCAGTCCGAAATTCGGCTGGCGATGACCGTAAACGAGTAAGAGATCATCTCTTGATTCTCTTTACCTTGATTGAGCCTGATGACCCACGCCTGGCAAAGGCCCGACAACAGTTAGCGAGTGCACTCTTCTGATGATCACTATTTCCAAGGAAGAGTCTTTTTATACTCGAGCTATATTCTTCCTCTTCGGTGTCGGGGTCATGATGATCGCGCCACGCACGCCAGATATTAAGGCGAATCTCCATGTCAATAATGGAACCCTTGGAACTCTCTTCTCTATTGGAACAATCGGGTCATTTGTAGCTCTCATCTATATGGGTCAGATTGTTCAGCGATTCGGAACTCGGAATGTCCTGATCTTTGCCTCAACTTGGCTCTATGCCGCGATGTTTGTTCAACCACATATTCACTCAACCTGGCTCTTTGCGCTCGATCAGATCGCAGCTGCAATGGGATGGGCGGGGTATCACATCACCATTAATACCTTCTCACTGCATCGCCAGAAGTTAAGCGGGATTCCGATTCTCCCTAAGCTCCATGGAACCTGGAGTGCAGGCGCTCTGATCACAGCTGTTATCGCTGTTGGAATCACATCTCATATCACGCTCGCCTGGCACATTGATGTCGGTATCTCCATTATTTGGGCGATAACGATGTACAGCATCTTTAAATTGCGCCACGTGATGATCCCTGGGACCCGTGAACCTGGTGATTCGGAGACGAAGGCAAGCGTTAAGTCGATTAAAATTTTCTTACAAGAAGAGTGGATCATCCTCATTGGCTGCACCATCGGCATCATGCTTGAGGTTGGAACGAACGACTGGGCTACCTTGTATACAAAGGAAGATATTGGTGTCTCTGCCTCACTCAGTATCTTGCCGTATATCTCATTCGGTCTGGGAATGATCCTTGGACGATTAAACCTTCACATCGTCTATCGCTACTTTACTGAGAGATTCTTGATCCGTTATAGCGCGATCTTCGGGGGCGTCACCTTTATCGTTCTCATTCAATTCGCCTCACATTTTGCCAAGAGCAACCCACATCTCGGATTAGTTCTCGCATTTCTAGGTTTCTTCCTGGGCGGAATTGGTTCAGCTTTCATCTCACCAATGTTCACCACTATTGCGACGCGTAAATCGAGATTCCCGGCAGGATTTGTCGTTGCGCAAATGGCGCTCTTTAATACGTCGATCTTCTTCTTTACAAAAATTATTATCTCGTGGATTGCACAATCAACATCCATCACAACTGCGCTTATGGTGCCAGGGATTCTATTGCTCGTGACCTCACTCTTCGCAAAGTTAGGTAGCGAGAAACTTTCAGTGAAGCGTTAGCCAGATTGTTGCAAGCGGAGGAATCCGTAGCGAGACAGCTTCACCAGCACGAGACTGAATTTCACTATTTGTAACGCCGCTTCCGCCAAAACTTTGATCATCAGTATTGAGAACTTCGCGCCATGTTCCTGCCTGAGGTAGGTGAAGTGAGTAATTCTCATCAACTACTGGTGAGAAGTTGGTAATAGAGACGAGCGGAGTTCCATCCTCGGCCCACCGGGTAAAGGCAAGAGTATTTCCAGCGCCATCATCATTAATGATCCAGGTAAACCCTTCAGGAGTTGTATCTCGCTGCCAAAGCGCAGGGGTCTTGGCGTAATGATGATTCAAAGCTGCAACTGTTCGTTGTACTCCAGCATGTTCATCAAACTCAGTGAGGTGCCAATCGAGCGACTTGCTCTCGCTCCATTCGTCATTCTGGGCAAAGTCACAACCCATAAAGAGCAACTTCTTCCCAGGATGTGCCCACATAAAGCCATAGAGCGCACGCAGGGTAGCCAGCTTCTGCCAACGATCACCAGGGATCTTTGCCAAGAGCGAACCCTTGCCATGTACTACTTCATCATGGGAGAGAGGGAGCATGAAGTTCTCACTCCATGCATAGAGAATCGAAAAGGTTATCTCGTTGTGATGATAGAGGCGATGGATTGGCTCATGAGCGATGTATTCCAAGGTGTCGTGCATCCAGCCCATATTCCACTTAAAACCAAACCCGAGACCACTCTCTGAGGTTGGTTTAGTGACTCCACCCCAAGCTGTGGACTCTTCAGCGATCATCATGATTCCCGGTGCTTCGCGATAGGCGGTAGCAGTTGCTTCTTGGAGGAGTGCTACAGCTTCAAGATTCTCTCGGCCGCCAAATTTATTAGGAATCCATTGACCTTGCTCGCGGGAGTAATCGAGATAGAGCATCGATGCAACTGCATCAACGCGAATACCATCGATATGGAATTCGAGAAGCCAGTAGAGCGCTGAAGCGACGAGAAAGTTTCTTACCTCATTGCGACCATAGTTAAAGATCAACGTTCCCCAATCGGGATGCTCACCTAAACGAGGATCTTCATGCTCATAGAGCGCAGTGCCATCAAACTTCGCAAGTGCCCATTCATCTTTGGGGAAGTGGGCCGGAACCCAATCGACGATGACGCCAATGTCAGCCTGGTGAAGAGCATTGACGAGATATTTAAAATCATCTGGTGAACCGAAGCGGGAGGTTGGCGCGAAGAAGCCCGTCACTTGATAACCCCATGATCCACCGAATGGGTGTTCCATCACTGGCAGAAATTCAACATGGGTGTAACCCATCGTGGTCACGTACTCCACTAACTGAACCGCTAGTTCTCGATAAGAAAAACCTGGGCGCCATGATCCAAGGTGCATCTCATAGACCGAAACTGGTGAACGCCACGGTTCGCGAACTGCACGGCGAGTGAGCCAATCACTATCGTTCCAACTGTGTTCTGACTCGTAGACGATCGAAGCTGTTGATGGCGGAATCTCACTCGAGCGTGCAAGTGGATCAGCATGATCGACCCATCGTCCATCTCGCGTGAGAATCGCAAATTTATATTTGGAGCCGCTCCCGATTCCCGGGATAAAGACCTCCCAGATGCCATTGCCACCGAGCGGGATCATCGGATTGCTCTGCTTATCCCAGAAGTTGTGATCACCAATCAGGCTTACCGCTTGCGCATTTGGTGCCCAGACCGAGAAAGCTGTTCCAATTACTTCGCCAGATTCATCACGCATGACATGTGCGCCAAGGACATCCCATAACCGTTCATGACGACCTTCGCCGATCAGATAGAGATCGAGTTCGCCGAGCGTGGAATATGGATTGAGATAGCCAGCTGGCGGAAAGTGCGCAGTTACGTCGTGGGACTTCTTGCGGAAAAACTTCATGAGAGCTTCACGTGGGCGATATGTGCGACTCGACCGACTGGGCGAGCAGGATCTAGGCGAACAAAGGTATCTCGGCCCCACGAGTATTGCTTTCCATCAAGGAGATCGGTTACCTCAAAGGTGGCAAAACGAGCCTCATCGAGTCCCAAGAAGAAGTAGTTCCAGTGAATTGTGGTCTCTTGCGCTCTTGTTGGATCAAGGTTAACGACAACAAGAATCAAGTCATTCCCTTCGCGCTTTGAATACGCGATGATCTGATCAGAGTCAGTTGGGTGAAATTCCAGGTTCCGCAAGCGTTGTAGAGCAGGATGCGCTTTACGGATTGCATTGAGGCTCTTAATAAACGGCGCAAGTGTTAAGCCTGCCTTTGCGGCACCGGCCCAATCGCGAACCTTGATCTCATATTTCTCAGAGTCTTTGTACTCTTCGCCACCTTCTTTAAAAGGGGTATGTTCGTAGAGTTCATACCCTGCATACATTCCCCACGATGGCGTCAACGTTGAGGCAAGGACAGCACGCAATGCAAAGACTGCAGGATTGCCGTTCTGGAGGTGGAAGGGGAGAATATCTGGAGTGTTGACCCAGAAGTTTGGTCGGAAGAAACCGCTCGTCTGCTTCGCGACCTCTGTTCCGTAATCGATCAACTCTTGCTTGGTTACCCGCCAAGCGAAATATGTGTAGGACTGCTGGAAACCAGCCTTACCGAGTGCGTGCATCATCGCTGGGCGAGTGAAAGCTTCTGCCAAGAAGATGACATCTGGGAATTCCGCGTTGATCTTTGCAATGCACTCCTGCCAGAAGTGAACTGGCTTGGTGTGCGGGTTATCGACGCGAAATGCTCTGATGCCTTGTGAGATCCAATATTTAATAATGCGAATGACCTCTGCAAGGAGTCCTTCATAATCATTATCGAAGTTGATCGGATAGATATCTTGATACTTCTTTGGAGGATTCTCGGCATAGGCGATCGTGCCATCTGCGCGCTTGGTGAACCACTCTTGATGGTTCTTCGCCCAGGGATGATCGGGGGAGCATTGGAGTGCGAGATCAAGGGCGATCTCAATTTTTAGCTTTGCCGCTGCTGTTACAAATTTCTGAAAATCTTGGAGCGTGCCAAGCTCAGGGTTGATCGCATCATGCCCACCTGCTTCAGAGCCAATTCCCCAAGGGACACCTGGTTCGCCAGGCTGGGCAGTCGTAGAGTTGTTCTTTCCTTTGCGGAAAGAGAGCCCGATTGGATGGATAGGCGGTAGATAGAGAATGTCGAAGCCCATATCGGCAACACGGGGGAGTGAATCGATTGCAGTCAGGAATGTACCGGTGGTGACAGAACCATCTGGGTTCTTCTTTGCACCCTCACTGCGTGGGAAGAATTCGTACCACGATCCGATTAAGGCACGAGGAGTCTCGGCATAGATGGGGAATTTCTCTGATGTGGAGTGAATTCCCTTTTCATCTCGCACCTCAATAGCAAACGACCAGTGACCAAGATCGGTAGGAGTTACGACGCCTTCATAGCGATCGCTACCAGGCCAGATGAGGCGCATCGGGTTTCGCGCACGCTCCTTGCCGGTTGAATCAAAGAGGAGAGCGAGCGCTTCAAAACTTTCGTGGCCTTCACGAATGATGGTCGCACCAACAGTGATGGCTTCGTGCGGGATCGCCTTCGCAGCAACAAACTCGCCACCAAAATAGGTTGTGGGCGAGATATCAAGTACTGGAAAGCGAGAGATCATCCGGAGCCTTCAGTATTTCCTGCATCTGCCGCGCTCACATCATGAATCTGGTACTTATCCATCGCTTCGCGTAAGACCTTCACCTTCACTTCGCCTTGTTCGACGAGTTGGGCAATAGTTGCAACGACGATTGATTCGGCATCGACATTGAAGTGGCGACGGAGTGCGCCGCGAGTATCAGATAGACCGAAGCCATCAGTTCCGAGTGAGTAGAACGGTTGCTTGACCCATGGCTGAATCTGATCTTGGACAGCGCGCATAAAGTCGCTGACTGCAATAACCGGTCCAGAGGTACCTTCCAATTTCTTGGTGATGTAGGCGCTCTTGCGATCATCAGGGTTGAGCAAGTTATGGCGATCTACTGCTAGGCCATCGCGACGGAGTTCATTCCACGAGGTAACAGACCAAACGTTGGCACTGATATCCCACTCATCCTGCAACTTCTGTTGCGCGGCAAGTGCCCACTGCATCGAGATACCTGATGCAAGAATTTGTGCAGCACGCTTGTTGTTACGAGCGGCAGGGGAGTAGAGGTAGATACCCTTCAAGAGGCCATCAACATCGAGGTTCTCTGGCTCGGCAGGTTGAATAATTGGCTCGTTATAAATGGTGAGGTAGTAATAGACATTCTCACTATTCGCGCCATACATCCGGCGAAGGCCATCCTTCACAATATGTCCGAGTTCGTGAGCGAAAGCTGGATCGTATGAGACGACCGCTGGATTCGTTGCCGCAAGGAGATGTGAGTGACCATCTTCGTGTTGGAGGCCTTCACCATTGAGTGTGGTGCGACCAGCTGTCGCTCCGAGAACAAAGCCTCGGACCATCTGATCGGCAGCGGCCCAGAATGCATCGCCAGTGCGTTGGAATCCGAACATCGAGTAGAAGATATAGATAGGAATCATAGGTTCGTCATGTGTTGAGTATGACGATCCCACTGCTGTGAAGGATGCGACCGAACCGGCCTCATTGATTCCTTCGTGAAGAATCACACCAGATGTAGATTCCTTGTACGAGAGCATCAATTCCCGGTCGACAGATGTGTAAGTCTGTCCATGCGGAGAATAGATCTTAAGTGTTGGGAAGAGCGAATCCATACCGAAGGTCCGTGCTTCATCCGGGATGATTGGAACAAAGCGTGGACCGATGCCCTCTGCCTTAACGAGATCTTTAAAGAGGCGAACGAAGGCCATCGTGGTTGCAACGCCTTGCTGACCAGAGCCGCGTCGAACGGAATCAAATGCCTTCTCCTCAGGCATTGGAAGAGGCTTTGACACTTTACGACGAGATGGGATTGAGCCACCAAGCGAATTGCGACGCTCCATCATGTACTTGTACTCAGGAGAATCTTCAGCTGGGCGATAGTACGGTGGAAGCTTGGCATCAATGAGTTCATCGGCGATCGGAATGCCAAGGAAATTCTTGAATTGAATGAGATCTGCCGCAGTCATCTTCTTCATCTGGTGCGTTGAGTTACGCGCTTCAAATGTTGAGCCAAGGGTCCAGCCTTTGACGGTCTTTGCAAGGATGACTGTTGGACGACCATTATGTGATGTGGCGGCCTTATAAGCAGCGTATAACTTTCGATAATCATGGCCGCCGCGTTGGAGTGCCCAGATCTCATCATCACTCATATGCGCAACAAGTGCCGCACAGCGAGGATCACGACCGAAGAAGTGTTCGCGGACATAGGCGCCGGACTCACCTTTATAGGTTTGATAATCACCATCTGGTGTCTTGTTCATTAATTCAACGAGTGCACCTTCGCGGTCTGCGGCGAGCAGTTGATCCCAACCACGACCCCAGACGACCTTGATGACATTCCAACCAGCGCCACCGAAGATTGATTCGAGTTCCTGAATAATCTTTCCATTACCGCGTACTGGGCCATCGAGGCGTTGCAGGTTGCAGTTGATAACAAAGGTGAGGTTATCGAGACCTTCACGTGCAGCTAAACCAATTGCACCGAGTGATTCTGGTTCATCAGTTTCACCATCACCGAGAAAAGCCCAGACATGTTGCTGCGAAGTATCTTTGATGCCGCGGCCATGGAGGTAGCGATTGAATCGCGCCTGATAGATCGCATTGATCGGACCAAGTCCCATGGAGACTGTTGGGAACTCCCAGAAATCTGGCATGAGTCGTGGATGCGGATAGGAAGATAATCCGCCACCAGCATGTGAAACTTCCTGACGAAAGCCATCCATCTGATGTTCAGTAAAGCGACCTTCAACAAATGCACGCGCATACATTCCTGGGCTGGCATGTCCCTGGAAGAAGATCTGATCTCCGCCGCCCTGGTGGTTCTTTCCCTTGAAGAAGTGGTTGAAGCCAACTTCGTAGAGTGAAGCAGATGATGCAAAGGTTGAGATATGTCCGCCGACTCCAACGCCAGGACGCTGAGCGCGATGCACCATCACTGCAGCATTCCAGCGCACATAGGCGCGGATCCTGCGCTCCATTGCTTCATCGCCAGGGAACTGTGGCTCATCAGCTGATGGGATGGTGTTGATGTAATCAGTTGTTCGAAGTTGTGAGATTCCTACATTCTTATCTTGCGCGCGGCGCATAATCTGAAGAGCGATATAACGGGCGCGGACTGGGCCGGCCTGCTTGAGGAGCGCATCGAAGGATTCCTGCCATTCCGCCGTCTCTGTGGGATCGGTATCCACGAGTTGGTCGATGAAGTGATCCAGGGATTCGAATTGTGAACTCATGTCCGTATCTTAAAGGCAAATATTCACCTGTATTTATCGTTCATAGGCTCGCAATCGACCAGATAGGGCTTGCGCTGAGCGGCTTTTCAGAGTGGACTTATCCCGTGAATGCAGCCGAGATCGCCGATCGGATGGGCTTTGCCGCTGGGGAGTTGATCCTCGAGGTTGGCCATGATCAGGATTGTGACGCAGATCTAAGAGATGCGATTATCGCTAAAGTTGGCTCACCACTGTTAGGAAGCGACTCCGATGAGGTCGTTGATGGCGTTCTCCTCTGGTTCCGTGACGATGATGGGGATTTAGTCGATGAGCTGGTCGATGCCCTTACCTACCTCTCTGAAACTGGTCCAATCTGGCTCTTAACTCCTAAGGTCGGAGTAGAAGGCCATGTCGATGCCGTTGATATCCAAGATGCTGCGCCAACCGCCGGTTTAACCCAGACTGTGTCATTCTTAGCCTCTGCCAATTGGAGCGCTACGCGATTGGTCGCACGTAAAAATTCATCAGGTAAGAAGTAATCACTCAACGCTCTTAACGACTGGAAAGAAGAGAAATGTCATTAACTATCGGCCAAGAAGCACCTAACTTCACACTCACCAACCAATTTGGTGAATCTGTTGAGCTCGCATCATTCCGCGGCAAGAAGAATGTTGTGATCGTCTTCTACCCATTCGCCTTCTCTGGTATCTGCACTGGCGAACTCTGCTCATTGCGTGATGACCTCGGCGCGTATCAGAACGAAGGAACTGAGCTTCTCGCAATCTCCTGCGATCCGATGTACTCACTCAAGGCCTTTGGCGATGCTGAAGGGTATAAGTTCAATCTCCTTGCAGACTTCTGGCCACATGGCGCCGTCTCCAAGGCATATGGAGTCTTCAACGAAGATCGCGGCTTCTCGATTCGCGGAACATACGTCGTCGACAAGGCTGGCGTACTTCGCTGGCAGGTCGTCAATGGACCGGGAGATGCGCGTAATGCCGCTGACTATAAGGCTGCGCTCGCTGCCCTGTAAGGCGTAATTTCATTATCCCCGAGCTCGATAGTAGAGTTCGGGGCTCAGGCTGATAGTTGCCCTTAAAAATTAGGCAATATGAAGTTTGAATGGGTGGTTAGCTCAGTGGTAGAGCGCCTCGTTTACACCGAGGATGTCGGGGGTTCGAAACCCTCACCGCCCACCAGTATTAAAGGAAGAGCGTGGAACTAGCGCTTCAACTCGAGAATCAAAACTGCAGCTGATACCAAGAAGAGAAAAGTCGCTGGGGCAAAGGCTTTGAATGAATCCTTCACGCGAATATGCGCAGTCTGCGCACCGATAAAGTAGAGCGCGATTCCAGTAGATGCAGCAACACCGATTGGCTTGCTCCAGATTCCAACGAGAAGGCCGAGTGCTCCTAAGATCTCAAGAAGTGCGAGTTGGTTGTACTGACTCTCTTTTACTCCAACATGAGCAAGCGGCTCAGTTGCGCCTGCGTTACGAGTGATCTTTCCAAAGGAAGATAAGGTAATCGCGAGAGCGATGAATCCGCCGAGAATCTCGAGTGCAATTTTCATAAGTTTTCCAATCGTTAGGTCTTCAGTTTAATTGATCTTCTTACCAGTTATGGTGCTCAACGCGGATAAGACTGCTTCTGGTGTCCAACTTGGCTCCTGTGGCTTAGCGAGATTATTGAGGCCATCTTCGCTGAGGTAGGCCTTCAACTTAGCAGGGATCGATGCCTTGCCAGGATTTGGATTACCAAGGTCGAGCCATGCCCACGATTGCTGAGCATTGATGATTAATACTTCATCGGTATGAGTGATGTCGTACGTGTTCTTCTTGCCGGTCTGCCAATCGACTGGCAGTTTCTGCATCTCATCGGCGGAGTAAGGAGTTTTAGAGTAACTATTGCCAAAGAATTTCCAGAGCTTCGAAAGTCCAGGTTCAGCACCGGAAGCGAGTATCCATTTCTTATCCTGATAGAGCTCCTGATATGCGGCAAGTCGGGGAGCAGTATCGCGTTCACTATCAACCGATAGCTCGATAACCTTCACGGAGTCTTTCAGGGGAGAGGCGGCGACCGCATCACCAATAGTTCGCATATTGATCGAGGTCATAGGGCAGATCTCTTGGCATGATGTTAAGAAATCAGCAATGACGATGGTCTGACCTTTGAGCGATCCAAGTGTGAAACTCTTGCCATCTGCGTTGAAGAGCGGCACCGCTAAGACATCAGCAGGGACGGGTGCATTGAGAAGAGATCCACCACCCTGAGCGGCCATTCCTTGACCTGGTGCGAGTGACGCCTTGGGGGCTGGTTGAGTGCTTCCACATGAGGTCAATAAGAGTGATAATCCAAGTCCAGTCGCAATCGCCAAGGATTTACCAAACTTCATGGGTCAACAATAGGTCCCACGGTTGGAGTTATCAATGAGGTGCCCTAATATTTCCGCGTAGTAAGAAAAATACATACATCGATGATCCATCGGGATCGACAAAGGAGTGCTCGTGAAGGCGACAGTTGCCCACCAAAATCTCCTCATTGAACTACAAAAGATTGATACCACGATCATCTCCTGTGGAGTCAGGCTGGCAAATCTGCCGGAGATCGAACAGATCAAAGCAATCCATAAGCGTCTTGAAGATGCAGCCATTGAACTTAAAGTTGTTGAGACTGAACTTGAAGATGTCTCTATTGACCTACGTCGAAGTGAAGTCGATGTAGAAGCGGTAGTCGACCGTATGAAGAAGGATGAAGCGCGCCTCAACTCCGGAGCAGCCTCTCCGAAAGAACTTGAGCAGACCCAGCATGAGTTGGCTACCTTGGCGAAGCGAAAAGCGGAGCTTGAAGATGGTGAGCTTGAGATCATGATGCGCTTTGATTCGGTAAAGAAGCGTCTTGATGAATTAGCGAGCGATGAAGTTGGACTAAAGCAACTTGAACTAGAACTCAATGTTCGGTTAGAGAACTCAAAGAGTGAGATCAACTCAGAACTTGAATCAGCAAAGGCAGCTCGAGCAGCGCTCGTCCTTCAGATCGAAACTTCCCTCTATGATCTTTACGAGAAGGTGCGCTCATCTGCGAATGGCATTGGCGCTGCACTTCTCATTGGCAACAAGTGCGATGGCTGCCATCTTGAGATCAATGCGATCGAGCGGGAGCGCATTAAGGGTCTCGATGCAGAAGAAGTCCTCCGTTGCGAAGAGTGTCGTCGAATTTTGGTTCGTATTTAATGGCTCGCCACTTTCAGATCACCGCCGATGGCGGCTCACGCGGAAATCCAGGCGCTGCTGCATACGGAGCGGTCGTCACTGAGAATGGAAAGATTCTTGCCGAGCTCTACGCAACGATTGGCATAGCTTCAAATAATGTTGCCGAATATTCAGGTTTGATCGCCGGCTTAGAACATGCACATGCACTTGATCCTGAGGCGACGATCGATGTGAAGATGGATTCGAAACTCGTCGTTGAACAGATGTCTGGGCGTTGGCAGATCAAGCATCCTGACATGCGCGAACTCGCTAAGCGAGCGAGAGAGGCTCATCCACTCTCACTTGTCACATTTAGCTGGATTCCACGTGACCAGAACTCTCATGCTGATCGCTTAGCCAATAAGGCGCTCGATGGTGAGGTTCAAGAGCAGGCATACGTTCAGAAAAATTTCTTACATTCTCGTTTAATCTCGAAGGAAGTTCCTACAACGATCTATCTCATCCGCCATGGTGAGACGCCACTTACTCCAGAGCGTCGCTTTAGTGGTTCGGGTGGATCTAATCCTGGGCTTACTGAGAAAGGTCGTGAGCAAGCGCGCGCGGTTGGTCGTGAGCTCGCAGCTCGCCAGCCAGAAGTTCTCTTAGTTTCGCCGATGCAACGCACCCGCGATACCGCAGAAGAGATCGGAAAGTTTGTTGAGATCGCACCAATCTTTGATGAAGATTGGATTGAGGCATCATTCGGAAAGTGGGATGGGCTTACTCCCGATGAAGTAGAGGAGCAGTTCCCAGAGGAATTTAAAGCCTGGGTATCAGATGCTTGGTATCCGCAAGGTGGGGGAGAGCCATATGCCGCTGTTGCAGAACGCGCGGGTATCGCACTCAATAAAGTCGCTGCGGAATATCCAGGTCAGAAGGTTGCGATTGTGACGCACAATGTTGTCGTTAAAGGTGCAGTCTGCGTTGCTCTTCAAACCCCAATCGACAGTATCTTCCACGTCGATGTTGCGCCCTGCAGCATCACAACGATCAAGATCTGGCCATCAGATGGACTGATGGCGCTGATGTCTATGTCCGAACGAGCTGAATACTCTGCTTAAGAGCCTGGGCTCACCGTCGACATATTAAAGTCTTCAAAGATCAGTGCTGGCGCAGCTGCGCGCTCAACATCTCCGGCCCATTCACGTGGTTGAGTGATCGATGTTGCTCCAATGGCGCGAATGCGTCCCAAGAGCTCTACCGGTGATTCATTCCAACGGAAATTATTTACCGCGCCAATAACTTCGCCATCGCGAATTTGATAGACACCATCGCGAGTTAATCCGGTGAGAAGCATTGTTGTTGGATCAACGGTTCGGATATACCAGAGCGTTGTGAGAAGTAGGCCATTCTTCACTTGAGCGATCATCGATTGAAGATCGCCAGTTGCACCAGCGGCCTCAACAATAATATTTCGGCCAAATGGAGTGTAAGGAAGTCCGGTCAGGGCAGAAGTTGCGCGGGTTTGGACGAGAGAGTTGAGCTTTCCATCTTTAAAGGTCTCGTTCTTTGGTGCGCTCTGACCGTTATCAAAGACTGAGGTCATCGGCCCACTCGATGTAGCAACCACATATTCGCTGCATTCCAAGCCAGGATAACGTGGATCGGAATAGATCGTGATCGGCAGATTCGAGAAGGTCTCTCCGACTCTCGTCTTGCCAGCTTGTCCGCGTTGTGAAAATACTGATCGACCTTCGAAAGCATCCTTGGCGCCAGAGAACCAACCGAGATATGCATAGAGATCAGCGACCGATCCTGCTGGTGCAACAGTGTCGTAACGACCAGCTGCAAGATCTAATTTTCGACCTTGCCACTCTAAGCGAGTCCGAATCTCTGAGTCGATTTCTGCGATTGAGAGATTCTTAAAGTCGCGAGTCGCGCGACCTTCCCAGGTAGAGCGAGAACGAGCATGTGATTTTCCGGTCATCTCGACGCGGCCATCTGGTTGATCGAAGCGAAGACGAAGTCCACCCTTTGAACCGACCCAGGTTGTGTCATGAGTGTGCTCGGCATAACCGAAAAGCTCGATCTTGTCGGCCTGTGACTTCTTAAAGATTTCGCCGAGTTCTGGCGCGATCCCACCGAAGACTTCTGGTCCCGTTGGATTATGCGGTGCTGACCAATCGCCAACTGCAAGATCTCGAGCGAGAACTGCTGCATCTTCTGCCTTACCAGCGGCACGAGCAGCGACGCCAGCGGCCTGGGCGATCTCTACGATCTCAGATGCATCAACTTGTGCGCGGGTTACTGAACCGGCTGCGATTCCACCATCAACGGCAACAAATGCGATGACGGTAATTTTCTGAGTAGCAATAACGCCATTTGTGGTGAGCGTGCTGCTTGCCCAACGTAGGTTCGCTTGCGTCTTGCTCTCAACGATGACGACGCAATCCTCGTAGTCTGCAACCGCAACGATCTTCTCAATTAACTCTTGTGGGCTCATCATTTTCCGGCCTCCGCACGCGTATTGAGAACATTCACTTTATCGAAGACAGCTGCTGGGCAGCCGTGGCTGACCGCTGCAATCTGACCAGGTTGAGCCTTGCCACAATTGAATGCACCACCTAATACCCAGGTGCTCTCATTTCCGACGCGATTCATCGAGCCCCAGAAATCTGTTGTGGTTGCTTGATAGGCAACATCCTTAACCTGACCAACAATCTTGCCATTCTTGATTCGATGGAATTGCTGTCCGGTGAATTGGAAGTTATAACGTTGCATATCGATCGACCACGAGTTATCACCCTTGATCATGATGCCATCTTCCACGGATTCGATCAGGCCAGCTAAATCTGGGCCTGATGGATTTGGCTGAAGAGAGACATTTGGCATTCGTTGGATTGGTACATGGGAAGGGGAATCGGCGAAGGCGCAACCATTTGAGCGATCACGACCACCGCGGGCTGCAATACGTCGATCCAATTGATAACCAACGAGAGTTCCATCTTTGATGATGTCCCAGCGTTGCGCTTCAACGCCTTCATCATCCCAGCCAACAGTTGAGAGGCCGTGGGGAGTAACGCGATCTCCAGTGACATTCATGAGATTCGAACCGTATTTCAGGTTATTGAGCTTATCGACAGTCGCGAATGATGTGCCGGCGTAGTTTGCTTCATAGCCAAGTGCGCGATCGAGTTCTGTCGCATGTCCGATCGATTCATGGATTGTTAGCCAGAGGTTTGATGGGTGGATGAGAAGGTCATATCTGCCTGCTTCTACTGATGGAGCAGCAACTTTTTCAGCCAAGAGCGTTGGCAGTTCATCAATCTCAGCATCCCAGTTCCAATGAGAGTTGTTCATCCACTCCCATCCGAAACCGGCAGGTTGTGCGAGTGTGCGCATCGAGACAAAGCCCTCATCGCTCACGTTGACCGCTTCAATCGCTGTCTGCATCCGCACGCGCTGTTGGGTCGTCGATGTGCCATATGAATCGGCGTAATGCTTCTGCTCTTTCACAAACATTGTGAATGCCTCAGCAAAGTCCACGCCATCGGCCTTGAGCAACTTTTCATTTAAGCCAGTTAAGCGGGCGATACGCTCATCACCGCTGACTGAGAATGGATCGATCTCATATGCACTCACCCATTGCTTACGGGGATAGATCGGTTCTGGTGCAAGTGAGATCTCTTCAGTTGATAGTGGATGGCTAGTCTTCGCCATTGCCACCGCGGTCTTCGCTAATTTCGCCGCAACATCAACACTGATTTCAGGAGATGATGCGAAACCCCAACATCCATTAACGATTACTCGCACTCCGACGCCTGAGATCGAGTCATCGCTCTGCGTCTCTGGTGCGAGATTTCGAATAGAGAGGATTCCAGTGCGGACCCGTTCAATGCGGACATCGACATGTGTAGCTCCGAGAGCTGTGGCAGTCGAGATTGCCGATTCGGTCACCGCATCCAATGGGAGGGCAAGGAAATCTGCATCGACCTGCTGATTATTCGTCATGGTCGAACTTTATGCAGAAATCCGCTTTTTACAAGGGTGGGTTAGATGCCCGCAGCGTGTCCTTCTGCGCGAGGATCCGATCCAAAGGCAAAGGTTCCAGTCGGTAAGACTTCGAGCACTTGAACTGAGGAGGCATGGCCGTAATCAGGAAGTACTACAACCTCATGTCCACGGCTCTTCAATTCGTTGATTACTTCATCACCAAATCGAGATTCAATCGAGAGAACTCCCTTGATCGCCTCATTAACGGCAGATGTTGATGGATCGGAGAGGTGCATCCAACGTGGTGCCTCTGCCACTTCCTGGACCGACATACCTTCATCAATGAGCCCCGTGACAAGTTGGAAATTAGTTTGAACTTGAACGTTGGCACCAGGAGTACCGCCCACATATTTCAAGCTACCATCTGGACGGGTCACGGTGAAGGCCTGCAGAGTATGAGCTGGCCGCTTACCCGGAGCGATGAAGTTTGGTGAAGCTGGGTCGAGATTAAATCCAGTGAGACGATTGTTCAGGATCATGCCAGTCCCAGGCACAACCCACGATGATCCAAAGCCGTGGAAGACTGATTGAATCCACGAGACGGCATTGCCATCGCTATCTGCGACTAAGAAGTAGGTGGTATCGCTGCCTTCGGCAGGACTCTCGCTTCGATTATCTGCCTTCGCCATATCGATCTCTTTGGCGCGGAGAGCGATGTGCTCTGGATTCAAGATTGATTGCACATCAACGGGAACGATCTCTGGATCGGCGATGATGGCATTTCTATCTGTGAAGGCCATCTTCTTCGCCTCTACCTGCATATGGAGCCAATCAGCCTGGCTTATCGATGACTTCTCAAATTGATTTGCGATGAGAAGTTGCTCCATGAGAATCATGCCCTGAGTAGGAGGAGGATTTCCATGGACATGGAAGTCGCGATACTTAATGGAAAGAGGTGCACTTACGCGGGTTGTGTGCTTCTCCAGATCTGTTGCGTTAAACCAGCCATCTGTTCCATCAATGATCTTCTGGGCGATCGATCCTTTGTGGAAGGCATCTCTACCACCTTTAACAATCTCTTTAAGAGTCCAAGCGAGGTCAGGATTTTTTACTATTTCACCGAGTTGAAGTTCAGGAGAGATGCCAAGGTCATGAAAGAGCGTTGTCTCGGGGAATTGTTGCAGATGCCATTTCATCCGACCAATAAAGCCCTCATTTGCAGGGAAACCATTTTCGGCATAGTCGATCGCAGGCGCAAGAATCTGAGCAAAGGATAATTTTCCGTAACGCTCGTGTGCTGCAAACCAGCCAGCAACTACACCGGGAACTGTTGCAGCTTTATAACCATGAAGTGGAATCTCATTTTCGAATGCATCGCGTGTGGCTTGATGCGGTGCTTCACCTGATCCATTGAAGGCGAGGTTCTCTCGTGACTTCGCTTCATGAGTAACGAGGAAGAGATCGCCACCTAATCCAGAAGCGCCAGGCTCAACAACTGAGATCACTGCTGAGAGAGCGATACCGGCATCGATGAATGAGCCACCAGCTTCGAGAATCTTGAGCGCTGCAGAGACAGCGAGCGGTTGTGATGCTGCAGCCCCGCCCTTTGCTGAGTAGACGATTCCGCGATGAGTTGTAGTCCTGTTCATACTCGAACTTTAAGGCGCTGCCTTAACATTGTCGTAACAAAGGCCTGAGAGTCTCACCCCATGAGTGAAGAGATCAGCAAGCAAGAGGAGTTCGTCCTTCGCACCCTAGAGGAGCGCTCTATTCGCTTTGTCCGACTCTGGTTCACCGACGTCCTCGGCTTCCTGAAGTCAGTGGCGATCGCACCTGCCGAGCTCGATTCAGCATTTGCTGAAGGTATTGGCTTCGATGGCTCTTCCATCGAAGGTTATGCCCGCGTGACCGAGTCCGATATGTTGGCGAAGCCAGATGCATCGACCTTTGCGATTCTTCCATGGCGTACCGCGGCACCTGGTGCCGCTCGCATGATCTGTGACATCACCATGCCAGATGGATCGCCATCAGCATCAGATCCACGAAATGTTTTAAAGCGCACACTCCAGCGCGCAGCTGATATGGGATACACCTGTTACACGCATCCCGAGTTGGAGTTCTTCCTCTTCAAGAATGCACCTGAAGATGGTGCATCGCCAATTCCGGTTGATCAAGGTGGGTACTTCGACCACACACCGACTGCAGTAGGACAAGATTTTCGCCGACAAGCGATCACCATGCTTGAGGCGATGGGAGTATCTGTTGAGTTCTCACATCATGAAGGTGCACCAGGACAGCAAGAGATCGATCTTCGTTATGCCGATGCCTTAAGCACTGCAGATAACATCATGACGGCACGGCATGTGATTAAAGAGGTCGCTCTCGATCAAGGTGTTCATGCTTCCTTTATGCCAAAGCCATTTACAAATCATCCGGGCTCTGGAATGCATACCCACTTCTCACTCTTTAAAGGTGAGGCAAATGCGCTCTATAAAGAAGGAGAGCCGTATGGTCTCTCCGAAGTTGGTCGTTCCTTTATCGCAGGTATCTTGAAGCATGCCCGTGAATTCACTGCGATCACCAACCAATTCGTAAATTCCTATAAGCGCTTATCTGGCGAAGGTGAAGCACCGGCATTTGTCACCTGGGGTCACAACGATCGCTCCTCACTTGTGCGCATTCCTGCCTATAAGCCACTCAAAGAGAACTCGACTCGGGTCGAAGTTCGATCACCAGATTCAGCTTGCAATCCCTATCTCGCCTTCGCCGTCATCATTGCCGCTGGGTTAAAAGGCGTGGAAGGTAAGTACATCCTCACCGATAATGATTCGCCGGAAGCCCTACCTACGAGCCTTGATGAAGCGATTAAGGCGATGGAGAGCTCAGAGCTCGTTCGCCAGACGCTGGGGGAGTCGGTCTTTGAATATGTCCTCCGAAATAAGCGTGCTGAGTGGAACGAGTACCGCAAGCAGGTCAGCGCCTACGAGATCAATAGATATTTGCCGATCCTCTAAGGCTGATTTAGAGTTATCCCTATGAAGCGCAGCCTCCTCCTTAGCTGCCGTGGCGGGGCCAAGTAACCGGTCCCCTCGCCGCGGGGTTTGGCGTTGCCGGTAACGAGCCAGTCCCCGACACCCAATAAGGAGTTTTTAAATGTCATTTCCCAAGCAGACCCCATCAAAGATGCCTGTGCATCGCTATGCACCATTTATTCCCGTTGATCTTCACGATCGCACCTGGCCAACAAAGCAGATAACAAAGACACCACAGTGGTGTTCAGTAGATCTTCGCGATGGAAATCAAGCTCTTATCGATCCGATGGATCCTGCCCGCAAACTTGCCATGTTTAAGTTGCTCGTTGCGATGGGTTACAAAGAGATTGAAGTTGGATTCCCATCGGCATCACAGACTGACTTTGACTTTGTTCGAAAGATCATCGACGAGAAGCTCATTCCTGATGATGTTGTCATCCAAGTTTTGACTCAGGCACGCGAACCTCTTATCCGCCGTACCTATGAATCACTCAAGGGTGCAAAGCAGGCAGTTGTCCACTTATACAACTCCACTTCAACACTTCAGCGACGCGTCGTCTTTGGACAAGATAAGGCCGGCATTAAAAAGATCGCGACTGACGCTGCGCAACTCTGCATGGATCTTCGTTCAATGGTTCCGGATACCAAGATCTTCTTTGAATACTCACCCGAGTCATACACCGGTACTGAGTTGGAATTCGCTCTAGAAGTTTGCGATGCCGTCAACGATATCTTCAAGCCAACTCCTGATCACATGACAATTATTAATCTTCCTGCAACAGTTGAGATGGCAACGCCAAATGTCTACGCAGATTCCATTGAGTGGATGCATCGCCACCTTAAATATCGTGACAGCATTGTTCTCTCGCTTCACCCACACAATGATCGTGGTACTGGAGTTGCCGCTGCCGAACTTGGCTACCTCGCAGGTGCTGATCGCATTGAAGGAACGCTCTTTGGAAATGGTGAGCGCACTGGAAATGTCTGCCTCGTGACTCTTGGTTTGAATATGTTTAGCCACGGAATTGATCCGCATATTGATTTCTCTAATATCGATGAGATCCGCCGCACCGTTGAATATTGCAACCAATTACGCGTACCTGAACGCCATCCGTACGGTGGCGATCTCGTCTTCACCGCATTCTCGGGCTCACACCAGGATGCGATTAAGAAGGGCTTCGACCATATGGAAGTGGATTCAGCGGCTGCCGGTGTGCATATCGATCAACATACGTGGGCAGTTCCTTATCTACCGATCGATCCAAAGGATATTGGTCGCTCATACGAGGCTGTTATCCGCGTGAATAGCCAGTCTGGTAAAGGTGGCGTCGCCTATTTGATGAAGAGCGAACATCAACTCGATCTTCCGCGCCGCTTACAGATTGAATTCAGTCAGGTAGTTCAAGCAAAGACAGACCATGAAGGTGGAGAAGTAACTCCAGATGCGCTCTGGCAGATCTTTGAAGATGAATATCTTCCAGCAGATTCCAATAGTTGGGGTCGCTTCCGACTTAAAGGACTCAGCCAGTCATCTCATATGGATGAGGATGTAAAGCTCTCCGTTGATCTTGCCGACAATGGTCAGGTGGTTACCCTCTCTGGAACTGGAAATGGTCCGATCGCTGCCTTTGTTCACGTCATTTCTGGACATACAGATAAGCAAGTTCGTGTCTTGGATTATTACGAGCATGCGCTCTCTGCAGGTGGCGATGCGAAAGCCGCTGCCTACCTTGAGTGCGAAGTCGATGGCAAGACCTTCTGGGGTGTAGGCATCGACCCATCCACGACAACTGCGGCACTTAAAGCGGTCATTTCGGCGGTCAATCGGGCCCTTCGGAGCTAATCACCACTACCTTCTGAGGGTGGCGGTTTATCGAGATCAAGCGGTTGTGCTTCGAACCCAAAAATTGGGCGAGGCAGATCGCATCATCACGCTCTTAACGAGAGAGCATGGTCGGATCAAGGCAGTCGCTAAAGGCGTGCGACGCACAAAGTCTCGATGGGGTGCACGGCTAGAACCTACGAGCCATGTCGATCTCCAGCTCTACTCTGGAAAATCACTCGATACTGTCACGCAGGCTGTGAGTATTGAAAACTTCGGCGACCGTTTAAGTGAGAACTATCAACATTGGACTGTTGCAAATGCGATTCTTGAATCTGCCGAGCGTTTTGCTCAAAATGAACATGAACCGGCACTTCAGCAGTACTTACTTCTCACTGGGGCGCTGAAGGCGCTGACCTATGAAAGTTACGATCCATCGCTGATTCTCGATGCTTACCTGCTTCGATCACTTTCGGTTGCCGGTTATGCGCCATCACTTTCTAACTGTTCTGTCTGTGATGAACCTGGACCTCATAAGTTCTTCTCCCTTGTCGGTGGTGGCTCGGTCTGTAATACCTGTAAGCCATCAGCCGCTCCAACACCTGCACCTGAATCACTCGAATTGATGGCTGCGCTCTTATCGGGAGATTGGGAGGCGGCCAATCAATCTGAGCTACGCAATCGTCGCGAAGCATCTGGACTTATCGCTGCATATCTGCAATGGCATCTAGAACGAGGGTTACGTTCACTCCCATTAGTTGAGAGAATGTAAGTATGGCTCGCCCTTCAAAAGTAACGCCGCCTTCGAAGCATCCATCGGGGGCGAAACCACCGCGCCTTAAAGCTGATCAGATTCCGGCACATGTTGCACTTGTCATGGATGGAAACGGTCGGTGGGCCAAGCAACGCGGTTTAGCCCGCACTGCTGGCCATGAAGCTGGGGAAGCGTCACTTCTCGATGTCGTTCACGGTGCAATTGAAATTGGAGTGAAGGAGTTAAGTGCCTACGCATTCTCTACCGAGAATTGGCGACGTTCTCCCGAAGAAGTGAAGTTCTTGATGGGATTCAATCGAGATGTGATTCGACGACGTCGCGATGAGATGAATGATTTAGGAGTTCGGATTCGTTGGGTTGGTCGTGAACAGCGCCTCTGGAAATCTGTCATCAATGAATTACAAGAAGCGGAAGAACTCACGAAGAATAATAAAGTTCTGACATTGAATATGTGCGTCAACTATGGTGGTAGAGCTGAGATTGTCGATGCGACCATTGCGATTGCTCAAGAGATCGCTAAACGAAAGTTAAAGCCAGAGCAGATCACCGAAAAAATGCTGGGACGCCATCTTTACAACCCGAATATGCGCGATGTTGATCTCTTCTTGCGCTCTTCTGGCGAACAACGAACATCAAACTTTTTGCCGTGGCAGTCAGCCTATGCTGAGATGGTCTTCTTAGATGTCTTATGGCCAGATGTTGATCGACGCACTCTCTGGCAGGCTATTGAGATCTATGCCGAACGCGAACGTAGGTTTGGCAAGGCGTAAAGGATCACACCAGCAACGAGGCCCCAAAATGGTGAGCCGAGTTGAAGTGGATGAAGTCCGCTGATCGTGACCAGGAGAGTTACAAGTGCGGCCTCGCGCCCTTTGCTCTCACTCAGCGATTCATGGAGTGAGGTAGCGAGAGCAGGAAAGAGCGCTAACCCGGCAAGGCCGGCGAGCATGGCTGCAGGTAGCGCGCTAAAGAGTGTAAGGATTGATGAGCCAACGATTCCTGCTGCGATATAGAAAATTCCAGTAACAACGCCAGATGTGTAGCGAGTAGACCGATCTGGATCGGCATGTTCACCGACTGCAATACTTGCGGTGATAGCAGAGGTATTAACACCGCTATTGAGATATCCAGCACTGAGTAATGACATTACTCCTGATGTGACAAGTGAAGCGCTATGGGGAGCTTTATAACCATTCGTTTTGAGAACGGCGAATCCGGGTGCAAATTGCGTTGCGAGCGTCAGAATGAACATTGGAAGCGCGAGGTTTATCAACGAGCCAAAGGTGAAATGTGGACTGACCCACACAAGGTGAGTTACTCCAAAATGAGGTGGGTGGAAATGCGCCTTGTGAGTCAGAACAGAGAGGAGAGTGCCCACTGCGAGCACAGGAATAACGGGGGCTCGAAGTTTGAAAATACGCGCAAGGAAATAAGCAAGCACCATAGCCGAAATCAACCAAGGCTCGATGGTGAAGTTAACAAAAATATTCAATCCAAAACTGAAGAGCACACCAGCCAGCATCGCCATCACAAGTTGATGCGGAATCGCCTTCATAATCTTCGGCATCAATTTCAGCGCACCGACGATAATAAAGAGCACGGCAACGATGATGTAAGAGGCGACCGCTTCTTCAATGGAGTGGCTCTTTAAACTAGTTACCAAGAGAACAATCGCTGCGGTCGACGTTGAACCGATCATCGGCATCCGATATCGGAGTGAGAGATAAAGTCCAAAGAGTCCAGACATCGCCCATGAGGAACAGATCCAGGTAGCAGTCTGCTCTTTGGTGAAGTGGCCGGAATCAGCGGCTTGGAGCATGATCACAATCGGGCCAGTGGCGGCGACGAGCACAACGAGGAATCCGGAGATAAAGGCTGAGAATGAAAGGTCCTTGGGGAAATCGCGGGTGTTCTGCCAGAGCGCTTTGAGCGCTCCAACTTTCCGACTGCCCTTGTAGAGATCACTACTCATCTGGCGATTCTACGGGTGGATTACAGGTAAAATTGGCAGCCTTGCAGCCCGCAAGATCAGTACAAGCCGACAGCCAGCCGGAGGAGAAAATCAATGGCCGCAGATCGTTTAGAGACAATTGTTAGTTTGGCTAAGCGCCGTGGATTCGTATATCCATCATCAGAGATTTATGGCGGATTGCGCGCCTCATGGGATTACGGCCCACTCGGAGTCGAACTCAAGAACAATGTGAAGCGTCAATGGTGGCGCTCAATGGTTCAGGGTCGCGAAGATGTTGTTGGCCTCGATTCATGTGTGATCTTGGCTCGCGAAGTCTGGGAAGCATCTGGCCACGTAGAGACTTTTACCGATCCGCTCACTGAATGTACTGAGTGCCATAAGCGCTATCGCGCCGATCATCTCGAAGAAGCATTTGAAGCGAAGAATGGCCGCCTGGCATCAAGCATGGACGAAGTAAATTGCCCAAATTGCGGCAACAAGGGAAAGTTCACACAACCAAAGCAATTCTCTGGCTTGCTCAAGACCTATCTTGGTGCAGTCGAAGATGAAAGTGGACTTGCTTATCTTCGCCCTGAGACTGCGCAGGGAATCTTTATTAACTTCGACAACGTGGCGCAGACTTCACGTAAGAAGCCACCTTTTGGTATCGGTCAGATCGGAAAGTCATTCCGAAACGAGATCACACCTGGAAATTTCATCTTCCGTACTCGTGAATTTGAACAGATGGAGATGGAGTTCTTCGTCGTTCCTGGAACTGATGAAGAGTGGCATCAATATTGGATTGATACTCGTTTAGATTGGTATAAGAATCTCGGCATTAACCCAGATCGCCTTCGCCTCTTCGAGCATCCAAAAGAGAAGCTCTCACATTATTCAAAGCGCACCGTCGATATTGAATATAAATTTGAATTCAATGGAACTGAGTGGGGCGAACTCGAAGGTATTGCCAGCCGTACCGACTTTGACCTTAAAGCTCATGGTGCAGCATCTGGCAAGGATCTCTCATGGTTTGATCAAGAGAAGAATGAACGTTGGGTTCCTTACGTTATTGAGCCTGCAGCAGGTGTAGATCGCTGCACATTGACCTTCATGATGGATGCCTTCACTGAAGATGAAGCGCCAAATTCAAAGGGCGAGATGGAGAAGCGTGCTGTGATGAAGCTTGATCATCGTCTTGCTCCAATTAAGGCCGCCGTTCTTCCGCTTTCACGTAATGCTGATCTATCGCCTAAGGCGCGCGATCTGGCAGCGCAGTTACGCCAAAACTGGAACGTTGATTTCGATGATGCCGGTGCTATCGGTCGCCGCTATCGCCGCCAGGATGAGATCGGTACGCCTTATTGCATCACGATCGACTTCGAGACGCTCGAAGACAACGCGGTCACAATCCGCGATCGTGACACGATGGCACAGGAGCGAATCGGAATCGACAATGTTCAGGCGTGGCTCGCACCGCGCTTGCTCGGGTGCTAACTCAATCTGCACCACTTCGCTTACCCATCGCAAATGGGGGATTTGCAAATAACGAGGTGGTGTTAGAAACACCAGTCGTGCTTGCCCCTATGGCGGGAATTACCAACTCTGCCTTTAGAACGCTCTGTCGTGAACAAGGCGCCGGTCTCTTTGTTTCCGAGATGGTGACTGCGCGTGCGCTGATCGAGCGACACCCAGAGACGTTGCGACTCATTACCCCAGGTAAAGGTGAGTCACCTCGCTCAGTCCAGCTCTATGCGGTTGATCCCAACGTGGTCGGTAAAGCAATCACTATGTTGATGGAAGAGAACTTGGCCGATCACATTGATCTCAACTTTGGTTGCCCGGTGCCAAAGGTGACTCGTCGCGGTGGGGGAGCAGCGCTTCCTTACAAGCGTCGACTCTTTGAAAATATTGTTCAAGCATCTGTGGATGCCGCCAAGCCTTATGGTGTGCCAGTCACAGTGAAGATGCGCGTAGGAATTGATAGCGATCATCACACCTATTTAGATGCGGCGATGGCGGCAGCTCGAGCAGGAGTCGCGTGGGTTGCATTACATGCGCGCACTGCTGAGCAGATGTATGACGGTGAGGCAGATTGGTCGAAGATCGCCACTCTGGTTGAACACTTAAAACCCACGGGAGTTCCAGTCTTGGGTAATGGTGATATCTGGACCGGTGATGACGGCGCCCGCATGATGGCAGAGACTGGTTGCGCCGGCGTCGTTGTAGGACGTGGCTGCCTCGGTCGACCATGGTTATTTGCTGATCTTGTCCGTGCGATGAATGGTGACTCCACTAAATCTGAGCCAACGCTCTTTGAAGTACGCGATGTGATGATTCGTCATGGACACCTGCTCGTAGAGTTCTTTGAAGCTGAAGGTCGCGCGATGCGAGATCTTCGTAAACATATGGCCTGGTATCTCAAGGGCTTTACTGTTCCTCGCGAGATTCGTGCTTCACTCGGAATGGTGGCATCGTTGGGCGAATTGGAATATCTCCTTGGCCAACTCGATGATCAGCCATATCCAACTCAAGTCTCAGAGGGACCACGTGGTCGAAAGTCGCATGGCCGCACACCAACACTTCCTGATGGTTGGTTAAATGATCCAGATGAGATTCCGGCGATCACGATTGATGATTCGGTCTCGGGCGGATGATCTTCCTCTTTCGAATTATCCGCAGGCTCTTCACCTTTCTCCTCTTACTTGCGATCATTGTGCCTGGATATTTTATGTATTCCATCTGGAATGAAGGGCATCAAGCAAAGCCCGTTAAGAGTGATGCGATTGTTATTTTAGGTGCCGCTCAATACAACGGAGTTCCCTCCGATATCCTCCAAGCTCGCATCGATAAGGCGGCAGAAGTTTTCCATCAAGGTCTCGCGAGAAAAATCATTACCGTCGGTGGAAATGCGAAGGGCGATAACTACACCGAAGCTGGCGCGAGCAAGATCACGCTGTTGCAAGATCGGGTCGCAAAGAGCGTGCTCGCATCGATTCCAGTTGGCCGAGATACTTTGAGCAGTACCGTTGCATATGTGAATTATCTGCATGCTCACAAATACGCTTCGATTATTATCGTGACCGATCCTTACCATTGCTACCGAGCTGAGGCCGAAGCGAAGGATCTGGGAATCTCAGCCTCATGTGCACCAACAACAACGGGGCCAGCATCGGTAAAGAGCGCAGGCTGGCGATATATCGTGCGCGAAACCGGCGCATTTCTCGCTTACAAGAGCGTTGGGCAATTTGGAATTCATCTCACCGACCAGGTGAAGAAGTAGAGTTGATCCACCATGGTCCTTCGCGCAGCTAATGAACATAGCGGTTACACCGCTTCCGATCGAGAGCGCTTCCTCGATGAACCAGCAAAGCGCGGTGGGCGAACGGAATTCGCTCGCGACCGCGCCCGCATCATCCACTCATTTGCACTCCGCCGACTAGCTGCAAAGACTCAAGTAGAAGTCCCTTGGGCATCTGATTTTCCGCGCACCAGACTCTCTCACTCACTTGAGTGTGCACAGGTTGGACGAGAACTAGGCGAAGCGCTTGGCGCCGATCCAGATCTCATGGAGGGTGCATGTCTTGCCCACGATTTAGGCCATCCACCTTTTGGCCACAACGGTGAAGATGCTCTCAATGAACTCTCCGGTGCTGCGGGTGGCTTTGAAGGAAATGCTCAATCGCTTCGATTACTTATTCGACTAGAAGCAAAGACAGTCGATGAGAGCGGAAATTCGGTCGGACTTAATCTGACACGAGCATCACTTGATGCGGCAACGAAGTATCCCTGGCCGCGTGCTATAAATACCAGAAAATTTGGTGTCTACGACGATGATCTAGAAATCTTCCATTGGATTCGCCGCGGAGCTCCAGAAGGTCGGCAATCGATGGAAGCGCAGATCATGGATTGGTCTGATGATGTTGCTTACTCAGTGCATGATCTCGAAGATGCGATCGTCTCCGGACAGGTAAAGCTTGAGGGACTACAACGGGATATCTCACAACTCTTCACTATGGCAAAGAGTGGCTATCTTCCGGATATCACTGAGGAAGAAGCTCAGAGCGCGCTCCTCAAGTTGCAATCGCTTTCATGCTGGCCACTTCACTATGACGGTTCACATCGGAATCTTGCTCGGTTGAAGGATCTCGCCTCTCAACTTATTGGACGCTTTGCATTGGCGGCAGAGTCAGCGACTCGCGATCAATACGGTGATGGAAATCTGACCCGTTATAACTCCAACCTCGTGGTTCCTCGAGAGCAACGAGTTGAGGTCGCACTCCTTAAGGCGATGGCTGGCCACTATGTCATTGGCGCTGAAAGTTCACAGAAGCGCTATGCAGAACAGCAAATTTTGATTAAAGAACTTGTGGAGATGGTTCTGGCAGGCGGCGAGAGCGCGCTGGAAAGCTTCTTTATTGAAGATTGGCGCAGAGCTGGCAACGAGAAGGAACGACTTCGCGTCGCAATTGACCAAATCGCCTCGCTGACTGACCCTGGAGCGTATGCCCTCCACGCCAAACTCTCTCAGAGGTAAAGAATCCCAAGATAGGATAGAGATATGGCAGGCCGAATTCGCGATGAAGATGTCGCATATGTTCGCGAGCACAGCCATATCGATGATGTTGTAGGTGATTATGTCCAACTCAAAGGCGCCGGTGGTGGACAGAAGAAGGGCCTCTGTCCTTTCCATGATGAGAAGTCACCTTCCTTTCACGTAACGCCATCCAAGGGATATTTCCATTGCTTCGGTTGCCAGACCGGTGGCGATGTCATTGCCTTCTTAATGAAGTTAGAGCACCTCACCTTTACCGAGACTGTTGAACGATTAGCTGAACGTATTGGCTACCAACTGACATACGACTCCAGTGGACCTTCAACTCCTGGCATTAATCGTTCCCGATTGGTTGCGGCGAATGGTGCTGCTGCAAAGTTCTATCAAGAGGAACTTGGTAAGCCAGGACCGGCCCAGGTTGGTCGCGAATTTCTCACCGGTCGTGGCTTTGATAAGTCGGCAGCCGAACTCTTTGGCGTAGGATATGCCCCTGATGAGTGGGATGCGCTCTATAAACATTTAAAGGGACTTGGCTATAGTGAAGTTGAACTCAATACCGCAGGCCTCATTAAAGAGGGCTCACGCGGAAATTACATCGATCGTTATCGCAACCGTCTCATTTGGCCAGTGAAAGATATATCTGGCGATGTTGTGGGCTTTGGCGCACGTAAATTAGCTGGAGACGATAAAGACCAGGGTCCGAAATACCTCAACACATCTGAGACACCTATTTATAAGAAGTCACAACTCCTTTATGGCCTTGATATGGCGAAGAAAGAGATCGCGAAGAAGCGCCAAGTTGTGATTGTTGAGGGCTACACCGATGTCATGGCTGCTCACCTTGCAGGTGTGACCACTGCCGTCGCCACATGTGGCACCGCCTTTGGTGATGACCACATCCGTATTATTCGACGACTCTTGATGGATGATGATGCCTTTCGTGGTGAAGTGATCTTCACCTTTGATGGCGATGCGGCTGGACAGAAGGCGGCACTTCGAGCCTTCGATGATGACCAGAAGTTCGTCGCACAAACCTTTGTTGCAGTCGCTGCGAATGGCATGGATCCCTGCGAACTCCGCCAGAGTGGGGGAGATGAAGCAGTACGTGATCTCATCGCACGACGTGTGCCACTCTTTGAATTTGCGATGAAGTCGGTGATCGCAGGATATGACACGAAGACTCCTGAAGGTCGAGTAAGTGCACTCAATCAAGTTGCACCGTTGATCGGCAAGATTAAAGATGCATCGCTGCGCCCAGAATATGTTCGATCTGTTTCTGCATGGCTCGGCATGGAGGTCGATGTTGTAACGACCGCCGTGAAGAAGAGCAGCGGCAATCGCTCATCGACACAGGTTGCAGCGCCAGTTCAAAGTTCAATAAACCTCAAAGATCCAATCTTGATGTTGGAGCGCGAAGTACTCAAGGTGAAGTTGCAAGTTCCAGAGATGGCGAGCTCGTGGGTAGATCTTGAGAGCAGCGCATTTTCATATGGTCCATACGCTCTTCTGCGAAGTCGCATAGATGAATCAAGCGATCAGAATCTCTCTGATCTACTCGATCGCACTGAAGATCCAGAGCTTCGATCTTTAATCACAGAACTTACCGTTGAACCGATTCGAACCGATGGCGAAATCTCTGAGCGATATATCCAATCGATCTTTGCCCGGTTGCGTGAGGTAGCAATCAGTCGTGAGATCGCAGAGATGAAATCGAGCCTGCAGCGCCTTAATCCCGTCGAAAATGAGGCCGAGTACACCGAAGCCTTTACCCGGCTTGTCGCCCTGGAAGCCCAGCGCCGAACCCAGAAGGAGTTGGCGATCGGAGAGGGGCTTTAGTATCATTCCCGTGTTCAATCCCCTGTAGCTCAGTTGGTAGAGCACTCGACTGTTAATCGAGATGTCACAGGATCGAGGCCTGTCGGGGGAGCCAGC